>Ga0210401_10008107_pt1 | contig 10451 bp, 7 predicted proteins | sample IncBWH32MmetaG_FD_150866 | JGI IMG/M metagenome (GOLD analysis project Ga0210401, IMG submission 150866) | Forest soil microbial communities from Barre Woods Harvard Forest LTER site, Petersham, Massachusetts, United States - Inc-BW-H-32-M | ecosystem: Environmental > Terrestrial > Soil >... | reverse complement strand
TGACCCATCCACTCGAGGCCGACCTGGTTGTCGCCGAGTCCAAAGCCGTAGCTGGTTTCACCTACTGGCTGGAAGTGGTAGTTCCAGTACAATCCGCCTTCGTCGCTGAGGGTGAGGATGCGCTTCTCGGATTGCAAATTATCGAGTTCGAATTTGCCGACCTTGACGTTCAACCAGGAGCTTTTCAGGATGTTATCAAAGCGGACAAATACCGCTTCAATATGGAATGCGCCGGTGTTGTCGGAGGAAGGAAGGACGATGAACGAAATGTTCTTCGCCAAAGTGCCTTCGGTGAGTATGTCCAGGCCGCTCCAGTCGAAGCCGTGCGTCGTCACCTGTGCCTCTCCGGTCGGTGTGCCGTCAGCCGCGACGCGATTGGTGCTTACGCGGTGCCATTGCGGCGTGATGCGAAATGAAGCCGGCCAATAGGACGGGTTTTGGTAGATAGGCGCATCGCGATCATTCATCAATTGGTATCCGTTGTCTTTGAACGCCTGACCAAAGGGGCTCAGCCTGGGCCAAGAGTCATGGCAGGCAGAGCAAGGCATGTCATACTTTCGGGCATACGCTGGGATGGGATGTATCCGAGCGGCAATGATCGGCAAAGCGGAAGCGGGACGGGGACTTACGGAAATAAAACCTAGAAACATTGCAACATATATAAAAGAATTCACTAGCCCCCGAACTCCCGCTATCGCCGGCCGAACTACGGCAGGCTTAGCAAAACTCATATTTGTTCTCCTTTCGATGTCCAAGAATCATCCAACTGCATTTCAACCCCCTGGAATCCTTGCGGGTTTAGAACTCCAGACAAGACGGGCCCCGGGGGAACGGAATATTAGTCGAGGCTCGATTGACACTTGTCATCAGCAAGTCAAACTGATGTCAAAATTCAGAGGCTAACTTTATCTGAATCAATCGTCATGTAATTGCTCGGGCGCAATGAAAACTGGGGTAGTAATGCGAATTTACAATATTTACAACCTCTCTACGTTTCCGCCGAACTGTTTGCAGGCTTGGGCCATGGAGGAAAATCGGGGGCTGGCGGAATCGTCGAGCAACAGCCACGTCATAGTGAAAATTCCATTTTCGATTTAGTTTGCTCGCGAACAAATAGGGAGGCATTGGTCGCAGCAGAGGCGTAAACTCTGATTGGGCGCATGTAAAACAATGGACAAAATGAACCTGGTAAAACATCGGATGAGAAAGAATACTTTCCAGATCGGGACTGCCATTGCCGGCTGCGCGATCCTGGCAGGGACGCTTTTCTATCTGAGTTTCTTTCGTGGAAGGATAGCAAACGCTTCTCCCGTTCCGGAGCTGCTCGCCGCGCTGCCTGCCGGAGCGCCCACTCTGGTCTACTTGGATCTCGCCGCCGTTCGCGCATCTTCTTTTTATCAACATCGGCCAGACAAAGGGCCCCTGGCCATACCTAACAAGGATTACTCGGAATTCGTGCGTTCAACGGGATTTGATTTTGAAAAGGATTTGGATGGCGTGGTAATCGCATCGTGGCCCACACCCTCGGATAAGGAGCCAAGGAAAAGCGTAACTATTGCGGAAGGCCGTTTTGACCGCGCCAAAATTCGCGACTACGCCCGGCGCAACGGAAAACTCGAACAGCAGCAGGGACACGAAGTGTTCCTCTTCCCCAGTGGCGACCAAAAGGGATGGAATTCAGTCACATTTCTTGACGATCATCGCCTGGCCCTTGTAGCAGGGACGAGCGTCGCTATTCTTTTCGCGGCGCATCCGGACAATCACGCGGCGGATCCCGCCCGTGAGCACGCTGCACGCCTGGACGGCGCCGCAGCGTTCGCGGTCACGAATGTGCCTCCGCTTCCGGACAACGCCGGCGTCAGCGGAGTTCAGGGAGCCGCGTCTGCGCAATTGATGAGCCTGGCACGATCCGTACAATGGATCACGCTGGCCGCGAGGCCCGAGGGCGACAACTTGCGCGTTTCGCTTGAAGGCGAATGTGACAACAGCTCGGACGCGCGGCAGATACAATCCATCTTGGAGGTTATGCGGATGTTCGGGCGCGCGGGACTTGAGAGTCCCAAGACGAGCCAGTCAATGGATCCTGCGACCCTCTCTGCACTGCAAACTCTATTGAGCAATGCGGAAGTTACGCAGGCGGCGGAGCGGGTTCGCATTTTGATTGAGGTTACTCCTGACGTTTGGAAGCTGAAAATTCCTGCCCAACAACCACACTAAAGGCCAATTTTACAATGGCGAAGTAACGCGCGAAGTGAGCATCGCGCGGGATGCGCTGGGGCGCTAGGATCCCGCTAGGATTATTGTCCAGTGTGAGGGGCAGAAAAACCGCCGGCGGGACGCCGGCGCCACTCAAAACGTACGTCCGATGCGAATTTACCCGTGGCATTCCAATGTTGAGGATCGCCCTAAGAGCTTGGGATCGCAGGCAAACACTCAAACGCAGAGAAGAAATCGGCAGGCCGGTTGGAATTAATTAATCTGCTGCGGAGGCTTTGCGGAGATAGCGCATCGGATTGACTGGCGCGCCATTGATGCGAACTTCATAGTGGACGTGAGGGCCGGTGGAACGCCCGCTTACGCCGACGTTGCCGACGGTATCGCCACGCCGCAACTGCTGTCCTACGAGAACGCTAAAGCTGGAAAGATGGCCGTAGTAGGTCGTCAATCCGAATCCATGATCGACGACGACCAGCCGGCCATATCCCGCGTGATCGCCCGCCTCGACGACAATCCCGTCAGCCGTTACGCGCACGCCATCGCCATATTGCGAGGAGATATCCACGCCGGTGTGGAAGGCGCCTTCACCACTGAAGGGGTCCATGCGCTCGCCAAAGGTACCGGTCAAGTGACCAATTACGGGCCACAGAGTCGGAGTTGACGTCAAGTCGGACAATGCCGCGGAAGAAGAGACCAAATGAATTCCGCCTGTGGGAAGAGCCGCCTGGCCGACATTGCTTTCCAGGAAATTGAATTGCGCCACGGATTGCTCAAACCCATTGTTCGATGCCGGGGAAGTTTCAGGCAGCGCGAATGGGCTTTGCCGGAAACGCATGAAGCCGTACGTCATGGCGACTTCGGTGGCCAACGATTGCAGGGAGTCCATCCGGTCGTTGGTGTCCTTTACACTGGATTGCAGCTTCTCGTAATTATGCTTGAGGGTGTCCTGCTGGCGGCGGAGCGCATTGTAATTGCCCACCTTCCAGAGCATCCGGGTGTAGGAACCGGCCGCCGCTAGAACCGTCACCGAGCCTACGACTGCAAGGACTGCAACTAATTGCAGCACGTAGCCGGGAAGCGTAATCTTGCGCATGCTTCCGTTTCGGTTTGAGGCGACAAAAAATGTATAAGCTTCAGGCTTCATCGTCTGAGTCTCTAAAGCAAAACCTACTTAACTTTCGAGGGAACTGGAGCCGATCATCCCCTGAGCGGCCCAGGCAATCTTAAAAGCCGTGTGAAGCGGAAGCGCTGTTTCGAACCAAACCCGGCCCAAGTCTAGTTTCAGGCTTGGAAGGAGTCAATCCTTAAATTCCCTAAAATTTGCACTCCCAATTCGGGACGTTCGAAACCCGGCTTCAGCGGGCCACTATGGGAGGTGGACCCGTGCCCATAGCGCGATCGGCAACCATACCCTAGAATCTAGTCCATGAAACCACACGAAAGTGGGATTGGACAACTGTACTGACGGTCAAGTGATGGTCAGCGAAGAAAAACTGATCGAACGGGTAAGGCGGCAATTCCCTTCCAGTCGGGTGGGGGAGGCTGGCAGCTTTCGGGCGGCGAGGAGGAGCCGCGACAATGAATTCGGACCGCGCGCCGGAATTGGCGACGACGCCGCGGTTTTGCGCCCCAGCCGCGGCTCCGAATGGGTCGTTACGACAGACGCGTTTCTCGAAAATGTACACTTTCTACGGAAGGTTCATCCACCCAAGGCAGTTGGGTATAAGGCGCTGGCTCGTGCCACCAGCGACCTCGCTGCGATGGGTGCACGTCCCCGCTACTTCTTCTTGACGCTTGCGCTACCGGACGCCTGCGCAGGGGCATGGCTCGACGATTTTCTCCGTGGGATGGCGCGAGCCTCCCGCCGGTTCGGCTTGATCCTGGCAGGAGGCGACACGACGAAATACCCGGTGGTGGTGACCAGCCTCACGGTTCTGGGGGAAGTCGAGAAAGGGAAGGCAATTTTGCGATCAGGCGCAAAACCGGGGGACCTGCTGTGCGTAAGTGGAACGCTTGGGGAATCTGAATTGGGTTTGCGATTGGTCCAAAGCAAGTTGTACAAGCAGAAGCGCTGGGCCGGGCTCTTGAAGAAACATCTTTATCCGGAACCGCGGCTGGCGGTTGGGGAGTGGCTCGCCGCACGCCAATACGCGACCTCCATGATCGACACTTCGGACGGTTTATCGACCGACCTCGGCCACCTGTGCAATGCCAGTGGAGTCGGCGTGATCGTGTGGGAACAGAAAATTCCAACGGTGAAAATTCCACCGGAATTACAGCGGCCGGGTGCGGGCTGTACTTGGAGCCCACCTAACAAGGGTCTTGACCCCTTGGAACTGGCCCTGAACGGGGGCGAAGATTACGAACTGTGCTTTACCGTACCGAAGAAGTTGGCCGCCCGCCTGCCGCGCGAATTGGGAGGCATCCCCATAACGGCGATCGGCGAAATCACGCGAGGTAAGAGGGCTTTCTCAATAGATGCAAATGGAAAATCCAAACTACTACTTCCGGGAGGATGGGACCCATTCCGCCGGCGATGAACCTAGGATCAAAGGAACGATTAGAGATTTAAGAGAGCGGCCACATGCCGCCGGCTGGAAGAAGTTTCGACGGCGCGCAACACATTCTGATCCGTTTGTCCAATTGCAGAATGGAGTATTTCGTAGAGCAGCCCGATCATTCAGAGATTGCAAACTTCTTTTATCTCAGCCCGGCTGGTACGCTACCGCTCAGGCTGCGTTATTTGAATTTTTTATCGTTGACATCCAGAAAATTTCGAACTAGCATCCGGCTCAATTAGCGGGTTGTGTACTGGCGTGGTTCAGGGGACTTTGGCAAAGCAGCGTTTTTCTAATGAATTACTGCCTTCAGGCCAGGAACACAGCCATTTGAGCGTGTGCAGATGCAAACCGGTAATCTCAAACCGGAGGCCAGGGGAAGCCTTTCTTCTCTGCCACTGAGTCGATGGGCTGCGCGGCGAAAGTTCCCGCGCGGCACAGCCGTCCGCTGCAAGTCTATTGAAAAACTGGATTGTCCGGATTCAAAACTTCCGCTTTCATTGCAGGAGAGTAGGTATTACGTTCCCACCACTACCCGCCTAGCCTTGAAGCTTTGGCAAATCAAAGGGAGGAATACAATGAAACGAATTAGCGTATGGTCCGGTTTCCTTCTCGTGCTGCTGGCGTTTAGCATTTTCTTACCCACCAAGGGTGTGGTGGCGCAAAGTATTATCTCCGGTGAAATCACCGGAACTGTGACGGACGCGACTCACGCTGTGGTTGCCGAGGCGACCGTGACTCTAAAGAGCACGGATTCCGCCTACAGTCAGACTGTGACGACGAGTTCATCGGGAACGTTCCGCTTTCCGCTTCTGCGTCCCGGCTCGTACAATTTGTCGGTGAGCGCGAAGGGCTTCCGCGAAGCCAAGACCACAGTGGACGCGGGCGTCGGCGCAGTCAACGATGTCCCAATCCAGCTCGAGGTAGGCGCAACGACGGAAACGGTCGAGGTGGTAGCTACCGCGCCGCCGCTAGAAACAGAGAATGCCAACCTAACGACGGTGTGGACCCCAAGCCAAATTGAGAACATACCCAATCCGGGAGGGGATTTAACCAATTACGCGTTGACTGCGCCGGGGGTTGTCCTCAGTACCGGAGTCGGTTACGGCAATTTCTCCGCTAACGGCATGGGCGGGACTTCCAACCTGTACACCATCAATGGCGGGGACATGAACGATCCATATAATAACCTTAACAATTCAGGCTCCAGCAACAATATGCTGGGGGCAAACGAAATTCAGGAGGTAGCATTGGTAACGAACGGCTACACAGGGCAGTACGGGCGAGCTGCATCGGTCAACATGAACTTTACGACCAAGTCAGGCAGCAATTCGTTCCATGGCAACGCCAAATGGGATTGGAATGGACGGTACCTGAATGCGAACGATTGGTTCAACAACGCGACTGGCACCCCTCGGCCATTCGCCAACAGCAATGAATGGGGCGGCTCTTTCGGAGGGCCGATCATTAAGAATAAGCTTTACTTCTACTACGACAACGAAGGCTTGCGGTACGTATTACCTGGGGGCGGCCCCGTCTACATTCCAACTGCGCAGTGGGCGTCTGATATCCAAGCCCACATTAATGCGACTCAGCCGGCAGCAGAGCAAACCTTCTACTCGACCATGTTCACTCTTTATGCCGGCGCGCCGGGCGGGGGTGCGGCCACTCCTCTCGCCGTTGGCGATAACACAACGCCTCAAGGCGGTTGCGGCGATTTTGCAGGCTCCACGCTCAATGGAAACCTCTACGGTACTGCGGGCGGGCTAGCCTGCACGAAGGTTTTTCACACTGGAGTAAACAACCTTAACAAAGAGCGGTTGCAATCTGTGCGAATCGATTATGACCTTTCTGGTTCAGACCATCTTAGTGCGCGTTACTGGCAGGATCGTGGGCAACAACCAAGCTACACCGACCCCATCAATCCTGTGTTCAATGCGGGAAGCACTCAACCCCAGGATGCGGGCCAATTGACTGAGACACACTCTTTCAACTCGAATTTGGTGAATCAGCTCATAGTCGGCGGCTTCTATTACAGCGCGATTTTTGGACAGATAGGCTATGCACAGTCAATTGCTGCTTTCCCCACGACCATAGGAGAAGCTCTAGGAGGAAACGCCTGTCAGTTGCTAGACGGCAGCCTCTCTTGCATGGGTGGCGAGTCCTACCGCTTCCCGCAGGGCAGGAATGTTGGGCAATATCAAATCGTGGATGATCTCTCCTGGACCAAGGGCAACCACGGCTTCAAGTTCGGCGTGAACTTTCGGGGCGACTCGTACACTGACCACGGCCCATCGGCACGGCACAACGGTCAACTCAGAATCAGAAGTATCACCGATTTTGTCAACGGGGTGATGGCGGCGGGCGGACCGAGTTCATTCCGGCAGCGATTCGCTGACGCTGGCGACTATTTGATAAACACCTATAGTCTAGGGATGTATTTTCAGGATGAGTGGCGCGTCAAGTCGAACTTGAAACTGACCGTGGCCCTCAGAGTGGACCGCAACTCCAATGAGAACTGCAGGGAAAACTGCTTCGATCTCTTTAATGGCGGTGGATTTAACGCGATCAGCCACGGCATTAACACGCCATACGACCAGTCTGTCTTGACAGGGCAATCGACCATTTTTCCGAGCATCGAGCGAATTGTATGGGAGCCGCGGGTCGGGTTTGCGTGGTCCCCGGGTGGCAAGAACACCGTAATACGTGGCGGAGTCGGGATCTTTAGTGATTTGTATGCTGCAGAGATTTCGACCAACGTGCTAGCGAACGCACCCAACGTTGCCAGTTGGACGCTCGCCGCCAATCCCGCAAGCGGCGCTAATATCCCCATCGCCCCGGGTGTACCGGGCGGAGCGTTTGCGTTAGTTGCTGCTAACCAAACTGCCCTGCACTCCGGATTTACCAGTGGTGGAACCTTTTGCAGTATAGCTGCAGCAGCGGGGCAGCCCTGCATTCCGGTTCCTGGTACAAACACGACCACGACAACTTTCGCAGGGCCGGACATCTACACGACGCCGCAACACATGGTCAACCCGAAGTACGCGGAATGGAACCTTCAAATCGAGCATGCTTTCAATAGCAAGCTGGTGGCCAGCATCAACTATACGGGCACCCACGGAACCGACGAGCTCGTTCAGGTCGCCGGCCTAAACGCGTGGACGTCGGCAGCGGCCGGATTCAACAACATCCCAGTCTGCGTCAGCCCCTGTGTTACGGGTGCCCCGGACCCGCGTTTCAGCAACGTGGTTGGCCTTACGAATGGCGGCATTTCCAATTACAACGGCCTGACCGCAGTCCTTCAGACCAGGGCACTAAAAGGACTGACGGCCACGCTGAGTTACACTTACAGCCATGCCTTGGACGATATTTCCAACGGGGGCTTGGCTCAGTATGCTTTGAACAATATCGGGGATTCACTCCTCTACCAATTGGATCCGCAGAATCTTCGAAGGCTCAACTACAGCCGGTCAGACTACGACTTCCCACACGTCCTCAACATGAACTACGTTTGGGATGTTCCGTTCCTCCGGTCGAACCGGTGGATTGGGGGATGGACGGTTTCGGGAGCACTGATCAAACGGTCCGGGGAACCATACAGCGTGGTCAGGTCCACGGGGGGAGTATTGCACAACGACTCAGCAGCAAGTTCTTACATCCTCGCTGCCTACGATGGAGCACCTCAACCCAGTACCTGCACTGTATCCAACAACCAGACCGGCGCCCCGTTTGCATGCCTTAACCCCACGGATTTCTCCACAGCGCGGACCAGTTTCGGAACTGTTCCGCGTAACAGTTTCCGCGGACCGGGATACTTCGATACCGACTTTTCCATTAGGAAGGCGTTCAGCGTCACCAAGAACGAAAACGGGCTGAAATTCGTCATTGGTGCAAACGCTTACAACGTCCTCAATCATCCCAACTTCTACATCCCGGACGACAACGTGGCCAGCGGGACTTTTGGAACGATCTATCAGACCGCTACCGCGGCTAGCAGTCCCTACGGTAACTTTCAGGGCTCCGCCGTATCGGGAAGAGTCCTCCAACTGGAAATGGAGCTGAAGTTCTAAAACAAAACCCTAAACTGGAACAACGGGCAGCCCGTTACCGCGGGCTGCCCTTTTTTTATTCCAAAAGAGTTTTACCGAGGGTCGGCCCGTATTCCCAGAGCGCATCAAATTCAAATCGTTTATTTCGCGAATGCGATGCCCGCTGTGGATGGCTACGATGCGTTAGGAGAATTGAGAGCCCAGCAGCGTTACTGTTTGCCCCGTTTCAGGATACCGGGCTAGTCAGCCCCGCGGCATGTGGCGCGTGAAAGGAAGCACTTTCGCAAAACTTGAGAAATCGGGATCTGTGGTGAAGACAGCCCACTCCCGTCGCATCGCGACGGCGCAGAGAAGAATGTCCACGATCGACACGACGATTCCCTTGGCCCGGCAACGGTTCCCAGCTTTCGCGGCGTCCTCGTGATCCGAGGTAGTGACAACTTCGTCGCGAAACGAGCGAAGATGGAGCCTCAACGTCTCGTATTGTTCCGATGTTTTTATGCCGGACAACAGTTCTTGCCGGACCAAACCGATGATTTGGGCACGCCCCTCCCGGATGATTTCCGACAACTCTTGAACCAACTGTTTTTCGTTTGCACCGAGGCTTTCGGTCTTTCGCCGAAGCGCCAACGACCAAACCGAAGTGTCCACCAAGACGTTCACGCTCGCTTGGCCTTGCGCTCAAGTTTGTAATCGTAGCCTGCCTCGTAGTCGATCTTTCCGAATAGAGCAAGAATCTCCTGCTGTTTCCGGCGTTGAATGTACTCCTCCAGCGCGGCAGTTACCGTCTCGCGTTTGGTTTTGTGGCGCCCGACTTTGCGGGCCGTTTCGAGCAGCCGGTCATCGATTGCGAGATTCGTCGGCATTTGTGTCTCCAGTCACACATTATTCTACACATTAATATGTGTAACATCAAGAGGGTGGGAGAAGTGCCGTGCCAAATGCCGCGGCGCCACATTTGAACCTAACGCACCGTCGGGGCTGCGGCCAGAGGGATAAGATCGCTACCCGCGGGGATTAGGCGTTGCGGAAGAGTTTTGGGGTTGCGGGACCGCGCGAGCAGGAGCCTCACTCGGCGCGGGATTCTCGGGCACGGTGGGAGAAGTTTCTGGCTTGGCTTCCAACCTGGTTGGGCCTTCGCCGGCTTCGGTGGGGGCAGTGTCCGGCGTGTCTACCTTCACATTTTTCGTCAGCGCGACTTTATCCAGAGGGACAACGTTTTGGAATGCCTCGACGGGCTTGCCGTCGAGGGCTCCTTGCATGAATTCCAGCCAGATCGGCAGCGCGGCGATTGCTCCCGTTTCGGGCTTGCCTAGTGACACGGACTTATCGTCGAAGCCGACCCAGACGCCCGCGGTGATTTCCGGAGTGAAGCCGATGAACCAGGCGTCGGTGAAATCGTTCGTTGTGCCGGTCTTGCCGCCCGCGGGGCGGTTCAAGACACGCGCGGGGGTTCCTGTGCCTCGCGCGATCACGTCCTGAAGCATCGACGTCATGGTGCGTGCGACTTGAGGTTCCACCACGTCGTGAACCAAGGGATGCGCCTGCTCCAGCAACGCTCCGTCGTAAGAAGTCACGCGGCGAATCATGTGCGGATCGATGCGGATGCCATCATCGGGAAACACGG
>Ga0210401_10008106_pt1 | contig 10451 bp, 10 predicted proteins | sample IncBWH32MmetaG_FD_150866 | JGI IMG/M metagenome (GOLD analysis project Ga0210401, IMG submission 150866) | Forest soil microbial communities from Barre Woods Harvard Forest LTER site, Petersham, Massachusetts, United States - Inc-BW-H-32-M | ecosystem: Environmental > Terrestrial > Soil >... | reverse complement strand
GAACTTGGGTCCGTGGGCTTTAGCCCCTGAGGGCTCCGGATTTTCTCTCCTAGATATTCTTTCCATTGTTCTTCAAAACGTGCGCGGCAACCAGCGCCTGGCCGAGACTGATTCCGCCGTCTCCCGCCGGCACTTCGCTGTGAAAATACACTTCAAACTGCTTCTCGCGCAAAGCGGAGAGCAAAGACTCGAACAGCAACACATTATAGAAACAGCCGCCACTCAGGCACACACGAGAGAGTTCATGTTTCGCGCGGATTTTCTCCGCGACTTCTACCAGAACCGCCACGAGGCCGTTGTGGAACCTACGGCTCATATCCGCCACGCTAGCGCCCTTTTGAATGTCGGCAATCAACCAATCAAACAGCGAGCGCATTCCAATCTGCCAGCCGGAACCCATCGGGATCAAGTTCAATAGATAGGAGCCTTGGTCGGTGGAATCGTGCGCCGCCATTTCCAGTTCGATGGCCGCCTGCGCCTCATAATTGACCGTCGCACGCAATCCGACCAGTGCAGCCACCGCGTCAAAGAGCCGCCCGCAACTGGAAGTGCGCGGTGAGTGAACCTCGCGTTCCGCCATCTGTAAAACAACATTCAGTTTTCGCGGATCGATTTCTTTCAGAAACGGAAGATTTAGCGCCTGGACATCGCTTCCATAGTGCTTGGCCAAATAGCTTACGGCCACGCGCCACGGTTCCTGAATTGCCGCCGCTCCGCCAGGCAAAGCCACGTACTGAAAATGTGCGCTCCGTTCGAACATGGCGTAATCGGCTATCAGAATTTCCCCGCCCCAGATCGCGCCATCCGTGCCGTACCCGGTGCCGTCCAGCGCCATGCCGATCACTTTCCCGTCGAGATGATTCTCCGCCATGCACGCGGCGATGTGCGCGTGATGGTGCTGCACGGGAATGTGCTCCACGCCTTCCCGCTCCAACGCCCACTTCGTGGAAAAGTAGTCTGGGTGCAGATCATGCGCGACGACCCTGGGCTGAACTTCCAGAATTCGCTGGAAATGCGCCACGGCCTCCTCGAAAAAGCCATAACTCTCGAGATTTTCCAGGTCGCCCACGTGCTGGCTCAAAAATGCTTCGCTGCCACGCACCACGCAAATTGTGTTTTTCAACTCGCCGCCTACCGCGAGGATCGGTTCCGACTCACGCTCGAGAGCAACCGGTACGGGAACATAGCCGCGAGACCGCCGCAACAACTGCGGCTGACCGGCAGAGACGCGCACCACGGAATCGTCGCACCTTCGCAAGATGTCGCGGTCGTGGACCAGGAAAGCATCGGCAAGATTGCGCAAGCGCTGCACCGCTTCCGCGTTATCGATGGCGATCGGCTCTTCGCTCAAATTTCCGCTGGTCATCACCAGCGCATCGAATTTTCCGCTGGAGAATAGCAGGTGATGCAGCGGAGTGTAAGGCAAAAGAACGCCCAGAAAGCGATTGTGCGGCGCTACTTCACTGGCTACACCGGCCTGTGGCTTGCGCGGCAGCAGCACAATGGGCCGCCCCCGTGAGAGCAACTGCTTTTTCGACAATTGGTCCAGCGCGCAGAAGCGCTCGACGTCCTCCACGCGCCGCACCATGATCGCAAACGGCTTTTCCACCCTCCGTTTCCTCTCGCGCAGCAAATCCACCGCCACTTCATTCTTCGCATCGCAGGCCAGGTGAAATCCGCCTAGTCCTTTCACCGCGACAATCTTGCCTTCCTGCAGCAGCCGCGCGGCTTCGCGAATCGGCTCGGCAACATCCCTTTGTTCGCCCGTGGCGGAAAGCACTCGCACTTGCGGACCGCAATCCCAGCAGGCATTCGGTTGCGCGTGAAACCGGCGATTAGCGGGATCGTCGTACTCGGCCTGGCACGCCGCGCACATTTTGAACGCCGCCATGGACGTGCGCGGCCGATCATACGGAATGTCGCGAATTATGGTGAAACGCGGCCCGCAATTCGTGCAATTGATGAACGGGTAGCGAAAACGCCGGTCTCGCGGATTGCCCATTTCGCGCAAGCAGTCTTCGCACACCACCGCGTCGGGCGAAATCAGCGCTTTCGGCGGCTCACCAAGATAGCTGGAAACAATCCGGAACGCATCACTGCCCAGCACCTCCGCATCGCGATGACTCAGCGAAGTGACCTTTGCCAGCGGCGGAATTTCTTTTGGTAGCCGGTCCAGAAATTCTTCGACGCGATCCGAGGGACCTTCCACTTCGATGCTCACACCCGCCGGCGTATTGGCAATGTAGCCGGTCAGCCCGTAGGCATTCGCGAGGCGATAGACAAATGGGCGAAACCCTACGCCCTGAACGATGCCGCTGACATCGATAGCCTTGCGCAAGACCGCCATCTGAGAAGTTTCTGTCATGGAAGGCTTAGGTCCAATGTCAAGTGATCGCGGCGGCGGCTTGGTGCCGCACCTTCTGTTGGAGCGCGCCCAACCACGCCATCCATAGGTCCAAGCCCTCGCCGGTGCACGCCGATAGCGCAATGGTGTCGATCTCCGGATGAATCTTGCGCGCGTTTTCGAGGGCAAGCTCCGCGCTGAATTCTACGTGCGCCAACAGATCGGTCTTCGTCAAAATCATCAGCGCGGAACGGTGGAAAATTCCTGGATACTTCAGCGGTCTATCTTCTCCCTCGGTCACGCTCAGCAAAACAATCTTGGCCGCTTCTCCCAGATCGCAGCTCGAAGGGCAAACCAGATTGCCGACATTTTCGATAAAAAGAACTTCCGGGCCGTGAAATCCCGTCTCGTTCAAATGGTGATCCACCATCCGCGCATCCAGGTGACACGTGCCACCCGTAACAATCTGCCGCACCGGAAAGCCGTAGCGCGCCAGCCGCCGCGCGTCATTGTCAGTCTGCAGGTCTGCATTGAGCACGGCCACGGCAGTGTCCTTGGGAAACGTCTCCAACGTTTTTTCCAGCAGCGCGGTTTTGCCGGAGCCGGGCGAACTGACCAGGTTGACGCACAGAATTCCTTCGTCACGATAGCGCTGGCGCAGAGCCGCGGCTAAGCGATTATTCTCGCTCAGCACCTTTTTTTCTACGGCCTCGCGCATGACTCCTCCAGCTCCGGGTACACAATATCCAGCTTCTGTCCCGCCGATACAGGTGCTGCGTCCGTCCCCGCACTTCGGGCAAACCATCTCAAAGTCCGCGACGGGGAACTCTTCCCCGCACACTTGGCACTTCTGCCGCCGAGGGAACCATTCTATTTCCACCTTTAGGTTCTCCCAAGGAGTTTCCCGGGTCAATGCCTCAAACGCTAACGTAAGCGCATCCGGGCTGATGCTGGAGAGATCCCGATTCGCAAGCCCACCGCGATGATTTTTTCTCCAGGGCGCTTGCGAGCTTCCGCGTCCACCGTCCAGCATCGAAGGGGCGATGCCGATCTCGTGCAAGCGTGCCCCCTTAGCAGATCGATGAGCCCCGAGGCGCTTCTTGCCCTTGCGGTCCAGCTTTATTCCCGCAGGCCCGAACGCGCCTTCCTTCTGACCATTGGCGTCGCGTCCTTCGATCACGCTGACGTGCTCTCTGAACCGGTACGCGCGGCAATTCCCGTTGCCTTGGATCTGATTAAAGCCGCGCTCTCCGGCGTTTCCCTCCCCGAAACCTTCTTTCGCTCTCAAAACACTCCTACGTAACACGCCTACCGTTTTTCTCCCGCTCTCTTCCTTGTGCTATCGTCTTCTAGTTCCCTTCATGTTCTCTCAACGCACCAACTGGAAGCTTTCTCCCAATCGGTTCACGCAAGCACTGGAAGCCATTCGCGCTTCCGGAACAAAACTCCTCGATCTCTCGGTCTCCAATCCCACCGAATGTGGATTCCAGTACGACGCTGGCGCGATTCTTTCTGCGTTGCAGAATCCCAACGCGCTTTCTTACGATCCCCAGCCCAAGGGGTTGTTGCCGGCACGCGAAGAGGTCGCTCGCTACTATCTCCGCGACCACCACGTTTCCGTGGATCCTGAATCGATCATCCTCACCACCAGCACCAGCGAGGCCTATTCCTACGTCTTTCGCCTGCTCTGCAATCCGCAAGACGAAATCCTCGTGCCAAAGCCCAGCTATCCACTCTTCGATTTCCTGGCCGATTTGCAAGACGTGACCCTGACTCCCTATTCCCTGGAATACGCGCACGGCTGGATGGTCGATTTTCTATCCATCACCCGCGCCCTGTCGGAGCGGACGCGCGCCATTCTGCTCGTTCATCCGAACAATCCAACGGGTTCTTATCTGCGCGCGGAAGAAGTACAAGAGTTGAACAATCTTTGCCGTGAACGAAATCTTGCGCTGATTGTCGACGAAGTCTTTCTCGATTACGCCTTCACCGGCACGCCCCCCAGGACCTTCACTGCCAATCTCGATTCGCTCACCTTTACCCTCAGCGGCCTCTCCAAAATCGCGGCGCTCCCGCAGATGAAAGTCGCTTGGGTTGCTACCACCGGTCCTGGCTCTCTCCTGCGTTCCGCGCTCGGCCGCCTCGAAGTGATCGCTGACACGTATCTTTCGCTGAACGCACCGACACAATGGTCAGTTCCCACTTTGTTCGAACAGCGACACTCACTTCAGCCACAGCTTTTGCAACGCGTCCGCGGAAATCGCGCGAGTCTCCAGAAGCTCATTTCTTCGCATCTTGCTTGCGAACTACTCGACGCGGACGCTGGCTGGTACGCGATCCTGCGTGTCCCCGCTCGTGGCTCCGACGAAAATCTGGTTATCGATCTTCTGCAGAAACAAAATGTCGTAGTTCATCCCGGGCATTTCTACGATTTCCCGAAGGATGGTTTTCTGGTGCTAAGCCTCATCACCCCGACAGAAATTTTTAACGAAGGAATCTCGCGCTTGGTGAAGTTTCTACAGGCTATCTCATAAATAAAATTCGGGAGGACGCAGTTTCATAGCCTCGGAAAAACTCTTGCCTCTGTAGAGGCGGTGTTACGCCGCCATCTGGTAGGGGGTCGGAGCTTTAGCTCCGACATCAACTGCTTGCCTGTCATTGGGGCTTCAGAGCCTGTGAAAACTCCTGTTGCTCGGGAGGGCACGACTTTACACCTTGCGGAAGAACTCTCTTTTTGACATTCCGAACGGAGTCTGCGGAATGAGGAATCTCTCTTTTCTTGGGTTTTCGCAAATGCCAGTTCCTCGCTTCGCTCGGAATGACGTACCAAACCACTTTTTCCGCAAACTGTTCAATCGTGTGGAAAGATCGAGCTACAACCTGGGCTTCAGCCCCTGAGGCCCGTAGGGAATGACTCCATTTAATCCGGCGGACAGTACTTCCCAGCCAGCAAAATCCGCGACAACCAACCTGCGTGCGGCAAGCCGCAGTTCAACAATTCATTCGCTTCCGCTTCGACGTCATATTCCACCCGCCGAATCGTCAGGCTCTCTCCTTCAATCACCAGATACGATGCGCGGCGATCCCCGTCATAGGATTGGCTGACGCTGCCGGTATTCACCACAGTCCTCCCACGCAGCTTGCGAATGTAGGGGCAATGAATATGCCCGTAGACCACGACTTGAGCGGCAAGCGAAGCGTAAGTAGTTCGCAGTTCCTCATCACTGGCATTCGGCGCGGGCGCTCCCCACAAATCCTTGGGGCTGGCATGAACCAGCGTAAAGGATTCATGCACATGCTCAGGCGGAAGAGTCGCCAGCCATCGCAAGCGTTCTTCTCCCAGGATCGCTCGTGTCGGCGGAATCGTCTCTGCGACTCTGGATAATATTGGCGCTAGCTTCGGCTGTGCCGCCGCGTATTCCGTCAAGCGCTGCGGGTCCCACAGCATCTCGTCGGTATTGCCCCGTACACCGGGCCAGCTTAGCTGCCGTATTTGGTCGATAATTTCTGCCGGGCGTGTTCCCCCGGCTGATAAATCGCCACCATGCACAATCATGTCGGGCGAAACCAGCCGGAGGTCGCTTAAAACTGCGTCGAAGGCGCGGCGATTGCCGTGAATGTCCGATACGATTGCGACTCTCATGTTGAAAAGGCCGCGGCCTTCTAGCATTGTAGCCTCAATTTTACCTTTTGCGTTGCCAACCGTCTGGCAAAGGAGGCGCCTGCAAGACCGAGCATGCCGGCTAGCAGTAGTGCGTACGATGAGGCTCCGCAACACTGTTATAATGGGTCGAAAGCCTGAAGTTCGTCTAGCAGCACGTCCCCCTTGGTCGCGGCGATATCCAGGTAATGGTTCGTTGCGCTCAGGTTCAATGGGCTCCAGGTTGAGGGTTCCATCGCTACCCACCGGAGTCGACGCATTGGCGGTGCATGGGCCGGATCCAGAAACACCCGCGGTCGAACATGCGGTCACCTGCCACTGATCGCCGCCTTCCGTCGAGTCTATCTGGAACTTGACGTTGGCGAAGGCCACGGTAATTAAACCCAACAGATCAAACTGGACATAGTCTTGAGCCCACCCATTTTTGCGAAAATCTCGTGGTCGCCGCTGGGATCGCCCGCCAGCCCCATTCGCGTCTCGTCCGGATCGGAATTCTTGGCAAACAAATTGCCGCCGTTGAATGCGGTAGCAGTGATGCTGATTCCGTGGATCGTGAACGTATGCGTCGTCGATCCCCAATCGCCTGTCGGGCTGGAGAACGACACTCCAAAATAGGATACGTGCGTGAGCTCCAAACCTGTCCACGCGACACTCCCCTAATTGGATTGCGGGAACACAAAAATACTGGACCGCACGCTAGCGTGCCATACAGAAATACAGTGTACGATTAACGCTGTACGGTTCATTCGAGTTTCCTTATTATCCTTCTGGGTAGCGCGTGGGGTGATATCGTTCCTTCTTCGCGCGAAAGAATGAAACTGCACTTTCGCCAAATGATCCTGAAATTCGTAGCACACAGTGGCCGCGTCCTTCGAATTGCCCGCAGATTTGGCTGGCTGCCGGGCGCTCGCTACACCAACCTGCGCGACATCCGCGAATTTGAGCGCATCGGATTCCTGGATATCGAGTGGAAAGATTACTGCTTCAAACGTCACCTGGAAGCCGTCAAGGCCACCAGGCCAATGGTCACCGTGGCTCTCGACATCCACGATCCCAGATCCCTTCAACGAATTCTCGATCAAGCCTTCGAATTAAACTTGCACAGCGAGCGTGTGATCATTGTCCCCAAGCATCCCTCCCTGCGGGACAAACTCGATACGGTTATTCCCAAGCGGTTTTGGCTGGGTTACAGTGTCCCCACTCGCTATGGCGGAACCACCATTCCACCTTCTTTTTTCAAACGGCCGGTGCATTTGCTGGGAGGGCGCCCCGACGTGCAGCGGCGTCTGGCGGAAATCATGCCTGTAGTTAGTCTCGACTGTAACCGCTTCACACTCGACGCCGCCTTTGGCGATTATTTCGACGGCGACAAGTTCAGGCCCCATCCGGCGGGAGGCTACGAACGTTGTATCCGTGACTCTCTCAAACACATAAACTCAATCTGGAAAAACTATCATGTCCATGGAACACGATAGAAAAGAGTTTCTGCTGAAGATGTACGACCAGATGTTCAACGACATCAACACGCATATCCTTGTTGTGTGGCAATCGGTTGGCGTGGTCGTGGGCGCGTTCGCGGTTTTTGCGTTAGTCGAAAAGAACATCATTCCGATGGACTACGCTTGCACCCTGATGGTCACACTGTGCGCGTGGCTGTTCGCCAATTTGTACGACGCTTCCTACTGGTACAACCGCAATCTGGTGATCATCGCCAATATTGAAAGACAGTTTTTGGGCCCCGACGACCTGAAGGAAATTCACTACTATTTCGGAAAGCATCGCAAAAAATCCGCCATGATAACGCATTTGAAGATTCAATATGCCCTGGGACTCGGCATCGCAACCCTCTTCATTCTCTACCACTTCATCGGAAGAGTTTTGCCGGGAATTCACGCTCCCGTAGGAAATTTCGAGCTCTCCAGAAGTCTGCCGTATCTAGCCGCCACCGCCTGGGCCATTTTCCTGTGGTTCTTGAGGAAAAACCGGATCGATAGCTATCAGGAGTTCCTCGAGAACTCGCCCGGCATCGATGTGCAAACCGTCGGCATCAAGTACGGCATCGGGCATCCAACGGAACCGCCGGCCCCTGAGCCGGAAAACCCTCCCGCGGCGCAGCCCTGACGCCCGTTTTTCCTTATACTATCTGTGTAGGACTTTCTGAAGGACGGAGCACATGACTCGCAGAGATTCCCCAGCTCACATCCGTTTTGCTCTTATGGCTTTGATATTTATCCTTGGCGCCTATTGGGTTGGCGCGCGCTACGGTCCACGCCAAGCCGAAAAGGTAGAAGCTCGCCACGCCCCGGCCATCGATCCGCAACCCGTCGCCTTGCCGCAACATACTACTCCGGAGCGCCTCGAAGGCCTGACCGACGAGGAGTCCACCAATGTGCGCATCTATCGCCAGGCTTCTCCCGCGGTCGCCAATATCCTTACAAAAGCTACGGAATACGATTTCTTTATGACCCCCGTGCCTGTCGAAGGTGCTGGCTCCGGCTTTCTCATCGATCCTCGCGGGTACATCTTGACGAACTATCACGTAGTGGCGGGCGCGCAATCGGTTGAAGTCGTACTCGGCGACCGCTCCAAGTTTCCCGCCAAATTCATTGGCGCCGACCAGCGCAACGACGTGGCCCTGCTCAAGATCGATCCCAAGGGTAAGCAGCTCGCCTCGCTTTCACTGGGCGATTCCTCCAAGCTTCAGGTCGGTCAAAAGGTGCTCGCCATCGGCGACCCCTTCGGCTTTCAATCCACGTTGACCACTGGGGTCGTCAGCGCGCTTGGCCGCACCGTGCAGACCAGTGAAACCACGCTCATCGATGAAGCCATTCAGACCGACGCCTCCATCAATCGCGGCAATTCCGGCGGCCCGTTGATCAACACTCACGGCGAAGTCATCGGCATCAATTCCGCGATCTTTACACCCAGCGGCACCACGGCGGGGATCGGCTTCGCGATTCCCATCAACACTGCCAAAGCCATCGCCAATGATCTGATCAATGAAGGCCACGTTCGCCGCGCCTATCTTGGCGTTCAAACGATTCCTGTTGGCGGATGGCTGGCGGAGGCGCTGGATCTTCCTGTGCAGGACGGATTGCTCGTCGAACAGGCCACCAAGAGTAGCCCAGCGGCAGCCGCGGGTATTCATGGCGGAGATCGCACCGCTCAGGCGGGAATGAGCCGCATCTCCATCGGCGGCGACGTGATTGTTGCTGTGGATGGCCAGAAGGTTGGCAATCGATTCGACATGGACGTGATCCTGAACCGCAAGCGCCCGGGCGACTCCATCACCGTCACTGTCTATCGCGGCGCAAAGAAAATCGACATCCCCGTCAAGCTCGGTGAACGCGACGGAAATTAACCATTGGCCATTCGCAAAACTAGCTTCGATGGCGCCGCGTTTTCTTACGGCCCAATTTCCGCGCGCAAGCGGTTTCGCTCGTCTTCGCTCAGCGAAAACCATCCTTCCGCAATGTCCCGCACGCGTTCCAAAGCTTTCTGCATCTCTTCGTGTTTTGCTTTGATCATCTCGGCGTCGGCATCCTGCGGCACGTAAATCAACGGTCCGCCGATGATTATGGCTCGCGCAAATAATCGTGGCAGCAGAAAGTGGTCCCAGGTCTTCTCGATCGTTTTTCCGCGGTCCACTCCGATGTGGAATACCATGATCGGCGCGCCCGTCATTCGCGCCAGCAACACCGGCCCGATCTTCGCCACATAGCGCGGTCCGCGTGGCCCATCAATCGTGAACGCGCAATCCACACCCTCGGCAATCCGCTTGGACATCACCTGTAGTCCACGCAGGCCGCCGCGCGAGGAGCTTCCCTGCGCCGTGCCAAATCCCAACCGTTCAATCACCTTACGCGTCCACTGCCCGTCGAACGCCGTCGTGTTCATCACCACGATTCCCCGGTTTCGGCCATACCACACGATCGGAATGATGACACGATGCCAAAACGCCCAGATGGTCGGCTGCTTCTCTGCCCTTCGCCTTTCAACCTTTTCGCCCCCAAGCACCTCATAGCGCAGCGTTGGTCCGATAGTCCGAATTACGCTGTACACCACCGCCGCAATGATCGGAATCTGGATGCGCCGCTGCCAGGGCAGCGTCGGCAGCCGTGTATCGTAATGCGCACTAATCGACTCGTGCGCCTCTTCCTTCTGGATTTCAGGGGTCTCCATCTTCCTATATTATAGGAGGGTTGCACTTTCCATGCGCGTTGGGGAGCCAGACGGTTTGACGCTTCACCCACAACTTTGGCCACTTCGAAGAATCCTCACGATTCTTGCCGCCGCTGGACTTGTCTGCGCCGCTTCCCACTTTTTCCGCGCTGCGGCCCATGACAATCCTCCGCTTGGAGACGCGGTTGGCGCCATTGATGGCCAATCCATCTCCGTCGAAGGCCCGATGAGCGTGGAAGTCGTGCAGGGTAAAGTGAAAACCGT
>Ga0210401_10008105_pt1 | contig 10452 bp, 10 predicted proteins | sample IncBWH32MmetaG_FD_150866 | JGI IMG/M metagenome (GOLD analysis project Ga0210401, IMG submission 150866) | Forest soil microbial communities from Barre Woods Harvard Forest LTER site, Petersham, Massachusetts, United States - Inc-BW-H-32-M | ecosystem: Environmental > Terrestrial > Soil >... | reverse complement strand
GAAATCGATCCCGGGGCCGATCGGCACGTGGCGCACCGCGGCGCCGGCCATGATGAAGCCGAAGGAGTGGATCGGGTAGCTCGGGTTGGGCACGATCACCGTGTCGCCCGGCGCGGTGATCGCCTGGGCGAGGTTGGCGAACCCCTCCTTCGAGCCGAGGGTGACGACGATCTCGCTCTCGGGGTCGAGCTCGACGTTGAAGCGGCGCGCGTAATAGGCGGCATAGGCGCGGCGCAGGCCGGGGATGCCCTTTGACGCCGAGTAGCCGTGCGCCTTGGGGTTCTGCACCGCCTCGATCAATTTGGCGACGATATGCGGCGGGGTCGCCCCGTCGGGATTGCCCATGCCGAGATCGATCACATCATGCCCGGCGGCTCGCCCCTTGGCCTTCAGCGCGTTGACTTCCGCGAAGACGTAAGGGGGCAGACGCTTGATGCGATAGAATTCTTCGGGCATTGGCGTTTCAAAAGCTGGAGTTGTGGGGCGCGAATTGTACGGGCGAAGCCGGATATTTGCGAGCGCGATGCTTTACACCCCGCGAGCCACGCCCAATGCTGCGGCGAAATGACTCGGAGGATACCCATGAGCGAGATCAAAGCCCTGGTCCATGATGTGTTCGGCACCGTCGTCGATTGGCGCTCGGCGGTCACCGCCGCCGGCGAGGCGCTGGGCCGGAAGAAGGGCATTACCGGGGTCGATTGGCAGGAAGTCGCCGACCAATGGCGCGGGCTTTATGCGCCATCGATGAACAAGGTGCGCACCGGCGAATTGCCGTGGACCAATCTCGATGCGCTGCATCGGATGGCGCTTGATGCGTTGCTTGAGAAATTCGGTATCAAGGGTCTGACGGAAGAGGATAAGGTCTGGTTCAACCTGACCTGGCACCGCCTCAAGCCATGGCCCGATTCGGTTCCCGGCCTCACCCGGATCAAGACCAAATACATCATCGCCACCCTGTCGAATGGCACGGTGCGGCTGCTGACCGACATGGCCAAGCATTGCGGCCTGCCGTGGGACACGGTGCTCGGCTCCGATCTGGTGCGGCACTACAAGCCCGACGCCGAGATGTACCAATCGGCGATCGAGTTTCTCGGCTCGGGCGATCCGGGCGCGGTGATGATGGTCGCGGCGCATAACAACGATTTGGTGCGCGCCGCCGAGCACGGGATGAAGACGGCGTACATATCGCGCCCCTACGAGCATGGCGCAAAGCAGAGCCGCGATTTCAAAGCCGAACACGATTTCACCTATGTCGCCGAGGGCTTTGAGGATCTGGCGACACAGCTCGGCTGCTAGACGGGCAGCGGGCTACCAAGTCGCGCGCCATTGCGCGACCAGCATTCGCGTCAGCGTCTCGCATTGCGAGGTGGTGAGCGAGCCGGAGGCGGCGGCTTCGGCGATGGTCGTCAGGGCGGCGCTGAGGTCGGCGCGCTTCACCACCACCGGCAAATCGAGATCGACCGGCAACTCGCGCCTTGCCGGAGCAATCCGATCAAGACAAAGCCGCAGCGCGGCGCGGTCGCCGGAAAGCGCGAGATTGATCAGCGTATTGGTGAGCGGCACGGTCTTGCGGCCGATCAGCGCCTCGGCGACGATCGCGGCCTGACGGGCGCGACTGGGGCGGCCGCGAGGGTTGCCCGACTGGCCCTTTACCCAGGGCCGTCCAGGCGGCCTCACCGGCTCGACCGCGCCACCGTGCGGATCGGCAAGCGGCCGCTGTTCCATCACGTTCGGCGATCCCGCGGGAATTTCGACAACACCTTGATCCATATGCATTTTCTCTTTGTGATCCGAGCCAGAAAACAGCGACAAAACAGTGGCATAACAGCGCCGAAAACAGCGGCCGAAACAGTGTGATATCAGCGGCGGAACAGCGGGTTTCAGCTGGTTCGGTACGATCGCGACAGCACTCATCAAGACCTTCCACAAACCGGTTTTGTGCGGCCGTTGGTATAATATGCAATTATGATTTTGTCAAGAACAAAATGAGAACAATCGTATTTGACGGGGCGGCACAGCGCGCCCGCTAGCGGCTAGACGAAGCGGCTGACGTAGTGGGCGAGGGCTTCCCAGCCCTGCGCGGCGACGAGGTCCGGGTGGTCGGCGGCGATCTTCATCGCGACGTTGTGCAGTGCCTGGGCGTTAGGCGGATCGCTGGGCGACGCGCCGTTTGACGGCGGCGCCGGCGTGGCGGCGGCAATCGCGCGCGCCGCCGCCAGCGGCACCGGATCGATCGCCGGCGCGCGCATGATCGGCGCCGGCGCGAGGATTTCGGACAGCCGGCTGAGCTGCGCCTGACGCGCGGCGACGGGCGGCGAATAATCCTCGCCCGGGGCAAAGCGGTCGGCGAGCAACTGCAGGATCGAGGTGTGATCGAGCGAGCCGGAATGCACCGCGCCGGGCGCGACATGTGGCGAGACGACGAGGGCCGGCACCCTGATCCCGGTCGTGGTGAAGCTTGTGCCGCCGGCGCTCCCGGGGATGGGCAAAGGCGGCACATGGTCAAAAAACCCGCCATGCTCGTCATAGGTGACGAGCATCAACGTGTTCTGCCAGCGCTGTGGATTGGCGACCAGCGCCGCGTAGATGTCGGCGAGAAACACCTGGCCCTTGGCCATGCCGGTCGGCGGATGGTCGTCGTTAGGATCGACATGCGGGCCGTCGGTATATTCCGGCTCGATAAAGACAACCGGCGGCATCGGCGCGGCGTTGTCGGCCCAATCGGCGGCGAATTTGCCGAAGCGGCGGAAGCGGCCGCCCTCGCCGACCACGGATAGCGCCAGCGAGGTCGCGATCTCCGGGGTCCAGCGCTCCATCAGGCTGAAGAACGGAAAGAAATCGCCGCTCTGATAGGCACGCCAGTTGACGCCATGCCGGGTCAACCAGCTATAGACGAGGTCCTGGTCGGGCAGCAGCAGCGGGGCGTTGTCGACAATGCTGCTCGTGCCGCCCATCGCCATCAGCCGGTTCGCCTGGGTGCCGAGTGGCAGCGCGGCGAACCAGTGGTCGCAGATCGCGAAGTTACGGGCGAAGAAATCGACCGCCGGCGCGGCGGCGGCATCGTAGTAGCCCATCACCAGCGACCGGTCATGCGGCGGCTTGCCCGCCGGCGCGTAGGTGACATAGCTCTGGACAAACCCGCCCATCTGGCGTGGCGCGCCGCCTTGCGGCGGTGTGGCGATCTGCATCGCGATCGATTTTTGGGTGTGATCGGGGTCATCGATCTGCTGCGCGGCCGGCGCGAGACGGTGGAGCGGATAGGTTTCGCCGCCAAACATGTTAGCGAGCGGATCGCGCCAGGCGGGGTTGTCGCTAAGCCCCTCGACCGCCAGCGGCGCCGGCGTGCTCGCCAGGCTGAGATAGCCACACAAATGGTCGAACGAGCGGTTCTCCATAATGACGATGACGATCGTCTCGATGTCGTTGAGCGCCATTTTTGCCTCCCTGTCCGAGCCGCGCGCCGCTAGGTCGGCTGCCGATAGCCGATCAGCCCGCCGGAGGATTTTGGCGGATGCGCGCGGATCGCCTCCTCGTTGGGCTCGCAGCCCCAGCCGGGACGGTCGGGGACCGCGAGGTGCCCGTCGACGAATTCGGGCTCGTGGCTGAACAGCTCCTTGTCCCAATCGAGCCGGTCGACGTCGATCTCCATGATCCGCAAATTCGGCACCGCGGCGGCGAAGTGCAAATTCATAAACGAGGCCAGGTGGCCGTAGAAATTATGCGGCGCGATATTGACCTCGAAGGCCTCGGCGGCATTGGCGATCTTCATCGACTGCCAGACCCCGTTCCACACCGCGTCGACGATCGCGACATCCATCGATTGGGCGCGGAAATAGGGCAGGAACTCGCGCAGGCCCAGCAGCGTCTCGCATGAGCTGATCGGATGCGGGCTGTGGGCGCGGATATAGGCGAGCGCCTCGGGGTTGTAGCTGTCGATCTCGACCCAGAACATGTCGAACTCGGCGATGGCGCGGAGGATTTTGAGATACCCCTCGGTCTTGGCGTTGAAGTTGAGGTCGAGCAAGAGATCGACATCGGGGCCGGCGCCGTCGCGGATCGCCTCGAGATGCGTCACCAGATTGCGCAGCACCCGCTTCTCGACATTGAGCTCGGGGTAGAACGGCACGCCGAAGCCGGGGCGCCAGCCGTGCAGCGGCTTGTGGTCGTGCAGGAAGATGTTGGTCTTGAGCCCGGTGAAGCCGCGCTCCTTGACCTCGGCGCCGATCTTCCTGACGCCGTCGAGATCGGTGATCGCCGGCTTGAAGAGATGCGGGTGGTTGATCCGCCAGGTGGCGCAATGCGACCAGTACACGCGAACCTTGTCGCGAACTTTGCCGCCGAGCAGCGCATAGCACGGCACGCCCAGCGCCTTGGCCTTGGCGTCGAGCAGCGCATTCTCGATTGCGCCCAGCGCCTCGGCGACAACGCCGCCCGCCGCCGGACGGGTCGCCGAATAAAGCTCGAAAAAGATGCGCTCGTGATCCATCGCGTCCTGGCCGATGATTTTGGGCGCAAGGCGATCGATCACCGCGGTGATGCCGGGCGAGCCGAAGCCTTCGTCGAACTCGCTCCACCCGGTGATGCCGTCATCGGTCGAAAGCTTGAGGAAGTAGTAATTGCGCCAGCCGGCATCGGCGCGCAGCACTTCGAGCCCGGTGACTTTCATCGTTGTCCTCCCGCCGATCGCGTCGCTAAGGGCGAGCTTAGCAAGTTGCGCGGCGCGGCGCGCGCCATCAAACTGACCGCGAAGGGCGTGGGAGGATGACATGGCGAAGCTCGGGCTGATGGTCGTCGATCCCGGGCATTTCCATGCCGCGCTGGCGCAGAAGGAGATGTACGACAACGTCGCCGAGCGCGTGCATGTCTACGCCCCGGTCGGGGCCGACCTGGTCGATTACCTGACCCGGATCGCGCGGTTCAACAACCGCGCGGAGGCGCCGACGAACTGGGAGCTGGAAATCCACGCCAGCCCCTACCCGGCGTGGCGCATGGTGCGCGAGAAGCCGGGCGATATCGCCATCATCGCCAACCGTAACAGCGGAAAACTCGGCGCCATCGCCGCGGCGGTCGGCGCGGGTATCCATGTTCTCGCGGACAAGCCGATGATCATCTACCGCGAGGAACTGTCGGCGCTGGCGGAGGTGCTGGAAAGTGCGGCGGCCAAAGGGCTCGTCGTCCTCGACATGATGGGCGGGAGGCAGGAGATCACCCGCTCGCTGACCCGCGCGCTACACAACGACCCGGAGATTTTCGGCGAGCAGATCGCGGGTTCGCCGGCCGAGCCGGGGGTCGCGATGACCAGCGTCCACCATTTGATGAAGATGGTGTCGGGCGTGCCGAACCCGCGTCCGCCGTGGTATTTCGACATCAGCCAGCAAGGCGACGCACTCGCCGATATCGGCACGCATCTGGTCGATCGCGTGCACACGACGCTGTTCCCCGGCCAGGCGCTCGATCACCGCCGCGACCTTGAGATCGGCGCGGTTAAGCGCTGGCCGACGATGGTTGAGCTGGCGCAATTTAGCCGAGTCACCGGCGAGGCAAGCTGGCCCACGTATTTGGATAACGCGATCGCCGGCGGAACGCTCGCCTATGACTGCAACGTCAATCTCGGTTACGCGGTGCGCGGCATCCATGTCGGGCTCGACATGGTGTGGGAATGGCTCGAACCGCCGGACGGCGGCGACACCCATACCGAGATCTGGCACGGCACGAGGGCCCGCATCGAATTGCGGCACGGCCCCGAGCACGGCTGGCGGCCGGAACTCTATGTCGTGCCGCTGGCCGATATCGGCGCGGCGCTGGAACGTCGGATCGCCAATCTTGCCGAGGCGCATAAGGGGCTGGGGGTCGAGAGACAGGGCACGGAATGGAAGATCGTCATCCCCGATGCGCTGCGCATCGGCCATGACGCGCATTTTCGCGAGCTGACCAAGGGGTTTCTGTCTTACGTCGAGAGCCCCGGCTCGCTGCCATCCGAGACCAACGCCAATCTGCTGGCGAAATACTATGTCACCACCGCCGCCGAGGCGGCCTCGCATTAGGAGGGACCGATGGCTCATACCCGACGCCACATCAAGCGCGAGCGGGCGCAGTCGCGCGCCTATTCCCAGGCGGTGATCACCGAGGGCGGGCGCATCGTCTGGCTCGCCGGCCAGGTCGCGATCGAGGACGCGAACGGAAAGTCGCTGGTCGGCGATTTCGACGGCCAGGTGCGCGAGGTGTTCCGCCGGCTCGGCGAGACGCTGGAGGAAGCCGGCGGCAAACTCGGCGACATGGTGACGATGACCGTGTTTATCACCGACGCGCGCTTTGGCGACCGCTTTACCGAACTGCGCACGGAAATCTTCCGCGACAATTTCCCGGCGAGCGCGCTGATCACCATCCGCGGCCTGGCGCGGCCGGAAATGCTGGTCGAGGTGCAGGGGATGGCGGTGGTCGGGTGAGGATCAGAACGTTAAACTTCTCTCGTCTTCCCCGCGCAAGCGGGGGGCCAGGGCAACCGCTCCGTCGCTAGCCTCTGGGTTCCCGCTTTCGCGGGAATGACGATTAAAAAGCTATCGCGGCCGATCCCCCGCCAAGGTCACGCGGTGCATGACCCGGCGGTAGCCGTGATAGTCGTTGAGCGGGTAGTGCTGGGCGCAACGATTGTCCCACAGCGCCAGCGAGCCGACCTGCCAACGGAAGCGGCAGGTGAATTCCGGCCGTGTCTGATGCGCGAAGAGGAAATCGAGTAGCGGCGCGCTTTCGGCCTCGGCCATCCCGGCGAAGCGTGCGGTGTGACCGCGATTGACATAGAGCGCCTTGCGCCCGGTCTCGGGATGGGTGCGCACCACCGGGTGCTCGGCGACGTATTCGCGGGCCGCGTCCTCGCGGGCGGCATCCTTTAGGCGATCCTCGCGGGTCTTGCTGACATCGGCGCGGGCCGATGAGTTGACGCCGACCAGCCCGTCGAGCAGACGGCGCATGCCGGACGATAAGGTCTCGTAGGCGAGGTACATGTTGGCGAAGAGCGTATCGCCGCCTTGGGGCGGCACCTCGCGCGCCAGCAGCATCGACCCCATCGGCGGGCGTTCGAGATAGGCGGTATCGGAATGCCAGATGCCGCCGAAATTGACCCGCTCGTGCTCGAGTTTGACGACCGGGGTGATCTCCGGGAAGCCGTCGAGCCCCTTGAGGAACGGATACTCGACCGGCTCGCCGATGCGGCGGGCGAACGCGACGAGCTGCGCCGGGGTCAGGTGCTGATCGCGAAAAAAGATGACGCAATGGTCGAGCCAGGCCCGGCGGATCGCCGCGACCGCCGGCCCGTCGAGTTCGCGCAGATCGACGCCGGTTATCTCAGCACCGATCGCCCCGGCTACCGGGCGGATGTCAAGGGAGTTCGAAAGCGTGCTCAAAGGCCGGCGACCTTGCGTAGCGCCGCGTTGATCCGGGACTGCCAGCCAGGGCCTTCCTCGCGGAAATGCGCCACGACATCCGGATCAAGCCGAATGTTAACGACCTTTTTTGGCACGGCCTTCTTGGGGCGACCACCTCGGCGAATAAGCTTGCCCGCCTCATAGAGGTCGGCGCCCGCGAACCACTCGTCCGTGAGTTCCGGCGCCTCGTCCGGATCAATCCAAGTACTTTCGGTAGCGCCTTTCTTCCCGCGCATGCCCATGCCTCATCGAAATGATCCGGCGGTCGTCCTCGTCGCCTGTCCAAACGATGACGACAAAGCGCCCGGACAAATAGCCGACCGTAATCTGACGCACCTCACCATAATCGCGCCGATCGTCCTCTCGTGTGTAATAGCGCCGACTAGCGAAGACCAACGCCGCATCGGCGAAATCCAATCCGCGCTCACGCCGGGTTGCCCGGCGCTTCGTTTCGTCCCACGAGTTCACTATTTATGTAGATACAAAAATTATTCCGTCAAGCGCCGATGATCTCAATGTTTGAACCCGAAGAGCCTCTGCGCGTTGTGGTGCAACACCTTGTCAGTGACCGATTTGGGCAAGCCGAGCCGCTCGATATAGGCGAAGGTCTCCGTGTAACTCTCAAAATCCTGCAGCACCGGATAGTCGCTGCCGGTAACGAGATGGTCCTCGCCAAAGGCCTCCAGCGCGCAGCAGAACCCCGCCTTCGAGCCGTAGCACACCGTGTCGTAATAGAATTTTTTGGCGGTGACGCTGGGCGCCTCGGCGAGGTTCGGGTGGTGACGCGGACTCTGGCCCTGCGCGTCGAGCCGGTTCAAGAGCATCGGGATCGGTCCGCCGAGATGCGGCACGATGAATTTGATGTTGGGATAGCGGTGCGGTATCTGCTTGGCGATCATGTGCAACACAAAGCTGGCGTCCTCCAGCGAGGTGCCGACCGGCGCGGTGAATTTGTAGTCGTTGATAAACGGCGAGCAGATGCCGTTGGTCGAGGGGTGGACGAAGAGGATCGCGCCGCGCCGGTTCAATTCGGCGTAAATCGGCTCGAACTCGGTCTCGGCGACCGAACGGTCGAAACACGAGATATGCATGTTGACGCCGACGCAGCCGAGCTGATCGAGGCCGCGCTCCATCTCCTTTAACGCGGCGTCGATATGCGGCAGCGGCAGCATCACGTAGGACGCGATGCGGTCGGGATGCTGGTGCGCCAGCTCGGCATAGCCGTCATTGAGCAGATGCAGAGCGTGGACGCATTCCTTCTCGTCGGGCAGATAGGGCGGGCGGTGCGGCGACAGCACCTGTTTCTCGACCCCGGCGGCATCCATCAATTCAAGGCGTCCGGTGATGTCGGTCGCCGAGTCGGAGACCGGGTGCTTGGCGATGCCCTCCTTGACCTGCACCTTCGGCCCGACCCGCGGCCCCCAGCGGTCGCCCATGAAGTCGCCGAACGCTTGCGGGATGTAATGGGCGTGGACATCGCAGATCATCTTGGGCTTCCTCCTGGGTGATTGCCGCCATCATCCACAACTCAGCGGTCCGATGACAGAGGCAGAAATCCGCACCGCGAAGTGGCTGCAAGCCTGGGACGTACAGGGCCCGCACCGTACCGGCACCGCGGGCGATCAGGCCGGCGCCGACTGGCTGGCCGGCGAGGCGGCGGCGTTTGGCGCCGAGGTGACGGTCGAGGAATTTGCGTTCGAGCGGCTCGATCCGATCGAGGCTTATCTCGAGATTGGCGGCGAGCGGATCGCGGGCGTGCCGGTGTTCGACGCGCCGCCGACCGACGCTGGCGGCATCGATGGCGTCTTTGGCGAGACGATTGCGGTCGCAGAGTTGCCGCCGCGCGCGGTCTATAGCGGGGAGTTCGAGCGGCTGCGGCGGATGCCAGGGCATCAGGGTCTGGTGGTGGTGTGCGCCGGCGAAGCGCCCGGTTTCGCGCTGATCAATGCCGAGCAATTCAAGGCGCCCTACGGCGCGCCGGCGATCCATGTGTCGAGCGAGGTGCGAGATGCGGTGGGTGCCGCCGCCAGGGACGGCGAATCGGCACGGCTCGTCTCGCATAGTCGGCGCACGGCGACGCGCGCGGTGAACATCGTCGTCAGCCTCAAGGGGAGCGACACGACCCGCCAGCCGCTGGTGGTGATGACCCCGCGCAGCTCGTGGTGGCAATCGACCGCCGAACGCGGCGGCGGCATCGTCTGCTGGCTGGAGTCGCTGCGCGCGCTGCTGGCCCAACCTCTCGCGCGCGACGTGGTCTTCACCGCCAACACGGGGCACGAGTTGGGGCATCTCGGGCTCGACGATTTCGTCGCCCGCCGGCCCAGTTGGGACCAGCCCGACGGCGCGGATTGGGTGCATTACGGCGCCAATCTCGGCGCTGCGGGCAGCGTCTTATCACTGGTCTCGAACCAACCTGACCTGCGCGCACTCGGGCTTGCCGCGCTCGATGAGGCCGGCCATCCGCCCGACGATATCCCCTGGCCAGCCCAACCGCCGAGCGGCGAGACTCGCGACATCCATCGCGCCGGCGGGCGCTATTTGACCCTGGTCGGCAGCAACCGGCTGTTCCACCTGCCACAAGACCGCTGGCCGCACGCGGTCGATGTGCCGGCGGTCGCGCGGATCGCCGACGCCGCGGCGCGAATGGTTGTGGCGCTCAGCCGCGGTTAAAGGCCGGCATTACGTCGCGGGCGAACCAGCGCAGCTGCTCAGTGAATTCGGCCGGCGACAGGCCTTCGGCCCAGTGGATCATGAAGTCTTCGATCCCCGGGTATTTCGCCTCAATCGACTTGATCCCGTCGATGACCTCGTCGGGCCGGCCGCAGAACCAGGCCTTTTGCTTGACGCCCTCACGCAGGCTCGGGATCGTCGCCGGCGCGCCGGGGCTGCCCCAGGTGCGGCCCTGCTCGTCGGCGTAGCGGACAAAGCCGAACGGCGCGAACCATTTGTAGCGCTCGTCATGCGCCGGCTCGAGGCGGCGGATCGCCTCCTCCTGACTGTCGGCAAGATAGATGCCAGCGCCCCAGATCAT
>Ga0210401_10008102_pt1 | contig 10453 bp, 11 predicted proteins | sample IncBWH32MmetaG_FD_150866 | JGI IMG/M metagenome (GOLD analysis project Ga0210401, IMG submission 150866) | Forest soil microbial communities from Barre Woods Harvard Forest LTER site, Petersham, Massachusetts, United States - Inc-BW-H-32-M | ecosystem: Environmental > Terrestrial > Soil >... | reverse complement strand
GGATGCCGCGAATGTTGAATTTGGGTGGTGTATGGGGATTTTCGTCGATGTTGAGCTTGGCGATGCGAATCTTGTCTTTGTAGGTATCGGCAATCTCATCGAGGATTGGTGCGATCATTTTGCAGGGACCGCACCATTCTGCCCAGAAATCCAACAGTACGGGCTTCTCGGACTTCAGCACATCCTTGTCGAATGTCGCGTCGCTGGTGTGAACGATACTTGGGTTACTCACTGCGGATATAGCTCCTTTTGGAGATTCATTGTGTAGTTAAGGGCGGGTTATTTGTGGGAGAACAGAGCCGAACAGATCGCGCGAAGTGACGATGCGCGGCCGTTCGGGCACAATACAGCGGGTTTAGGGTCTTGATTACTTAAAAGGGTACCGATGATACGGTTGAGGGAGCGAATAAACCGGCTCCTGGTTGGCTATATTGTTATCCGGTCCTCATCATTTTGCAAGTCTCTGCAATTCACAAAGCGAAAATGTCAGACGCCCATCTCAGTCAGCTTAGCTTCGATTCCCTGAATATCCCCGAATCCGTTAAGCGAGGCATCGCCGAACAAGGCTTTACGCGAGCAACGCCGATACAGGCGCAAACTCTGCCGGTCGCTCTCGCGGGCCGCGACGTGGCAGGCCAGGCGCAGACGGGCACCGGTAAAACAGCGGCCTTTCTCATCGCACTGTTCAATCGGCTATTGACCGACTCGGGCAACCCGAACCGCCCGGTCAACGCGCCGCGCGCCATTGTCATCGCGCCGACGCGTGAACTCGCCGTGCAAATCCATTCCGATGCGCTGGCCGTGGGCAAATTCACCGGCTTGAAGTTCGCCATTGTGTTCGGCGGCGTGGACTACGACAAGCAGCGGCGCATCCTCGAGGAAGGCGTCGACGTGCTGATCGGCACGCCCGGCCGGATCATCGATTATTTCAAGCAACACGTGTTCGATCTGCGGCATATCCAAGTGGCGGTCATGGATGAAGCCGATCGTATGTTCGATTTGGGGTTTATCAAGGACATCCGCTTCATTTTACGCCGGCTGCCGCATCCGACCTCGCGCCTCACCATGATGTTTTCCGCCACTTTGTCGCACCGGGTGATGGAGCTCGCGTACGAGCACATGAACAATCCGGAACTGATACGCATCGAGCCGGACAAAATGACGGTCGATAGCGTCAAGCAGGTGCTGTACTTCCCGTCTACGGAAGAAAAGATTCCGTTGCTGATGGGACTTCTGCGCCGCATTGATGCGCGCCGCACCATGGTGTTCGTGAACACCAAGCGCGTCGCCGAGGTGCTGGAGCGGACCTTGACCGCCAACGGATTCGTCGCGCAGGCGATATCGGGCGACGTTCCGCAAACCAAGCGACTGAAAATGATGCGCGATTTTCATGATGGCGAAATCGCCGTCTTGATCGCCACCGACGTCGCGTCGCGCGGACTGCACATTCCCGACGTGAGCCATGTGTTCAATTTCGATCTGCCGAACGATGCAGAGGACTACGTGCACCGCATCGGGCGCACGGCGCGAGCCGGCGCCGCCGGCGACGCCATCAGTTTTGGTTGCGAGGAGTATGCGATCGCACTGCCCGACATCGAGCGCTATATCGGTCATCAGATTCCGCGTGCTGCCATTGATGCGGTGGACCTTGCCGCCGTGACCGCGCCCCCGCCGGCTGAATGGCGCGAGCGGGCGCCGCGATACGGTCAATCTCGCGGCAGCGCTGGCCGGCCCGGCGGCAGCCGGCCCGGCGGTCATGGGCGCCCAGGCGGCGGCCGCACGGGCGGGGGCAGCCGTTCGGCAGCAGGGCCGCGCCGCGGCCCGAACCCTCGCGCATCCCATGGCGCTTCAGTGCAAGCGTCGCGGCCGGCAGCGCAAGCTTCGCGTCAGACCGCGCAGCCATCGAACGCGGGCGCTCCCGCCGGAGCAGACGCCCAGTCTAAGGATCCTTCACGGCGCAGGCGCCGCCGCGGTCGCGGCGGCAGCGGTCCTTCCGGCGGTGCACCGAACTCCGGCCCCGCCGCTCCCGCCTCTTAACTACAGCAGTTCTTCGACACCGTCGATACCAAGCGATGCGTGATCTACCTGCTCTGGCCGAAGCCTTGCTGCCGATAGTCGCGCACGCGGGCGCGGCGATCATGCAGGTGTACGCCGCCGCCTTCTCGGTGCAGCACAAAGACGACAACTCGCCGCTGACCTCGGCCGACTTGGAGTCGCAGCGGATCATCATCGAGGGCTTGCAGCGCATCACGCCGGATATACCGATTCTTTCCGAAGAATCTGCGACCGCGCCGTGGGCGCAGCGCCAAACCTGGCGCGAATTATGGATAGTCGATCCGCTGGACGGCACGCGTGAGTTCGTCAAGCGCAACGGCGAATTCACCGTCAACGTCGCCTTGGTGGTGGAGCACGAGCCGCTGCTCGGCGTGGTGGCGGCGCCGGCTCTTGGCCTCGCGTTTTGGGGCGCAGCCGGCGTCGGCGCGTTCAGCACCCCGACGCGCGGCGAGCAGCGCCGCATTCACATCGTTCCGCCGCAACAGCCGCTGCGCGTGGTCGGCAGCCGCTCACATGCCAGCAAAGAGACCGCGGCGTATCTTGCGCGCTTGGGTCCTCACGTCGTAACCCAAGTGGGAAGCTCGCTGAAATTCTGTCTGCTCGCGGAAGGAAAGGCGGAATTGTATCCGCGATTCGGGGCGACCTCGGAGTGGGACACTGCGGCGGGTCAAGCGGTGCTGGAGGCCGCAGGCGGGCATGTCACGCTGATGGACGGCCACCGCTTGCGCTACAACTGCCGCGAGCGCGTGATCAATGGCGATTTCGTGGCGTTCAGCCATCCGAGCGTGCTGCCATAGGCACGCAGGGGCTTCTTAAGCGTGCCCGGCCACCTCGCACAATTCCAAAGTGGCATCCAGCAACGTCGGAATATCGAATACCACTTCGTCTTCGGCCATCGTGAGTTTCGCAACGCCCGCCGCCGCGATCAGCGCCGCCGGCACGTGAATTTGATCGCGTCGCCGCGGAGTGGTCCAGGAGCTGACCCGCGCATCGCCAAAAGCCCGATTGAGTGCGTTCCAGCGCAGGTGCGCCGCGCGAGCCAAGGGCGTATCTCCGCCCCACTGACGCTGGGCGATGACAACGGGCGTATCCGTGGCGGCAGCGCTGCGCGGGACCGTCATCAAGTCTTGTACGTAGCGCACCATTTCGTTCGGATCGACGCGCACGGCCAGCGATGGGTGGGGGCGATTGGTCATATTGACTGCCTTAATCTCCATGGCTTCTGGTTTGGGGCTGATGATGCAAAACCAAGGGGCGCAGCGCAATACAGTGAAATACGACGCACTGCGACGCAATGCAGCGTAAGGCGGCGCAATGGGGCGCAACGGGTTAAGCTTCGGCCCATGAATGACGGTCTTATTATGCTCGTGCTCGTTGCTGGCGCCTTAGGGGTCGCCTACAAGGTCTGGCACATATCCTTGGATGCACGAGAGGCTGCAAACCGCATCGCCAAGGACACCTGCTCCCGCGCCGTGGTGCAGTTCTTGGACGGCACTGTGGCATTCGCAGGGTTTAGTTTGACCCGCGATGTCCGGGGTAAGCGCCGCCTGCTGCGCACCTATACCTTCGACTACACCAGCGATGGTTTCGAACGGGCGCAGGGTTTCGTCGTGCTCGCCGGCCGGCAGCTTCAGGCCGTGGGGCTGGCGGGCAGCCCATCGTGAGCGATGCGCTCAATATCGACCTGCACACCCATTCGAATTGCTCCGATGGTTCCTTGGGACCGGCCGAACTCATCGCGCGTGCGGCGGCGGCCGGAGTGCAGGTTCTGGCGCTCACCGACCACGATACCGTCGCGGGCCTCGAGGATGCGCAGCGGTCCGCCCACGAGCATGGACTGCAATTGGTACCCGGCGTGGAGATCTCGGCGTCCTGGCGTGCGCAGGCCATTCACGTGTTGGGATTGTGGATAGACCCCTGCTCGCCGCAACTGTGCTGCAGCCTACGCGCGCAGGCGGACCTGCGCCGGTCCCGCATGGTAAAAATATGCGCGCAGCTGACGAAGCTCAAGCTGCCGGGCGCTGCGCTGCTGGCCGGGGTGCAAGCCATCCCCGGTCTGCCGACGCGCGCGCATCTTGCGCAAGGCCTGCTGGCCGGCGGCCACGTCGATAGTTTCGATGCAGCATTTCGCAAATACCTGGGTAAGGGAAAAAGAGCGCACATTGCGGTCGAGTGGCCCGCGCTTCAGGTCGTGGTGGGCTGGATTTGCGCCGCCGGCGGGGTGGCCGCCATCGCCCATCCCACGCGCTACGCGCTGTCCGCGGGAGCGCGGCGGCGCCTGCTCGCCGATTTCGCCGCCGCCGGCGGCACTGCGCTTGAGGTAGTGAGCGGCGGCAACGGCGGACAGCATGCCGAAACTTGCGCCGCGCTCGCGGTGCATTACGGCCTGTTTGGGACGGTGGGCTCGGATTTCCACAATCCACAAGCTGCGTGGAATCCGTTGGGCCGCTCCCTTAAGCTACCCGACTGCGTCACCCCCGTGTGGCGCGGCTTCGGCCTATAGAACCAGATTCGACATACAAGCAGCCGCCGTGAGTGACGAAGAGAGCAACGTCAATACCGATTTGTTCAAGAACATCGAGCGCCTGCGCCAGCTGCGCATCGAGCATCGCGATCTCGACGACGTCATTTCGCGCCTCAGCATGGATTTCAAGGTGGACGAGCTGCAAATGAAACGCCTCAAGCGCCGCAAGCTGCTGCTCAAGGACCAGATCGCGAGACTGGAAAGCCAGCTCATACCGGATCTGAACGCATGACGGAGATCTGGCTGCGCATCGAAGCGTTCTTCGATATTTTGTCGACGCGCAGCGTGCTGATCGAACTCGGGGCGCTGGCGCTGTGCTTGGGGCTCGGTGTCTTGGTCGGCATGGATCTGCGCAGACGCTATGGACGGGGACGCGGTACGCCCATGGCGCTGACGTGGAAATACTTCGCCGCACAGGGCGGCGTGGCGGTGTTGCCGGTCATCATGACATTCGCGCTGGTGGTCTTGGCCCGCAGTTCGCTGCAGGCCGCTCACTTCGACGTTACTTTATTGGGGGCTGCCTCGCGCCTGATCGGCGCGTACATCGTGGTGCGCATCGGGGTGCTGCTGTTTGCCGCCAGCCTGGGCGACAAATCCTGGATTCAAAATTGGGAAACGCGCGTCGCGGTGCTGATCTGGCTGGCGATCGCCGCCGAATACCTGGGCTGGCTCGAGCCCATCATCGCCACCTTGGACGGTCTCGGGATCGCGGCCGGCAAGATCCGCATCAGCGTGTGGTCGGTATTGAAATTGCTGTTCACGCTCACCCTTTTCATGTTGGCGGCCGCATGGATCAGCCGCTGGGTCGAACGGCGCGTGAAAAGACTCACCAACGTCGCGCACTCGACGCGCATTGGCATCGCGAAATTCGCCAATGCATTTTTAATCGGCCTCAGCATTCTCATCGGGCTGAACGCCGCGGGTGTCGACCTGACGGCGCTCACCGTGTTGACGGGTGCCATCGGCCTAGGGCTGGGATTCGGCCTGCAATCGATCGCGGCGAATTTCGTCAGCGGCTTCGTGCTGCTCATGGATCGCTCGATCAAGCCCGGCGATGTCATCAGCCTGTCGGGGCAGTCGGGCACCAGCACCGAGAATTTCGGCTGGGTGCAGGAGCTGCGCGGTCGCTACGTTGTGGTGCGCGACCGCGACGGCATCGAAATGCTGGTGCCGAACCAGCAGCTCATTTCCAACGCCGTGATCAATTGGAGCTATACGGATCCGCGGATTCGCCTGAAGCTGCCGATCCGGGTGAGTTATGGCGACGATCCGGAATTCGCGCTCAAGGTGCTGCTCGCCGCCTGCGAGGGGCAGGCACGCGTCCTCGCCGACCCTGCGCCGGTGGCGCGCCTGATGCAATTCGGCGACAGCGGCATAGAGCTGGAACTTCGATTTTGGATTTCGGATCCGCAGGAAGGCGTGAACAATGTGCGCTCGGAGGTCAATCGCGCCATATGGCGGCTGTTCAAGGAACACAAGATCACCATCCCGATGGCGCAGCGCGAGATTCTCGTGCGCAGCGCGCCGCCGGAAGTCAACTGACCGGCGACCGTGGCCGTAGAGATCACCCCGCACATCGTCATACCCGACGATGAACTGGAATGGAAATTCATTCGCGCGTCGGGCCCCGGCGGCCAGAACGTCAATAAGGTATCGAGCGCCGTGCAGCTGCGGTTTCTCCTGCCGCTCAATACCAGCCTGCCGGCGGCGGCAAGAAATCGCCTGCGCGCACTCGCGGGACAGAAGCTCAACGACGATGGCACCATTCTCATCGCGGCGCGCAGCGAACGCAGTCAGGAGCAGAATCGCCGCGCCGCAACCCTGCGTCTGACGGCACTGATTCGAGCGGCCATGCCGGAACCGAAGATCCGCAAGAAGACACGTCCGACCAAGGGTTCGCAGGAGCGGCGCATCGAATCGAAAAAGCGCCGCGGCAGCACCAAGCAGGCACGCGGCAGCGTAAGGCACGGACGCGGCCAGGGCTGGGAATAGGACTCATTGCCCCAGCGTTACCTGCAATATGCTGTGTCGAATCTGCTCGGATAGCACCAGCCTTGCATCGGCCGCGACGCCGAGCAGCGGCTCGCCGAACAGCAGCTTCTTATCCTCGGACATTTGAATGACGTCGCGCCGGAGCAGCAGCTCGATGAAATTGCGGAACAAGCTCTTGTCGAAGAATTCCGGCGAGTTCAGCGCGTAGAGCAGCGACATGCGCTGGGCCATCAGATGGCAGCGCTCTTCGAGCGCTTCCTGCGTGATCGCCCCGCTGCCCGCCTGCAGCAGTAGCGCAATCGCCAGGTAGTAGCGCTCGATCGTTTGAATTGTTGCCTGCGCCAGCGCCGAGAGGCGGATGGCCTCGAGCGATGTCGGCGCCGGACGCTGCCACTCGCTGCGATCGGGATTGCCTTGCAGCAAATTCAGGTGCACGAAGGCGTCGAGCAGGGAGTCGACCACCGCGCCCACCGCCGCCTCGTCCCAGCGCAAAAACAGTTCGGCGGCAATGTATGGATACACTCTCCACACCAAGCGCTGAATATCCGTGCTGCGCATCCGCGCATTGCCCACGAAGGCGCAGGCCAGCAGCGACGGCAGCGCGAACAAATGTAGAATGTTGTTGCGATAGTAGGTGGCCAGCACCGCGTTTTCCGCATTCATGCGCAAGATGTCGCCGAGCGGATGCTTCTGGCGCTCCAAGATGCCCATGGCTTCGGCGTAGCGAACCATCTGCTCGCCGTTGTCCGGCGTTACCGTCACCAGCGGCGAATACGGCGCGTCGCGCAGCAGCCGTTGATAGAGTTCGAGCTGGCTGATCAATTCAAGTTGCGGCAGCGCCTGGCGCGGCGTCGCCAAAATCGCCATGGCCACCAAATTGATCGGCGTCACGGCGGCGGCGGCGTTGATCTCGGCGTTGATCCGGCGCGCCAGCTCGGCGATGGCGGCGGAGATCCAGCCGGCGCGCGAGTCGCCGTTTTGCGCCGGGTCGCCGCGCCAGTGCGGATTGTGCTTGTGCAGCAGATCGTCGAGCGCGATCGGCTGTCCCAGATTCACGTGGACTTTGCCGAATTTACTGCGCAACACCGAAATCAATGACTTGAGCAGGACAAAAATGCTTTCCTTTTGCTTGGGCTGGCCCGACAGCTCGCCGATATACGTGCGGCCCTCGACGATACGTTCGTAGCCGAAATACACCGGCATGAACACCACCGGGAGCTTCGGATCGCGCACGTAAGCGCGCACCGTCATCGACAGCATGCCGGCGCGCGGCGCGAGCAGCCGCCCGGTTCTGCTGCGGCCGCCTTCGATGAAATATTCGAGCGGATGGCCGCGCGCCATCATGAATCCCAAGTACTTGGCGAATACCACCGGATACAGCGCATCGCCCTTGAAGCTGCGGCGCAGGAAGAACGCGCCGCCCTTGCGCAGGAAGCGTCCGATCAGCGGCATGTTCATATTCGCGCCGGCCGCAACGTGCGGTACGGCGAAGCCCTTGCGGTAAATGATGTAGGACAGCAACAGATAATCCATGTGGCTGCGATGGCAGGGAACGTAGATGATTTCCGCGCCGTCGCCGATGCCGCTCAAGTTTTCGATGTGCTGCAATTCCACGCCGTCGTAAAGCCAATTCCACAAGCGGCCGAGCGCCATGGCCATGAAGGTGATGAAGGCCTGGGAATAGTTCGCCGCAATTTCCACCGCGTACTTGCGAGCCAGCAGCAGCGCGGGGCGGCGCAACAGTTGGCGCGCCTGCATTTCGTTGCGCACCGCCCGCCGCACCGCCTGGGTCTTGAGGATTTGCACCACCATGGTCCGCCGGTGCGAGAGGTCCGGGCCGATGCTCGAGGCGCGCTGCGCGCGCAGTTCCATGCGCAGCGAACGCAGCAGGCGCCGCACGCTGCGCGGCTCGCCCAATCCATCTTGCATGGCGTCGCGCAGTGAAATGGGCTCGCCGAAGTACACCAGCGTGTTGCGTCCGTTGAACACAACGCTCAAGAATTTTCGAAAGCGGCCCACCAGGATCCAATCTTCGGCGAACCACAGGCGCCACCAGCTCACCTCTTTATGCGGCGCACGGCCCCAAAAAATCGCGACCGGCACCAGATCCACGTCGAACTGCGGATGCGCCGCGGCAGCGGCAACCAGCTGCACCAGGTAGCGGGGCGCGCGCGCCGCATTTCGGCGCCTGAACATGCTCGGATGCCGCAGCAGCTCGAAGTAGGCCCGCTCGGCGCGCCTTGCACCCATCATCAAGCGCCGTTCGGGGCGCGGTAGATTATGTTGCGCGCAGACGCTGCTGAGCACGGCGAAATCCGATCGACTCTCGCGTTCCAGCACATAACATATTGGCCGCGGCCGCGCGGCGATCGCAGCAACGGCGTCGTCGGGTTTGATGGTGACCCGCACCAACAGGCTTAAGACCTTGCGGACACCGAAATGCCACGCCTGGCCCAAGCCAACAAAGGGATTCATCGTTGCCAACGCGCTACTGAGATGTATCGCCGCGCTCTTGATTTTCGAGCGCTTTGCGCGTTCTTGCAGCGTTCTCGTCGACGGTTTTTTGCACCTCGCGAGCGCGCTCGAGCTGCTGGGTCAACGGATCGAAGACCGTCTTTGCGGGCGGCGGAGGCGCCGGCGCAGAGGAGCAGCTTGCGATGAACGAAACCACGAGCGCCATTGTCGAACATTTAACGTAACGCATGTGCACCCTCGAGGTTTGCCGGCCAGAAGGAGCTTGAGTGTACAATACACGCATGTTTCGCTTTGCATTCCTGTTGCTTTTCGCCGTCGACGTTCACGCCGCAGCGCCGGTGGACATCGAAGCCGCGGCGCAGCTCTATGCGGATGCCTCCACCCGAGTGCAAGTTCGCGCCTCCCTGGTGCCCATGCCCGCGCATATCCGCCAGCTGTTCATGGGCAACACGGCTTCGCCGCTCTCGGATTCGCAACTTGCCGCAGTTGACGCCGCCGCGAAGCGCGGATTTCGCATCGATGTGTTCGAGCCGCCGGCGCTGCGCGCCCTGGCTGCAAATCTCGATCCCGACACCGTAAAGAAAACCGAGGGGTTTCTTTCCAGCGATCTCGGCAAGCGCATGGTGGCTGCGGATGTGGCCTTGGCAACTCTCGACGAGGCCACCATCGACAAGGTGATGCAAGGCCAGCTCACCACGCCGTCCACGCCGCAGCGCGACGCCCTGTTCGCAAAACTGGAAGTCGCGACGCGCTCCACCGAATCGAACGTGCAGATCTTCTTGAGCATGGGTACGGCGGTGGCGCAGGGAACCGCGATCGGATCCGGAATGGATCCCGGGCCTGTCGGGGAACGCGCCCGCAAATCGGGTGAAGCGAGCCGCGCGGACTTGGAACACACGATGCGCGAACCGATGCGGCGCTACATGGCCTACGACTATCGCGACTTGAGCGACGCCGATCTCAAGCATTTGCTGGCTTTTCTGCAATCGACCGCGGGCAAACACTACGTTGCCGCCTACATTGCCTCGTTGGATGCCGGATTCAACGCCATGGGCAAGCGCTGCGGCGAGCAGCTCGGAGACAGCTTGCGCGAATTGGCGATAGCGCAACTCGCTACTGAAAGTCCTGAGTTGAAGCCGGCGCCGGATCCCAAGAACCAAAAATAGGCGCGCAATCGATCAGTCCAGGGCGAGCAAAAAGGCTCGCAGCAGAATACAAATCGTCTCGATCTGATCTTCCAAGCGATGATCGGAATTGAGAATGTGCAACGCCGCCTGATGCTCGCGCGCCCAGCGAATGCTGTTCCCAATCGGCACGATGTCGTCCCGCCAGCCATGCACGATCGCGGTGGGAACGGCGACGTCTTGCGGCGTGTATTGCTCGAAGCCCGGCATGTAAAAGGCGGGC
>Ga0210401_10008099_pt1 | contig 10454 bp, 8 predicted proteins | sample IncBWH32MmetaG_FD_150866 | JGI IMG/M metagenome (GOLD analysis project Ga0210401, IMG submission 150866) | Forest soil microbial communities from Barre Woods Harvard Forest LTER site, Petersham, Massachusetts, United States - Inc-BW-H-32-M | ecosystem: Environmental > Terrestrial > Soil >... | reverse complement strand
GCGCAGCCGGGGATTGGTCAGACCAGTCGCACAGCCCATCGGCGCAACCGCAATCCTTCTTGGGGTTGGTTTTCTCTTTCGCTTGAAAGCCCGAAGCCCCTACGGGGTTGGTTTTCTCTTTCTTGAGAGACTCTCCTGTCTCTCTCTCTGGATTACCTCTACTCTTATCTCTACCTTTCCTTACCTCTACCGCCGCCGAAGCCTCGAAATTCTCATCATCAGTGGGAATAATGAAATTATGTGTGATGAGTGTGTGTATTGTGTGCGCCATGTGTGCGGCGTCTCTGTGTCTCATGTGTGTAGCCTGTATGAGCCATGTGATGTCGTTGTGGAGTATGTGTGCGTTGCGTGCGCGTAGTCTGTAAAGACGGTCTAGGACGCCTGCCTGAAAGACCGTCAACTTCATCCGGTTGATGTCGGAATCCTTGTCCACGTAATCTTTGATCCACGGCGCACGTCCGCCTTCATCGTCGATGGTTTGGAACTTCCGCCAGTTCTTGATGGCGAGAAACTTATTCGGATGGTCGCTCACAGCGCCTCCCAATTTCCATCGGTCCCCACCTCAGTCCTCTCTTCGCCGTGGGCCACCGCACTGTCGAAAATCTTCACCGTTCTATCCTCCGCGAGTGACCGCCCACGGTCAGGTGGTTTATCCAGCATGTGCGGCACGGAGACGGACGGTGCCGTGCTGCGCAGCGCCCGCTCACCGCCGCATCCGCCTTCCGGCCTTGTGCAGCCTTTCGGCGAACCGCCCCGCCTCGTCCTCGGTCTTGAAAGAGGCGACGTTCTCCCAGCCTTCAGGCGGCTCGCCGCCGTTTCCGACCTCGTCGCATTCGCCGTCGTCCGACAGCCGATATATCCTGATGTCCACCACGTACTTTTCCTCGTTCCTTGCATTCTTTGTCATACCGCTTTCCTTTGCACGCTCTGCTGCTGGGGGATTGTGACCCCAGCCTCCGCATTAGACACGGCTCGCGCCGTGTTCGCTCTGCGCTATGGCGTCCTCGGGGGCCCTCATTCAGAGACCGCTCTACGGTCGTACGCCGCTACGTCATTCATTCGGCGTTTCGGACTCGGAGTCAGGGCTTTCTGAAGACAAGCACATGCTTGGTCTCGCATTGGCCGCCCGGGGCTTGCTGTTGGATTGACAGGCCGGGAATTCCCTATTTCGCATGAAGCACCACGAGTGGATTCTGCTCGTGCTCACGCTCGGCCCACCACACGCCGCCTTTCGGCGGTTCGGGAACTTCATGGATGGTCCGCCCGAACACCTGTTCGCCCTGCTCCGCCCTCGGCGCGGTTATCTGCTTGAACCAAAACGGCAGCCCGTGCTCCTTGGCTTTGGTGCGGAGCGCCCAAGCCCAGTCGAGCTTCATCGTGCGCCGACCGGGAAAATCCTTGGGCGTCCATTTCATCTCCGGCGTCCAAAGGTATTCTTCGCCGTCGCCCGATTCGCCGCCGCAAATGACCCAGCCGATTCCGTCCAAGTTGATTTGGGGCGAGATGTCTTCGAGCAGCGGCTCGCAACTCAGGAATCTGACTGCGCCGGGATGCACGGGAACTCTGCGCAAATGGTCGATGCGCCCGAGTGTCTGGTTGCATCCGACCGAAGTACCGAGCCAAACATTCGGGTAGCCCCGCCCCCAATCGGCTGGCAGGCTTCGCGTGATGCGGTCGGGGCGCTTGGTGAGGATCAAATATACGAGGTTGGGCGTGTCGCGGATGATGTTCCAAGCCGCAGACCGCCAAGTCAGCGGCGGAAGACTACCTTTCAGGTAAATGCGTTCATCTGGTACGAGCCGCTGGTCCGCATGGCGGTCAAAGAAGTCGCTGAGGCTGTTCGTGAACACGCGCTTGTGTTCTCCGGTGCCGTTGAGTTCCCGCCGCCATTTGTAAGGATCGTTCCAAGTCTTCGTGATGTAGATGTCTTTCCACGGGTCGCGATGCTGCTTGCGGGTTTCCCGGGGAATGTAGCAATGCTGGCACTCTGGACCGCACTTGGTACAGCCCACCCACCAGTTTTGCGTTTGGTGCGTCCAACTGATCTTGCTGTTCTCTGCCATGTTCTGTTCTCCTATATCGGAATGAGGGGCTGCCCTCATCAGCCCCTTCCCTTCACATCGCGGCTGCTCCCGCCGCTTCGTTGTTGGTTATTGTTGGTGTGTTCTGCTTTTCCTCTTCCGCAATGCGGTCAAGGTTCCGGCAGCGTGCCTCGGCGTCCTGCTCATTAGCTTCACGGCAGCAGAACTTGGGCTTCGCCCCGTCGATGCTCTGGAAGATTTCCCAAGGCTGCGATTCTTGCGTTGCGCCTTTGGGCTTCCTGTTGAGCTTTGTAAAGTAGCCGTGCGGCGTGGTCTCGGTGATCTCCTCGGCGGACTCCGATGGCTTCGCTTTCGACTTTGGCTTGCGCTTAGTCTTCGGCTTCCGGGTTTCCTTGGGTTCACGGATTTCCGTGGCTTCGGTCTTCTTGGCGATCACTTCGCGCCAATCGCCGTAGCCCTCGGGCATATCGTTTGCGGTCTCGTATTCGTGGGTGCCCCGCATCTCGATCCCGCGCTGGACGGTCGATACCAGCGTGTAGAGCGGTTCACGCAACATCTCCGCTGTCACTTCCCGCTTTTCTCCGTCCAATGTGGCCTTGGTTTGCCGCCCCTTGGCGACTGCCACCAGCCCCCTGATCACCCTTAGATAGAGCGAATGCATGGGGTCTGGTTGCTTGGGCTGCTCGGGATTGGCGAGCACGTTCCCGATGAACGCCTCGATGTCCTCATGGTCATCGAAGTTCGGGTCGTCCTCCGTGGCGGCCTGCATTGCCAGCGTGAATTTCCCGAGCGGCTTCTCGCCGCTTACGGCGACACCGATCATTTCTTCCCGCTCGGCAAGTTGTGTCAGGACTGGCTCCGGCATCATGCCCGAAGCCGCCTTCCACGCCTGTGCGCAACGGTAGGTCGTTGCCCTGCTAACTCCGCATCCTTTTAGATAGGCTTTCACGAATCTGCCCCAGCGCCGTCCTTCGGCAGACTTGGGGTTGAAGTTTTCGTCGGTGCCAGTCACGAGTTTGCGAAGTTCAAGGAACTTCTGCCCGAGCAGTAGATTTGTCCTATGCGCCCGTGCATTGCGTTCCCTTTTGTACAGTTGCCTGATTTCCTTGACGATTTCGTCGATGCGAGTCCAATTACCGGACCCGAGCAACTCTTTCTCAAGGTCGTCCGTTCGTTTCCTATTACTCATTTCTAATCTCCGGTCTGGTCTCGGTTGAGACTGGAAACGCATGTCACGGAACATCCGCGAGGGCTGATCACCACGCTCCTTGATGGGCATGCGAGTCAAATCTCAATCGAGACTGGAAAAAATTTGTTGCTTGCGCCAATCGGTGGTGCGTCCGTCTGTCTGTCGGCGTAGTCTTGACTCTCGCCAGCGTCTACCCCAGCCACCATGAACGGTATGATTTCCCTCTTCCGGCTTTCTTTCGTCCGGCTACCCTGTGGTCTGAGACGTTGTGGGTTGGTTGACTTATGGCACCCACCGTGCCCTCAAGACTCAGCCTACGTACCTCGACGGAGCCATGCCGAGACAGAAGAGGGCGATTCGGTTGTCATCTTGTCTGCTTACGAAAGGAGGGCCGTCAGCGTGTGGGTTTCATCAATGTGGATACGCCGCCCGGAGAGGTACTGCTTTTGATGGCTACTGGCTAAGAGACTCGGCTTTTCCTGCGCGAACGCGAAAGAGTTTCGGTGACGCGAACATCATCTGACGGCCTTGTGTTGCGGAAGCGGAGTCGGACTGACGAGAACTGGGATAGTGGTGACCATGGGCTTCCTCACAATCTGAGGCATGAGGTCAAGCAGCGTCCCACCGTTCGCCCGCTGCTTCGACCACTCGTCAGACATGTATCGCAGCACCGACTGGATCAACAAAACCTGCCAATTCTTGTGCTCCTTTGAAAACCTGTGCAATCGCCGTTGAAGAGCGGCAACGCCAAACGGGTCTCGCACCGCTTTTTCACCAGCCTCACAACGTTTGCCCCGGTTGTTTACGCGAACCCGGCCAAATCGGCGCACATATCGTGCCTTCGGGGAAATTCTGAAGCGAACCCAGCGCATCGCCATAAGAAGGCGACTGAGCGTAGGAAATCCAAACCCATAATGCTCTAGCAGGTTGTAGAGCAGAATTAGCTCATAGTCTTTTTGGATAGGTTCAAGTTGCGTGTGCAGCTCCTTTTTCGGAGGGTACAGACTCAGCAACCTACCATAGAACCCGAGTAGTTCTGGCAAGCTCCGCAACTGCTCCACAAGCCGCGCTCGATCTTCATCGTCAGGCAACTCTGGCAATAATTGTGAAAGGCAATGAACCGGCCCACTCGGGTTATCCAAGGCTGCAATTTTATCCGACACTAATTCGCAAAGTTGCGCGAGGATGTCAAACGAAGGGCCGTCGAGTCCGACGCTTGCCAGAGTGTCGGATATAGCAAGGCTGCGCCCTCTTGTGCAGGCAAACGTTAGTTGAATGATGTCCAGTTTTGGGCAGCCCTTTTCGATCAGAATGGACAAGTCTTCTCTTAATTCTGTCCACTCGGTTTCGTTGAGGATGCGGACGAATTCGAGGCCATAGCTACGAATTAACGCCGAGTTCTTCTCCGGGCTGTCGGTCACCGAACCGATACGCATACGATCCCCATGAGTCGTAGCGTATTCCTCAAAGCCTGACTTCATTAGCTCAGACAGCTTCCGCACCTGTTGAGAAGAGAGTGGCACCATGGGAGAAGTTTACCGTCGCTCACTCTAATCCTCGCAGATAGGTACACGCAAAGGTAACTGTCGCCTGCTTGCTCTTCAGTTCCAGATCTACTTTCCTCATCTGCTGAACGCCCAGACATCATCGCCTTCTCGTAGCGATGTTCTGTCTCGGCACTGTTTTCGGGATGTTTGTAATGTGAAGCTGTGTCGATTGGCAATTCATCGTCCGGCTCCGGCGCAGACAACGCGTCCACCCAGCGTCCATCGCCGGGCGCGTTGCAAGTTTGTTCGAGCAGTATTAATGTCGATGCTACAAAAGCGCAGCCTTTGCGACAGACAAGGACTCGAAAGAGCATGTCTCGTCGCAGTGGTCAGGATTCCAAGCCGTACAAAGCGGGCAGATGGTGGCGTGTTCGTGTGCGGTTCGATGTGCCGGGCGTCGAGAAGCGCCGGCACCGATCCCTCAAGGTCTGCCTCATCAGCCAGCGGCTCCCGATACCTACCATCGAACGGATGGCAAGAGAAGTAATCGCCGCGTCGGGCGCAAACTCCGAGGAACGCTTCAACCGAGTAGTTCTCGGCCAAGGCGTGACCTTCAGGGAACAAGCTACAATTTATTTGCAGGAAGCCAGTAATCGCAATCGACGACCGATCCGCAATACCACCAGCATTCAAGGAGCATTGAAAAAGTGGATCAATCCGATGATCGGAGACATGACTCTCTCGATGATCGATAACGTCACGCTCAGGCCCGTCGTGAAAAAGCTGGTCAAAAGTGGTTTGTCTCCCGAAACGATCCGCAAATATATTGAGTACGTAAAGAGAGTGATATCCAGCAAGTTGGCTCCGAACGGCGAGCCTCTGTATCCCAGAGTTTGGAATCCTACGGTGATGGACTTGCCGTTGGTGGTATATAGCAAGCAGAGGCGACCCGCGCTCAAAGCCGAAGGCATCAATGCTCTCATCAGGGCGGCCGAATCCGATGAGGAACACTACTTATACGTCCTGCTCGCTGCGACGGGCATGCGGATCAGCGAGGCACTAGCGTTGGAGGCACGGCATTTCATCAACGGTGGTCTTACGATTCTGGTCGAGCAGCAGGTGGATAAGGACCAACCGCGCATCGTCAACTATTTGAAGACCGATGCCTCGTTTCGGCAAATCGACCTGCACCCTGATGTGGCCGATTATTTGCGAACGTTCGTGGTTGGAAAGTCCGAGCTTATCCTGCACACGAAGAACGGCACTCCCTACCTGTATGGTAATCTCGCTGACGATTGGCTCGACGAGAAACTCGCCAAGCTCAGACTCTACGAGGCAGGAATGGGCTGGCACAGCTTCAAGCGTTTCCGCAACTCTTGGCTACGCGCGCCAGCGCAGCGGTGCCAAGAAGATTTGCGGAAGTTCTGGCTCGCACACAAGCCGAAGGAGATGGGTGAACTGTATTCGGCGCTTAAAGAAGACCTCCCAACTCGGCTCGACGAAGCCAAACGTGTGGGCTATGGTTTTGCGTTGCCCAAGAAAGTTGTTCCAAATGTTCCAAGAAAAGGACTCTTTGTCGTTAGCCGAAAAGCTCCAGCAACAGGTATACTAGTCAAGAGGATAGCCAAAGCGGAGGGCGTGTAGCTCAGCTGGGAGAGCACCTGCTTTGCAAGCACGGTAATTCATTCCAAGCACCCCATTTCCTGCTTTGGTTTCTATTGTTTTCAACAAACGGGGAATCTGCTTCTCGTTCAGAAACTAACTTCAATGGCCTCAACCTCGTGTATGAGTGCACGGTTCATGCACGCCAAGCGCACCTGCTTCTGGGGATTTTGGCGGGCTGATCGCGACCGGTCCCGTAGCTCAGCTGGATAGAGCGTCTGGCTACGACGAAAATAATCGACATCCACTAAGCCGTTTATTTTGTGTCTGTTATGTGCATTACGGGCGCTCTTCTGAACCTTCCGGTTGTCCCTTCGATTGTCCCAAGTACTAGACCTCCCTACGAGGCTGTAAATCGCAGCAATGGGCATCCAAGAATGGCTCCGTTTTCCGGTCGAAAACAGGCAAGTCTCTCCAACTGTTGGAGAGAGAGGTCTTATTTTGGGGGAGTTTGAGGGTTGAAAGTACGAGGACTTCGACACGCTGATTACAGCGGTGACATTTGAATTAACCGGCCGGTTGACCCTTACGATTGTCCTTGGCGAGTAGTTTATTGCAGAGTCGGTTTCTGGAATTTGCCGGTCGAAGGTTCGTGCAACGTAGCTGTCGGTTCTCGATGACGGGTTGGCCTGTGTCACGATCAGCCCGGAATCGCGATCACCATTGGTCCGGAATCCGCACCTGGGGCTCCGAACCGAGCTTATCGGATTATGGGAGATTTTGTTTGCGTGATGGCCGTTCTTGCTGCGGGATATTCCACTTCTTGTCGGCGGAACAGCTCAGAGGTCGAGCCTGGCGATGACAGCGCCGAAGAACACGCTCGCCGAGCATCAGCAGGAGATTCAGGCCGGGATCGGAAATTGGAGGCGGGGAGGGAACAGCGGAAGAATCTCCACCAGCGAGCCGCGTGACCGATGAAACGGATTACTGTCGCCCCGGAATAGCGGATTACTTGTTTGAATTGGCAGCCAAACTGTCGCGCGAGACTGGCTTTCCATGAACCCAAACCGTGGTGATGCTGTCGTAAGCGTCCACGCTCTCCAATGGCGATCTTTTCAGCAAGACGAGATTGGCAATTTTACCCGGTTCGATGGTTCCAAGTTGCGAATCGATCTTGAACTTCCGCGCGTTACTGATAGTGGCGGCTCTAAAGATCTGTGCGAGGGACAAGCCCGCTTTTTGCAGTTGCTGCATCTCCAGATAGCCGTTCAGGCCGGGAAGATTTCCGTAGGTAGGAGCGGACGGAGTATCCGTGCCAAAGAGAAAGTTGGCGTCCTTGGAGGCTAGATAAGCAACCACCTGGCGCACACGGCGAAAAGGACCCCTTTCGTACGCCTCGGTCATGGCTGCGTCCGACATATTGTCCTCAACCAATTCTTCTTTGAACCACTTACCTTCGGGAGAGTTGAACCGCTCCACCATTTCCCCTGGGATGACCCTGGGAATCGCGTCTATCTTCAGATATTCGGGGTCAAAATACGCGCGCAGGCCCTGCAGTACTTCGATCGTGGGTTGATAGCCAATTTTCTTTTGCACGATTTGATCGAGGAGTTTTTTGATCTCGGGAGGGAGCTCAGTCTTCTTGTCGAGGTCTCCCCAGTTCCACATTCCATGCGCGATAACGTCAACGTCTCCCTCCACGGCAAACTTCTGTGCTTCAAATGAGTTGGCATGCATCAAGAGTACCAAGCCGGCTTGAGTGGCAGCCTTGCGGATTTCTGCAAGGACATTAGGGCCCATTACAGGCAAGTTCCTGTCTCGCCCAAAGCCGTGCTCGAAGTAAGTCTTGACGCAAATCCCGCCGGAACTTTTGACCGCGGCCACAGTTGCTGCAGGAGTGTGGTCTTCCGCCTTGTATTCGGGCGGAATAGAGGAGGCTTGATTAGGATCGTAGATAAAATTGGGAAATAGCTGGAATCGTGCTTCAGGCGGCGCAAACGACATCGGGTACCCATTGGCATAAGGCAGAGACTCCCCGCAGTCGTATAAGTCCGGGTGTAGCGGAGTCTGCCTGAAGTCGTCCAACACTCGGTGATCGACCACCGCCAAGTCGACCAGCGTGGTATAGCCGAAATAAAGGTAGGAACGCGGAAGCTGTCTGAAGTAGTCCTTGGTCCACGTCGGTTTGCCTTCGGCCGGAGCAAAGTTGATCTCGGGCCTCATTCCAGGAATAGAAGCAAGATGGACGTGCGAGTCGATCAGGCCCGGAATAAGAAACTGTCCTTCTCCCGAGACCACCGTTGCGCCAGCAGGCTTCTTCGCTCCTTTTTTTCGCTCGACGCGAAGGATGCGTCCGTTTTCGATCAGCACACTGCCCGTCTCGATGTGATCGAGCTTCTCGGGCGAAATGATGGTGACGTCAGTAATCCAGGTTCGGTCCGGAGCCTGGTTCGGGGCGGGTTGAGCAATGGCCGCGACCGGGAGAAGCGACGCAAATATGATGGCGAATATTTTCATCCTAAAGATCCAACTGCCGGCCATGGTGTGCTCCCCATTATGCGCTGGCACAGCCCCTACTGCTGAACGTCCATCCGTCATCGAGATACGGACCAAGGGCGGAAGAAGTTCCGCCGATCGAATTTCTGGCCGAGTGACGAGGCAACCGGAAGTTACCAGAACATCAGCTAGAGAGCGACTCCGGCCAACAAACTGCCTAACATCGTCGGTGTGAGTAACAACATTTGTAGACTCCTAGTTTTGAATTGGACCGGGGTGGGCTCGAAATCCTGAAAGGGAATCGCTCCCAACCCCTGAACGAGGGGCGTATCCGATTTGGAAATTCCGTCTCGCGCGTTGGCAAGAAACACGAATCCCTGCACCGCGGAGTAAGCAGTGATGGGGAGTTTAGTGTTATGTCCGTCAGCCAGTCGTGAGGGTTTAAACGGGAACGCGCAAAGCATTGCAACTCGCGTGCGGTGAAGCTTACAAAGGAACAGGGCCCAAGCTGCAAAGCCTGGGCCCTGTTGGGATCGCCGCGATAACGGAGTAGCTATGGCCGCCGCCGTTCTTGCGTGCGCGATTCAGATCTTCAGATCTGGCGTCTGGCCTCGTCCGCTTCTTCTGCCAGACCCATCAGCGCTTGCACAAGCCCGGTATTTTTGTTTGTTTTCGGGTCGATGAACAGTCCGTCGTTCGCAAAGCTCACGACCGAGGCCACCGCGCCACCGTTTTTCGTAGAGGTCGGCCGAATGATGGCGACGGGTGGAAATTTGGGGTCAAGGAAGTGGGTTGGCTCGGGCATGATCAGGTTAGCTTGCAAGGTGTCGCCGTTGAGGGATTCCGGATTGGTCTCGCCCTGCGCGTTAGCGAGGGTGCTGAACGTCACCGACGCACCGGTGGAACGCCGGAACCCTTTGTCCGTATCGGATATAGGGAGCGCATTGCCTGCCTTATCCTGCCAGGTCTGGAAGTGCATGGTTTCGCTGGGGCCGATGCTCAGCAGGACTCGAAGGACTTCCAGATTGGTGACCTTCTGCGCCAAAGCCGGATAGAGGCTGGTTCCGCCTTGCTCGATGAAGGCGAAATGGAAACCCGCCGTGAAGGCGATCGCTTGCAAGTGGGGTGTGATCGTTTGGGGGTTGTTGGCGCTAACGACGCTACCCGCCGTGTCGTCGTCGGTTCTGGGAATCGCGGTGTGCTGCCCCACATTCAAACTGGGGACCGCCTGAACGAACGGCGCATTGGGGTCGAAATCGGGGTTGGTTATGCTTCGGTAGCGGGACCAGTAGCTCGTGTCAACGGTGAGTTGCGTGAGGTTGGTCAGCCGCCCGAGTGTTTTGTTCGCTCCTGCGGCCTGGCTGCTCGGCAATACTTTGAATTTCGAGAGGTCCACTGGCTCGGCTCCCTTCGATTCCAAGTACGCCGCCAGGAAGGCCGCGTGACTGAGTTCGTCGTCGGTGTTGTCGTGGATGTACTGAGCCATGTCGCCGTCAAGAATCTGAAGCGCAGCCGTGTACAATGCATTCCCGCCATTCACTCCAGAGACTTCGTTGTCCTGCGTTCCACCGAGTTCGGAGTATTGCAGCCACAGGTCGGCCTCGACCTGCTCCAAGGCGTTCAGGAACCTCAGGATCG
>Ga0210401_10008098_pt1 | contig 10454 bp, 3 predicted proteins | sample IncBWH32MmetaG_FD_150866 | JGI IMG/M metagenome (GOLD analysis project Ga0210401, IMG submission 150866) | Forest soil microbial communities from Barre Woods Harvard Forest LTER site, Petersham, Massachusetts, United States - Inc-BW-H-32-M | ecosystem: Environmental > Terrestrial > Soil >... | reverse complement strand
AGAAGCGCTGAAGAACCTCGACGAAGCCGGTATCGTCTATATCGGCGCCGAAGTGCGCGCCGGCGACATCCTGGTCGGCAAGATCACGCCGAAGGGCGAAAGCCCGATGACGCCGGAAGAAAAGCTGCTGCGCGCCATCTTCGGCGAGAAGGCCTCCGACGTCCGCGACACCTCGCTGCGCGTGCCTCCGGGCGTGCAAGGCACGATCGTGGAAGTGCGCGTCTTCAACCGCCACGGCGTCGACAAGGACGAGCGTGCGCTGGCGATCGAGCGGGAAGAGATCGAGCGTCTGGCCAAGGACCGCGACGACGAACAGGCGATCCTCGATCGCAACGTCTATAGCCGTTTGGCCGAGCTTCTGGAGAACCGCCAGGGCATTGCGGGCCCCAAGGGCTTCAAGAAGGACACCAAGATCACGCGTGCGGTGCTTGAAGAGCATCCGCGTTCGCAGTGGTGGATGTTTGCATCCCCCAACGACAAGCTGATGGCCGAAATCGAGGCGATGCGGAAGCAGTACGACGAATCGAAGAAGGGCCTTGAACAGCGCTTCCTCGACAAGGTCGAGAAGCTGCAGCGTGGCGACGAATTGCCGCCCGGCGTGATGAAGATGGTCAAGGTCTTCGTCGCGGTGAAGCGCAAGATTCAGCCGGGCGACAAGATGGCCGGCCGTCACGGCAACAAGGGCGTGGTGTCCAAGATCGTTCCGATCGAGGACATGCCGTTCCTCGAGGACGGCACCCATGCCGACATCGTGCTCAATCCACTCGGCGTGCCTTCGCGAATGAACGTCGGGCAGATTCTCGAAACCCATCTCGGTTGGGCGTGCGCCGGTCTCGGCAAGCGCATCGGCCAGACGGTCGATGCCTACCTCAGCAAGCAGGACGTCAAGCCGCTGAAGGAGACCTTGAAGAAGATCTACGGCGATGAAGAGACGATCAAGTCGCTCAACGACAACGAATTGATCGAGCTCGGCCGTAATCTCAGCCATGGCGTGCCGATTGCAACGCCGGTGTTCGATGGCGCCAAGGAAGCCGACATCGAGGAGATGCTGAAGCTCGCTGGATTGGACGCTTCGGGCCAGTCGACCGTCTATGACGGGCGGACGGGCGATGCGTTCGATCGAAAGGTGACGGTTGGGTACATTTACATGCTCAAGCTGCACCATCTCGTCGACGACAAGATCCACGCGCGCTCGATCGGTCCGTACTCGCTCGTTACCCAGCAACCGCTGGGCGGCAAGGCGCAGTTCGGCGGCCAGCGTTTCGGCGAAATGGAAGTCTGGGCACTGGAGGCCTACGGCGCCGCCTACACCCTGCAGGAAATGCTGACGGTGAAGTCGGACGACGTCGCCGGCCGCACCAAGGTGTACGAGGCGATCGTTCGCGGCGACGACACGTTCGAGGCCGGTATTCCCGAATCCTTCAACGTGCTGGTCAAGGAAATGCGTTCGCTCGGCCTCAACGTCGACCTGCACAATTCGAAGGTCGGCAATACGCCGACCTCGGAGGCCGCTGAGTAAGAACAAGCGTACCCGGCGCGGGTTTCGCGCCGGGTGTTCACGCTGCCTTTTTTGCGAAGTGCGCGCGAGGGCTGAAGTCTTTAGAATTTCGAATTTGCTGCCGGTGACGGCCGGCACGCGAGGAGAAGACGATGAACCAAGAAATTATGAATCTGTTCAATCCGACGACGCCGGCTCAGGTCTTCGACCAGATCCGGATCTCGATCGCGTCGCCGGAGAAGATTCTGTCGTGGTCCTATGGCGAAATCAAGAAGCCGGAGACCATCAATTACCGCACCTTCAAGCCGGAGCGTGACGGCTTGTTCTGCGCGCGCATCTTCGGGCCGATCAAGGACTACGAGTGCCTGTGCGGCAAGTACAAGCGGATGAAGTACAAGGGCATCATCTGCGAAAAGTGCTCGGTCGAAGTGACGCTGTCGCGCGTCCGGCGCGAGCGCATGGGCCATATCGAACTGGCCGCGCCCGTTGCCCATATCTGGTTCTTGAAGTCGCTGCCGTCCCGCATCGGCCTTCTGCTCGACATGACGCTGAAGGATCTCGAGCGGATTCTGTATTTTGAATATTACGTCGTGCTTGAGCCGGGCCTGACCTCGCTCAAGGACCGTCAGCTCTTGTCGGAAGACGAGTACCTGAAGGCGCAGGACGAGTTCGGCCAGGATTCCTTCACCGCCATGATCGGCGCGGAAGCGATCCGCGAACTGCTGAAGGGGCTTGAACTCGAGAAGCTCGAATCCTCCTTGCGCGCCGAGATGCAGGAGACCGACTCCGACATCAAGCACAAGAAGCTCGCCAAGCGGCTGAAGATCGTCGAGGCTTTCCGCTATTCCGGCAACAAGCCGGAGTGGATGATCCTGACCGTCGTGCCGGTGATCCCGCCGGACCTGCGGCCGCTGGTGCCGCTCGATGGCGGCCGCTTTGCGACCTCGGACCTCAACGACCTCTATCGCCGCGTCATCAACCGCAACAACCGCTTGAAGCGGCTGATGGAGTTGCGCGCGCCCGACATCATCATCCGCAACGAAAAGCGCATGTTGCAGGAGGCGGTTGACGCCCTGTTCGACAACGGCCGCCGCGGCCGCGTCATCACCGGCGCCAACAAGCGTCCGTTGAAGTCGCTCGCCGATATGCTCAAGGGCAAGCAGGGCCGTTTCCGTCAGAACCTGCTCGGCAAGCGCGTCGACTATTCCGGCCGATCGGTGATCGTGGTCGGTCCCGAACTGCGCCTGCATCAGTGCGGTCTGCCGAAGAAGATGGCGCTCGAGCTGTTCAAGCCGTTCATCTATTCGCGGCTCGACGCCAAGGGTCTGTCGACCACGGTGAAGCAGGCCAAGAAGCTGGTTGAAAAGGAGCGCCCCGAAGTCTGGGACATCCTCGATGAGGTGATCCGCGAGCATCCGGTGCTGCTCAACCGCGCGCCGACGCTGCATCGCCTCGGCATTCAGGCGTTCGAGCCGGTTCTGATCGAGGGCAAGGCGATCCAGCTTCACCCGCTGGTCTGCGCCGCGTTCAACGCCGACTTCGACGGCGACCAGATGGCCGTGCACGTTCCGCTGTCGCTGGAAGCGCAGCTCGAAGCGCGCGTCCTGATGATGTCGACCAACAACATCCTGCATCCGGCCAATGGTCAGCCGATCATCGTGCCGTCGCAGGACATCGTGCTCGGCCTCTATTATCTCTCCATCATGCGCGAAGGGCTGCCCGGCGAGGGCAAGCTCTACGGCGAGATGGCCGAGATCGAGCATGCGCTGCATTCGAAGGTCATCCACCTGCATACCAAGATCAAGTATCGCTGGGAGGGCCTCGACGAGGAGGGCAAGCAGGTCAAGCGCTGGATCGAAACCACCGCGGGCCGCGTGATGCTCGGCAATGTGCTGCCGAAGTCGACGAAGATCTCGTACGACATCATCAACAAGCTGATGACCAAGCGCGAAATCTCCGGCGTGATCGATCAGGTCTACCGTCACTGCGGCCAGAAGGAGACGGTGATCTTCTGCGACCGCATCATGGCGCTCGGCTTCTACAACGCGTTCAAGGCCGGCATCTCGTTCGGCAAGGACGACATGGTGGTGCCGCACGGCAAGTGGAAGATCGTCGACACCACGCGTACGCTGGCGAAGGATTTCGAGCAGCAGTACAACGACGGTCTGATCACCCATGGCGAGAAGTACAACAAGGTCGTCGACGCCTGGTCGAAGGCGACCGAGGAAATCGCCAAGGAGATGATGAAGGAAATTTCCTCGACCAAGAAGAACTCCAAGGGCGTCGAGGCCGACATCAACTCGATCTACATGATGGCGCATTCGGGCGCGCGCGGTTCGCCGGCGCAGATGCGTCAGCTGGCCGGCATGCGCGGCCTGATGGCCAAGCCGTCGGGCGAGATCATCGAGACGCCGATCATTTCCAACTTCAAGGAAGGCCTGTCGGTGCTCGAATACTTCAACTCGACCCACGGCGCCCGCAAGGGCCTCGCGGACACCGCGTTGAAGACCGCCAACTCCGGTTACCTGACCCGTCGTCTCGTCGACGTGGCGCAGGACTGCATCATCACGCAGGACGACTGCGGCACCAAGCTCGGCATCAAGATGCGCGCCATCATCGATGCCGGCACGGTCGTCGCTTCGCTGGCGTCGCGCATCCTCGGCCGCACCGCGGGTGAGGATCTGCGCGATCCCGCGACCAACAAGGTCGTGGTCAAGCGCGGAACGCTGATGGAGGAGACTCACGTCGACGCCATCCAGCAGGCCGGCATCCAGGAGGTGAAGATCCGCTCGGCCCTGACCTGCGAACTCGTCAACGGCATCTGCGGCAAGTGCTACGGCCGCGATCTGGCCCGCGGCACGCCGGTCAACCATGGCGAAGCGGTCGGCGTCATCGCGGCGCAGTCGATCGGCGAACCCGGTACCCAGCTGACGATGCGTACCTTCCACATCGGCGGTGCGGCGCAGATCAACGAACAGTCGTTCGTTGAATCGAACTTCGACGGCAAGGTCACGATCAAGAACAAGGCGATCGCCAAGAACAGCGAAAACCACCTGGTCGCGATGGTCCGCAACATGGTCGTTGCGATCTCGGACGCCGACGGCACCGAGCGTGCGACCCACCGTATTCAGTACGGTGCGCGCATGCATGTCGACGAAGGCGACACCATCAAGCGCGGTCAGCGTATCGCCGAGTGGGATCCTTATACCCGCCCGGTGCTGACCGAAGTCGAAGGCACGATCGGATTCGAGGATCTGGTCGAGGGTCAGTCGATCTCGGAAACGCTCGACGAATCCACCGGTATTGCCAAGCGTGTCGTCATCGACTGGCGCTCGACGCGTGGCGGGGCCGATCTTCGTCCGGCGATCGTCGTCAAGGGCAAGGATGGCAAGATCCTCAAGCTGGCGCGTGGCGGTGATGCCCGCTACATGCTCTCGGTCGACGCCATTTTGTCGGTCGACGTCGGCGGCAAGGTCAAGCCGGGCGATATCCTCGCGCGTATCTCGACCGAAAGCGCCAAGACCCGCGACATCACGGGCGGTCTGCCGCGCGTTGCCGAACTGTTCGAAGCCCGCAAGCCGAAGGATGCGGCGATCATCGCCGAAATCGCCGGCACCATCCGCTTCGGTCGGGACTACAAGAACAAGCGCCGTATCTCGATCGAGCCGATGGACAAGAGCGAGGAGACGCGTGAGTACCTGATCCCGAAGGGCAAGCATATCCATCTGCAGGACGGCGACATCGTCGAAAAGGGCGATTTCATCGTCGAGGGCAATCCTGCCCCGCACGACATCCTGGCGATCAAGGGCATCGAGGAACTCGCCGCCTATCTGGTCAACGAAATCCAGGAGGTCTACCGGCTGCAAGGCGTGCTCATCAACGACAAGCACATCGAGGTGATTGTCCGTCAGATGCTCCAGAAGGTGGAAATCACCGACCAGGGCGAGACCGACATGATCTCGGGCGAACAGATCGACAAGATCGAGTTCGACCAGATCAACGCCAAGGCCAAGGAAGAGGGCAAGAAGATCGCCACGGGAACGCCGGTTCTGCTCGGCATCACCAAGGCGAGTTTGCAGACCCGCTCGTTTTTCTCGGCGGCCTCGTTCCAGGAGACCACCCGCGTGCTCACCGAAGCCGCCGTCAACGGCAAGGTGGACCCGCTGGAAGGCCTCAAGGAGAACGTCATTGTCGGCCGTCTGATACCGGCCGGTACCGGCGCCTCGATGGCCAAGATCCGCGAAGTCGCTACCAAGCGCGACAAGCTGATTCTCGACGAGCGCGAGAAGCAGGCGGCGATCGTGCCGGCGGCGCCGGAAGTGGAGCCGTTGGCGTTGCCTCCGGCCGAATAGGCCTCAAACACCCGCAAAACCACGGAAAGACCGGCGAAAGCCGGTCTTTTTTTGCTATTTTTTGACTATTCTGCTTCACTGAACGAGGTTCGTTCATCTTCCCTTCAGGGAAAAAAGCGCTTCATCTCAAGTAACTTAGTCTGGCGCCTTTGGGGTAGGCGGCCGGGCGACGGCGGGGGCCGGAAATAACCGGAAACAGATGTTGGATCTAGCTATTGTTGGCGGCGGGCCTGGCGGCCTGATGAGCGCGTGGTACCTGAAGAAGAAACTGGGCGACCTTTGCCGCGTCACGATTTTTGAAGCGTCCGATCGGCTGGGAGGCAAGGTCCTCACCGGCCGGTTCGATTCTGCGCCCGCGATCTATGAAGCCGGCGTTGCCGAAATCTACGACTACTCGATGACCGGCCCCGATCCGTTGCGGGAACTGATCCAGCATTTTGGTCTGCAAACGATCCAGATGGATGCCGAACAGGTTCTCCTCGACGGCGAACTCCTCAACGACGTGCCGGGCATGCGCCGCAAATACGGGGCCAAGACGGCGGATGCGATCGAGGCGTTCCGCAAGCGCTGCAGCCAGATGGTGTCGCCGATCGAATATTACGAAGGCGTCGGCGCCCACGACAACGAGCATCCCTGGGCCTATATCACCGCGGAAGAATTACTCGACCGCGAGGTCGATGACGCAACCGCCAAGCGTTTCTTCAAGGTGATGGCACGCTCGGATATCGCGACCGAGAGCCACAACACCAACGGCCTCAATGCGCTGAAGAATTTCGTGATGGATGTCGACGGCTATATCGGCCTCTATTCGATCCAGAACGGAAACGAGCAGTTGATCGAATGCCTCCAGTCGGAGGTCGATGCCGATATTCAGCTCAATCATCGCGTCCTCAAGGTCGGCAAGACGGCGGCCGGCCGCTACCAGCTCAACATGATGAACGGCAAGGGCCCGGAGACGCGGGATTTCGATCTCGTTTTGATGTGCCTGCCGCATTCCTGGCTCGCCACCATGGGCTGGGACGGCGAAGGCCTGCGCCAATCGATGGTTAAGCACGTCTCTTATTTCGACCGGCCCGCGCATTATCTGCGTGTTTCGATCCTGTTCGATTCGCCGTTCTGGGGCGACAAGATCCCGGGCTCCTGGTTCATGTCGGAAGCCTTTGGCGGCTGCTGTGTCTACAACGAAGGCTCCCGCCACGACGTCGGCCGTCACGGCGTGCTCAACTGGCTGATCGCGGGTTCCGACGCGCTCGCCTTCGCCAATCTCGACGACAAGGCGCTGATCGATGCTGCGCTCAAGTCGTTGCCGGCTTCGTTCGGTGATGCGCGCGAGCATTTCATCGAGGGTAAGACCCATCGCTGGCTGTCATCGGTCAACGCACTGCCCGGCGGCATGCCGGCGCGTGACGTCATGACCAACCACCGGCCGGACCCCAAGCAGCATCCGGGCCTGGTTCTGGTCGGCGATTACCTGTTCGATTCGACGCTGAACGGCTTGCTCGATTCTTCCGATGCGGCGACCGACATCATCCTGACCGAAATGATGCGGCTGCGCCGCGCGCACGGTGCGAATGGCCAGCCGCTGTCGGACAAGATCGATCGCGACTATTTCGAAAATTACCGCGGGCTTGGACCGTACCACCAGGTCTGGAGCCAGTTCACCGATCCTGTTTTTCTGATGGACCTCATCAAGATCGTCTGGAAGCGGGCGAAAGGCTACAAGCTCTTGATCGCCGGATCGGCCAGCGGCGAACTCGTCGGCGCGCTGCGGGCGCAGGGAATTGATGCCTGGGGCATCGAGAACAACCGCGCGATCCACGCCAAGACGCCAAAGGAATTGAAAAAATTCAACAAGCTCGGATCGATCGTCGATCTGCCGTTCAAGGACGGCGAATTCGATTTCGTGTTCGAGACCAGTCTTTGCCATGTTGCCGAAAAGCGCGTTGCAACGGCCATTCGCGAACTCAATCGTGTCGTCAGGACCGGGCTGGTGTTCGGCTCGGTGACATCAGACATGCCGGCGGCCTTGATCGATCGTTACGATTTGTTGCGCGGGGTCAAGAAGCTCGGCACCTGGTGGGAATGGTCGGAGTTGTTCTTCGGCAACGGTTTCGATCTTTCGATGCATCGCCACGACTGTACCGACGCGGTGTGGGCGGCGACACTGGCGGCCAACAAGGGCCCTAGCCAGTGGTATGCCGACTCCGACTCCTTGCGTTATTCGTTCTTCGATAAGGTTGAGGACGGAGATTAGGTCCGCCGATCCGAGGTCGCTACGCTGCGAGCGGCGACTTTGTGACGGTGTGCGTTGCGATGAAGCACGACTTCGCAAGGTGCGCGCGAGCGGTAAGGTTACCTGCACCAATTTTTTTGCTGAACGCGCGCCGATCGCATAGGATAGCGGGCGTAGCACTTTCCCCTCATTCTTTGCGGTCATGCCGGCCGTGCAGCTTCGGTTGGTTTTATGGCTTCCAGGCCTTCCCCGTCAGGCGAACCTGTCGCAGCGTCTGCGGACGCTTCGGAGGCGGAGAAGAAGTTGACGACTGGCATCGAGTCCAAGCTGCCGGCGGACGATGACGAAGAAGATGAGGGCGACGAGCTTGAACTTGACGATGACGAGGACGACGAGGAACTCGTTGTCTATACCGCCAAGGAAGCCGCCGGCGCGCTCGCGACGATCTACGGTTTCGTCAAACCCTTCCTGAAGAACTACAAGAAAATACTTGCGCTTGTCAGCCTCGGCGTCCTGGTCGAGACGTTGTTCAACGTCATTATGCCGCTGAGCCTGAAGTTCCTGATCGACGATGCGCTCGGTGAGGAAGATTTTGAGGCGCTGATCAAGATCCTCTCGGTGTTGGCAGTTGCCGGCATCATCACCTCGATCGTCGCGGTCTGGTACGAGCGATGGGACGCCACGCTTGCGGCTTCGCTGATTTCGGACGTGCGGACGAGGTTGTTCGAACACGTCCAGGGCTTGCCCGCGGCCTTCTTCGCACGCACCAAGCGCGGCGAAATCCTGTCGCGGTTTTCAGTGGACATGTCGGCCATTGAAGGGACGATCAAGGGCTTCGCCAACACCGCCGCGCTGCCGTTCCTCGAATTGATCGCTGGCATCATCCTGATGCTGTTTCTGAACTGGCAACTCGCCGCGATTTCGCTGCTGGTGTTTCCGATCACGCTGATCGGCCCGCGTATCCTGACGCCCAAGGCCGTGCAGGCCAATTACGAGCAGAAGCTCAATGAGTCGACGCTGCTCGGCATGGTGCAGGAGAACATCGCAACCCAGGCGGTGGTCAAGGCCTTCATGCTTCAGCGCAAGACACTCGGCTGGTTCACGATGCGCAACGACGACGCACGGCGGAAAATTGCGTCGGCGGCGTTTCTCTCGACCATGGTCGAACGTACCGTGACGATCTCGGTCCTGTTGCTGCACCTCGTGGTGCTCGCGATCGGCGCCTACCTCGCCACCAAGGGCCAGATCACCATCGGGACCTTCGTGACGTTCGAGAGCGCGTTCTGGGAGGTGTCCTACAACATCGCCCACATCATGCACTTCATCCCGGTGTCGATCTCGTCGGCGGCCGCCGTGCGTCATATTCAGGAACTGCTGGATGAGCCGACCCCCGGCGCGGATCGACCCGGCGCGCCGGATTTGCCGCGCGTCAGCCACGACATTTCCTTTGAGCGCGTGACCTTTCAATATGAGGGCAGCCAGACCCCGGTTCTCGACAACCTCAGCCTTAAGCTCGACGTCGGCAAGACCATCGCCATCGTCGGTCCAAGCGGCTCGGGCAAAAGCACGCTGCTCAACCTGATCTTGCGTCTTTACGTTCCGGACGAGGGGCGCGTCACCATCGATGGCGTCGATATCCGCAAGGTCACCCGCGAATCCCTGCGGCGAAGCATGGCGGTGGTGTTTCAGGAGAACATGCTCTTCAACATGTCGATCCGCGAGAACATCCGTCTCGGCAAGGAAGGCGCGACCGACAAGGAAGTGGAGGAGGCGGCCCGCAAGGCCGAAATCCACCGCTACATCATGAGCCTTCCGCAAAAATACAATACGCCGGTCGGCGAGCGCGGCGACACTTTGTCGGGCGGCCAGCGCCAGCGCATCGCGATCGCGCGGGCGATCGTGCGCGATCCGTCGATTCTTCTCCTGGACGAGGCAACCTCGGCACTCGACCAGACCACGGAAGCCGCCATCAACAAGACGCTGATGAAGCTCGCCAGGGGGCGGACAATGCTGTTTTCGACCCACCGCCTGACCTCGGTGGTCGATATGGACGAAATCATCGTGATTTCCGGTGGCAGGGCGATCGAACGCGGCTCTCACGCCGAGTTGCTCGCGGCAAACGGCATGTATCGCCAGCTCTGGGACGACCAGAGCCTCAAGCCGCACGCGGCTGCGGGCGAGGAGGATGACGAGGACGACTGAGAATCGGCAAAACCTTCGCCCCGGGAGCTGCTTAGATTGTGGATGAGCTACGTCACAATCTTTAGATGTCAATTCACGGGTTAATATCCGGATAAAAATAGCTCCGAACCTTGTTCCGAAGCGGACGGCGACATAGTTAATGTCCTAACGGGGCAGGGGGGCGCGGCGC
>Ga0210401_10008097_pt1 | contig 10457 bp, 7 predicted proteins | sample IncBWH32MmetaG_FD_150866 | JGI IMG/M metagenome (GOLD analysis project Ga0210401, IMG submission 150866) | Forest soil microbial communities from Barre Woods Harvard Forest LTER site, Petersham, Massachusetts, United States - Inc-BW-H-32-M | ecosystem: Environmental > Terrestrial > Soil >... | reverse complement strand
ACCCTCACCCGCCGCCGCAAAGACGACGTCCGGATGGCAGCGGTCGTCAAAGACCAGCAGGACGCGATTACGGTGCTGGAGGCCGCCGAGCACGACAACGTGTTCATCAGCGAATCCGCCCCCAGCACCGATAATTCGGACCACGTCGTCTTCCTGTTCCCCGGTCAGGGTGCGCAGCACATCGGGATGGCGCGCGGCCTCTACGAGTCCGAGCCGGTCTTCGCCGAGCACTTCGATCGGTGCGCCGCCGGGTTCGGCGATGAGTTGGGTGTCGACCTGCGCGCGGCGATCTTCGACGGGACAGCCCGCGACCTGGAGCGGACCGACCGTACCCAGCCCGCGTTATTCACGGTCGAGTACGCGTTGGCGAAGCTTTTTGAGACCTACGGTGTTCGCCCGGCGGCCTTGGCGGGACACAGCATCGGTGAGTATGTCGCGGGCACCATCGCCGGCGTCTTCGACATCAAGACGGCCATCAAGGTGGTGTCGATGCGTGCCCGCCTGATGCACGCCGCACCGCGCGGAGTCATGGTCGCCGTGGCGCTGAGTCCAGATGCTCTGGCTGAGCACCTCGGCGATGATGTCGACATCGCCGCGATCAACGAACCGGGCGGCTGCGTGGTAGCCGGATCCGAGGAGAGCATTCGTCAGTTCAGCGATCGCCTCACCGAACGGGGCATCGTGGCGCGCCGGGTTCGCACCTCGCACGCGTTCCACTCGCGCCTGATGGATTCCATGATTCCGGAATTCACCGGCTTCCTGTCCCGGCAAACGCTTCGCGAGCCGCAAATCCCGTTGCTGTCCAACGTCACCGGGACCTGGCTGGCCACTGGCGAAGCCACGAATCCGGCAACGTGGGCCCGCCAGGTGCGCTCGACGGTCCGGTTCGCCGACGAAGTCGATGTGTTGCTTGCCGATCCCAACCGCATCTTGGTGGAGGTCGGGCCGGGCGGCACGCTGACCGCATCGGCGACTCGGCACCCCAGATGGTCGAGCGGCCACCGCGCCGTGCGGCTGATGCGCCATCACGCCCAGAACCGCGACGACCGGGACGCATTCCTGCTGTCGCTGGGACAACTCTGGGAGGCCGGGGTCGAGGTTGACTGGGCGCCGCTTCGCGGCGGGCAGCGGCCGCAGCTCTTGACGCTGCCCGGCTATCCCTTTGAGCGCCAACGGCATTGGATAGAGCATCGGGTCACGAGCGGATGGGTGGCCGAGGCCGCGGTAACCAACGGGACGGCGGCCTCGGCCGGCGCCGCTGAGGCTACCCAGGCGGGCAAGAACGGCCAGTCGTCGATGGAAGCCACGCTGCAGCGCATCTGGGGACAGTGCCTGGGCCTTAGCTCCGTCGACCGCAAGGCCAACTTCTTTGAGCTGGGCGGCGATTCGCTGGTCGCGATCAGCGTCGCGATGACCGCCTCCAACGAAGGGCTGGACCTCACACCGCAAGATCTGTACGACAACCAGACCGTCGCCGCCCTTGCCAAGGCGTTAACTGCCCGTTACGCGGCCGGCGGTCTGGGACGTCAGTCGCTGAGCGACGTCACGCATCCGCCTGTCCCGCCGAACATCTCCTACTTCCTTGAGCATGGCGTGAAGGAACGCGGACAGTGGCGGGTTCCGCTGCTGCTGCGGCTTCGTCCCGATATTCAAGTCGACGACGTCCGTTCGGTGCTCACCGCCGTGACCAACCACCACGATGCGCTGCGTCTGCGGCTCGTGGAGCGCGCAGGCACCTGGGAGCAGGTCGTCGGCGAACCGCAGGAGTTGGTCGAATTGGCCACGCGGTCGCTGCCGGAGGATGTCTCGCCGGGAAACGCGCAGGAGCGGGAAGCGCTGCTGCGCATACTCAACGAGCAGATCGGCGAACAGGATCTGTCCAGCCCGCCGCTGAGCGCGACGTATGTCCGTGGCGTGCCGGGCGGTTCGTGCTACCTGGCGATCAGCCTGCACGCGATCGCCGCCGATATCGCGTCGCGCGAAACCCTGGTTGCCGACATCTTCACCGCGTTCGGCCAACGGTTGGCCGGCCAAGAGATTTCGCTTGAAACGGTCACCACGTCGTGGACCGAGTGGTCCCAGCGCTGCGCCGCGCTGGCCGTCCATCCGGCGGTCGTCGAGAGCCGTGACTTCTGGCTGGAGACGGCGACGGCAGCGAGCCTGCCGGTGGCCAACCGGGAGATCTCCGAGGCGCCGGGCATAGCCGATCTGGTGAGATTGTCCTCGGCACTGACTGTTTCGGAAACAACCGAGATCGACGATGCGCGGCGCCGGCTGCGGGTGCCGATCGAGGAGATGCTGCTCGCCGCGCTCAGCCGGACGATCGCGACGACGGTCGGTGACGGATCGGTTGCGGTTGACCTCGGCGGGCCGGGCCGGTCGGTGCTCAAACCCGACGTCGATCTGCGCCGGACGGTCGGCTCGTTCACCACCGTCTATCCAGTCGCTCTCAACTGTGCCAAGGGCGATGGCGCCGGCGCAAAGCAATTGCTCGAGGACGTGCGCGGCAGACTGAATGCCGTCCCGCACTACGGAATCGGCTATGGGCTGCTGCGTTACCTCTATGCGCCCACAGCACGGTTGCTCGGCGCCACCGCTCCCGCCGACGTTTTCTTCAGCTACATCGGCGCCATTCCTGATCTCCCGGCGCTGGGCGACGATGTGGCTGTCCAATTCGACTCCGACACCGCGTTGCCGGTGCGCGAGGTCATTCCCGGCCTCGGTCACGCCATCGAGTTCCGGGTGTTTCGCTCGGCAGGTGTGTTGCACCTGGATTGGTGGTACGACACCCGCAGGGTCGACGCGGCCACCGTGCAGTCGCTGGCTGACGGGTTCTCACGAACATTGCTGGACCTGATCCGGGATGCGCTCGCCGAGGACGATGTGGACGCCGACAGCGATGAAATGGAACTGGTGGACTTGTCCTAGACCGAGACGATCGGCTGCTAAAGGGCGCTAAACGGCGAAGAAGGGCTAGAAAGGCGGAAAGTGTTTCCATCGTCGGTCATTCGCAAGCTGGCACTTAGCGAGGAAATGCTCGCCGAGACGCACAACTTCGTGGGCCTTGCCGCACACCTCGAGGGTCCGATCGATGTCGACGCGTTGTCGGACGCCTTCGATCTTCTGCTCGAGGCGCACCCGGTCCTCACCGCGCGTCTGGAGCGTGGTGCCGATGGCCGCCACGAACTCGTCGCTGATGACCTGCTGCACTCGGGACTCGAAGTGGTGGAGGTAGAGGGGCCCGACACTGAAGCCCCCCCACCGCATTTCGACCAAGCCGAGTCGCTGGTGCACCTCCGGCTGTTTATGCGTGACGGACAAGCGCATCCCACGCTGTACGTCCATCACGCCCTCGCCGACGGCCATCACATGTACGGCCTCATCGAGGAGTTGTTGTCCTTCTACACCGATCTGGTCGCCAACGGACGCACCGGCCCAGTGACCGCTCAGCCCGCACCGGAATCGGTCGAGACCGTTCTTGCCGACCGGGGCATCCAAAAAGGGCCGCGCTCGGGTATCGAGCGGTTTATGCCGGCGTTGTTCGCCTACGATCTTCCGCCGTCCCGGAGAGCCGACACCGGCGTCAAACCGCGTTCGCCCGTGCGTGTTCCGATGGTGTCGTGCCGGCTGAGCGAAAGCCAGACGCACGCCATCGTCGAGCTTTGCCGTGCGGAGAAACTCGGTCTGCACTCCGTGCTCTCCGCCGCGATCCTGATCGCGGAGTGGCAGGTTCGGGGCAAGCTGAACATCCCTGTCCCGTTCATCTACACGGTCGATCTGCGCTACTTCCTGTCACCGCCGGTGTCGGCGACCGGATGTACGAACCCGGTGGGGTTAGGAACCTATCTGGCCGAGATCAACCACAAGACAACGCTGATCGACCTTGCCCGCGATATCGCCCGGACCTTCCGTGCCGACCTGGATGAAGGTGTGATCCAGCAGTCCCGGCTGCATTTCAGCCCGCAATATGTCGGCAACGCACCGGGGATGCCCGACGTGGTCTTGTTGTCCGACAACGGTCTGGTGCCCCCGGTCCGCACACCTCCGGGGGTGGAGGTGACGGCCACGCACGGCGAGTTGTATTTCGCCGTCAGCGCCGGCATCGAGATCTACTTCACCCAGATCTACGCCGAACAGCTCAACGTCGAGTATCACTCGCATGGGCCCGAGCCGGAGAAGTCGATCGAGGCAATTCGTTCGCTGCTCTGCAGCGTTGCCGACCAGCACGCCGCCAGCGGCGTCAGTTAACGGGCCCGAAGGCGTAGCGGTGGTATTGGAATGTTCGGCGCAGCGGCGGCAGAGCGCGGACCAGCTGCTTCATCATCCGGAAGACGCCCGACGCACGGCCGAAAGTGCTCGCGTCGAAGAACGTCACGGCGGACAGCAACCGCACTCCGGAGACTCGGTCGGTGATGTCGGCCGGCTTGTTGACGGCCCAATGCAGGGTCGAACCGGACTGCCGCTGCAGCCGGTGCGTCCGCTGCGACCGGACGATGACCCAGTTGTAGAAGTCGATCTGCAGTTCACCGGATCCGAATCGGTCGACGACGTGTTGCAGCAGGGCAACACCGTCATCCTCGGTGAGGTACATGCTGATGCCCTCGGCCAACAGCAATGTCGGTCGGTCGGCCGGGATTTGGTCGAGCCAGGACGGATCGGTCGCCGCAGTGGCGACCAGATGGTATCCCGGTCGAGTCGGAAAAACCTTCTCGCGCAACGAGATTACCGCCGGATAGTCGACGTCGTACCATTCCACCCCGGGCCTGGGATCCAGCCGGAACACCCGGCTGTCCAGACCGCAACCCAGGTGGATCACCGTGGCCTGCTCGTGAGCGGCCAGGAACTGGGCGGCCCAGATGTCGAATTGGGCGGTTCGTACCGTCACCAACGGCGTCCAGCGGTCGGTGACCTTGAGTTCGCCCCAGTTGTAGTCGATTCGGGCGACAGCGTCCTTGGCGAATTCATCGCCCAAGATCGGTTGGTCCCAATCGGCATCCAGCGCCTTGCAGTACAGCGTGGTGAGCATAGTCTGCGCGGGACCGCTGAGGTCGATGGAAACTTTGTCGGTCACGACACCCAAGGGTAGTGGTGATCGCAAGCGCGGCGGAGCCGGGCGCGGCGGGTCACCACCAGAAAGGCTGAGTGTGATCGCAAGCGCGGCGGAGCCGGGCGCGGCGGGTCACCACCAGAAAGGCTGAGTGTGATCGCAAGCGCGGCGGAGCCGGGCGCGGCGGGTCACCACGAAAAGCTAGTGTGCGAGATTTGACGATGGAGGTGGCATGACGGAGACGACCAGTGCCCGGCGCGGCGAGCGTCCGCCGCGGATTCTGCTGCTGTACTACTCCTACACGGGGCAGTCGCAAAAGGTGCTCGAGGCGGCGGGGGAGGTGTTCCGCGCCCGTGGGTGCGAGGTGCACAAGGCCGAGATTGAGTTCACCGATCAGCGGTATTCCGAGAAGTTCTCTCGCTTCCCGATGCGACGGGTGTGGCCCGACATGATGAGCGTGCTGGGGGCGCAGAAGCGCGGTGAAACCGGGGAGATCAAAATTCCCGACGAGGCGCGGGACGGCGACTACGACCTGATCTGCATCGGCTCACCGACCTGGTGGCAGACCGTCAGCATGCCGATGCGCTCCTTCCTCAAGTCAGACGAGGCGCGAACGCTGTTGTCCGACAAGCCTTTCGCGGTTTTTGTGGTATGTCGTCAATATTGGCGCGAAAATCTTGAGGCGGTGCGTGAGCTCGCTGGGCAGCAAGGCGGCCGCTACGTCGACGAGATTCATTTCACCTATCCCGGCGACTCGCTTCGCTCCATGCTGTCGCTGACCAGTTACCTGGGTTCGGGCGAGTACCGCCAGAGATACCTGGGTCTTCGCATCCCGCCGACCAACGTGCAACCCGAGCAGTTGGAGCAGACGCGGACGTTCGCGGCCGGCCTGGCGGATCGGTTGCTCGGTACGGAATAAGGAGTTCGGTTAACTATGCCGCGTTCGTTCGATGTCTCGGCCGACTCGCCCGCAACTGTCGAACAGGTTCATTCGGCGTTCAGCGACGAGGGCTATTGGCTGGCCCGGCTTGCGACCATGAATGGGAGCACCGCGCTGGAATCGTTGATCGTTGATGACGACCAGACCGTGCGGGTGGCCACCACCCAGGACCTGGGCCGCGACCTGGTGCCCGGGATAGTCGCGAAGTTCTATCGCCGCGATCTGACAGTCCGCCATACCGAGACGTGGAGACCGATCGACGGTCAGCTCCGCGGAGAGATCAACGTCGCGGTATCCGGGGCGCCAGGATCCGGTTCCGGTGCCGCATTGGTGGCTCCGACGCAGGACGGCTCGCGGATGACGTTCGAGGGAAGTGTGGAATTCAAAGTCCCATTGGTCGGCGGCACGATCGAGAGCTTCATCGCGCGCGAATTCGCACGAGGAATACCGGACATTCAGCACTTCCTCGCTAAGTGGGTCACCGAGCACGCCTGACATCGGTTCGGAATACGTTGAGGTAGGAAACGACACATGACTGACGCGCCGGACTCCGCCTCGCCCTACTCGGATGCGTTCCGGATGGCGCCGACCACAGCCGAGGCGCTCGCCGGCCTCAACATGCCACTGCTCGAGGCGATGATGACTCAACGGGCCGTGCGGCGCGTTCATCCCGACCCGGTCGACGACGCGGTGGTGTTGAAGTGCATCGAATTGGCACTGCGCGCCCCGACCGGCGCCAACGGGCAGAACTGGGAGTTCATCGTCGTCAAGGACCGCCGCGTAATGGAGAAGCTCGCCCGCCGCTACCGCGAGGGCTGGAAGTACAGCTACGGCGGGCTGCTCAAAGGCGCCGGTGACCACGACGAGTCGATAGCAAAGGTCATCCGTGCAGCCCAGTGGCAGGTCGACCACTTCACCGAGGTCCCGGTCCTGGTGGTGGGCTGCCTGCGACTCACCGTCCGCGAGGGACGCGTGCCGTTTTCGCTCATGCCTCACGCCGCCGTGTCGGGATACTGGGGGTCGATCTATCCGAGCGTGCAGAACTTGTTGCTCGCCGCTCGTGCCATAGGTTTGGGCGCGTCACTGATAACCTTGCCGCTGTGGCGACCGGGGCGGGCACGAAAAATCCTTGGTCTACCGCGATCGATCACGCCATGCTGCGTGGTGGCCCTCGGCTGGCCCCGCGGGCGTTACGGACCGACGACCCGAAAGCCCGTCGAGGAGGTGACACACCTCGACGCCTACGGCAACCGCGCCTGGCTCGATACCGGCTCCGCGACGCTCAGCTGATTTGTCCAACTTATTGGACAAGCCAGCTATTTATTACACAGAGCGACAATATATGTGAGCCCGATCACGGAATTTTTACGAAGGAACTGTTTCAGTTTCTGTTCGAACTTAGATTCTCTTAGTGTAAGTTCAGCATTCACTGCGTCAAACGAACTGAAGGGGGGTCGCCATGCAGGCCGCTTCGCGTCCGTATGTCATGGCAGCCGCGGCACTCGCCGCGACAGGTTTGGTCGCCGCTACACCGCTCGCGTCGCGGGCCGCGCAACTTGCAGCGGAACTGCCCGTCGTCCACATGGCGACGCAGCTCGTCGACGCTGAGTCGCTGGCCAATGTTCCGCTCAACCTGTTCTACGACCTGATCAACATTCCGGCCAACGAGCTCTATGCGACACAGTTCTTCACGGACAACCTGTTTATGGCCGGCCCGTGGTTCGTGGTTAGCCCGACGAACCTATGGGGCGTCGACCCTGGAGACCCGACTCACTTCATGTCGGTAGTGAACTTCGCGGTTCCGTTCCCGGCACTGAGCGGAATGGATGCACCCGAAACCGACTTCAGCGGGGGCCTGGGCCAGCAGATCTGGGGGTTTGTGGCGTCCGAGCTTCCGACGAGTGCTGGCTGCGACGAGGCGGCCTGCGCTCCACTGGAACCGGAAAGTCCCATCACCGGCCTAAACGGAGTCGATTTCTACGCATGGCTGGGCCAAATCCTGTCCGGCCAGGAGAAGTTTTCGCTTTTCGACAACTGGTTTAGTGCTCAGTACGGGCCCGGCGGCACGTACTCCTTCATCCCCGGCGCCGACGGCAGCACGGACCCCTCGTCTAGCGTGGCCAGCGGTCAGGTTTTTAACTTCGATGGTTGGTCATCCACGTCCACCGCGGGTGCGCTGAACAGCGCCCCTGGTACGAACGACGCCGGTCTGCTGGGCGGCGAAGGTATCCCGGGCACCGGCACCGTTGACGGCTTCACCAACCAGATGCCATGGTCCGGCGACACCTACACGTTCCAACCGTGGGTCCCGTTCGAGAACTTCTTCAACAGCTTGATGGAGACGCCCTCGACTACCGGCCTCGACGGCACCGGCATCGATCCCATCTACGGCGACCCGACCGAGATCGCGCAAACATTCCAGGCCTTCCTGGCCGGGCTGGCGTTCTTCGATCCGTTCACTCCGGGAAGCCCGTTCTGCCCGGGCGAGTGCACCAGCGTCACCACCGCCGGACTGGACTACCCGGACCTGATCAAGGACATCAACAACATGACGCCGGGGGGCAACCCGGTGATCAACGAATGGCTGGCCGACTATGCAGCCGGCACAGCCAACGTCCCCTCACAAGCAACTATCCAGAACTCCATCGCGCTCCTGCAAGACCACAATTTCTGGGACTTCCAGAACCCGCCTTACCTTGGCGAAAACACCCCGGGCACCTTTGATCTCGCCACGCTGGCGCCGGAATTCCACCAGTTCTGGACCGAACTCGGCTTCACCGTTCCCCCACTGGCGGATGCAAGCGACTACCCAGCGGCGGCGGCAGCCAGTATCGATCCCAACACGTTGTCGACGGACGTGAGTGCGCTGACAGCGATGCTCGCTGCAGCGGTGCCGGCGGACTTCGTCAGCACGCTAGACGCGGACCTGACCTCAATGCTGGCGCCGCTGGTCGCAGCACTGCCTGCTGACATCCTCGCCCAGCTGCCGGCGGACCTGCTGAGCGGGCTGTAAGCGCTACCCCAAGCGTGGCGGGCCGGACCCTCGGCGCACGCCTGAGGGTCCGGCGGACAGCCGGTTCGTGTTGTCGCGCAGCGTCGTTCAGCGCTAGGCCTTGAGGCCCTTCAGCATGACCCGATCCCACATCCGGTCGGTCAGCAGCGATCGGGCGAGCACGGAGGCCTTCCCCGACATGCCAACGATGTAGCGGGGCTTGGGATTTCGAGCGTCGACGGCCCGGACGACGGCACGGGCGACGGTGTCGGCGCTGACCATCATCCCGGGCGTCTTGGTCAGGGCCCGCGTTGTGTCGGCGTAGCGGCGTTTGAACTCGCCGTACGGATCGTCATCGGAGTACGACTGCGTCGCTTCGAGTTGCGATTGGACGAACCGGGTCCGTACGCCGGTTGGGTCGATCAACACGACGCGGATGCCGAACTGCGCTACTTCGGCGCGGAGGGCAAGCGAAAGCGCCTCGACGCCGTACTTGGCGATGTGGTAGCCGCCCGCGCCCGGACTGGTGAACCGCCCGCCTGTGCTTCCGATGGTGACGATGGTGCCCGCGCCACGAGCGCGCATTCCGGGTAGCACGGACTGTGAGAGGTTGAGCGTCGCTATCACGTTGGTTTCCAACAGATTTCGTAACTCGCTCAACGCCACCTGCTCGAGCGGGCGGGGAAGTGGGAATCCAGCGCTGTTGACAAGGACGTCGACGCCCCCGTAGTCGGTGTGGATCTCCTTCATGAGTTCGGCCACCGCGGCCTCGTCGGTGACATCGAGGGCGCGGGCCTGAAGGCCCCGTGACTGCAGGTTCTCGAGAGCAGTCCGATTTCGGCCGGCCGCGAACACCACATAATTGCGCGCCTGCAGCCGGTAGGCGGTGGCCTCACCGATCCCGCTCGTCGCTCCCGTGACCAGAGCAATCGGCTTGGTTGTCATCGAATCGGGGCTCCTTGCAACGGTAATCGACGATCCTGCGGGCTGCGGCACTCGCGGAGTTGCGTGCGGGTGACAGCCTAGCCGCCGTTCGGCCGCCGACTTCGTCGAGAAGTGTCAGAACAGACCGGTGAGGCCCGACAGCAGATCGGTGCTCAACGATGAGGTGAGGTCCGCTGCTGTGCCGGAGCCGAACAGCGCGCTGAGTTCGGTCGTTGCGTAGGAGCTGAGGTCCGCCCACACCGCGGCCAGTGAACTGGCGGCGGGCACCGCCGCTGCGGTCGTCGCCGCAGCCCCCACCGAGCCAGATTCCAATCCCGAAAGATCCGGTAGGTACGGGTAGAGATTCGGCAGGTCCGACGTCGGCAACATTCCCAAGTCGACCTCGGCGGCCGTCATTCCTTGCTGTGCCCCGAGGGCAAGCTCGGCGTCGACGGTGGTCCAGTCGATGTTTGGCATGGACCAGTCGGCTGGGGTCGTGACGTCCGCATCCCCGGTGCGGTCATAGCCCAGATCGATGAGCACCCGAAGGTCGG
>Ga0210401_10008096_pt1 | contig 10458 bp, 10 predicted proteins | sample IncBWH32MmetaG_FD_150866 | JGI IMG/M metagenome (GOLD analysis project Ga0210401, IMG submission 150866) | Forest soil microbial communities from Barre Woods Harvard Forest LTER site, Petersham, Massachusetts, United States - Inc-BW-H-32-M | ecosystem: Environmental > Terrestrial > Soil >... | reverse complement strand
AGAGCTCTTCCCGGAAATGATCCACCACAATGATATACCGGTAAACATAGTATTGCATATCGGGGATACTGCGTTTTTCTACTGACGGGGCAAAGAGCTGTATGTCCTCGAGGTATTGCACCATGTCATACGTCATATACCCAAACAAGCCATTGGATGGAAAAGAAAAAGGGAGGTTTTCATATTCAAAGCCCGAAGCAAAATCCGAGAGAAGTGCCGGAACCTGATTGCGGAGTTTGGGGCCTGAATGGCTTTCCATTTTTCCGTCCGGGTAATGGCAGGTCAGCATCTCCTGATCCAGAACAATAGAAGCCATAGGGGAACAACAGATAAAAGAAAAGCTGTTTTCATGCCCGTGGTAGTCGGAACTTTCGAGCAGGAGGCTGTTGGGGAATTTATCCCTCAGCTTCAGGTAAATACTTACCGGGCTATGGGTATCGGCCAGGAGCTTACGGTAACGGGTATGGAAGGTATATTTTTTCATAAGATTCTTAGAATGCCAAAGGGCCTGCTGAGAACAGCAGGCCCTTTGGGCGTATGGTTATAGTATATAACTCAGGCTGTCCTCTGTATGATCAGAAGATGCCACCAAGTGATATTCATTGATTTTTTCATAGTTTGTTTTTAACGCTACAAATATAAGGAAGTTTTTTTGAGAAATGCAAATCGGGCTAAAGCCGCATTGAATATGGACCGAATACCAGCATTTGCCATGCTTACTGATGAAACACCAACCCGAAAATGGATTTATCCAGCACAAAAACCAATACTCCCACCCAGGCACTGATTCCAATGATGAGGTAATAGAATTTATTCCTTCCGCTTACTCTGAGGAGGGCAATCAAACCCGACAAAAAGGTAAGGATGAGCTGAAATTTAATGAGGAGGATGAGGAACCCATATACCGGCGACCAATACAGCAATTTTTGTGCATCCTCCAGTTTATCACTTGCGTAATGCGCCCTGCTGGCATAATATTGTTCCACAGAAATGGATTTCCGTGCTATGGGAGAATTAACCGGAGGTGGGGTATTGTGCAGGGTAACATATACGAGAATGGCAAAAATCAGGAAGAGTCCGATCAACAGGAGACAGATGCGGCCGGGGTAAATACCGAATCTTTTCTTTCTCTTGCTTTTCCAGACAAGCCAGAAATTGAGGACAAACAGAACGATACAGGCAATTAAAGCTGACAGAGACATGGGGCCAATGTATGACAATGGGCCATACCTACCAAAACGACGGTCATAATAATTAAAAGATGGTCGTGTTTTATTCCACCTCCGGTTGTGCTGAAGGCAGTTCTTCGGCTTTGGGCTTTTTGGGTTCTCCCTGTTTACCGAAACGATAGGTAAAGGTGATGGTTGCAATACGGCTTTCCTTCTTTTTGAGATACTCCTGGGTAAACCGGCTTGCATGGGTCGTAATCTGTGATTGTTGGGTGTTGAATAGGTCGGCAAGACTCAGATTCAGACTGGCCTTCCCATGCAAAAGTTCCTGTCTCAGACCGGCATCCAAATATTCATAGGCATGCATGATACCCTGTGCACTGGGAACAGGGAAATAATACGTTCCTGAAAACTGGAAGGAGGTAGTGGAAGAAAAATTTATCCGGGAACTGAATTTCAGATAACCTGCATACCCCGTTTGGGAGATAGGCAATGCCGGGTCAGTATTGACAAACTGAACCTCATAGACATTCCCATTCCCGATCAGGCTCCACCATTTGTACAGGTCAACACGGGTTGTCACCTCCACTCCACCCATATCCGACGAACTCAGGTTGCGATAGGTGCTTACCGTAGCTCCTGTAACTGTATCGGCCAGGCTCCGGTATATCTGTATCACTCCGCTGGTATGACGGTAATAAGCCGAGGCACTGATACTGCCAGTTTTCAGGTATTTCATCCAGCTCAGCTCCACCACATCCACATATTCGGGGTTCAGATCCGGATTACCATAACGCAAGTTAAGCACATCGGTATAATCGGGAAAAGGATTCAGGTATCGAACCGACGGCCTGTTGATGCGGCGGCTGTACGACAACCTCCACTCCGCATCACTCGCCGACTTATACCCTATAAACCCCGAAGGAAACAGATCCAGGGAATGGTGGGTATAAACCGTTGGTGTATTATACAGGGTGGAGCTGCGTTCCGCATCTTCACCCCTCAGGCCTAACTGGGCATTCAGCTTACCAACAACCTGGGAGTATATTACATAGGCAGCATAAACCTGCTCCCGGTATACAAAACGGTTGGAAATTCCGGTATCGTTTGCGTAGGCTCCCAAGGGATAATTGAAACTGCGGCTTTGCAAATCATCATCGGCCCAACGCATACTTACTTTGGCCCCTGTTTCCAGTTTGGAGGTATGATCCAGGGGTAGTTCAAAATCGGCCCGGGCAAAAGCTGTTTGATATTTCCAATTATTGTTCGTTTGCTGCAATACCGGATAGGGCGAGGCAAAAGTTCCATTGGGATTGTAATCCAGCTGATAAATACTGTCTATAGCCCGGTTCGCATTTCCGGAAGCCGAAAGCTCGGCAGTAAACAAATGATCCGGTTTGCTGAACAAATGCCGGTAGCTGGCATCCAGATCATATCCCAGATCAGTGTTGCGACCGAACATGTCGCGGTGTGAATAGCGGGTCAGGTTTTGATTCATATCCAGCCAGGAATAAACCACATGATCGGTATCGGAAATCAGATCGGTATTGAACAAGCCGGAAAAAGAAAAACTGTTGCGGCTGTTCAGATCATAGTCCAAACCCAGCTTAGCCAGATGGGTTTGAGAAGTAAGTATCCCACCCGATGTTTGGTTGGATGAAAAAGAAGAATTGGTGAGTTCATTCGTGCGGTTGGTATATCCGTTATAACCCCGTTGATTGTAACGGTAGCTGTAACTGGCATATACATTCAGCTTCCCCTTGCGGTATCCTGCATTGACAGATGCATTGCCCTTGATCCAGGTAGCATAGGAAATACTTCCGGTAAGAGTGAATCCATCGGCCATATTCTTTTTAAGTACAATATTGATAATACCGGATATTCCATCGGGATCATACTTGGCCGAAGGACTGGTAATAAGTTCAACACGCTCTATGGCTGAAGCCGGAATCTGTTCAAATACAGAAGACCTGTTGGAAGCCACCATTCCGGAAGGACGCCCGTCGATAAGAACAGTGAGGCTCCCACTTCCACGAAGCGTTACATTTCCATCAACGTCAACCGAAAGGGAGGGTATATTCTTGAGCACATCAACAGCCGATCCACCCGGACTGTTCAGATCCTTATCCACCTCAAATACTTTTTTATCCATTCCAAGTTGTACTGCATTCTGTTCGGCTGTAACGGTAATTCCGGTGAGTTCCTTGCCGGAAGCAAGTAAGAAGATTGGCTTAAGCATCAAATCCGATCCCTGATTAATACGTACCGAATCTTTGACATAGATGCTGTAACCGATATACTTTATTTTTAGTTTGTAGAGCCCGGGAGCTACATTGCTGAGTATAAACTTACCCTGCTCATCGGTAAGCGCACCGGTAAGCAGGAGGGAATCACGAAAGGTAGCTAGGGTAACAGCAGCAAAGGCAATAGGACTGTTAGTGGCTTTATCGATTACTTTTCCGCTGAGCTGGAGACCGGATTGCTGGGCATTTCCGGAACGATAGCTGAATACCATTAGGCATAACAGGAATATACATTTCAGGGAGAGGCGCATGAGCCCCAAAAATAAGGAATAAAAAGTAGTTCGTGTTTAGCAGTCAGTAGCCGGTAGCCAGCATGACAATCCCACACAACACACGACCCGCTTCTGACTACGCTATACTGAATTCTCACTTCAGATGCATCTCCGCAAGCCTCTGCTTCGCCGCATCCAATTCCGGATCCAGGGTAAGGGAATATCGATAGTCGGTTGCGGCATTCTGGAAATTACCCATCAATTGATAGGCATACCCACGCGCATAATAAGGTTTGGGGTTTTTGGGTTGTATACCTATGGCATTGGAAAAAAAGTTGAGGGCTTCGGCATAGCTCTTCAGATCCACCATGACTACACCCAGGTTATACTGGGCATCAAAAAAGTTTTTGTTGATGGCCAACATGCGCTGATAGAGGGAGGCGGCTTCCTTGTATTTCTGTTCATCCTGATACATCCGGGCCAGATCGTACAATACTTCCGGATTCTCGGGTTGTAATTTAAGGGCATTGTTGAAATAGTCTTCACCCAGCTTATCGTGTTTGGCCGCAAAAAGCAATCCAAGCTGGATATAGGCATTGTAATAGGTATTGTCCTGCTCTACGGCTGTTTGCATGCTGGAGATAGCCTTGGTTGTATCTCCTGTTTCTTTGAAGTTCATACCTTTCATGAAGTATGCTTTGGCATTGAACTTATCAAGCAAGAGGGCTTCATCCAAAAAGTTGAGACTTTCCTGGTATTTGCGCACATAAAAATAAAGTTCGGCCAGTTTCATGATACAATCAGCATTGCCGGGATCGAGGCGATGACATTTTTCCAAAGCTTGTTTGGCTGTACCGCTTTTATTCATGGCAAAGGATACATCGGAAAGGGTCATGTAATATTCAGCCTTAGTACTGTCAATGGCAATGGCTCTTTTCATATCGGCGAGAGAGGCATCGAAACTCTTTTTTCGGAGTTCCAAACGGGCTCTTTGCTGGTACAGGGCTGCATTACCCGGGTCATTGCGCAGGCGTTCGTTCAATTTTTCGAGTGCCGCAGCAGTGGTATCTGAGCCGGGTATTTTGTTTTTATCACCGCTTTGTGTTCCGCAAAAACTAAGGCAGCAAGCACAAAGGGCTAAGAGAAAGAGGTTGAAAAAAGTTCTCATAGGCTTAAAAAAAATCCCCGGTCATGGCGTACCGGGGATCGTTCAAACAAAGGTATAAAATAAATTCAAAACCATATACCTCTGGAATCAGTTTTGGGCAGGCACCATAGCGATAGCCTCCTTAATTTTACGTTCAATTTCATCAGCCATATCCGGGTTGTCGGCAAATACCTGTTTAACCGCATCACGTCCCTGTCCCAGTTTGGTTCCTTCGTAGCTGAACCAGGATCCGCTTTTGGCGATAATATTATGTTCTACTCCTATATCAATGATTTCACCTGTTTTGGAAATACCTTCTCCGAAAATGATATCGAATTCGGCAAGACGGAAAGGAGGAGCCATTTTATTTTTTACCACTTTAACCCGTGCACGGTTACCGGTAGCGGTATCTCCGTCTTTGATCTGTCCGATACGACGGATATCGAGACGAACGGATGCATAGAATTTAAGTGCATTACCACCGGTGGTGGTTTCGGGGTTACCGAACATGACACCGATTTTTTCACGCAGCTGGTTAATAAATACGCAGCAACATCCTGTTTTGTTAATGGTACCGGTAAGTTTACGCAGGGCTTGTGACATCAGACGGGCCTGAAGACCCATTTTGGAATCACCCATTTCTCCTTCAATTTCACTTTTAGGAGTAAGTGCTGCTACGGAGTCAATAACAATAATGTCAATAGCGCCGGAACGGATCAGGTTTTCTGTAATCTCCAAAGCCTGTTCTCCGTTGTCGGGTTGAGAAATAAGGAGTGCTTCCAGATCCACGCCCAGTTTCTGAGCATAGGTACGGTCAAAAGCATGTTCTGCATCAATAAAGGCTGCAATACCGCCTGCTTTTTGTACGTTGGCAATAGCATGAATGGCCAGGGTTGTTTTACCGGATGATTCAGGCCCGTATATTTCCACCACACGTCCTTTGGGATAACCACCGATACCCAGGGCTACATCCAGACCCAGAGATCCGGTTGGAATACTTTCCACCTGATCCACAACGCTACCGGTCATTTTCATGATGGTGCCTTTGCCGTAGGTTTTTTCAATTTTATCCAGTGTAAGCTGCAGGGCTTTCAGCTTTTCCTTGTTCAGCTCTTTCAGAATGTCTTTTTCCTTCACTGCTTCTTTTTCCTTGGTCTCTTTGCTCATGGTCGATATCGGTTTTTAATTGTTACGCTTCTGGGGCCAGCACTTGTCCGGCATGCTCTTTTGATTTTACTTTTGTAATCACTTTTTCTATGATCCCTTTCTCTGAAATCAGGAACGTAGTACGGGCTATTCCGTCAAAAATCCTTCCCATAAACTGTTTCTTGCCCCAGGTATCATAGTTCCTGGCCAGCTCCAGCTCCGTATCAGCCAAAAGGCTGAAAGGCAAATGATGTTTGGCAATGAATTTCTGATGTGATTTCTCATCATCCGGACTCACACCCACCACTTCATACCCTTTTTTCTGCAACTCCTTGATATGATCCCGGAGGTTACAAGCCTCTTCGGTACAAGTAGGAGTTCCATCAGACGGATAAAAATAAAGAACGAGTTTTTTACCTTTAAAATCTTTTAAGCTCCGTTCCCTCCCCTGCTCATCCCTGATTTTAAAATCCGGGGCTTTCATCCCTTCTTTCAGGGAGGTGATATGGTTTTTAAATGGCTCTTTGTTCTTCGCACACATCCTTGAAACGCTATATACAAAGTACAATATTCTAGGCTGAAACTTCAAGGCATACTTTTCAGCTTTATCAACAGAACCGCCTTTCGGTTATAAACAAATGTCATAAATACCGACATTCTTACGGCCACAAATTACATCTTTTATGACAATTGCAAAATTTATTTGAGAATATTTCCAAGGAATGTTCGTAAAATTTGTCTTCGGAAGGGGGGCTTTATGCATATAAACAACTAATTATCATATGGTTAATTAGAAATCTTCCTATTTAACCATTTCGCTTTTCCAGGTATCGTGTTTTCTTTCGCTCTAAAACCGAAACAGCCATAATGGACAGATAGCTCCGGATATTATATAGTGTGAAGTGGGGTTCCTTATGCAAGAGGAAAGATTACCGGGCATATGGGTACTACTGCTAAGCATTCGTATACAACTGCTAAGTATTCTTATACCATTAGCAGGCATTTCATTTCAACTGCTAAGTATTATTATACAACTTCCACGCATTTAATTCCGGCAGCCAGACATCCTCCTACAACTCCCTGGCATTTCAGGACAACTGCTAAGCATTCTGATACTACTGCCCTGCATTTCATGCCGACTGCTTAGCTCTTTAATACCATTGCCAGGCAATTCATTTCAACTACTAAGTGTTCTCATACGCCTCCCTTGCTTTTCATGGCAACTGCTAAGTATTTATATACAACTACCTCGCAGATCACTACAACTACCATGCATGACCATACAACTACTCTGTTTTCTATTACCATCCTTGTAATAGCATCCGCATTCATACAGAAACCGTTTGGTCTCATTAAGCGGATACAAGGCAGAATTGCAGGAACCTGTCGTAATTAAACTAAAAACGGGATGGCAGACAAAAGACGAAAACGCCTCGCAAAGAATTTGCTCAGACATTAAAATAGAGTCCCCAGAAAACGAAGAACCAGGAGAGACAAAGAATAAAAAAGCTTCCCATAATAATGGCGACTAATGCCAGCCACCTACCACTTCTGGTATCCGGGTTACGCTTTATCCTTTTCCAGGCAATGATGCCCATTACCAGAGCCAGCAATGCAAAGATAAGTCCCAGCATAAGCAAGCCACTGTAATAAGTAAAAATCGCAAGTAACAGCAGTGTGGCTCCGATTCCAAAACGAAAACCCAATACCGCCAGCTTGTCCTTGGGAGGGGGATCTCCATCCGTCACAGCTACAGGGATTTTACTTTTCCATATTGTAATGGACGAAGAAGGGCGCTCCGGCTCTTGTACAGTTTCCTTACGCTCCTCATTCTTATTCACACATATCGCTTCCTCTTCTTTGCTGGTAGTTGATAAATTCATTCCAGTACCCTTCAGCCCTTCACTCTTCTGGAAAAGAGGAGATGACTTACATATATTTTCTTTCTCAACACCTGCTTTTTTCGTTGCTGTATTTTGCACAAAACACCCCGGCATGTAATGACGTTTCTGAACCGAGCAGGAAGAAAACAATACCAGACACATGATCTGGAAAACAAGAATATAAACACTCCATTTTTTTCTATTCATAATGACATTAAGTGGTAATAAAAAAGAAGTCAGAAATTATAAAGTATCATCGACGTCCAAATGTGATAGACCGTTGATTTTTATGATGATCATGATTCATTATGATTTTGTGATTTCCTGGTTATCAGCGAACATCATAACAATCATGACAATCTGCGGTCTATTAAGTTAATGTTTCGGGATATTTATTCTTCTTTATGAACTGCTGTGTGCGAAGCGGAGTCTGATTTCAAACGACCAGAACCTGCGGTTGTCCGGAACCCCAGCCTCTGTGTTTGGTGTAAGCTGATAATTAAGCGCAGGCTCCAGATAAATGGCGGGTCCCCCGTCGTTGGTCATCCTTATTTTATAAATCATACCGGCTGTTGCAAAGGTCATCATACGCGGGCTGTAAGTATCAGCCGGTTGATCGGTTGTTTTTTCAGAAAGCAATAAGCTTTCCGTTATTCCCAACTTTACACTTACATAGCGTTTGTTCTGGGCACTTACACGGTAGATAAACGAGAGAGGCATATAAACGAAGCCATCAAAAACAGCATAATCCCACCCTCCGTTTACGGTTGTTGCTACCGGAGGATTTGCGGATGAAAGCTGTTCATAGCTTTTTACGGTCCCGGAATATTGCATCCCTTCCATTCCCAAACCTAAACGAACCGAGAAACGATCTTTTGAAAACAACCGGATATCAAACCCCAGTGAAAAATCAAAACCCGGTATTTCTTTTGACTGAAGAGGAAGATATGCTTCCACCCCTGATGGAGGTGATGGAGCTGGCGCCAGCGCTGTACCGGCATTACCCCCTGCCCCGATACCGAAATAAAAAGAAAAATGGGGTCCTTTTTTTTCTCCGTAAACACGTGTGTTACTAAACGATCCGGATGGATCAAAGGGTGGAAAAGAATACCGGTCATTATTATGACTCACGGACATCTGTTGATTCATAGGTTGAGCCCATACGCCCGATCCGGAAAACAAAAGAAACAGATAAACCCCAATACGCTCTTTCATTTCCACGTGCAAGTAAACGTTCTCTTCTCCGGATTATTGTATTCGAAATCACCCTCAAAACCCTGCTTTCTTTTGAATTCTGACTTCTCTCTACTGACTTCTGACTACTTTTTCATAATACTTACAATACATCGTTAACCCGCACTCCCCACATTTAGGGCTTCGTGCCAGACAGGTATAGCGTCCATGCAGGATCAGCCAGTGATGGGCTATCGGCACCTGTGCTTCGGGAATATATTTCATCAATTGTTTTTCGGTAGCCAGCGGGGTGGTGGCATGGGTAGTAAGACCTAAACGTGCCGCCACGCGAAAAACATGCGTATCAACAGCGAGCGTAGGTTTCTGATATACAACGGATGCAATTACATTGGCTGTTTTTCGTCCCACACCCGGCATCTTCTGCAGGCTATCCACATCGGAAGGAACAATTCCTTTGAAATCATGAACCAGCATCTTTGCCATCCCTACCAGGTGTTTGGCTTTATTATTGGGGTAGCTGATGCTGCGTATAAAAGGAAATACTTCGTCCGAACTGGCTTCGGCCATCACCTCTGCCGTTGGAAAGGCCTTGAATAAAGCAGGGGTGGTAAGGTTTACCCGTTTATCGGTACATTGAGCGGAAAGGATAACGGCTACCAGTAATTCATACGGATTGGAATAGAGCAACTCCGTTTCTGCCACCGGCATATGGGTGCTGAAATAATCCAGGACAGCCGTGAACCGCTCTTTCTTGGTCATATAAAAAGGAGACTGGTACCAGCATCCGACAGGATGCTATTTGGTAAAATCAACCAACTCTACATCAAAAACAAGGGTGGCTTTGGCAGGAATAACCGGGGGGTGACCGTGTTCTCCATAAGCAAGCCCGTAGGGAATAATCAATTTGGCTTTTTCTCCTTTATGTAATAAGGCGATGCCTTCGTCCCAACCTTTGATTACCATTCCTTGTCCCAATGTAAATTCAAAAGGTTGTCCACGCTCTACCGACGAGTCGAAACAAGATCCATCAAGCAGGAATCCGGAATAATGCACTTTTACCTTATTGCCGGCTGCAGCCTGTGCAGCCGTGTTGCTACGGCTAAACTCGGGCAGCTTGGTATCGGACATATATACCACTTTTAATCCGCTGGCGGTGGTAACAGTATCTTTTCCTTTGGCATCCCATACATGTACACCTGGTTTAATATCGATCAGCTCTACATCAAAAACCAACGTACTGTTAGCCGGTATTTTGCCAACGGCTTGTGGTCCATATCCCAGATCGGGAGGAATGGTAAAAGTAGCTTTGTCACCTATGTGCATCAGAGCAATTCCTTCATCCCATCCTTTAATAACCTGGTGAACACCCAGTTTAAACTCTATCGGCTCACCACGTTTTACCGA
>Ga0210401_10008094_pt1 | contig 10460 bp, 11 predicted proteins | sample IncBWH32MmetaG_FD_150866 | JGI IMG/M metagenome (GOLD analysis project Ga0210401, IMG submission 150866) | Forest soil microbial communities from Barre Woods Harvard Forest LTER site, Petersham, Massachusetts, United States - Inc-BW-H-32-M | ecosystem: Environmental > Terrestrial > Soil >... | reverse complement strand
AACGGCTGGCCCTTTCCCTTGCTCCGTTACGTGCAAGGAGATTCCATTAGTTGCGATGTCGTACTCCTTAAGAGGGAGGCCGTCGACAGTTCCGCCACTTTCAGCTTTAGCCATTTGACCCAGCAACACGCTTGCACCAACGGCGGTCCCGCCCGCGAGGAAGGCGCGGCGAGATATAGCTGGCATGGAAATCACATACCTCTCTCTAGTCGCTGCGATAGCAGGCGTGTCCTGGTCGAATCTGATTTCTAAATCCTTCTCATAGTCGTGTGGAAATGGATGCATTGCTGCCTCACGGATCGTTAGGAAATCACCTTGGCACTGAGCGCTGGACGAAGAGCGAGGCCCCTTATCGTGTTTGCCTCGCGCACCGGTCGGGCTCAGGGAGGACTCGGGGTCATGCCCTGTAGTTGCCGAAGCGGACTAAGCGGAGCGAGCGGGATGAGCTCGAAGCTCATCAGGTGCGCCTGGCCGAGCGGCAGCTTCTCGAGCATGTCGTGCGCGGCAGCCGGGTCGGTCACGTTCAGGATGAACGCGACGCCGCTTCGATCTTGAAGCGAGAACCATTGATCGATCTTGCCATCGAGATAGAGCTTCACCGTTTCGCGGACTTCGTTAGGCAGGATTGACCGCACGGCTGCAGGATCGACTCCGGAGTTGACGGTTCCAATCGCAAGGATGCGGGTCGTGGGTGTTGGCGGATTCGCCGGCTGGGCTGGGGTGGCTCCGGAAGGAGAGAGATTCGCAAGTACCGCGGCCATGGTGAAGGCGAGGTTTAATCTCATACTCAAGCTCCTTGAGACTAGGTCCCTTCGTCGAACGCCGTCATCCCGGTTTGGACAGCCGATCGATGGCCGATCCGATCGTGCCAAGCGGCCAGGCGCGGAAGCTGATTCCAGGGGAGATTTCGCCTGACGGCGCTGATGACTGTAAACGCCGCGATGTCGGCGATGGAAAAGCTAGTCCCACCCATGAACTCGTTGTGGATCAGGAAGCGTTCGGAGGCGGCGATTGCGCCGAGATATCGCTCGATCAGCGTCGCCGCAGCACTGGAGAATTCCGGACCCCGGAGGCTGAAAGCGGCGCCGTTGAGAGCGATGACATCGCTCGTGAAATAGAAGAACGCCTCCAGCGCTCTTATTCGGGTGCGGTCGGAGTGTGGCGGTAGAATGCGGCCGGGCGCTTCAGCGTCGGCATAGAACAATATTGCGCTTGATTGGGTAAGCACGAACGCTTGCCCATTCACCGAGCCCCGAGCGACGAGCACCGGAACTTTGCCGGCGGGATTGAGCGCTAGATGCCGCTCGTCTCGTTGCTCCCCCCGACCGAGATCGACATGGCGGATCTGGTATTGGAGGCCGGCTTCGCTCAGCCCGATCGTCGCACGAAGACAATTGCCTGTCTTTGCTCCGTGCAATTCCAGGTCCGGCGTGCCGGACTCGGCTGAAGCGCTCATGCGGCGGTCACGCACTCCGCGAGCGCCGCAAGCTTGGTGTCTAGCTTTCGCGCGGCCGCACTGAGCTCGGGGTTGCCGAGACGATCCATGAGCGACGACGGCCGATCATAACCAAGGCGCGTGCGCCCGTCGTTGCCTTCGTAGAGGACCAGACGGACGGGGACATTCAAAGCCGCGGCAACGTCGTGCTGCAGCAGCGTGGCGGCGAGCAGAGGATTGGCGATCGCGTATTGCCGAACTTTTGCGGGGAATCCCATCAGCGTCAGGAAGTCGCCGTGGTTGAGTGAGGGAAAGCGCATCAACCCCCTATCGGCTTCGAATCTTCGGGCCCGCTCTTCGAAGTCCTCCTTGTCTTTGGCGGATTCGATCTCCCTACCATACTTGCCGTCTGTGACGTCGCCGGTCGCCTTCTCCAGCGGCGTTACGACATCGTCGAACGACCGGTCGCTGACGTACTCGATACGCTCGACCTGGAATTGATCCGTCGTTTCCGTCTGCATATGTCTACCTCCTCCGAGGTTCGATTGCGGTCACGCTGAGACAGAATCGGGGCAGACCTAGCGCTGCAAGTGGTCCTTCACGCGATCCAGGATTTCCAATGACAAATCGCCGTCCCCCACGACACGAGCCAACGTCATTGCGCCGATCATCGTGGAAAGGACGACGATGGCGGCGCTCCGCGCTTCCTCACGGTCCGGCGCGTCGCCCGCAAGCATGACAAAGAGCTTCTGGAGGACCTCCGTCGCCGCGGCCTTTGTCTCCTTCCCAGACCGGGCCATCTCGCTCCCCACGGCGGCGAAGGGGCAGAGAGGCGTCGGGGAGTCGCGGTGGGATTTGGATAGGTAGCTGTCGACGACGGCGTTGAGACCACCCCTCGCGATGGTCCGACCCATGGTCGCGATCGCCTTGTCTCCCGCCGCGGAGAGGGCTTCAGAGACCAGGTGCTCCTTGTTGCGGAAGTGCCGATAGAACCCGCCGTGGGTCAAGCCCGCTGCCGCCATCATGTCGGCGAGACTCGCCTCGCCGATCCCGGTGCGCCGGATGAGATCTGCGGCGGCGGCCACAATCGCTTCCCGGGTCTGGGCGGCTTCCAGCTTCGACTTTCTCAATGGCTGGTCCTTCTGACAAGCCGCCAAACCGCGGCCTTGACAAATTAGATGCTACTCGACATCTTTAGGGATGTCACGTGACATCTAAATCCGGTTACAGCCCCCGGGAGTCCCCGAAGCACTACGAGGGCTAAAGCGAGACTCAAAGGAGAGGTATACGCAAATGAGAACCCCGGACACCGCACAGACGACGAGGACCAACTTCGATGGGGTCCTGCTCACCATACGCTCGCGTAAGTCCTTCTTCGAAGTTACTGAGGCGATCGAGAGTGCCTTGCCGCGCTTCCACATCCCCAAGCTGATGGAATACGTGACGCACGCTGATCGCGCGGGTGTCGAAGCCTACGTCGACTCCACTTCCAGGCCCTTCTCAATCTTCTGGGACTTCGAACAGGGCTCCACCATGCGCCTTGCCGGGATTCCCATCGAGTCGAAGTTCTACCTCGTCGGGAACGCTGTCATCGCACGTGGCCTGTTCGAGTACAGCGGTGCTGCCGGCCTGGGCGCTCCTGTGCGCGTCTGCGTTTCCCAGCGGGACGGGGAGCAGACACGGATCGACATGGACGATCAGTTGTCATTTTTCAGCAAATTCCCAGAGACGAAGCCATCGTCTGTGCCCGCTCTGCTCAACGAAAAGCTGACAAAGTTCTTCCAGGAAATCGCTGCATAGGAAGGCTCGATGGGATCACGTCGGCGGGCTCGTGGCTGAGAGCGCTTCCGCCCGGCAGGGAATTCCTGATTCAGCATCTACGCGAGGTCGCTATCGATCGCACCAACGGAGCGTTCGCGCCACGAACAACCTAGTGGAGGAAATTGGCGGTCAGGCGCCCATGACTGTCGAAGCGTTCTTCACCAAGCCGCGGCGCAGTCTGAGCCAACGAGGGGAGCGGAGAGCATGATGAGTTCGACGGACGGGCGGGCGCAGAGGCCGGCGATTGGTGAGCCCATGGATTCCAATTCAGGAGCACATCCGCTTGATCACGTGATTTGGAGGGCGCTCACCAGCTGCCATCGTGACGTGGCGGACGGTGACGACTTGGCGCTTCGCTATCTCGCTCCCATTGCGCCGTTTGCTGCTACGACTGACGTTAGCACCGCAAGCTTCCAGTCACTGCTCGCCCTTCTGCCCGCAGGTGATCGGATTGGCCTCTTTACGCTTGAAGAGATGATGCCTCCTGCATCCTTTTCCGTAATCGAGCGGGCCGCCGTCGATCAGATGGTTCTGGTTAAGATGCCCTCTTACGCCGGCCGCGTGCCGATTGTCGAGCTGGACGCCAGTGACGTCCCGGACATGCTGGCGCTTGTGGAAGCCACACATCCGGGGCCGTTCGGTCCGCGCACGATTGAACTCGGGCAGTACATTGGGGTTCGCCGTCAAGGGATGTTGGTCGCCATGGCAGGAGAGCGCATGCGGCTCGATGGCTTCACCGAAATCAGCGCCGTGTGCGTTCACCCTTCCTGCCGAGGGCAGGGACTCGCGGCTGAGCTTGTCAGTACGCTCGCGCGATCCATCGCGTCGCGCGCGGAAACCTCGTTCCTGCACGTGTTCAACTCGAACCGTCCCGCGATCGAGCTCTACCGCAAGCTGGGCTTTGTTCTCAGGCGGCACATGCATCTGGCCGTGCTTGCGAGGGCCTCCGGCGAGCCCGAATGATCACGCGCGCATGGTCGGCAGCGCTCCCCGCAAACGATTTCAAATATGGTTCTTGAAGCCCCCCTTTCGCCCGAACTGAGTTCGGTTCGCGCCGCCGCTCGCGCGCCGGACGAACGCGGAGCGGGTCTTAGCGTTTGAGTGCGACCCGCCCTCGGTACTTTCCCATTTCGAGCCCGCGGATCTGCTCGATGCGCTTTCCATCGGCGTCGTCGTGCTCGACGCCCAACTCTGCGTCATTTACGCGAACGGCGCCGCGCAGGACGCGCTCGCCTTCCGCGTCGATCAGGCACGTGGTCGGCCATTCGCGGATTTTCTTGGCCAATCAAGCGGTATGTCTCGACGCTGCGCCGCGCCCTGGAAACCGGTGAGTGTATTGCGAACCGCGAACATCCTGTCAGGCCGCTCGGCTCTCCGCGCGATACCAGTGCGCTGAACGTGACGATCACGCCTCTGGGGAGTAGGGTCACAGGCATACACCTCTTGCTGGAATTTTGATGCCACCGATGTGTCTTACCGAAGGAGGCTCTGCCACAAGTCCATAGGCACGACTCGCACTGCCGACGGACCTCAGGCCGCGAGGCACAGCGTCTTGCACGAGCAGCGGGGACTGAAACGATCACCACCTTTGGGTTTGGAGAGCATCGGGACGTGGCTGCGGCATGTCCGGCGCTGCGAGAGCGCCACGATCATGCATTGAGAAGCGGCTGGGAAGCTGAACACACAGGTCGTTAGGTGGTCGATGGTGACAGTCTTGGAGGTGACATGAGCCTCGTTGAGGAAGTGGGCGCCGGACTCGATGGCCTGGCGCAGCTGCGCGCACTGATCTCCTCGGGCCGCAAGCCCGGCATTCTCCGCGCGCTCGATTTCGAGTTTGTGGAGGTGGAATCCGGCAAAGCGGTATTTGCGGGTACGCCGGGGGAGCATGCGTACAATCCCCTCGGCACGGTCCACGGCGGCTATGCCGCGACGCTGCTCGATTCCGCCTGTGGCTGCGCGGTGCATTCACGCTTGAGCGCATCTCAGGCCTACACGACGCTGGATTTGAGTGTGTCCTATCACAGGCCTATCACACGCGATACCGGCGCGTTGCGCGCCGAGGGTCGTGTGCGGTCCTTAGGAAAGCGAGTCGGTTTCGCCGAAGCCAGCCTCACCGACGCCGAAGGCCGGCTGTATGCCTCCGCAACCTCCACCCTGTTGGTTTTCGACCGGACACCCGGATCATCAAAGGAGTAACCATGGCGGACGTTTTTCTCTCGGCCGGTGTCAGAACGCCTTTTGTCAAGGCGGGTGGCGTCTATGCGCGTCGTTCGGCACTGGAGCTGTCAATTCCCGTCGCGCAGCGGATGCGCGCCCAGGCGCGGCCGGATCTACTCGTGTGGGGACAGGTGATTCCGGACCCCACCGTGTCCAACATCGCGCGCGAATTGGTCTTTGAAGCCGGTCTCGAACCTACCATACCGGCCTATTCCACCGTCCTCGCCTGCTCCACGAGCTTCATGGCGACGCTGCAGGCGGCGGGTCTCATCGGCCGTGGCGGCATGCACCTGGCATTGGTGGGGGGCGTCGAGAGCATGAGCCACGTGGCGATTGCCTTGAAATATCCAGTCGCGGAGCGCCTGCTCGGCGAGTTCGCCAGTAATCCCGCCTCGGCGCTCGAGTCGTTCAAGAAGCTCACGCCGGCGGACTTCGACTTGCCCACTAAAGGTTGGGCCAATCGCGTCAGCGGCCGCACCATGGGTGAGCACATGGAGGAAACGGCCAAGGAGCTCGGCATTTCCCGCGAGGAGCAGGATCGACGCGCGCTACTCAGCCATCAGAGTGCGATCCGCGGGCAGGATTCCGGGTTCTTCCGGGACTTGATCATTCCCTTTGCGGGCATCGATCACGACACGTTTCCACGGCGGGATACCTCGCTCGAAAAGCTGGCGAAGCTTCCCGCGGTCTTCGATCGCGCAAGCGGCTCGATAACGGCCGGCAATTCATCACCGCTTACGGACGGTGCTGCATCGATCTGGGTCGGGGATAGCGAAGGGCTGGCGCGCCTCGGTGCAAAACCGGCGGTCAAGCTCGTCGATTGGGAGGTGGATGCCGTGGATTTCCGCGTCGATGGCATGTTGATGGCACCGGCGCGTGCCATTCCACGCCTCCTCGCGCGCCATCGGCTGCGGGCTGAAGAGATCGCTTTGTGGGAGATCCACGAAGCCTTCGCTGCGCAGTTGATCGCCAATCTCAAGGCCGCCGCGGACGCTGTCTATCGACACGAGAAAGCCGGGGTCGATTTCCATATCGGCTCGTTCCCTGTGGATCGCATCAATCCAAATGGGGGATCGATCGCACTCGGTCACCCCTTCGGCTCGACCGGCGCCCGCATTCTGAGTCAAGCGGTTAAGGAGTTGACGGCGATGTCGGTGGGCGCGCGGGGGGTCGTTTCGGTTTGCGCCGACGGCGGACAAGGAACGGTGGCGCTACTCCAGCGCGTCTAGAGGACCGCAGATGCTCATGTGACAGCAAGCCCAACCGCTCACAACTCCCGGGAGTCGAACTCGATGAGTCGTTCCGTCGCAGAACGTTGCGGCTCGTTGCATCGCGTCGCAGCCTGTCGCGCTAGGTCTTCTGGGACCCGCGGCTTGCAACCCATGAGTCGCGGCCACTTCATCATTTGCGCGAGCGGTCATTCATGCCAGATGGGCTTAACCTCACCCGTATGAGAGAGGTCAGGCGCGCCGCCGAAATGCGGCGGCGCGCTCGCAGCCACACTGCCGACACCGCCAGCGGCGCTCGCCTTGGCCCAGGCGCACGTTATCGGGCGTGAGCGGGTGCCCTTTACCGCAGTGGCTTGGGATCTCCAGCGTGCTAGACCTGCGGCGTTCAGCGTTCTGGAATGGAACCACGACCGGACTATTAGTCGGAATCGCGCCCCCGCTACCATTTGCAACGGTTTGCATCCCTATTCACCGGATTGCAACGGCAATCGGAGAATCCGTTCGGTGACACCACGATCTCAGATCAGCCGGACCGGACCTGCCGGAGTGAATACCTTATTTTCGGTCGATTGGATCATCGCGGTCGCGCTCCGTACCGCCTGCGCTAGCCTGATTTCAACTTCTCCTCCGCGTAAAGAGACAGCTCGACCATGCGTTCGAGGAGCTGATCGGAAGGAATGCCGGCGAAGTTTCTGAGCACCAGCTCCTTCACGTAGAGCCGAACGAGATAACGTAGTTGCAACGCGCGGTTCTTACGCGCAAACACGAAGTCCCGATGCCCGTTGTTGACGATGATCAGGTTGCGCTCCGCGTCGAACCGGGACCGCCACAGCTCCCCGGCTGCGCGCTCGAAGGTATACCCTGGAAGCCCGCGTGCGTTCGCCATCGCCGAGCCTACCGAGGCTTCGAGCGTTGCGCTCACCGTGACGAGCGCCTCTGCGATGCACGTGACCTCGCCTTGCGTCACCGAAACCCTGAGCCGTGCGAGGCGCGGCGTGGCCGGCGCCTCATACTCGACTTCCTGGTCGCGGGCGTTTGAGAGCGATCCCCCGCCTTCCACGATCTCCCATGAGAACTCGAGGTCCTCCACCACCCGCCGCCGCGAGCGATCGCGCGGCAAGGCGCGGAACCTTCGCCGCTCGTTGATCGGCGTGGTGCTCGACGCGGGCGAGATGACGACGCTGAACAGGGGACCTGCATAGTCAAAGAACTGACGCTGTGGCTCTGGGTGAATATTGGGTTCAGCGACGCCCGGCTCGGCGGGTTCGCTCGTTCCGGCTGCATCCTGCGCACCACCACCGTCGGGCGATTTTTCCCGCCCGCCCTCGCGTCGAGCGCGCGTATGAATATCGAACCAGTCGTACTCTTCGGGCGGAAGCGCCAGCAGCGCTTCGCGGAACGCTCGCTGGATGGCCCGCAAGGACTCCCGGCTGGCCTGCTCCTCTTCGGCGCGCTGCTGCGCCTCGATGAGCGCATTCAGATGCTGCTCCAGCGGCAGCAGGGATTGCACGAGTGCCGCGTACCGCTCATCGTGAACGATGCCGCTGCGGGTGCCAGGCGTCAGATTCAGGAAGGGCGCGTCTATGAGACCTTGCAGGTAGCGGGAGACCCAAGGTCTCCGTTCGAGACCCGATAGCGTGCCGAGATCCTCGATGACTCGCGTGCCCGAGCGCGAGAGCGACACGCGACGGCTTTCGCCCGGCTCGGCGAGATAAAGCTCGGCGTAGGCCTCGCCGAAAGGGGTTGAGATGGCGGGCAGCTGATGCAGTAGCCGCCCCTCGTAAGCGCGCGGCTCGACTTCGAACTGCTTGCGTGCCAGTCGGTCGATCACCGTCACACGAACTTTGGCGCTGCGGATCCGATCACGGAGCTCAGAGGCGAGATACCACTGGATCTTCTCACCGGAGAGAGCTCGGATGCCCTCGAGCAACGGACTGATGCGCAGCTCCGTGCCTCGCTCGGCGATGAGCGTGCGGCGGCCGCTCACGGCGTAACCCGAGTCGCCCTTGCTCATCGTCATCTGGTACGAGCGCTGGTCGGCCCCGGTCGAGATCATCGTGAGCGTGTTGCCGACCGTCCAGAAAGACAGCAGCCCGATGCCGAACTCGCCCTGCAGACTCCTTCCGCCTCCCTCCGCCTTCAGCCGCCGCTTGATCGAATCGCAGATGTGGGTGGCCACGTACTTGAAGTTCGGCCGCCCATCATCGTCGCGTGGGACCCCCTCACCATCGTCGCTGATAGAGAGGTAGTGTTCACCGTGCTCGCGGCCGCGGGTTATCGTGACCGTCTTCGCATTGGCGTCAATGCTGTTCTCGACGAACTCGGCAATTGCCTTCAAGGGGTTGCTCTGCGAGAGCGCGATGATGCGAATTGCATTCCAGTCATCCCCGATCTTGAGCTTGCCATGATCGGCTGGCTTCCCCTTGCGGGGCGCCGTCTGTGACGACTTAGCCAGGTCATTCATTGTTGACGATCGTGCGGGAGCGGCCCTACACGGACCTCGCCCGTCGGTGAATGTGAGCCGTCGCCGCCACGGTTCTGTGCCTCCTCCGAGAGTTTCCGTCTATGCAGCAAGTCCCCGCGGTCGCTTGGCCGATATCAGCAGATCCGCAGAAATTTGGAATCGTTCGCGCAGCTTTCGCACCATGGACATGCTCAATTCGCGCTTGCCGTTCAGCACTTCGCTTACCCGGCTCGCCGTACCCAGAAGAGGCACCAAGTCCGCACGCGAGAGACCGTGCTGCTCCATCAGATAAGTCAGAAGATCGGGCAGCGTCGGCCTCCTCCGCGGCCAACGCGAACGCTCATAGGCCTCGATCAGACGCGCCTGCGCCGCCATCCGCGCCTGATCTGCAACATCGTCCGATCCCATGAGGTCTTCGATCAACGCCTTCGCCTGAGCATGATCCCTATCGTTCTCGATGATGATCAATGTCGCTTTCATCACACTGTCTCCGCATCCACCTCGTCGTACTCCTGGTGAGTGGCGAAAAATCGAATCATGACGACCCTGCTCTTGTAGTCCACCAAGCTGACGAGTCGATAGTCATTTGCCTTGATATTGAAGACCACCCGACCGCCTTTGAGAATACTGGCCTTCGGGTGAGACTTCTTAACCTCGTCGGGCGTCTGCCACTGTGCCGTCTCCGCGATTGCACGCCAGGCGTCGTACTGCGCACGGGCCGCCTTGATCCCTTTGTGGCCGGCTCGTGCTGCGAAATGGCGTTCAACGATGTCGGTACCGACTATAATCACCGACAGCGAGCCTACCGCTTAGTTCCATAAAATGGAACAACTCTTCCACATTCTGGAACTGAACCAGGAAACTTAGTTATGCGGCTTACCCGCTACCGGGCGGCTCAAAACCCGCCCTCAAGAGGGGTGCCAGCAGCGGGTAAATTGGCGGGTACGAATCTGCTGGCCCGGATGAAAGCACCGCAGAATCCGGCACTTATGGCTGCAGTTCGAGTCCTCTCCCGGGAGGCGAACTCGATGAGCCGTTCCATCGCAGAACGTTGCGGCTCGTTGCATCGCGTTGCAACCTGTCGCGCTAGGTCTTCTAGGACCCGCGGCTTGCAACCCATGAGTCGCGGCCACTTCATCGTTTGCGCGAGCGGTCATTCACGCCAGATGGGCTTAACCCCATCCGTATGAGAGAGGTCAGGCTGGCGGCCTCTGGCGCCCCCCGAAATGCGGCGGCGCGCTCGCAGCCACAGTGCCGACACCGCCAGCGGCACTCGCCTTGGTCCAGGCGCACG
>Ga0210401_10008093_pt1 | contig 10461 bp, 10 predicted proteins | sample IncBWH32MmetaG_FD_150866 | JGI IMG/M metagenome (GOLD analysis project Ga0210401, IMG submission 150866) | Forest soil microbial communities from Barre Woods Harvard Forest LTER site, Petersham, Massachusetts, United States - Inc-BW-H-32-M | ecosystem: Environmental > Terrestrial > Soil >... | reverse complement strand
CCGAGTCGGCGCGCATCGCACCAGCCGATCAGCGGTTCGCCCGCCACGTACTCCATCGCCAGGTAGCGAACGCCGTCGGCAGTCGTTCCCGCATCGTAAAGGCGCGCAATGTTCGGATGCTCGAGTTCGGCCAGGATGTCGCACTCGCGCGCAAAACGGCCGGCCAGGTCCCCACGCCCCAGCGACAGGTTGGGCACCTTGAGCGCGACCTCGCGCTGGAACGCACCGTCGGCCCGCCGAGCCAGCCACACCTGGGCCATGCCGCCGACCCCAAGCTGCCGCACGAGGCGGTAGGGCCCGACCCGTTCGCCAGACTCCAGAGTGCGGGGCGGCTTATCCGCGCTCGGCAGCGCCGGCAGCCTGTGCGACTTGCCGGAGCGGGGCATCAGTGCCCGCCACAGCGCGTGCTGGAGCTGCCGATGATCAGCCGCCAGCGACTCGAGCCAGCAGCGCCGCCCGGCGTCATCGAGCTCCAGCGCCTCCTCCAGCAGCTGGCTCATTTGCGCCATGTGTTTGACCGAAATCGACATCGGTGTTCTCGAAAAAATCAAAAGGCCCGGGTCCTTTCGGAATCCGGGCCTCTTTGAAAAGAACCAGAAGTGCGTTCAGGCGGTTCCTTCTCCCGGATTCATCAGGCGCCAAGTCAGTTTGCCCACTCGCATCGCCGCGGAACGCGCGTCAGCAACCGACCTGGGGCCGGAGCAGTTGTGGATGACGAGACGCCGGGATTGCACTGCGATACCTTTCAGAGCTTGAGTCGGCCCAGACTGCCTCTTTGAGAACCTGGCGCCAGAGAAGCTGGCGCCGGGCCGAACCGACGATTGAGACAGACTGTAAAGAGTCTTTACAAAATCGTCAACCCCCTGCGATAATCAAATCCAATTCGTCGCGTCGGGCACAACACGGGTGGCCAATCCCACCATCACAAGAAGACGCAACGCGCTGGCCCTGTTCCACGCCTACGCCGAGAAAGCGCTGGCCGAGGGTGGCGCCCCCAAGGGGCTCGAGCAGGCGTTCGCGGCATCTCTACAGGTCTCGCCCAGCATGTGGAGCCAGATCAAATCGGCTCGCCCGATCGGTGACAAGCTGGCGCGCCAATTCGAGGCGCTGTCCGGGAAGCCTCGAGGCTGGATGGATGAGAGCCACGAGCCGGAACAGCTCAGCCCGAACGAGAAGACGTTCCTGGATCTTTCGTTGCGGGCCTGGCGGGCGACTAACAGCCAGGGTCGCAGGAGCCTGCGAGCGTATCTGGCCAGGGTGGCGGAGGGGGCCGCACCCGGCGCTGCTGCCGATTAGGGCAGCCCGACACCCCTGCGGTCGGCGCTGGGCCTGACCAATTTTCGAACGGTGGTTGCGCGCGTCGGCGGTGGTTCGCCCGGCTCGGCTTGCCAGAGCAGCATGGCGGCGTAAGCGCGCCAGGGGCGCCAGGCTTCCGAGCGGTGCTCCAACTCGCGCTCGGTGCAATTGCCAAAGCTTTTGCGCAGGTGAAGATCGCCGGCCGGGAAGGCGTCGGGGTCGCACATGGCGCGCATCGCCACGTATTCCGCAGTCCATTTGCCGATTCCCGGCACGTCGAGCAGGCGCGCCCGCAAGTCGTCGTAGTCGAGGAGACCCTCGAAGCGAATTCTCCGTTCACAAACAGCCCGGGCCAGCGCTCGCACCGTGTCGGCGCGGGCTCGAGTCAGCCCGATGCGGGTCAGATCGGCCCCGGCCAGCACGTCCGGCGCCGGGAAAAGGCGCGTCAAACCCTCGGAGGCCGAGAAGGGCTGCCCGAACGCGTCGGCCAGCCGGCCCGCCAAGGTCGTTGCACCCTTCACGCTGACCTGCTGACCTAGGATGGCCCGAACCGTCAGTTCGAATCCGTTCCAACAGCCCGGCACGCGCAGGCCTTCCTCGGCCGCGACCGCCCTTGCCAGCGTCGGATCCGCGCGCAGTGTCCTGGCGATCACCGACCAGTCCGCGTTCAGATCGAACATCGCGCGCGCCCGCTCGATGATGAACAGCAGCGAGCGCGGCTCGTCGAATTGCACGCAAGCGGCGAGTTCGTTCTTTTGCCCCTCGAACGAAACCTCCAGGAATCCGTGGTGGCCCGACAGTGAAATGGAACGTCGATAGCGGCCGTCGCGTACCAGTTCCACACCCGGTGTGGCGCGTGCGGCGAGAAATTCGAGCAGTCGCTTCCAGTTATAGGGTGGCCGAAAATCCAGCCGGAACAGGTAAGCGTTCTGCGGCTGCCTGGGCGTCTTGCGTGCCAGGCGCCGGATCTGGGTCGGGCTGCGTTGATAGACCTTGCGAATCGTCTCGTTGAACCGGCGTACGCAGCCGAAACCTGCCGCCAGCGCCACCTGGCCCATCGGTAACGTCGTCTCGTCGATCAATTTCTTCGCGAAGTGCAGCCGCCGGGTCTGGGCCACCGCGGTCGGGCTCGCCCCCAGGTGCTTGAGGAAGAGTCGCCGCAAATGCCGCGCGCCGACCCCGAGGTGCTCGGCCAGCGCTTCCACGCCACCGTCTTCCAGACCGCTCTCGTCGATCAGGCGTAACGCGCGCGTCACGGTGTTTTGCGTGCCAGCCCAGGCCGGACACCCGGGCGAAGATTCAGGCCGGCAGCGCAGACACGGCCGAAAGCCCGCTTCGGCCGCAGCGGCCGCCGTCGGAAAGTACAGGATATTGCGTTCATTGGAGGTGCGCGCGCGGCAGATCGGGCGGCAGTAGATGCCCGTCGTCTTCACGGCGATGAAAAACTTGCCGTCGAAGCGTGCGTCGCGAGCGAGCCGCGCTCTTGAGCAAACGTCCCAGTCCAGTTTCATAGGCTGCGCCCGCCGCATCCTAGCCGATCCCTGCGTGCGCATTGGACGTTTTCGGACGTGTTGTGGCGATCGATTCGACGTCCGCAAACGTCCAACCCACGGCGGCACGCGGATCTACATTGAATGCAAGCAAGCGCTGAACGATCCTGAACCGACGCGTTTGCGCAACGCGCAGGAGGCGAACCATGGATTCGAGAGCAAGGAGCGCCGGCATCGCGGCGGCCGCGATGGCCGCTCTGATCGCCGCGCCACGCTTGAACGCACAGGAGCACTTGCCGCAACAGCCGAGCCATTACCACGTGATCGATCTGGGCACTTTGGGCGGAAGCGTCAGCAGCGGCAATACGATCAACGACCTGGGTTGGGTGATGGGTACGTCCAACGAAGCGGGCGACACGGTTCAACTCGCGACGCTGTGGGTGCCGGGACGGCAGATTCCCCTCGGAACGCTGGGCGGCCCCAGCAGCAGCGTCTTTTGGCCGGTCAAGAGCAACTTCGGGTTGATCTCCGGCACCAGCGAAAACGGCAAGCACGATCCTCTGAATGAAACCTTCTCCTGTCCGGTGTTCGGCTTCGGCAGCGGAAACTCGTGCGTCGCGTTTGCCTGGAAGAACGGCGAGATAACACAGCTTCCCGGCTTGGGTGGCAACAATTCGATCGGGGGCGGCAACAATGACCGGGGCCAGATCGTCGGTTGGGCCGAAAACTCGGTGCGCGATCCGACCTGCGTCAGCGGCGGTGGTCTCGTGCAGGTCCTGCAATTCGAAGCGGTCGTATGGCAAATGAAGGAGGGCCAATGGCAGGTCCAGGCGCTGGCCCCATATCCCGGCGATCCGGATTCGGCAGCCACCGCGATCAATGACGCGGGCCAGGTGGTCGGAATATCCGGCACCTGCGACGTCGCGATCGGCGCGTACAGCGCTATCCATGCGGTGCTGTGGGACCACGGCCAGCCGATCGACCTGCGCAACCTGGGCGGACACGGGTGGAACACGCCCGTCGCGATCAACAACCGGGGCGTGGTCGTCGGGTTCGCCAATCAGAGCGGCGACCTCGCGACTGGCTCGCTCGCATTCCTTCCCGAGGCGTTCCTGTGGACAAAAGAGGGCGGGATGATTGGCCTGGGCACGCTCGCGGGCGACGCCATCAGCGAAGCTACCGACGTCAACCTGTCCGGCCAGGTGGTGGGCGTGTCGTACAGCGACGCGAACTTCGACAACCCGCGTGCCTTCATCTATCAGAGCGGGACGATGACCCCGCTGAACCAGCTGGTGTCGAAGAGCGACCAGGCGGGCTTCTACCTCTCGTCGACCGGCGGCATCAACGACCTGGGCGAGATCGCCGCTCAAGCCAATCTGGTCTCCGGCGGCGTGGTCACGAGCACGCTGCACGCCGTGCTGCTCGTTCCGACCGACGAATCGGACGCCGAGACCGCCCAGTCGGCAGCCGATGCCCCGGCCGCGGCCATTCCGGAGGAGGTTCGGATTCAGATGAGGCAACGCGCGTCCGTGCGCCGGTTCGGTCATTGACCGCCGGGCGGCTATCATGAGCGCGTGTACAACCTGCACATCGCCAACAAGAACTATTCCTCCTGGTCGTTAAGGCCGTGGGCGCTGCTGCGCTCGCTGTCGATCCCGTTCCAGGAGGAGATGCACTGGTTCGAAGGGCGGTCCAACGCGGCGCGCTTCCAGCAGTTCTCGCCTTCGGCCCGCGTGCCTTGCCTGCGGGACGGAGCCACGATCGTGTGGGACTCGCTCGCCATCACCGAATACCTTGCCGAGCGACACCCGAACGTGTGGCCCGCGGCTTCGGCGGCTCGCACCTGGGCGCGCTGTGCATGCGCCGAGATGCACGCCGGTTTCGCCGAGCTGCGCAGCCGGTGCTCGATGAGCGTCGGCGTGCGCATTCGCCTACACACGGTCACCGAGCAACTCACAAGCGACCTGCAACGGCTGCAGGACCTGTGGAGCGACGGGCTGCGACGCTTCGGCGGTCCCTGGCTGGCGGGGCCACAGTTCACCGCCGTCGACGCCTACTTCGCTCCAGTGGCCTTCCGCGTTCAGACGTACGGTTTGCCGCTTCAAGACTCGTGCCGATCCTACGTCGATGGCCTGCTGGCCCATTCGGCCTTGCAGGCGTGGCAGGCCGGCGCGCTTGCCGAGACACGGCGCGACGAGCCGCACGAGGTGGAGATCCTGGCCTCTGGCGCTTTGCTGTCGGACCTTCGCGCGCGTTGATTCGCGTGACGAACGTCACGCGATCGAAATAGCGGCCGGTTTCAGCCCCATTTCGCTCCCACTGGCACCGCGCATGGGCTGCACAATCGCGGCCATGGAAACGATCATTGCAACCGATATCACCTGGTCTTTGACTCGCACGGGCGCGCTCGTGCGGGCGCAAGCCCGCGGTCACGTGTTCGGCGGCGACTGGGCCGAGCGCTCGGTCCACGCAGATTCGACACAGGGCGAAGCTGCTTACTCGGTAACGCACTGCGAGCTCTGCGGAGCGGCGCTGTTCGCCGAGTCGGCCAAGGCCGACGATGAGGCGAACCCGGCGATCGATGCCGAGTGCCCGGAGGTCCGGGTGGTCAATCAGTGCCGGATCTACCGACTCCCGGTTGGCGTGCGCCGACCCGTGCTGTAACACCCGGTTTGCACGGCGGCCGGCCTCTCAGCCGGTCCTGCGGGCTGGCTGCCGGCGTTGTCGTCCCGCATTTCCTTTTCCCGTCTGCTGCTCCAAGAGGAGCGTGACCTCCGTCAGTTTCTTGTTTTGAAACTACCGGGTAATTTGCTTTCTACTCGCTCTACCTGAAGACAGTGATTAGAGGAAAGCTAGCGCTGCGGCGTTCGACCACGGAGACACAGGTGCTCTTCAGATTCTGGCTCATCACTTCGCTGATCGTCGCGTTCGTCGCCTACTCTGGGGCCTTCGGAATCCAATTGGTTCCCGCCGATGCCCTGACGCAGTCGACTGACCGCGACCTCGGGCTTGGCCTGGTGGTGATCGACGACGGCGGTCGCTGAACCCGATTGGTGCAAGCGGGGGCTGGCCGCCGGAACGCGTGCCCGGCACATGACCTCGTGCCACAGGGGGCAGGCGGTTGGGCAGTCGCCATCCGCGATCGGACAGCCAACCCGCTTGCGAGCTCGCATTATCGCGACGGTTGTCTCGCCTGCGAATGGCTCCTCAGGTGTTTCTCGGCCGCGTCGGCTGGCTAGGTGCCACGGCTGAAGCGCAGCCGCGGGATCCCGAAGCGCGGGCGCGGTATCCGAAGCGCGGGCGCGGTAGCTTGACAGCGTCCCGAAAAACTCAGCTCGAAAGACCAGGCGCCGGCGCGGCGGATGCCACCGGGGTCGGACTCCAGCTCTCGACCGCCGCACCAGCCAGCGTGCGCAGACGCTCCTCGTCGGCTGCCAATTGCGCGGCTGGCCCCTGATACACGATACGGCCGTCGTCGAGCACGTAGGCGACATCGGCGATCTGGACCGCGGCGCGCACGTTCTGCTCGACCAGCAGGATCGACAGGCCTTGTGTTCGTAGGCTCGCGATCACCTGGAACACTTCGCGCACGATCAAAGGCGCAAGCCCCTGCGACGGCTCATCCAGCAGCAGGATGCGTGGGTTCAGCACCAGAGCGCGGCCGATCGCCAGCATCTGCTGCTCGCCACCGGACAGTTGCCGGCCGCGGTTCGAACGCCGCTGCGCGAGCTTCGGAAACAGCTGGAACACGGTCTCGATGGTCCATCGACCGGGGCGTTGCAGCGGCACCTTCAAGTTCTCTTCGACGGTCAGGTTCGCGAATACGCGGCGGCCTTCCGGCACGTAGCCGACGCCAAGCGCGGCGATCCGGTAGGGCGGCCACGCCGTGCAGTCTCGTCCGAATACCTGGACCGTGCCCGAGCGCGCCGGGGTCAGGCCGAGCAGCGTCCGCATCGTCGTCGTCTTGCCGGCACCGTTGCGACCGAGCAGCGTCGCCACCTGGCCATCGCCCAAAGTCAGCGAAACGCCGTGCAGGATGTGACTCTTGCCGTAGTAGGTCTCGAGCGAATTGGCCTCGAGCGCGTTCATGTCGTGCTCGCTCCCAGGTAGGCGGCCTGCACCCGCTCATCGGCCGCGATCTGCGCGGGAGTTCCGTCGGCCAGCAGGGAGCCTTCCGCCATCACCATGATGCGGTCGGCCAGATGAAAGACGACCCGCATGTCATGCTCGACCAGCAGGATCGTCAGTGACCGCTCCCGATGCAGGCGCCGCACCAGCCCGGTGATTTCGTAGGTTTCCTGCTCACCCATGCCGGCCGTCGGTTCGTCGAGCAACAGGAGGCGTGGCTTGAGCGCGAGCGCCATCAGGATTTCGGTGGTGCGCTGGTCGCCGTGCGACAGCTCGCCCGCCAGACGCCACGATTTGTCCGTCAGGCCGCCGAGCTCGAGCAACTCTTCGACCCGGCTGCGGATCTGCCGCGCCACGGATCCGGCCAGCCACGGTCGGAGCCGCAAGCCAGCCTCCGATTCCACCGGGATGCGCAGGTTCTCGTGAACGCTCAGCTCCGGAAACACTTCGGTGATCTGAAACGTCCGCGCGATGCCCATGCCGACGCGCTCGTGCGCAGCGCGCGCGGTGATGTCCGCGCCGTCGAACACGATGCGGCCGCTGCTGGGAGCGACGAATCCGCTGAGCAGGTTGAACAGCGTCGTCTTGCCGGCACCATTGGCTCCGATCACCGCGCTCAGCTCGCCCGGCGCCACCGCTATCGACACGTCGTTGACGGCCCGCAGGCTGCCGAAGCAGCACGACAACTGCTCGACCCGCAACAGACTCATGAATTTCGACCTCCGAGCCGCAGCAAACCGAGAACTCCGCGCGGGAAGAACAGGACGACCAGCACGAAGATCAGGCCGACGATCGACATCCAGTTCTCGGTGTGGCTCGACACGTAGTCCTGCAGCACCACGAAAATGGCCGCGCCGATCAGCGGTCCCCAGAACGAGCGCATCCCGCCGAGGACGGCCATGATGACGAAGTTGCCCGACAGGTCCCAGCGCAGCGCGCGCGGATCGGTAAAGTTGTTCAGCAGCGCATACAGCGTGCCGGCCAGGCTGACGAACGCGCACGAAATCACGAACGACAGCCACAGGTGGCGTTCCACCGCGATGCCCAGAAAGCGAGCGCGACGCTCGTTCTCGCGAATCGCCTGCAGCGTGCGGCCGAACGGCGAGTTCAACAGCAGCGCCATGGCGCCCGCCGAGGCGGCGAAGCAGGCGAGCGCCAGGTAGTAGAACAACGTGTCGTGATTCTGGATGTCGAGGCGCAGTCCCGCCAGGTCGATCGGCTGGCGCTGCCAGCCTGTCAGCCCGTCGTCGCCCCCGGTCACGTTGTTCCAGCGAAACGCGATGAAATAGAACACCTGCCCGAAGGCGATCGTGACCATGGCGAAATACACGCCCCGCAGCCGCACGATCAGCGCACCGATGGCGGCCGCAGCGACGGTACCGACGACGACTCCGACCAGCATTGCGAGCATCGTGCTGGGTAGAAGGTACTTCAGCGTCATTCCGACACCGTACGCACCCAGTCCGAAGTAAGCCGCGTGGCCGAACGACAGCGTGCCGGTGTAGCCGAGCAGGAAGTTCAGTGCAGTGGCGGCCAGCGCCATCACGATCACGCGGCTGGCCAGTTCCGTGTAGCCGCCGATCGCGTTGATCCAGAACGGCATCGTCACGAGCACCAGCCACAACAGTGCGGTCGGACCCAGCGATTGCAGCCGGGTCACTTCAGCCGCCCTTCCTCGCCGAGCAGCCCGCGCGGGCGCACCAGCAGCACCAGTCCCATCATCACGTAGATGATCGCCTCGCTCGCCGACGGCACGAACACGGTGGCCAGCCCGGACGCGACTCCGATCAGCAGGCCCCCGAACAGGGTGCCGGGCAGGCTTCCCAGCCCGCCCACGACGATCGCGACGAAGCTCGGCATGATCAGCGACGTGCCGATCGTCGGCTGCAGCCCGAGCATCCCGGCGGCCAGCACCCCGGCCAGCCCGGCCAGGTAGATGCCCAGACCGAAGTTCAGGTTGCGCAGTACTCGGACGTTCACGCCCAGCGCGGAGACCGTTTCCAGATCCAGCGTGCCCGCGCGGATCCGAATGCCGAGACGCGTGCGCCCCAGCACGAAGAAAAGGCCTGCCACGGCCAGACCGACCAGCGCCACCATGAAGAGGCGATAGCCGGTCAGGAAGAAGAACTGCGTGCTCAGCGGCTGTGCGAGCGCACCAGGGATCGGGTAGGGCAGGCTTTGCGCCCCCCAGATGTAGCGCGTCGCGTCTTCCAGGATGTAGGCCAGTCCGAACGTCAGCAGCAGGCTGTACAGCGGGTCGCGCCCGTACACTCGGCGGATGAGCACGCGCTCGACCGCGAGTCCCACCACCGCGGTCAGCACGGGCGCGACCATCAGCGCGCCCCAGAAACCCACCCACGGCATCAGCGAGTACGCGATGTACGCCCCCAGCGCCAGGAAGCCTCCGTGCGCGAAGTTGATCACGCCGCTCAGGTTGACGATCAGCGACAGCCCCAGCGCCATCAGCGCATAAAACGCGCCGACGATCAGTCCGTTGAAGACGTTGAAAAGGACCAGCTGCAACATCTATGAGACCCTCACCCCCGGCAGACCCTCACCCCCGGCAGACCCTCACCCCCGGCCCCTCTCCCGCAAGCGGGAGAGGGGAGACATCACCTATCAGCCCGCCTCGACAAACTGCGATTGCTCGGTCGCCCCCTCCCACGCCAGTTGGGGAAGCGGAGAAACTGTGGTTGCTCGGTCGCCCTTCTCCCACGCCAGTGGGGCAGGGGAGGAACTGTGGTGCTCGGTCGCCCCTCTCCCACGCCAGTGGGGCAGGGGAGGAACTGTGGTGCTCGGTCGCCCCTCTCCCACGCTAGTGGGAGAGGGGAGGGGGTGAGGGCTCATTCAGCCAGGTCAGCTCGGCCAGACCAACTTGCAAGGACTGTCCTCGACCCGTCCTGCGACGTCGACTCCGCGCGCCACGCGCGCCACGTTGAACAGGTCTTCGGGATCCGAGCCGCCCGCCTGCGCGGTGCCGACGAACAGCGATGCGATCAACTGGTGGTCCTCGGCGCGATAGAACGCCGCATCCGGGACCAGGCCGACTTCGGGCGGCAGCTTCATGCCCGAAAGCGCTCTGGCCATCTTGACCGCGTCGAGCGACTTGGCCGATGCAGCCGCCAGCGCGCAGCTCCAGGTCGACACGAAGCCAAACCACGTGCGCGCGGTTGGAACTTTGCCGGTTTTCTTGCGGATTGCCTCGACAAACTCCGCCACGTGCGGCACGCCGGGCTGCTTCCAATACCACTCGAAGACCCAGGCGCCGATTCGAGCCTCCGGCGGCAGGCCTTCGAGCGACTCGAGCTCCTGCTGGGCGCCCGCCAGGTGCAGCCGCTTGTCCAGTCCGAACTGCACGGCCTGCTTCAGCGCGTTGATCATGTCGTCGCCCTGGATCAGGAACAGGATCACGTCGGGGTTGGCCGCCTGTGCCTTGATCAGGTACGAGGAAAAGTCGGTCGTGCCCAGCGGCGATAGGTCAGCGCCGACTTTGCTGGCGCCGACCTTCACGGCAGCCTGCTCCAGCGCGGCCTGCAAGGTGTGGCCG
>Ga0210401_10008090_pt1 | contig 10465 bp, 14 predicted proteins | sample IncBWH32MmetaG_FD_150866 | JGI IMG/M metagenome (GOLD analysis project Ga0210401, IMG submission 150866) | Forest soil microbial communities from Barre Woods Harvard Forest LTER site, Petersham, Massachusetts, United States - Inc-BW-H-32-M | ecosystem: Environmental > Terrestrial > Soil >... | reverse complement strand
GGCGATCGCGTCGAAATCCGGCCACTCGCCGGTCTCGAGTTTGGAGTAGATGAGTTCACCGTTGACGCGAATTTCGAAGGCACCGCCGCCCGACGCGATCAACAGGGGAGTCACGCCGGCTGTTTTACGAATGCGAGCCGCCAAACTGGCGGCTTTCGGTTCGTAATTTCAGACCGTGCAGTATTCGATCGTGACTTCCGATTTCAGGCGCGCCTCCTTTATCTTCTCTACGCTATGCGCCCGCGACTACGCTGTCGAGCGCTGAGCCTCTTCCCTCGAATGAGGGAATCCCGGTCCGTCCTTCGGTAGCATTGAAAAACCCTCCGGATGCCTCGTAGCAACCGATTGATCGCGTCCGTAGATTTTTCGCATGAAAACGAACACTTCTTTGGTGATAGCGATGGTCGTATTGTCGATCTTCGCTTCCAACGCGTTCGCGGTGCTTCGGTCACCCTACCCGAGCAAACCTTCTCCGCCCGATCACATCATTACGATCATCATCGGTCAGGATAGGCATGACTCGGTGCGGACAACGCATCGCGGAATGAAATGAACATTCTAGTTACTTACCAAGTGATGGCATTCATGGCGGTGATTGAGAAGGCTGGCATTCCGGCATTGCGCGTCGCCTTCACTATCGCCGTCATCGTTTTTCTGTTTGGCGGCTGTGTGATTTTCCGCAAGCGACACCAGTTCTTCGATCGCGATGCAAACGTTCCGAACGACGTGCCAGTCGTCCGGCACAATCGTCTGGAAGAAATCCTATTTGTTTGGGGTGCTCTAACGCTGGTCCTGATCAGCATCGTCTACCAGGTGTGGACTGAATGAAATGGACAATTTCAAATCCAAAACACAAACTCATAACCCTCAAGAGGAATAATTATGAGCGAATTCACTCGTCGAAGTTTCATCGGAAAAACCGCGGTCGCGCTAGGCAGCTTTGCGGCATTGCAAAAAATGGTGAATGCAGCCAACCCGACTGATCCGGGTCCAGCCAATCGGGTGCTCGATGGCCAGAACCCGGATTCCATGTGGCCACCCGGGACGGACTCCAAGAGCCTGGTGCAAAATTTCAAGTACCCGTTTTCTTTTGCGAACAAGCGTGTTTACGACGGGGGATGGTCGCGCGAAGTGACCGTTCGGGAGCTCCCCGTATCCAAGACCTTGGCAGGTGTGAACATGAGACTCACCGCCGGTGGATTTCGCGAGCTGCATTGGCACACGGCCAGCGAATGGGCCATCATGCTTTACGGGTCAGCACGGCTTACGGCGATCGATTTGGACGGCAAAAGTTTCGTCGCCGACGTGAACAAAAACGATCTTTGGTTCTTTCCACCAGGAATTCCTCACTCAATTCAAGGTCTAAATCCCGACGGATGCGAGTTCATGCTCGTTTTTGACGACGGTAACTTTTCGGAGTCAGAAACGGTCTTGCTGAGCGACGCGATTGGGCATCTGCCGCCTGAGGTGTTGGCAAAAAATTTCGCTGTCAGCGAACAGGCATTCAAAGACATCCCGAAACAAGAATTATTTATTTTTCAAGCTGATCTACCAAGTTCACTGGAAGCCGACCAGAAGGTAGCGGCCGGGACGCGCGGAAAGTCACCGCAGAACCTTATCTTTCGCACGATGGAAATGCCGCCAACGCTGCAGACGAAGTCGGGCGAGGTGCGCATTGTTGATTCCAGCAATTTTAAAGTCTCAACCACGGCGATGGCACTGGTCACCGTTCATCCCGGCGGGCTAAGAGAATTGCACTGGCATCCAAACGCAGACGAATGGCAGTACTTTATTAGCGGCAAGGGACGAATGACCGTGGTGGATACAGGCAACAAGGCTCGCACGATGGACTTTCAGGAAGGAGATGTCGGATACGTCCAGAAGACCTTGCTCCACTACGTCGAGAACACAGGCGACACCGACCTGGTGTTCCTGGAGATGTTCGGCAAGGTCGATCGTTTTCAGGACTTGTCTTTTTCGGAATGGCTGGCTCATACTCCGCCGGAAGCGGTCATGGCACACCTGCACATCGATAAGGCGACCTTCGATGCAATTCCCAAGAACGGCGGCGTGGTAATGCCGCTGTAGTAGGAGGAATTTAAGCGAATCAATAATCGATGGGTGATTGCAACCGCGGGAGTGTTCTTGCAAATCGCGCTGGGTGCGTTGGGACTTTCGGGAGGGAGACGTCGGGTACGTGAAAAAGTCCTTGCTGCACTACATCGAAAACACAGGCGACTCCGATTTGGTGGTCCTAGAGATGTCAAGGCCGATCGTTTTTCAAGATTTTTCGTTCTCCGTGTGGCTGGCTCACACGCCGCCGGAATTGGTCATGGCGTATTTGCATATCGACAAAGCGACCCTCGATGCAATACCAAGAGAAACGACGGTGGTAATGCCGACATAATGAATCTATGCGCACGAACAATCGTTGGGTAATCGCGATCGCGGGAGTGTTCTTCCAGATTGCGCTTGGTGCGGTTTACGCCTGGAGCGTCTTCCGAGTCCCGCTGACAAAGCAGTTCGGATGGAGTATCTCGGAAGTAACGCTCACGTTTACGATTAGCATTTTCGTGCTGGGCTGTGCAGCGTTCTTTGGCGGACTGTGGCTGAACCGCAAGGGACCCCGCATCGTTGCATTGACTGGTGGCGCGCTTTATGGGCTGGGAGTTTTTCTCGCCAGCTTCTCGCATAGCCTGTGGTGGTTGTATTTCAGTTACGGCCTGATCGGGGGAATTGGGCTTGGTTTTGGGTACATCGTTCCGGTCGCCGTGTTGGTAAAATGGTTTCCAGATCGGAGAGGACTCATTACCGGCATCGCCGTGGGTGGGTTTGGAGCGGGAGCACTCATCACCGCCCCCGTCGCAACGCGACTCATTCAGAGCGTCGGTGTCCTTAGCACTTTCGCCTATTTGGGAATCGCCTACCTCATTGTGACCATAATTTCCGGTTCCTTTATGCAGAATCCACCTGATGGCTGGAAGCCGGAGGGTTGGTCGCCCACAGCCAGGGAGACGTCGGAGCGCGCCGGGCACGACTTCGTTTTGAGCGAGGCCCTCAAGACCTGGCAATGGTGGGCGCTGTGGCTACTGTTGTTTCTCAATACTTGCGCCGGCATTTCGGTCATCTCGCAGGAGGCACCGATTTTTCAGGAACTAACGAAGGTAAGCGCGGTCGTTGCTGGTGGCATGGTGGGAGTGGCCAGCCTCGGTAATGCCGTCGGCCGAGTCTTCTGGGCATGGGCTTCCGACTTAATCACGAGACGAGCGACATTTTTTGTCATGTTCCTTCTCCAGGTTTTACTCTTCTGGTTTCTTCCGAGCGTGGCCTCGGCCTCTCTGATGACGATCGTCACCTTCGTCGTGTTGATGTGTTACGGTGGCGGATTCGGCACCATGCCAGCGTTTACCGCTGATTATTTTGGTCCGAAGAATGTCGGTCCGATCTATGGTTTGATGCTAACGGCCTGGGGATTCGCCAGCGCGTTTGGTCCGCTGTTTATCGCGCACATGCGGGAAACGACTGGCTCTTATAGCGGAGCGCTTCGAGTGATCGCGGGAGTGATGGCGGTTTCAACTCTTCTGCCGGTGTTAGTGCGGCCACCACGGGCTTCGGTTGTGGCTGGCGGCGCGCCGGAAAAGAAATTCGCCTAGCACCCATAGCGATCATCTAGTCCGTGTTCGTCGGCGGACGACTGATCTACCTCGAATGAGGTAGTAAAGATGTTTTCGTAAGTAGCACGAAAAGATCTCACGGACGCGCCATAGCCGTGATGTGATGGCCTGCTATAGCGTAAGCTATGAAAAAAAGGAGCTCTCATCACCGGGCCAGAACATTCAACGCGCCCGTCCTTAGACTGCCGGCCGAAGATCGTTCGGCCAATCCGTTTCGCTTTCTTTCTCGTGGTCGTCAGCTTGGCACGGGGACGAAAAGATTCTTTATCATTAAGCAGGCGGTGCAGCTGCCACCGACAAGTTCTGCTGGGAGCAGGACTGTGCAGCACGTTTTGATTTTTGATGATCACCCCGAGAGCCTTCGGCTCGTGTTTGGCGGCGCCGCTGCTCAGGTCGATCTCTCCCGACTGCCCGGCGCAAGCTCGCGGCACCTCGTCCTTTTGTCGATACTGATCATGGGCTTGCTGAGCGCGATTTTGTGGTTGTTCTTTTGACGATCCCACCACTTTCGTCGCAGGCCGGCACAACCGCCGGGACCTCATCCGAAAGAGGCAGCTAGCATCACTCGAACGTGGCACCGGAAAATCCCACCGACGCGCAATAGCCGCGAAAAGGACAGCCCCGATCGTGAAATATGAGAAAGTCAACATTCTTTAGTTTAGTCGGCATCACATCGATCGCCTTTGCTCACGCTGGCTGGGCAGGTGGTCACGAAGGCGTATTCGGTAGTAGTAGCGGTTTTGGCGGCGGACACCCCGCAGGCGGAGGTGGGGGCGGACCGGGCGGCGGAGTGGGCAGCCGCGGAGGCGCAGTGGGCTCCGGCAGACCTGTCTCCAGTGCTCGCCCCGCTTACTACTATAGCAGAGGCATGCGTTACGGGAACTCGCGCATCGGACAGGCGCGTCCTCCGTTTCATCAATCTCCCTCAATGACCAGACCGGATCTCCGCGGGATTAATTCAGCGGCGCGGCAAGCCCGAACATCCGCCCGGCCCGCGTTCAACGGTCATATCGCCGAACGTCACGACCAAAATTGGCACAACGACTGGGACCGGCGTCACGCCCATTTTTTCCACAATCGCTTCTTTGTCTTTATCGATGGTTCCTGGTGTGGCCTGGATGACGGGTTTTTCCCCTGGGACTACTACCCGTACTACACCTACGACTATTACCCGTACGACTACTATCCCGGGTATTACGCCGACGTAGAACCGTACTATTATAACGAGAACGTATACAGCAACACACCGATGGTCGATCCGACCGTGACCGCCGTTGAGAAGCAGCTTACGCAACTGGGCTATTATAGCGGCCCAATCGACGGGATTTACGGCCCGCTCGTGCGCGATGCGGTGGCAAAGTATCAAATCGCCACGAATCAGGATGTAACCGGGAGTCTATCCCCGGAGACATTGCGGTCCTTCGGGTTGTCGCAGCCGGTGGCAGGCTAAATCCAACATTCGTATTACGATCAAATGGCAGCATGTTGCTCTTTTCCCGCGCGAGCTCCGTCGCCTACGCGAATGGCGCTCGCGTTTGCTTCAACAAGTCGCTGGCGGGGCGCTTCTCGCTAACCCGAACTCAGAGCCGGCTGAGTTTCTAATCGGCGCCGAACGAAATTGGGAATCTGAAGTCTAAATGGAAAGGGAATTGAACTCAAAAGATCGAGATGAGAACAAAGCTGCTCAGTAACTCTGACTTTTTCATCACGCCTTTTCGGTTCGGCAGCTCGGCTTGGGAACAAACTCTCGCTCCGATTCATCGCACGCTCGAGCTCCTCGGCCGCATGTCGCACACTGCCGCCACGATCCTGTCCGTAATCCTGGTAGCTGTGATCGCCTGGTTTGACTACATCACAGGCGACTTCTCGCTGGCGCTGTTCTATCTCGTGCCGGTGGTCCTGGCTACCTGGAATGCAGGTCCTGTGAGCGGCTGGTTCATCGGCGTGCTGAGCGCCGCCGGGTGGCTCGTCGGCGATTCAGCGCTGAGCCACGCCTACGGCCACCCGCTCATGCCCTATTGGAATGCTGCGATGCTGGCCTTGATCTACGGCATCGTCGCGCAACTTTTATCAACGCTCCGCCGGCTCCAGGCCGAACTTCAAGAGCGCGTCGAGCGACGCACCGCTTGGTTGGCCGAAGTGCACCACAGGGTCAAGAATAACCTCCAGATCATCTCCAGCCTCCTGATGCTCCAGGCGGAGAAGCTCAGCAACGCCGCAGACAAGGCCGTCTTCGATGAATGTCGCGACCGCATCTACTCCATGGCTCGGCTGCACGAGCAGCTCTATTCCAACGGCGAGTCTTCCGATTTGGACTTCGCAGCACATCTTCGGGAGATGGCCGAGATGCTCGTTCGCTCCCACACGCCTAAAGGCTGCAATTTGGCGCTCGACGTCCATGCGAATCCGGTCGCAGTCGACCTGGACACCGCGGTGACGTTGGGCCTCATCGCCAACGAACTCCTCCTTAATGCCCTTAAGCACGGGTTTAACGGACGCCCCGCGGGCAAGGTTACGGTGGAACTCTACGAGGGTAACCGCAATCAAATGACCGTGCGCGACGATGGCTACGGGTTGCCGCCGGGATTCGACGCAAGAAAGAATGCAGGGCTCGGCCTTGAACTCATCCTGGGAATGACGAGACAGATTGGCGGCGAAGCAAAAATTGAAAATGACCCAGCGGGCGGCACGCGCACCACAATTTTCTTCCCTTCTCCTACCTTCGGAAACAGCGAAAACACAACCCCAACCCAAACCGACTTACCATGACTAACGCCCGCATCCTTATCGTCGAAGACGAAGCCATCACCGTGTCGGCGCTTAAGCGCGAACTCGCCTCACTCGGCTATCAAGTCGCAGCTACCGCTAGCACCGCTGATGAAGCTCTTAATGCCGTTGAATTGCATAAGCCAGATCTGGTTCTTATGGACATCACTCTTGCTGGAACCGTCAACGGCATCGTTGCCGCAGTCGCCGTCCGCGGCAACTACCATGTGCCGGTCGTCTTTCTCACCGCTCACGCGGATGACGGAACAATGGAGCGTGCGGTGGCCGCCGGCGCCTTTGGGTACGTGCTCAAGCCATTTAGCGGACCGGGACTGAAAGCGGCCATCGAAACGGCGCTCCACAAGTACCAGACCGAAATAGAGAGTCGTCGACGCTCTAATCGGGCCGCCTGAAGATCGTGAACCACGTGACCAGCGCCATGGAACACAGGCTTAAAAGCCTGTGCGCCACACAGGTCTCCAGACCGGTGTTCCTTCCGCGACGAGATTTCTGCCTCGAAAGCATTTCGGTGCAATAGTTTTTCAGCACAGCCAGAAAGAGCGACGCTATGAATTTGCAATTGGATGGAAAGAAAACCTTGGTCACAGGATCGACCGCCGGAATCGGGTTCGCGATTGCCCGTACGCTGGCGCGGGAAGGAGCGTCGGTCGTTATCACTGGCCGTACTCAGCAGCGAGTTGATAACGCGACTGAAAGTATCCGGAAAGAAATCCGCGACGCGAAAATCAGCGGCATCGCCGTAGATCTGGCTACGCCGGAGGGGATTTCAAAATGTATCGAGGCTGTGCCGGCCGTCGATGTTCTTGTCAATAACGTGGGCGTATACGAGCCGAAGCCGTTCGAGCAGATCACCGATGATGATTGGCACACAATTATCGAGGTAAACTTTATGAGCGGCGTGCGCCTGTCGCGCCATTATCTGTCGCGAATGAAAGCGGCCAATTGGGGTCGCATCATTTTCATCTCCAGCGAATCCGCCATCAACATTCCGGTGGAGATGATCCATTACGGAGTCACCAAGACGATGCAGGTGGCGCTCGCGCGAGGATTGGCCGAGACGACGTTGGGGACAGCCCTCACTGTGAATTCGGTCCTTGCCGGCCCCACTCGTTCGGAAGGTGTTGAGAAGTTCCTTATCGACATGGCACGGACGAAAAACGTCACCCCCGAAGAGATAGAGAAAGAATTCTTTCACACCGCCCGGCCCGGCTCCCTCTTGCAACGTTTCGCCACAACCGATGAAGTGGCCGCTTTGGTGGCGTTCATCGCCAGCCCTCTTTCGTCGGCGATCAACGGCGCGGCGCTCCGCGCCGAAGGCGGCGTTGTGCGCTCGATTTTCTAATTACGGCGCACAATTATAATGCAGGGCCCGTTTAATGGCCGGCGTGGATCGCGTCGCCCCGGCCTGCCGCTTCATCGACCTTCGCCGATGTGGTCCTTTATCACGTGCCGTTTTCGTGAATTTTGAATTGAGTGAAAATGCGATTCCATCCGTCGTCGAAGTTGAAGATCGACATGTTAAACACAAGTAATGGATCGCGCATTCGGCGGCGGCGCTGGAACATTTCTCGCCATTTGTGTGCGAGATGTCGATTCATTCTCGTTTCGTGTTGTTCAGGGAATGGACCACCATTCATTTTACCTGCCGAGTTCATTCGGTCTGTTCCTTTCTTACGGTTACATCGTTGAATTCAATGATCATTAAGCTCCTCGTCTGCTCACCCGCGTTCGCCACTTTGCAATTGCTGTTTGCTGCAACCCAAGCCCATCGCGAGGGAACGGCCGTATCGCAGTCTCTCTCCAACAGTTGGTCTGTTTGGCCCAACATCACGACCAGTCGATCTCGGCCATCGTGCGGCGGTGACCATTTCGTCCTTCCAGGAAGCGCGACTGTCGATATTCGCACTCCCTCTGTTTCGGATCCCTCGCTTTTAACCAGAGCAACAGGCCTGTGGCTCAGCGCGTCGAGATTCTGAAGTTCGTGCTCCTTTTGCAATGCGTGTCGCATCTGCGACCGCTCGATGATGTCGATAATAGTATTCATGCGTTTCAGACTTGAGCGATGCCGCCGTCAAACAACTCTTCCGTGCTGGTGCCAAGCGGCGCGTACTTGGCGATTCCTGCGTTGGCGAACAAGATATCGAGCTTGCCCTTTTGCTTTTTGATTTGAGCGAAGAGCCGATCGAGATCGTCGAAGTTCGCCACCTCTCCTTGAACCGCGGTAACATTTTTTCCCATCTCCTTGGCCGCCGTGTCCAGTTCCGACTTCCGACGCCCGGCGATATAGACATAGGCACCCTCATTTACAAACCGCTTCGCCGTGGCAAGGCCGATGCCACTGTTGCCACCGGTGGTAAGCGCAACCTTTCCATCGAGCTTACCGGGCTGTTTCTCGTTAGTTGTCATTTCCCGGCTTGGGTTGGTTTCGATTGAATTTTTGTCTGGGCACCTTCGCTCAATGACCCGATGGGAGCGGTTCGCAGGCGGATGTTTATCTCCGATTTTAGGGTGCGATGGACCGGGCATTTGGCCGCGATCTCAATCAGTTTGGCGCGCTGTTCCGGTGTCAACGCACCGCTCAATCCGATCTCGACATCGATCCGGTCTAGCATTCCCGCTTTCGTCTCGCACTCGGCGCAATCTTTCGCATGAATACGCGAGTGGCGAAGTGAAACGCTTATGTTTTCCAACGGCCACTTTTTGGTGCGCGCGTACAAGCCGACCGTCATCGATGTGCATGCCCCCAGTCCAACCAGCACATAATCGTAAGGCCCAGGCGCGGCATCACCGCCGCCCACAGCGACCGGTTCGTCAGCACGCAACTGATGCGCGCCGCTGACGATCTCCTGGAGAAACCCACTTGCGTCGCCGCGCACAACCACGTCGGCCGGTTTCGTCCCCGTTCCTTCAATTGTAGCTGTTGTTGAATCGCTCATGATCGATTAGCGAAATCCGCCTGCGACACGGATGGTTTCGCCGGTGATCCATTCGGCTTCCGAGGAAGCCAGAAACGCAACCACCGGTGCGACGTCTCGCGGTTGTCCGATACGACCGAGCGGCGTCTGCGCGACCATTTGTTTCTCAAAATCGCTTCCCGGAATTCCGATGGCGTGAAAGCCTTCAGTTTCAATCGGGCCTGGATTGACCGCGTTGATGCGGATTTTTCTTGGTCCTAGTTCTTTCGCCAACGCACGAGTGATCGCATCTACAGCTCCTTTGGTGGCGGTATAGATTGTCGAGTTGGGCGGGGTTGTCGAACTCGCCACCGAACTGACATTGATCACGCTCCCGCCGTCGGCGCTAAAGTGCTTCGCCGCCTCCTGGGTTGCGAGAAGCAGACCAAGAACATTGGTATTGAACTCACGGTGAAACTCGGTTTCCGTCACTTCTTCAAGAGGTTTGAAGTCGTAAGCTCCGGCGTTGTTAACCAGGATGTCGATCTTGCCGAATGACTTTTTCCCTTCGGCAAAAAGGCGCTCGATGTCTTTCTTCTTCGCGACGTCGCCCTGGACTGCGATCGCTTTTCCGCCGCGCTTGCTAATTTCATCAACTACCCTGTCCGCACCCTCCTTGGACGATGCGTAATTGACCACTACCGCCGCGCCTTCGGCCGCGAATTGTCTGGCGATGCCCGCGCCGATTCCCTTCGATGCTCCCGTTACCACTGCAACTTTTCCATTTAGTTTTCCGTTTTTCATTTGTTCCCTTTCATTTGTTTGATTTACCACGGCACTGGTTGGCCGAGATGGTAGAAACCGCCGTTTGGTCCGTCGTCGGGCAGCGTGGCGAGTTGTGCGCTCGTCTTGCCGCCTTCGCTGACTTCCATCATCGCGTTCGGGCCGCCCATATCGGTCTTCACCCAGCCGGGATGCGCGGAGTTCACTTTGATTTTGTTATTACGCAATTCGTAGGCCAGATGCACCGTGAATGAATTTAGCGCAGCCTTTGATGCGTCGTAAGCGAAAGTCTTAAACGCGTAAATTGGTGAGTTCGGATCGGAATGC
>Ga0210401_10008089_pt1 | contig 10465 bp, 8 predicted proteins | sample IncBWH32MmetaG_FD_150866 | JGI IMG/M metagenome (GOLD analysis project Ga0210401, IMG submission 150866) | Forest soil microbial communities from Barre Woods Harvard Forest LTER site, Petersham, Massachusetts, United States - Inc-BW-H-32-M | ecosystem: Environmental > Terrestrial > Soil >... | reverse complement strand
CGACTGCGCAAAAGCGTCCGTCTCAACCATTCGCTCCGGATGCCACTGGACGGCAGTCACCCAATGACCGTCCGCCGTTCCCTCGAGTGCTTCGATCACCCCATCGGACGCTTTCGCCGTAATGCGCAGGCCGCGACCGGGGTCGAGCACCGACTGGTGATGAGAACTATTGACGCGCGCTTCGGCCGAATCGTGAGCGAGTTTCGCAAGCCGGGCACCCGGTTCGAGGCGCACCCGATGATATGTCTCCGGGCCGTGGTCGCTCCCGACGTCGTGCTCGATCGCAGCCGGCACTTCGCTCGGAATATCCTGCACAAGACTGCCGCCCAAAAAAACGTTGAGGCTCTGAATCCCGTAGCAAATCGCCAGCACGGGCTTTCGCTGGGCGAAACAGTGCTCGAGGAGAGCGAAATCGGTGCGTTCACGTTCCGGGTCGGCTGCCGCGGTTTTTAGATGCTTCGCCGCGTGAAAAAGCGCGGGATCGACATCGGCCGGGCTGCCTGAAAGCGCAATCGCGTCCAGGCTTTCGGCAACTTCTCTCAGCTCGGCCGGCGCGAGATCGAGAGGAACCTCGACCGCTTGGGCGCCCCCGCTATTTACTGCCTTGATGTAGTGGCCGATCTTGGCGTGGTCTCCGGCGAGTTGCTCTTTTAACGTGCGAAACGGCACACCGATCCGCGGCTTCGAATTGATTTCGCTGGCCATAAAAAACGATCGTATCACCCGCGCGTGAGTGGCGGCAACCCGGGCGCGACGCCTAGTCTTTGCTAGACCGCGCGAATTCCGCTAGCCTGTGGAGCGCAGGACACATTTTGAAAAACAAGCACAAAAGGCGGCCGCACGACGAACGGCCCGACGAAGCGAGCGACGCAAATGTCCTCGCCTACCTTGCGACGATTCAGGAACCACAGAGCGTTCGCAAGATTGCGCACGGAATGGGTCTGAAACATCGCGGCAGACGCTACCTGCCGCGTATTTTGCAGCACCTCAAGCGTCGCGGCGAGGTCAGCGAGGTTCGCGAAGGCTGTTACCGGCTGGCGGGAAAGAAAAATACCGGCGACGAGCCTGGCGCGCAATCCCCCTCGGTATCTTCGCCGGCAGCGAGGCACCAGGAGCGCCGACAGCCGCGGCCAATCCCCGAAAAAACACGGCTGGACGATCCAAACGTCGTAACCGGCCGCCTTGTCGCGCACCGAGACGGCTACGGCTTCCTTGTGCCCGATCACCCGATTCCGCGCGTCGATGGCGATCTGTTTATTCCGCCCAACGCCATGCATGATGCGATGAACGGCGACAAAGTTCTGGCGCGCATCGAGCGGCGCCGTCCGGACGGCCGCGCAGAGGGGCGCATCATTCAGATCGCCGACCGTGCTCACTTGGCGGTCGTCGGCCTTTTCCGCTACGAGCCGGACGGCAACTACGTGCTCCCTTACGACACGCGCCTCACCCAATCGGTCCTGATCCCGCCGGGCGAAGAACTCACCCCCGCGCTGCGAGAAAAACTCGGCGACCAGGCGGCCGCACCCTCGCGTCGCCGCTTGCGGTTGCCGGAGCTTGATGGCGCGGTTGTAAGCGCGCTGATCACGCGCTATCCAAAGGGCGGCATTTCGCCCACCGGTCGCGTGATCGAAATTCTCGGCCGCCCGGGCGAAATCGGGGTCGACGTCGAAATCATGATCCGCAAGCATCATATTCCACACGTTTTCCCCGAAGACGTGGTTGCCCAAGCGGTCGATGCTCCTCAACAGGTCGGGCAAGACGTGCTCGGCGGCCGGCGCGATTTTCGCAAACTTCCCATCGTTACCATCGACGGCGAGACCGCGCGCGATTTTGACGACGCCGTTCACGTGGGCGAACTCACCGAGGGCGGCTATGAGTTGCAGGTCCACATCGCAGACGTCGCGCACTACGTCCAGCGGAGCTCGTCGCTCGATCGCGAAGCGCGTTTGCGGGGTACGTCGGTTTATTTCCCGAATCGCGCCGTTCCGATGCTGCCCGAAGAACTTTCGAACGGAATCTGCTCGCTCAACCCCCACGTCGACCGGCTGGTGATGAGCGCCGTGATCGAGTTTGACGCGACCGGCAAACGCACTGCCGCCGAATTCATGCCCGGTGTCATTCGCTCCGCCGAGCGCATGACCTACACGAACGTCAACAAAGTCCTCGAAGGCGAAGCCGAAATGAGCGCGCGCTACGCGCCGCTGGCCGCCGACTTCCGCCGCATGAAGGATCTCGCGCTGCTGCTTAACGCACGCCGTGCCGATCGCGGCTCGATCGACTTCGATTTGCCCGAGGCGGTGATCGAGTTCGACAAGGAAGGCCGCATGGCCAGCATCGTTCGCAGCGAACGCAATATCGCGCACCGGCTGATCGAGGAATTCATGCTCGCGGCCAATGAAGCTGTCGCCGAGTATCTCGAACGCCGCGGCGTCGCTTCGCTGCATCGCGTTCACGAAAAGCCCGATCCAAAGCGCGTCCTGGAGTTCGAAGAATTGGCCCGGGCCTTTGGCTACTCGCTTGGCGTCGACGATCTGGCCGAACGCCGCATCGCCGTTCGCCACGGCACCGTCCGAGCGCCCGCGCGCATGACCAAGTCCGGCGAACAAAAGCGCGGCGGCCGGATGCGCCCGATGACGGTCTCACTGCCCGCAAGCGACGAGGTGGACATCCGGCCACAACATTACCAGGCGCTCACCCGCAAAATTGCCGGCAAACCCGAGGAGCGGATTCTCAGCTATCTGATGTTGCGATCGCTCAAGCAGGCGCGCTATGCGGCCGATCCGCTCGGACATTTCGCTTTGGCCACAAAGGAATACACGCATTTCACCTCGCCCATTCGCCGGTATCCGGACCTGATCGTTCATCGAGCGCTCAAATGGGCGCTTGAGCATCCGGATACTCCGCCCGAGCGAGCGACCGTTGAACGCCCGGGCAAGCCGCCCCAAACCGTCGCGACACTCGGGCCTTACCGCCGCGTCGAGCTCGAAGAGATTGCTTCGGAAAGTTCCGAAGCCGAACGCCGGGCCGAAGGCGCCGAGCGCGAACTGATGGAGTGGAAAACGGCCCAGTTCATGGAAAGCCATCTTGGCGACGAATACGAGGGACTGGTCATTTCGGTGCAGAAGTTCGGATTCTTCGTCGAGCTGGTGGACATCTTCGTCGAAGGCCTCGTCAGCATCGATCGAATCGAGGATTTCACCGGCCAGCGCGCGGCGTTTCGCGAACGCGATCACGCCATCGTCACCGAGGGCAGGCGAGGCGAAGCGCAGCACACGTTTCAACTCGGCGATCGCGTCCGCGTGCAAGCCGAGCGCATCGACCCTTTCCGCCATCGCGTCGAATTCGCACTGGTCTAGGCAATTCCGGCAAAAACCCCCAGCAAAATGACTATACATATGAGTACATATGCTGTATTACTGTTCAGCTAAAGCCGCGGGGTGTGAGTGAGCCGGTACGAATTGTTCGTCGGAAGGCGCGTCGAGGCCCGGTATCGAGCGGGATACATCTACTATTCGGCGACCGGGACCCTCACTGTCGACAACGGTACCTCAATCTTTATCGAAGACCGCTCCCTCGAGGATGGCCGGAACAAAACTGTCCGCGTGGAAATCCCCTATGAATGCATCATCGGGGTCGCCGAACTCTCCGAAGAGCAGCGCCCCAGCGTCTAGCGACGCCCCGATCCCCGGGCGCTTCACGACGATTGACCCGCTTCTACGCCTCGGAACAATCCCAATCAAGAGCCACCCCCGCGAGGAAGCCCTGGTCCCAAGGCCTCGGAGAATCGGGCAAGAAGTTTAGTGAAATAGGCAAGGTTCGGAACGCGCTAGAATCTACACTCCTCTTGGTCGAGCCCACCTCGAAGGAGGAACGATGCAAAAGCGCAAACTCGGAAAGAGCAATCTGGAAGTTTCGGCCCTTGGCCTTGGCTGCATGGGGATGAGTTTTTCGTACGGCCCGCCCAAAGATAAGAAAGAGATGACCTCGTTGCTGCACGCCGCTGTCGACCGCGGGATCACATTCTTTGACACTGCCGAAATTTACGGCCCGTTTATCAACGAAGAACTTGTGGGCGAGGCTCTGGCTCCCTACCGCGGCAAAGTGGTCATAGCCACCAAGTTCGGGTTCGATTTCGGCGGCACCGACCATCGGCCGGGCGCGGCACCTATCAACAGCCAGCCCGAGCACATCAAACAAGCCGTTGAAGGATCGCTCAAGCGGCTCAAGGTTGATGCCATCGACCTCTACTATCAACACCGCGTGGACCCTGCGGTTCCGATCGAAGACGTCGCCGGTGCCGTGAGGGACCTCATCAAAGCCGGTAAGGTCAAGCACTTCGGCATGTCGGAAGCAGCCGCAAAAACAATCCGCCGCGCACACGCCGTTCAGCCTGTCGCGGCCGTGCAGAGTGAATACTCGCTCTGGTGGAGACGCCCGGAACAATCCGTGCTGCCGACCCTAGAAGAACTCGGAATCGGCTTTGTTCCCTATAGCCCTCTCGGCAAGGGCTTCCTCACAGGCAAGATCGGCGAAAACGCGAAATTCGAAAGTACCGACTTCCGCAGCACGCTGCCTCGCTTTACGCCCGACGCTCTCAAGGTGAACCAGGCGTTGATCGATTTGCTCGCGAGCATTGCCAAGCCGAAGAACGCGACTCCCGCTCAGATCGCGCTTGCCTGGCTCCTGGCGCAGAAGCCATGGATCGCGCCCATCCCGGGGACGACGAAACTTTCGCGCCTGGAAGAAAATAACGGAGCGCTCAACCTCCAACTTTCCGCCGACGATCTTGGCGAGATCGACCGTGCGTCCTCCAACATCGAAATACAGGGCGACCGGTATCCGGAGCGTCTCGAGAAAATGACCGGTCTCTAAACAGCCGGCGCACTTGATAAGCGCCGCAAACACAGGAGAGTACATTCATGCATCAAGCGAAAGCTTATTCCGCTGCCAGTGCCACATCGCCGTTGGCTCCCACCAAAATTTCACGGCGCGATCCGGCCGAGCAGGACGTCGAGCTCGAAATTCTGTATTGCGGCATCTGCCATTCCGACCTTCATCAGGTGCGCAACGAATGGAGCGGGGTGATGCCCACCGTTTATCCTTGCGTCCCGGGCCATGAGATTGTCGGGCGCGTCAAGAAAGTGGGCTCGGCAGTCACGAAGTTCAAGGTGGGCGACCTTGCGGCGGTCGGCTGCCTGGTTGATTCGGACCGAACCTGCCCCGAGTGCCAGGCGGGCCTGGAGCAGTTCTGCCCGAATCTCACGCTCACTTACAATTTTCCCGACAAACAATTGGGAGGGGTCACCTACGGCGGTTATTCGGACGGCATCGTCGTCGACCAGAGATTTGTCGTCCACGTGCCCAGGAACCTGAGTCCGGCAGGAGCCGCCCCTCTGCTTTGCGCGGGAATCACAACGTATTCGCCGATGCGCCATTGGGGCGTCGTGAAGGGCAAGAAAGTTGGCGTCGTCGGTCTTGGCGGCCTCGGCCACATGGGCGTGAAGTTTGCCCACGCGCTCGGCGCTCACGTGGTCGTGTTCACAACTTCGCCCAATAAAAAGGAAGACGCGCTCCGGCTTGGCGCCGATGAAGTCGTCGTGTCGCGCAACGCGAACGAGATGCAGAAGCACGCCAGCAGCTTTGATTTCATCCTCGATGCCGTCTCGGCCGATCACGATATAAACGCATACATCAATCTCCTGCGCCGCGATGGCAACCTAACGCTGGTCGGAGCACCGGAGAAGCCTCTGGCGGTTGCCGCTTTCGGTCTTCTGTTTGGTCGGCGAAGCCTTTCAGGATCGCCAATCGGCGGACTGGTCGAAACACAGGAGATGCTCGATTTCTGCGGAAAGCACAACATCACCTCCGACGTAGAGGTCATTCCGATCCAGAAAGTGAACGAGGCTTACGAACGACTGCTCAAGTCAGACGTGAAGTACCGCTTCTCGATCGACATGGCTTCGCTCAAATCCGAGTAAGCAGGGACGACCAGGCGGCACCGCCAGAACCGGAGGTGCCGCGGCAGGACCAAGCAAATGAAAAGTTGAGCGATGACTGGGCTGCAGAGACCAATCGCTTCGGCTGGCTATCGAAGAAGTTAGGTCTCAAGTTTCGGAAGAAAATGAGTACAAACCTGACATCCAAAACAAATCGGACAAGCTTTATAAGAAGCCCGGATATGATGCAAACGACCTGTGACCAGGTCACAAGCCAGGAAAGCGAATAGGAAAGATCATGGAAATCAAAAGAGCCGGGTCGCAAGCTTCTGCGAAAGGACCGTCGGACTGGTTTACCGGCACCGTGCGCATCGATCCTTTATTTCAGGCGCCTGATCCGGCGCCGGTTCAAGGCTCGAGCGTCACGTTTGAGCCCGGCGCGCGGACGGCTTGGCACACGCATCCGCTCGGTCAAACCCTCATCGTCACGGCCGGTTGCGGATGGGCCCAGCACAAGGGTGGACCGGTTGAGGAGATTCGGCCCGGTGACGTGGTCTGGTTTGCGCCGGGCGAAAGGCACTGGCATGGTGCTACGCCGACGACAGCCATGACGCACATCGCCATCGCGGAGAAGAAAGACGGCAAGGTGGTCGATTGGATGGAGCACGTCACCGAAGCCGACTATCAGAGGTAATCATATGCCTCCAAGACTCGGGTTGCGCACGAGCTGACTTGATGGGGCAGATTCGCAAATTGCGGAGCAGGCGGAAATCATGAAACCCAACGCCAAGGTCGCCTCGATCTCGATTGCGGCGAATGCTGCTGGGTCTGCGCCATCGGAAATGGCTGATCTTGCGCGCATCATCGCGCTCTATGCGCCTCACGACGGCAGTTTTGATCTGCGCATTCCCGGCTTCAGTGTCCACCGATTCTCACGGGTCAACAAAGACCTGGTGCACGCCATGCGGCTTCCGTCCTTGTGCATCATCGCGCAGGGTGCAAAGTCGGTCATCGTTGGCCAGGACATCTACGAGTATGACCCCTCGCGCATGATCGTCGCCTCGGTGGCGCTGCCGGTGGCTGCAAAGGTCACGCGCGCAAGCCACTCTGAGCCCTATCTCTCACTCAAGCTGGATCTTGATCCGCACAAGATCGCCGAACTTGTTCTGAAGGTCTTTCCGCACGGGCTGCCGCCAGCGCAGGAAAGGCGCGCCGTATACGTCGCGCCGGTTGATGCCAGCCTGGTCGACGCCTTCATTCGCCTGATTTGCTGTCTGGCACAACCGCGGGACACAGACCTTCTGGCGCCGCTGGTTCTGGACGAGATTTTGATCCGCTTGTTGCGCAGTCCCATCGGCGTCCGCGTAGCGCAAATGGGCTTGGCCGAATCGAACGTGCAGCGGATCGCAAAAGCCATTTCGTGGCTCCGCGATAATTTCTCGCAACCCATGAAAGTCGACGATCTGGCCGAGCTTGTGCACATGAGCGTTTCCTCTTTTCATGAGCACTTCAAATCCGTGACGTCGATGAGCCCGCTGCACTATCAAAAAGTACTGCGCCTTCAGGAAGCCAGGCGTCTGATGCTTTCGACGATGATGGACGCGGGCACCGCAAGCCAGCACGTGGGGTATCTGAGCGCTTCGCAGTTCAGCCGCGAGTACAGCCGCTTTTTCGGGACCGCGCCGACGCGCGACATCGCCAAGCTCCGCCAGGACGATTCGTTCCAAACTCTTGACAACCCCTAGCCCATATGTTGCCCTGAGACGCATCCCGAACCGAGGAGGAAGGAATGAGCAAGTCGATTGGATTTATCGGCCTGGGCCTGATGGGAAGACCCATGGCGCTGAATCTTTTAAAGGCCGGCTATCCGCTAACGGTCTGGAACCGTACCCCGGCCAAGGCCGAAGAGCTCGCGAGCAAAGGAGCAAAGCTTGCGGCCAATCCGCGCGAGGTCGCCGAAAACTCCGACGTCCTGATCACAATCGTCAGCGACCCGCCGGCGCTCGAAGAAGTGCTCTATCAAAAAGGCGCTCTAGCCGCTCTGAAGAAGGGAAGCGCGCTGATCGATTCGAGCACGGTCTCTCCCGATCTTGCTCGAAAGCTGGCGGCCGACTGCGAGAAACACGGAATTGGCTTCCTTGACGCGCCCGTCACCGGCGGCACCTGGGGCGCTGAAAAGGGCGAACTGGTCTTCATGGTGGGCGGCCCGACTGATCTTTTCGAAAAACTGAAACCGGTCTTTGAAGTAATGGGCAAGCGCTTTTTTCTGCTGGGCCCGAACGGCGCGGGTCAAACCGTAAAGCTCGCGATGAATCTCCTGCTTGCGCTTGAGGTTGAGGCGCTCGCCGAGGCGCTGGCACTTGTCGGCGCTGCGGGAATCGAAGGTCAAAAGCTGGTCGAAGTGATGCAATCGAGCATGGGCCGCGCGCCACTGCTCGATTTAAAGGCCACGCTGATGCTCAAGCACGAATACCCGGCCAGCTTCCCGTTGCGCCTGATGCACAAGGATGTCCGGCTGGCGCTGGCCCTCGCGAAAGAAAAGGGCATCGAGCTGCCGGCGGGAGCGGCTGCCTTCGCCACCTACGGAGCCGTCAAGGATAAATCCCACGACGATCCCGACTACGCCTCGGTCGCACGCTTCTGGAAACAGTGAGCCGGAAAAGAAAAAGGGCGGTTCTTTGGAAACCGCCCCTGGCAAATTGAAAATTTGAAATTTCTGTTACGGACGCGAACGCGTTGCGCGAATGTAGTCGCGCAATTCAGAAACATTCGGCCCATACGAACCGACGCGGCCCGCATCCACCGGCAACCCAAGCATCTCGGCCTGCTCGATGCTCAATCCGGCGTCGTCGAGTTCCGCGAGGCTATATCCTTCGGCGGGCACAAGGCGCCGGTCGCGGCGCGAGCGGTCCACCGGACGCAACGGCCGGTTCTTTTGCGCGCTCTTATTCACGATGTTGAAGAACTCGTCCCAATCTCGCCGGTTCCACATAATCTCGGCCTCCCGCGTACTCCCAGTTCAAAACATCTGATGCTTCAAACCGTGTTTTGGTAGCACTACTTTTTCGCGACTCCCGCGCTACCCAGTGATGCGAATATTAACCCCCGCAGCCTCCGAAAGTCGCATTTGAAGTTTCAATTTGTCGAGTAAGTTATCGACAAGTTGGCGCCTTGCGCCCTTCACCTTCTATAACGTGCACAACAGCCATACATATACACACTTTCCTGCACTTTGTGAATGAATTCGCTGAATCGGGTGGTGCTGTTATACTGAAACCAAGCAGCGCAATCAAGCGGCAGCCGCAATGAAAAATCCTGTCATCGTCGTCCACTACCACGAGCTTTGGCTGAAGGGCGGAAACCGCCGCTTCTTCCTCGGCAAACTCTTCACCGCCCTGCGGCTTGCTCTAGAGGGCATTCCGGTTGAGCGCATCGAGCAGCCCGGCGACCGGTTCCTGGTCCGCCTCGGCGACGGTGCTTCGCTCGAAGCGGCCGCCCAGCGTATTGAGCGCGTGCTCGGCGTCGCCTACTATGCGGTGGCGCGCCCGGTTGAGCGCGACATGGATGCCCTTTGCCAGACCGCCTGGCAGGAGCTCGGGCCGCTCGAGTTTGGCAGCTTTGCCGTCCGGGCGCGCCGTAGTGACAAGACGTTCCCTCATTCAAGCATGGAAATCGACCGCGTCGTCGGGCGCTTCCTTCAAGATCGCCTGCGCGAACAGGGGCGCTCGCCGCGCGTCCAGCTCAAGGATCCCGACGTGACTTGCTTTGTCGAAGTTACGCCCGGCCCACTTCTGGTCTACGCAAAGAAGCTACCCGGTGCCGGAGGTCTACCGCCAAACACCGCCGGTCGCATCGCGTGCCTGCTTTCTGGAGGCTACGATTCGGCGGTCGCGGCGTACCACATGATGAAGCGCGGCGCGCATCTTGGCTTCATCCATTTTTACGGCGCTGGCGCGCGCCCCGGCGAATCTTCACTGCACGTTGCGAGCGGCCTTGCGCGCCAGCTGGTGCGTTATCAATTTCACGCAAATCTTTACCGCGTGCCCTTCGAAGCGATCCAGCGCGAAATCGTTCGCTATGCGCCGGAAGACTATCGCGTGCTCATCTATCGCCGCATGATGTTACGCATCGCCGAAGTGCTTGCCCGCCGCGACCACGCGCTTGCGCTCGTCACCGGCGACAGTCTCGGGCAGGTCGCTTCGCAGACCCTGCGCAACCTTGTCGCGGTCGATGCCGCCGCGCGCCTCCCGGTTTTTCGCCCGCTCATCGGTACCGACAAAATCGACATTCTCGCGACAGCCAAGAAAATCGGCACCTACGACATTTCGTCTGAGCCCTTCCACGACTGCTGCCCTGTTTTTCTGCCCAAGTCGCCGGCGCTCTCGGCCAGCCCACAGGATCTGGACGCGGCCGAAGGACATCTCGATCTTCGCGCGCTGGTCACCATGGGCTTGCAAGGCACGACCCTCGAACGCCTCCACTACTCAAAGGGCGTCGTTGAAACGGTCGAGGCTCGCCCCATCGCCCGA
>Ga0210401_10008087_pt1 | contig 10465 bp, 14 predicted proteins | sample IncBWH32MmetaG_FD_150866 | JGI IMG/M metagenome (GOLD analysis project Ga0210401, IMG submission 150866) | Forest soil microbial communities from Barre Woods Harvard Forest LTER site, Petersham, Massachusetts, United States - Inc-BW-H-32-M | ecosystem: Environmental > Terrestrial > Soil >... | reverse complement strand
TACCTGAACGTCACTCCGCAATACCCGTGATAGGTCCACTTCAGTCTCGCAAGCCTTCGTTTACTTCCGAAGGAGTTTTGATTATGAACTCGACTCAAAGGCAACTGATAGTTGTGACTGACCTGTGCGAGCTAAATGGGCGCATATGCCCCTTACCTGCAGTGCCAAATGCGCTCGTAAGCCCAGGATGTAACGACCAGCTGAAATTCGGAGACCACCTTGAACTTCGACGGCCGGATGGAACGGTCACCAAAGTCGAGCTCCAAGGTCTGCAATGGAGCTCGTCTGGCGAAGAAGAACTGTTTATAGAGCTAGGACCACCGGTCACAAAGCAGGACCTTCCCCCAGGTACCACAATTTGGATGGTGTCAGGGACCCAATAGTCGGGCACTTTAGCCACCATCAAATCTTCAAATGGTCTTCCTTGTCATTGTGCATAGGCATGAATTGCCAATTCCTGATTAACGCGGTTACCATCCATGTGGGTATTGGAAGGAACTTGGCCGGTTTGCCGACGCCTAGTCTCCAATGGTGAATTGCGGGTAAGGCTTAGAGATTTTGACGATAATGTCTCGATTGTCTTCGAGCAAAGTTACAAACCCGGCGTTGTCGCTGTCTGGCCGACCAACCGCCTTAAACTCGACGTCAATTTTGAAATAGGGACAGTCCGGGCTGACAAATGTTCGTCGTAATCCTGTGGAAAACCCTCCTTCGGTCCTGAAAACCTTGAGGAGGTCAAATCGCGTCATTCCCGGTTTAATGGTTTCCATTCTCTGTAGAGTATGGTTCACCCACTCTATGTGGTCTTGCGTTGTCCGCTCTTGACTCGTCGACCGAGTCGGCCGGACGAAGGCAGAATCTACAATCAAAATCATGGAAAGCAATAAAAGCACGAAAAGTCGTCGAACCATTGTTCGTCCCTCCTTTTGCGGCTGCTCAAGAGTGGGTGGCTGCTACGTACTCTACCCATAGTGCAGACTTTAGAACATAGCTCCCACAAATCATAAGCCCGTTTCAATTGTCAGCGCCTGATTAACGCGGTAACCGGAAAAGTGGGCACTAGCCCTCAATCTGGATTCCACTAACCATCTGCCTACAACCGCTCCAAGCCGATTCCGACACTGCTGCGGCAAACCCGAGCACTTGAGCACCGATATTTCGACCAGTGCGCTTATCTTCAGGTACGCCTGTCCTTGAACTAACCCTTCGTACAGCTTGCAGACTGCTGACGGAGGCCTACTCTGACAAAGTCCAGCTATATCCCGGATGCGCAGTTTAGGAGGCATTATGCGTGCCTTGAAAATATTGCTTGCCGCCTTGGCGCTGGGTGCGCTGTCCCTGAGTGCATTTCCCCAGCAACCGTCGAAGCTGACTGAAGTTGTGGACAGGATTGTGGCCCAAGAACAGGCGGAAATGCAGTCGCTGCACCAGTATTCCCCCATAGTAGAGACCTACATCCAGGTTCTCCATGCGAACAAGAATCAAGAGGCAGTGCCGAAGGGCGACAACTATTTTCTTGGGCGCGCAGAGTTGGCGAAGGGCGTGGAACTCGAACCCCTGATCACTGACAGTCACGCGAAGCACAACATGTTCGCGGGTATGGGCAGATTTGTCTCGATGGAATTTCTCCCCCGCGGCTTCCTGCAAATGATCTACCTGGACACAACCGGGTTTAACCGACAGCATTACAAGTTTAACTATGTCGGACGGGAGTTCCTGGGTCAGGTACGCTGCCTGGTTTTCGACGTTGACCCGGTTTCGAAGGACGAGAAAGGGCGCTTTGTCGGCCGGATTTGGGTAGAGGATCAAGACTATCACATCGTGCGCTTCAACGGCGGCTATAGCAGCCGGTCCAAGACCAGCTACTACTTTAATTTCGACAGCTGGCGCACGAATGCCGGAAAGGACAAATGGCTACCGGCTTTCATTTACAGCGAAGAAGCGAACAATCCGATGGTGCAGTCCTTCAGAGCACAGACACGCCTTTGGAGCTACGCCCCCACCCTGGATCGGGAAGAGCAGGAGCTAAGCAAGGTGGTGGTGGAGGCCCCCAAGCCGGTGACGGATCAGACAGAAGTCGGGAACGACTATTCGCCGCTCGAAGAGAAACGCGCGTGGGAACGCCAGGCCGAAGACAACATCGCCTCCAAGATGGAGCAGATGGGTCTGATGGCGCAGTACGGGGACGTGGATAAAGTGCTGGAAACGGTGGTTAACAATATTGAGGTTACAAACAACCTTGATATAGAGCCGACGGTCCGCTGCCGCGTTCTGATGACCTCGACGATGGAATCCTTCACGATGGGCCACACCATTGTCTTGAGCCGCGGCCTGGTAGATGTGCTCCCTGACGAGGCCAGCCTTGCGGCCATCCTCGCCCACGAACTCGGCCACATCGTGCTCCGGCATCGTATGGGCACCCAATATGCGTTTTTCAATCGCCTGCGTTTCGACGAAAAAGAAACGTTTCGGCATTTTGGTTTTACTCACACAGTGGAAGAGGAACAGGCGGCGACCCAACAAGGGATGGAGTTCCTGAAGAAGTCACCCTACAAGGATCATCTCGGAAGCGCACAACTCTTCCTCCAAGCGTTGAATGATCGTTCGAAGGAGATTCCCAATCTGGTTAGCCCGCACCTGGGGAACAGGGTGGTGATTGGTGTTACCGGCACATCCGCGACTTCAACCGCGGAGGCGTCGACATCAAACCCAACGGGTGACCTTATTGCCGCTCTGCCGCTTGGCGGACGTATCAAGATCGAACCCTGGGACAATCGGCTGCAGATGCTCAAGACCAAGCCAGTTGGGACAGTGGCCAAGGACGAGGTAACGCCGTTCGAGCTCACTCCGTTCTTCCTGTATCTCACACGGCAGGGAGATACTGCATCGCCCGAAATTCCTGGCGCAGTAGCGGTGAAGTCCACCGCGGATACGGACTTATCGGACGCCAAACCATAATCGCCCCCTACTGGGTAAACCTGAATCTAGTTCGATACGGGTACCGGAGAAGTCGACGCTAGTACCCACTTGTCCGGTAACCCGACTTACCAGGAGTTGACTGCCAAGATGTAATTGAACCCAACAGGGTCCCAAACCCTCTGTCCTGGCGAAAGGTTCCGTTCGCTCCTCTGCGCGCTGTTAGTGCTAAAATCCAGCCTGTTGGAGACGCGAGAGATGCCTTATTGCCCGATTTGCAAGGCAGAGTATCGAACGGGTTTTGCTCGTTGCTGTCATTGCTCAGCCTTACTCGTTGGCAGTTCCAGTGAGGCTGACGCGGAGAGAGTAGTTCTTCTGTGGGAAGGGCTAAGCCGGCAGAAATTTGAGGCACTTGTGGCAGCTTTGCATGACGCGAACATCCCCAATCGAGGCAAGTGCGGCGCTGATGCCGGGGCGGCATACATGTTCAACTTGCGTGGAAGACGATTACTGAAGGGCATGAAAAAAACGTCGTGGCAAGTCTCCGTGTTAGAAGCGGATTATGATCGGGCGCAGAATATCGCTCGACCTTTCCTTTAACGCATGCACTCATACCGGCACCTTGAGCAGGTCCTGACTAACAGGGTTGCCGTCGACGTGGGTACTAGCCTCCACTTTTCCGGTTAGCCGACTAATCGGGACTTGGGTTTTCTCGAATCATTTTTTCTGAAAAATGAGGCCACAAATCGCAACAATTACCATCATGATCAGCACTAGCAGAAGCCCACAGCCAATAACTTGAGCCCGATCCTTGATCCATCTTCGTCCATGCGGTGGAGGCAAAGGCCCGAATCCACCGCCCGTGACCACTTCCTCTGTCAAAGCTACAATTTCAGGGCACGCGTTATCGCTTGCCCATTCAAAGGAAGCGAGAAAGCTCTTCGGATCGTTCTTGATGCCCTTGGCTTTCTCTTGTTCGAGAATCTCTCCTATCAACTTGTGTAATCGCATTCGCAAGTCTTCCGGAAAGGATTCTCTGCGACCAGATTCGCTAGAGAGCATTTTCTTTTCCGTTTCATTTAGCGGGGTACCGTGCCTGTCTGCCTCCTGAGAAAGCAGTTCGATCATGTGCTCTGCGGCGCCTTCTTGACGACCGAACGGGCTTTTGCGAATCCATTTCATCGTCTGCAACTGGTATATGCCTAGCGTTGAGCCTGGAGCTTAGCAAACTTACTGTGTGCCTGGTAAACGCCCTAACCGAAAATGTGGAGTCCTAGGACCGGACTTGTCCGGTTTGCGAGCGGCGCTTCGAAGACGCAGTCAGGGCTAATCGGGAGTAGAGCACAAGGATTCAAGTGAACAGTAAAACACTGCCCCAGAGAAAGTAACCCGATTTTAGCCTTCAGGGTTGCCAATAATAGACCTGGCGGGCGCGCGCGTCCGCGCTGGCCTTGTTCACCCGCACCTGCACTTTATTTAATTCGTTTGGTTTCTGGTCCGAGGGTGGCGCAAACGAAAGTTCATAGTAAGCCTCGGCATCGTTAACGCATTTTTGCACTTCCGCAGCGATATCGTTGCTTACAGTTAGGGCCATCCCGCCACTTTGAACCGCGAGGACTTGCAACGCGAGGTTGCCCAAGTTCGCGTCGTAGGGCTTGCTCACACCGCCCACATATTCCTTCCACCAGAAAGCTCGGGTGCCGAAGTCCGCATCTCCCAGCGGATCGATGCTGTAAAGCGTAATGTGGGCACTGCGCAAAAGGTTGGAAAAGCTGATGATGTCATGGAAGATTTGCTCGCGTTGCTTGGTATCGAGCTGTTCCTGGACGCCCGGGCCCGAGAGCACTGGCCATCCCGGGGAGAGCCAGATCAGGAACTTGCGACCGGGCAGAGCTGCTTCTCGACTGGCCAGTTCGTACAGAGCCTTGAGCGAAACCTCGAAGCGCTCTTCCGCACTATAGATGCCACCAGACCGGAGAATGGAATGCAATCCGACAGAGGTTTGGTCGAGCGAGGCACGCAGCGCATTCCCATCGGTCGAGAAGGAATCTTGCACCTGAATGCCCTTATCCGTCAGGAACGCTAGTGCTATGGGGTGGGCAAGGTGGCCCCTGTCCATTTTCAAGAATTTGTCGAGTTCGGACCGTTCGTACGCGATGTGATCGACGCCGGTGTTCACATCATCGATAACCAGAACGATGTGAACGTCCGCATCGCGACCACGAACGGCTTTGAAAGAACTGATGGGCTGTTCCTTTTTGTTATCCAAAACGGTGAAATCTTGTTGCTGAAGTCCGGTAAGCGGCGGACCGGATCTGGGAGTCACTACGACATCCAGATGAATCATGTCGTTGGGAACTTGGGTGGTCGGAATCAGCGCTTTGGAAGGCGCGTCAATTTGCGCAGAAGCTACGGCGGCAAGAAGGACAGATGCGAAAAGCAAAGAACCGAAATGAGCAACGCACATAGGAATTACCCTCCTTCGAGCCACTTCAACCGGGTGGGCGCCTCGCGAAGGTTATTGGAGGCACATACCACAATAGATGGGATAGACGGGTGCTCTAGATACAAATAAAACGATTAACCGCGCCAGAAGCTGACGCGCAAGGAAATGGCATTCAGTCGCGTAAAGTTGAGGGCACGGACATGAGTTCACCTAGAAAAGTGAATTAGTTCTCAAATTCTTGGGTAACTCCTGGTAAACGCGGTAATCGGACAAGTGGGTACTAGCTACTACTTGTCGGTGCCGTCCCCTGGTTTGTCGCTATGGTCGCGCTTCTGGGAGCGTCTCAATCACCTTGCGTGCGTCCGCTGCATCTTCATCATTCACGAGCAGCTGATAATACGTGCCGTCATACCGGACCGTTGCGAAAATGCCTGCGGACAAAAGCGCACCTTGCAGAATTTCCACTTGGATCTCCGTTGCATACTGAAGCAGCACTAGTTCATCGTTTTGGGGCACGGCAAGAAGGCTTCGCGCCGCGGCTGCATCCTCTTCGCGCACAAGCACCCGATGTCCCAGGCCGCTCCATGCCAGATGCTCTCGCATGCGACCAGCGGTATCCGCCTGAATCATCGCATCGATGCCTGACGACTCAAGGACGCCCCGCGCAACTTCGGCCTCGCCTTCTGTAGCGTAAGACTGGACAACAACTAAATCACCTTGCGACATAAGCTCAGTATACCCCCTGGACAAGTCCTGTATCGAAGGCTAACGAGACGAGCAGATCCGACCGAGCGAAAATTTCGAAGAGAATATTGGGAAGGTGAAGGCAGTAGCTACCGATAAACGACTTACTAGGACTTAGGCCGACTCCTTGCGTTGAATTTGTGCGAGATTTAGAGTGGTTCCGGCGCAGTTCCACATGCACACAGAACCAAGGCAGGTATCTTAATGCAATCGCCCCAAAAGCAAACGCAGGGACGAGTGTCGGCCGGACCGGTCGTCTTTGGAATTGTTGTTGAAGTTCTGTTTGCTGCAGGACTGTGCCTTCCCCATACATCGAACCCTCCAATTATTGCGTTCTGCCTTGCGGAGGCTCCTTATCTAGTGGTCCTGTTCATGCTGCTGATCTCTGCGGCCGATCCCAAACGGATGCAGCTCTGGGCCAAGGTCGCATTTGGGCTCGGACTCCTCTACGCAGTGCTTTCCGCCCCTGTCATTTTTGCTTACGCCATCGGCTTGGGCTTTAGCGACTATCCAGGTAAATGGGTGCAGGCGGTCAGTCTTTTTGGGTTGATCCCTGTGAACCTTTACGTGGTTTTCGCGGCCAACGCCGTGGGCCAGGGATCCCTCGCGCAACGCATCTTGTATCCGATTCTGAAGACAGCCGGTGCGTTCATTCTGATTGTCCTGGGAGTCTGGGCACACGATAAGTACGACGAAAACCGGAGGATGCAGCGGTTCGACTCAATGCTCAACGAAACTCAACTCATCCAAGTGATGAACAATGTTCTTGCGTGTTTGCAAAGATATAAATTGGAAAAATCCAGTTATCCGGATAGCCTCACGGCGACTGCCGGCGTGCGCGGATGCAGTTCGCTTGATGCGAATCCGGGGGAAGTAGGTGGCTACACCCTAAGCTACAGACCAATTCACGTTCAGGCCCTCGGGAAGACGGAATCATTCCAGTTGGAGGCGCGCTCAGAGGGAGGATGGTTCGAACATGCTGAACCCTACATTGCCGATTCCTTGGGAATCATTTACAGGCGCACCCAGTTCGGAATGCGACCCATGGTCGGCTCGGAGGGCGGGATGATGCTTTCCGATATTCGTCGCTGTGTGGAAAGACCTGCGTCCACGGAGCAACGGCGTGACGCTGATGGAATCGTCCAAGATCTTCAAAGCAGATGCCCCTATCGGCCGGGTCAATGGGAGAACCAAGATGGAGTGGTTGTGTTCCAAATGACAGGAAAAACCGGTTACGCCGTGGAAATGCACGTGGTTTTGACGGGCGGACAAGCGACGCCGAAAATAACCGGGTCAGGACGATGCGCAAACTACGCGATGAATTGTGTCCGAAGCTATTTGATGGACGAGAAAGGCGCTGTTCACGGAACCCCAGAGCCGCGGGCGGCGACGCTTGACGATCCCGTAGTGCCGGCGTGCGAATCGTCTACTGCTCCTTGCGATTGGCCCCTGGTCAATTAGAACAAGACGCACAATCAACGCGTTAGAAGGTGTTGCGTCGACCCATTGAGACCACCCGACTTACCAGGACTTGTGATGGGAAACGTGCACAAGCGTACAATTTGAAAGTCACATTCCGTCGATGAAAATCCTCTCTTACATCGCCGTTGCATTGGCAGGTCTGCTTGGAGGTGCAGTGGCGGGGGCCTTGGGTGGTTTGTTACTTGGTTGGTTCTTGGCGCTCGGTTATCACAAACACGGACCGACCGATCCAGGCGATGCTCCAGCGTATGTGACCTTGGGGCTAATAATGGTCGGCGCTTGTTTGGGAGCAATTGTTGGTCTCGTGATAGGAATCATCTTTAGCATCCGTTTCGTGCGTCGTGTGGGAGGCTAGTACGAACTTGTCCGGTTAGCCGGCACGACTTATCCGGCAAGTGGAATTGAATAGGTAGCACTAGCGCGTTTCGCTGAACTAATATTGAGACCGGTAAACACGATTCGCTGGGCGCATTCGGCCAAGGGCCGGTTGGCCTGCCTTTTTCCCACTTCAGTAAAACATCCGGAGAGGCGATACATCTGAAGCAGGACAGGAAGCCTTTCGCCTCAACGCTCAAAGGAGAAAAGAGATGAAACGTTTTTCCAGATTTGCGTTGGTATGGTTGGCTGTGGGTTTTGCATTGGCTCCCCTGCGGGCGCAGAACGCCCCGAAGCAAGCCCCGGGGCCGGCTCCCAGCCAATCGGAAGGCGTGCTGGAGGCGTGGAATGACATCGGACGGAGATTGATTGCCATGGCGCAGGATTTTCCGGAGGACAAGTTTTCCTACAAGCCGCAGGCGGAATCTCGGACGTTTGTCGCGAACCTGGTGCATGCCTCGGCGTCCATGTACTTCTTCACGGATACCGCCGCGGGGAAGAAACCGCGGCCGTCAAGCTACGCCGACGACCCTAAGGACGTCGGCGTGAAGACCCGGGCCGATCTTGTGGCCTTTGTGACGAAGTGCGTGGAAGACGGCGCCGCGGAGATCAAGGCCAAGGGCGACAAAGGCCTCATGGAAACGGTCGATGATGGCGGGCCGCATCTGGACCGGCTGTACGACCTAGCTTACGGCCTGATCGGGCATTCGAACGAACACTATGGCCAGCTGGTGGTCTACTACCGGATCAACGGCCTGGTGCCGCCGGAATCAAGGCCCAAGAAATAGGGGAGTTCTCCGGATCTCTGAACTCTGGCACCTGCGCTAGTGCTTGAGTAACGCGGTAACCGCCCATGTGGGTACTGGAACGAACTTGTCCGCTTTGCCGACAAATCGAGCACTGCGGTCGGAATCAACAGGCTGGCCTGGTCTCTACTGGTTTAGTTGCTTCCTCGGATGTCCGCGATTCGATATTCAGCATCGTGCGGAGGGCCTAGGTGCTGCAAGAATCTTCCTCAGGAACTTGGATCCTTCGGGCAATGGTGACCTCGTATCCGGTTCACCAACAATTACACGGACAATTTAGTTGAAAATTCTCGGAGATCGTTGTGGTCATACTCATAAGTCCGGTGACAGTTGGGACATGTAAGTTTCCTTTCTGAAAATCTGATTAAGGGAATAGGGTCTCCTTTGGATCGGCGTCGAGCCATGTACTCACCAAGAACTATTCCGCTGTTGCATTCCGGGTTTTTGCACTGGACGCCATAGTCTCTCTGTACGGTCATGTTGGCCACCTCCCAACGAGGTTAGAGGCTACAGCGATGCTACCTAGCCAGCAAGTACCTCTCCGGCCTCCCTCATTGGAATTCAGGGCGAACGGTCAACTGTCCATGTGGGTCCCAGTACCTATTTCTCCGGTAAGCCGACCTCCATGATAGGTCTTTGTCAAGAGGACAAAAGCTCTCCTGACGCGCTCGGGAGGAGCGCGGGTGTAAATTCTTTCCGGTTCTTCGCCGCGTGTGTTGGCTTCTCAGCCGCGGTTCTTCTCAGGGAGAACCAGACTTCCATTTGCTGTCTCAGACCAGCGAGTGGGCTTGAACAGGAGATTGAGTTTGTGAACTCCTGCCAGTCTCGAAACTTATCAACGGGAGCATCCAGAGCTCACGCTCCTTCAAACTTATCAGGAGTTGTAAAGCCTGTGGTGCAACTCGGGAGCGAACAGTGAGTTGCGTGACCTCGTTGCGAGTAAACTGATCCTGGATTGGTCGCCCGAGCAGATCGCCCGGTGGTTGAAGGCTCGTTATCCCCACAACGAGAGCATGCGCGTGTCCCACGAGACCATGTACCGCAGCCTGTTCATTCAAGCACGGGGAGCGCTGAAAAAAGAGCTGACGGACCACCTGCGGTCGAAGCGGCGCATGCGCCGCTCGCGCCATGCCAGCGAACATGGACACTGCCGGGGACAGATCGTCGATGCCATCTCAATTCGTGAGCGACCCGCGGAGGCGGAAGACCGAGCGATTTCCGGCCATTGGGAAGGCGATCTGCTGGCCGGTGGAAAGAACAGCTACTTTGCGACGTTAGTGGAACGGCATTCGCGTTTCCTCATGCTGATCAAGGTGCCGAGCAAAGAGACGGCGGTGGTGCTGGTGGCGTTGAGCAAACGCGTTCGTAAGCTTCCGGCAATCCTGCGGCGCTCGTCGACGTCGGATCGCGGATTGGAGATGGCCAAGCACAAGGCGTTTACGGTTGCTACCGATGTGCAAGTCTACTTCTGCGATCCACAAAGTCCCTGGCAGCGTGGCACGAACGAAAACACCAGTCTGCACCTGCGGCAATACTTCCCGCGACGAACCGACCTGGCTTCCACCACTCAAGCGCAGCTCGACCAGCTCGAGCCGCGCTTGAATCAACGTCCAAGAAAAACTCTAGGATTTCAAACTCCAGCGAGTAGACTCCAGGCAAGTGTTGCGTCCACCGCCTGAGCCGACACGACAAACCA
>Ga0210401_10008085_pt1 | contig 10466 bp, 12 predicted proteins | sample IncBWH32MmetaG_FD_150866 | JGI IMG/M metagenome (GOLD analysis project Ga0210401, IMG submission 150866) | Forest soil microbial communities from Barre Woods Harvard Forest LTER site, Petersham, Massachusetts, United States - Inc-BW-H-32-M | ecosystem: Environmental > Terrestrial > Soil >... | reverse complement strand
TTTCACTGCGGTCCCCGTTACTAGCAGCCCACGCTACGACCTCCACCACTGCGGGCCGCTCGCGACTCAATAGGAACCGATGCTCGTCTTTCAGCCGCTGCAACCCGGTGGGCGTGATGTAGTTTTTGAGGGTCGGCCCCGCTTCCTCGCGCACCGGTCCTCGGAGCGGCCGCTTTGTTCGTATTTGCCAATCTGCCATGGGATTTCGTGTACTTGTGGGTGACCCAATCTCGGAAGGTCCGCGCCTTGATCCCGATAATTCCTCGCACGGTGAAGGTTACGTACGCCGGCTAGATGTCGAATGATACATCGGTCTTTCCTGTGGCACTCTTAGAAAATGCGGTGACCCATCCGATTGCATATCAAGGCCAAGAAGTATGCGGTTCACCTAAGCGATGAGTCGACGAGGTGCCCATGTCCAATGAATTGTTTGTGTTCGACCTGTAGGCTCACACATTCCCGGCGCTTTGTCGGCAACGCTTACCTTATTATGGAAGGGTTGCCCGTCATCTGGGAGCCTTTCGCGGAAGAGGATGTGGCGTTGTCAGTTGGTGAAGCACGCTCCGCGAAATGTAAATGGCACGGAAATCCACGACGTGAACGCCCCTTCTAAGGGAGCGTACTGGCGACGCGGAAACCCATGATGTCAGCGCGAAAGTCGGCAGGATTGCGTTCTCGGGTGGCCGGTCGCAGCAGCCACGCCGGAAACATCCACGAACTGCCGCGATCAACTCGGAGGCAATTGCCTTGGCCGTCCTTCGCCTTGGGGTCGCTCGAAGGGGCCTCGTTCGCGCGCCCGTCGGCGGGAATGCCGGCGTAGCTGTTGTCGTAACAGTCCTCGGTCCATTGCCAAACGTCCCCTGCCATGTCGTAAAGGCCGAATGCGTTCGGCGGCTTCGCGCCCACCGGATGTGTCTGGCCATGGTCGCAAAAGAGACCTTCCACTTTTTCGCAGCCGGAGTTGGCATTGAACCAGGCGTGGACAGGAGCGTCAGCGTCGTCATCGCCCCAGTAGAACTTAGTTGTCGTTCCGGCGCGTGCGGCATATTCCCACTCCGCTTCGCTGGGCAGCCGATAAGGCCCGTTTGCTGAGGCCGCGCCGCCGCGATGCGCCTTGCGGTTCAACCACGCGATATAGGCGCGCGCATCCTGCCAGCTTACGCACACGACTGGATCACGGTCAGTCTGCGCCTGGCCGGGATTTTCCCAAGTCAACTTCGGATCTTTCTCCCATTTGAAGATGGCGCGGCCGCGGCCGCAACCATCACCGGCCGGGTATCCCGTCTCCCGAGCAAATGCCGCGTACTCGCCTCGAGTGACGTCGTACTTGCCCAGGGCGAACGACGGCAATGAGACCTGATGTTGGGGTGCTTCATCGGCAACCGATCCCAACGTACTGCCATGGCTTGCCGCCCACGCTTTTTCCTGCGGAGATGAGCCCATAGTAAAGCTGCCGGCCGGAACCACCGCCATCTCGGGGAACTCGTGGCAATCGCGAAAGACCGTGCCGGGCGCCCGACCGGGAGCTTTCGCTTGCGCCGCAGCGTGCTGGAAAGCACCGAAGCTACAGGCGAGCGCCAGGATGATGCGTAGGTCTTTCATTTCAGTGCGCAGCGAAATCATTTCTGACCACCTCTCCATTCTTCATGACAAACCGGACACGCTCGAGTTCGGTTATGTCGGTTGCGGGGTCGCCCGTTACCGCGACCAAATCAGCAAATTTTCCCGGCTCGACTTCGCCGGGCTTAGCGCCGCGAGAAGTAGCCATCCCACCAGTCCAGTGGCAACCAGTTTCATCCGGGACCTCCTGACGAATTCTGTTGGCAGCGCTCTTAGTGACCGTGCGCTCCTACGGTCTTTTTATCTGGTCATACACTTCGCGGACAGCTTCGATCAGGGTCTCCGGCTCGTCGAACTGGATGTATTCCGAGCTATTGTGGGTGAAGATTTGTTTAGAGTTCGAAGACAGTGTGAGCCAGCGCGCCTGCGCCAGCGTGGTCTCCTCCTCATATTTGAGGTGCTTCGGAGGGTCCACGGGCCTCTCCTCCAAGTGACCAACACCGTGGTTCCCGGACGTGAGCACGCGAATGGGCCTGGAGCCGAATGAGCGGCGGTGCTGTTGCAGATAGGCTTCGTCCGCCGGGGTTTGTTCCATTTCCGAAGCATCAGCGTCATACATGACAGCCTTCGTTTGTGCGATCTCCAATACTTTGGCGTTCAATTCCGGAGACCACTCAGCTTCCGGCAGACCGCGAAAAAAAAACTGCTGAGCACAGGTCTGTTGTGGTCGGCCAGAGACTGACCCTAGCGCCGGCAACGGCTTATGCTCGGCAATCGCGTTACGACAATCGCGCAAGTCAGAAGGAATCCCAGCATGTCCTCGATGTGCCGCTTCTTGCATCGCCTTCGGTTCGAGGTCGTCGGGATCGGCGTCATCCAAAACCAGCCCCGCAACCTCATGCATGTAGAGGTCCGCAAACGTGCGTACGTTGTCGCCGCCGTAGGAGGATCCCACCAAAATATAGGGCCCAGCGATGCCAGCATTATGAAGCGCGGTGTGTAGCTCCCCGGCGATGCGCACGCTGTTACGCGGCATGGGACCCGGATCGCTAAATCCTGCCCCGGCACGGTCGTAGCTGCACGCGCGCGTCCACTTTGCGATCTGTGGCTGCACCTTCGACCACGCGGGCGCCCAGTCTCCCCATCCGGAATCGAAAACAACCGCGGGCGACCCGCTCCCCATGCAATAGAGATTCAGCCGATATCCACCCACGTCAACGAGCTGGCCGGGGCGCGCGTAAACCATGTCCCCGGGAGCGCTGCCGCTGCTCGCTACTTGCTGACCGGAGGTGACTATGGCGAAGAACACCGGCAAGAGCAGGAATCGTATTAGCTTCATTTCTTCAGCTCGTTATTGTGCCCACCACTTCGTACGCTTGTCGTCATGCTACTCTCTAGGAAACAAACGCGTGAAGCGTTTGTTTCCTGTCACCACTGACAGCGTGCGCTGTCCCCTGCTCGGAAGTAATCGTGGGCAGATATAGAACTTGCCTCAGTTTAGGGATTCACTCCAGGACGCGCCTGCATTTGTAGCACAGGCGTCCTTTCGGACATCTGTCAGCTACCCAGGATTGGTTTCAAGAAAATTCCGAGGATAGCGAACGCATCTTCAACCTGTCCGGATATGCCGCACTCGCGAGCAAGTGCCTCGTACGGTTTTTGCCACTGAGCGGGAGGCAGCGGAAGTGCATTCGGCAACGCGTGCGTCTTGCGGCGCTCGAAAGTGACGCGGACTGCTTCAGCGACTTTGTCATGGGTCAACGTGCTGGACTGAATCAATAAAACCATGTCTACGAGATCTCGCACGCGGGTATTCGCGGCACCGTGTCGTGGCAGAGTGTAGGCGTGAAGTTTTTCGGCAAACTGTTGCTCGCGAGGGATCATGTGCAGTGACGGGCTCGCAATACCGGCAAACCCCAGCCAGTTGCGCCCTACAATGACTTCGAGCGGCTCCATCACAGCATCACCTATCCCTACGTCTAGGTGGAATCCAACGAATACGCGGCCATCAAGGCGAGCTTCGACCGGAAACCTCGCGCCACCGTGCGGGGCGGCATCTAGATCAGCAATTGGCTCACCTATCGTATAGACGAAGAAGTCGTCACTACTGAACGCAGCGGCGTCTTGTAGCTTCTCCAGCACGGCCAGATTCTTCTTGTCGTCTTTCTTATCGCCAGAACTGAAGACGCTGCGCATTGTCAGGTCAATATCCTTCGTCGTGCGCGCGGCCTTGATCCGTAACTCCACTGCGTAGCCACCCTTCAATACCCAAGGCAGTACGCGAGGCTGTCCCCCTGGAAACAGTCGCGCCAGGAGCCCGGTCAAAGGCAACCTGACGACGCAGTCGCTGCAAGTCAACGCCTTCCTTCCCACCAATATCCTGAAGTCTGTCCTCCAGTGCCCTTCGAAAGGCTGCCGCTGTCGCGTACTTCTTGGGCTCCATCAGGCGGCTACTCTCTGAAACAAATTTCGCAATTGTTTAGTATCAGCGAGGCGTTTCCTAGCCTCTGCAATTTCGCTTCTGCGAATGAGCCCTCGCCGTAGCCCTTCGCGCACTGCTTGCCGAAGGGTCGCAGACGGCACCTCTCCGCCCGCCAGCAGATCAAGAATTGTTCGCATAGGTTTTGTTACCCGCACTCCATGAGCAGTTCCGATGTCGCTCTGAGGGAGATCAGCGAAATGCAGAACGAGCACGCGAGGGATTTTACTATTTCGCCGGAAGCTTCTGGGTACAGTCATGTGCAGCTTCGCTGGCATTACGTCCGATAGATCATGGAGGCTCAGAGCGGTTTGATGGCTGTAGACTCCTTGGCTAGCCTCTTTCCGATTCCTGGACCAGAGCGACCAAAGCATCAGGTCAGGGCGCTCGCCTTGCGGAAAGCTAGCCAGCCGATAGATTCCCCGATGCTCGCGAATCCAGTTTCCCGCCTGAACGTGGTACGGGTGAGTATTCTCCGCGAACCCCGCAGCCTTAGCCTGCTTAGTCGTGAAGAAACCCTGCTGGCCTTCCGCCATCTCGTAAAGCCGCTTGGCGGCTTCTTTGCGATCTTTTCGCACAGCACAATACTACAACTTATTTGAGGTATTGTGTAGGGGACTTAATTGCACAAGGGGTCCGACATCGCAGGAACAAATTCCGATGGTTGCGGGGTTATCGGGAACTTCTTGAAATGAAAATACGATTAATTGGCGAGGCCCGATTTGGACTGACGACCTCCAGTAGTTCAACAGCGCCCCTGCTCACGAGGCAGGTGCTCCCGTTAGAAGGCGCGCGTCTGCTTGGGAGGCAGCCGCGCTGCCCTGGGGCGACAGATCAAACTCACGCTGACGGCCGCTGTCGAGTTTCCGATCCCACAGAGTATTAGTGAAGGCGGTGGGGATTCTCGTGCCCGTTCGCACCTGTGAGACTTCATCGCAAATGCTGCAAATCATTGAAATCGCCGACCTTCTTCTGTTTCAGAGCGGAGCGTCAATCAGAAACGGTGTTCCAGTTGGCGAGACGGTAGCGACCTAACAGATTGAAAACAACAAGCTTTGGTAGGGGCGGTGGGGATCGAACCCACAACCTTCGGCTTATAAAGCTACCCGAGAACAAGTGCTTTGCCGAACTCTCAAAATTTCTGTCTCGCTTTTTTCAAATGACGCCGCTGCTCGATACGGAGCGAGCAGCGCCGTGCCATCGTGTAACGCCGCTGCTTCTAGCGCCGGTAGCCGCGCTACAGGAAAGGAGGTTACAACCGTGCGGATGGCTCACTGTTTCGTTCGGCGTGGATATTATCGTCACCTGTGGATGCGTTTCGCGCGCAGTCCTATCAGATATCGTCATGTGCCAAGTCAAGTAGTGTCGAGGAAGAACTGCTTGTCTATCCGCGTCCACATACTGCGGCGCTGGTAAGGCAGATCAAGGTCCAGTTGCTTGTTGCGATCCAGATGCAGAAACCAGGTGATATCTCATGTCGTCGGGCGGCGTTTCATTGCGTGATCAGCTCCCAAATCTTCGCGGTCTTTACTTCCGAGCCTTCCTTCAGAAACATAATGTGCTCCGGCTCCGCTGCAAACCACACAAAGCTATTCCAGGCCAGTTCCGCTACGCTTTTCTTGAATGCTGCGTGGGATCGGTCGAGGAACGCAGTTAGAAAGACAACACGTCGCTTCGGAAAACCGGCATCCTTGGCGATCTTTGCAAGCGCCCCTTGACGCTGCGGGGTCACCGCGCCGTCGGTGGCTACTACCTCGACGAAAATCAGCAGAACGTCCGCACCCTGGCCCTCTCCCAAATCGAGCAGAATAATATCGGGAAGGTTGCGATCCGCGAAAATCTTCAGCTTGATTTGTGCGGCAAGCTCGTCATCGCGTGCTACGACTTTGGCGCCGCTCTCGCTAACCCACAGCACCGCAGGCGCTCGTAGAAAGCGGCTCGCAAATTCCTCAAGGACAGCCTTCGAAATGACAGAACTCGGTCCCGCTGCCATGCGGCGAGTTTCACCGTTCGGAAAAGTTACCAGCACCCCCTCCCCGCTGGTCGCGGCTCCGCGGCGCATCAGGATCGTTCGTGCCAGAGCGGCTGCCGAGAGATTCCGCTCCCGCCAGGTTTCGGCCGCCTTCGCCAGATCTTCCACAGACAATGCGGGATCAAACAGAGCAGCGAAGTCCGCGCGCAGCGCATAGCGCGGCTTTGCTGAAGTCGCTGCAAGATCGGCGCGTTCCGTTATTGCGTTGTTAGGGATCGAACCTTGCCGGATGGTTTCGTCGCGAATCTGTTCACGGCTGTTGTTCTGGTACCAGGTTTTCCCTCGCGGCTGAAAGCCAGGTGTCAGGGACTTGGAGACGTAGGCTGTTCTTTCCGTATCGTTCCGCAGCGCCAACTGCGCATCCGTCATGCGATAGATCTGCTTTGGTGCGCCCTACTGATTTGCGCCCTCGACAGCACCTAGGTAGAGCAGTGCGAAGATCGTCGAAGCCGCGGCTTCGCGCACGCAGTAATTCCGTTGCGGTATGCCTTCTGGAAAAATGAGTTGTAAGCGCCGATGTATCGCTGCGCGATCAATGTAAGGCGGCAGACTCACGCTTTTCATTCCTCGGTATACAGGCGCAAGCAGGCTTTCGCAACCGCCGTCTGGCTGACGGCGCGCCCCAGCAGCTGCTTCAATTCCTCGGGGGCCGGCAGCGGCAAGTTTTCCAGTTCGTATGCGGAAACCGCCACACTGCCACTGATGCAGCGAAATGCGCGGTCAACAATGGAAGTGTTGAGCACTGCCGCCATGATCTGTGCGGACACGGCCGGCGCTTCGCTGCTAGGACGAATCATGTTGAGGTGATTTTCAATCACCACGGCCCCGTGTCTCCGCACGAAGACGGCTGGGAGCTCGGTCGCAATAAGGCGGCGCGATTGTTCCTTGGCAGTCGTGCGCTGCACGAGCACGCAAGGTTTACGAGTAATCAGCCAGTCATCACCGGCAAGAATTTTGAAATAGGGACAGTGATTCTTCTTGTCCGCACGAAATTGAAAATGGCCGTCCGACGTCACAGCCTCTGCCCAAATGAGCGGAAGCTTGGACTTTCCAGGCTTCTCCGCCAACTGATCTTTATGACGGTTCCAAACCAGCGGACCTGTGCTCACCTGGTAGCCGTAGTCGCTGAGTCGGTATGGCAGCTTCCTAAGCTTCTCAACGAGACGGGGCTGCTCGATCCTGCGGGGTACGAGCCAAAGTCCTCCCCCTTCGGGTAGATCAAACTTTCCGCCGTGCTCCACAGTCAGCTCATCCTCGTCCGTGGGCGCAACAAAATGGACGGTAGGGGAGTGCCGACACGCGTTCGTTTTTCGATACGTTGCGAGCATGGTTTCCTGCAGCGCATCGTCGAAAACGCCTTTCCGGACGGAAATAAAATCGATATTGATCGGCGGGGCCGACCCGGCAAGGAGACTCCGAAGAGACTTGAAATATTCCCCGGCGAGAAAGCTTGTCGGCGTGACGTACGCAATCACGCCGCCGACGCGTGCGAACCTCACGGCCAAGTCCGTAAATACGCCATAGAGATTTGCGTGGCCGTAAAGGCTCCGGCTGTAGCGGGCGCGCAGGTGCGGCTTGAGCGAAACTCTGCCGTAAGGAGGATTTCCAATTACCAGATCGTAGTGTGCGCCTGGTTCTATCGGTTCCTGCGCCTCGAGGCTGTTACAAACCTGGACGACGACGGGCAGTCGATGGTTGATGCGATGACACCACGGCAGCAGGCTCGCTTCCAGGAATACCTGAGAGAGCCATGCTGCAAATGGGTCGATTTCAAAACCGGTCAACCGTGAAGCAATCTCGAAAATGAATTTTTCCGGTGATATTCTCGTCGCTGTATTTGCGAGCGGTCCAGCCACCGCAGCGAGAAACGCACCGCCACCGCACGCCGGATCCAGCACGCGACAGGTCTGCCAATCAACGCCCGCTCTTGTAGCCATCGAAACGAGTCGTTCCGCAAGTGGGGGCGGCGTGTAATAGGCTCCCAGTCTTGATCTCGTTTCATCGGGCAGCATTGCGGTGTACGTCACGCTGACGAGGTAAGCGGCGGCCAGAGGTTCAAGGATGCTGGCTGCTCGGCCCATGCTGTGTGCAATGGCGCTGGCTCGCTCGGGCAGAGTCGTAGATTTTTCAGGAGCGAAGAATTCGGGGAGGGGAAATGGTCGCTGAGAACCCGCTTGAATCTGCGTCCAGTAGCTCTCAATAATCGCTAGAGTGAAGCAGCGAGCGACTGATTCACGCTGCGCTCCTTCGTACGAAGCAGCGAACGCTTTTGCCATACGCTTGCCAGATCGCAGAGTAATCTGGGGAGCGGTCGTTCCAACTCTGGCTGCGGCAAACAGCGGCGGCGTTTTCGCTGTACCGACACTGAAGTAGGCGCCCATTCGGTTCTCAAATGTAGCCGGTATTTCATTCGCTGCTGACTCGCTTTGCACCATTCCAAAAGTTCCGATGCAAACGCCGAACTTGCTATCCGTTGTCTTGAAAGCGCGAGAGCAACCTGAGCAATCGCGAATCATCCTATCAGATTCGCCTTTCTTTCGTCATCGTCGATGGGTTATCGGTGGAACAACGCCTGACACCGTATCTGCTTCGACCTGGAATTCCGCCCCCAATTCGTATCCTTAATATGATGTCCGGGGGCGGCCGGGCATCGAGCGAACGCCGCTGCTTGCAGCAATCGCAGACTCAACGACCAACTCCGTCAAGATCCGTGCCTCCTATAACTTAGCCCGCCGAGCCGAGTCCGAACAAACCCCACACCCGATTAATTGCAAAGCCGCGCCGTCGTTCCAGGGATGGCTCGGATGCGAATTCCCATTAGCGTCCACTCTGCTGTGGTGGCAGGACCTTCTCGTTTGACCTGTCCGGCCTGCGCTAGCACGCCTCGCGCCACCGAGGGGCAGTGGCACTCGCGCGTGCGGCCCGCTTCGGCCGGCACGGTTCTTAGCTCTGCTTCCGTTCTCTGATTCGGGTCCTGGCCCCCTCCGCGCGCTGTGAAGGGGGCAGAAAGTCCCCGAAGCAGGAGAACGGAGATGAACATCCAGCAAGCCAAGGAAGTCTCAAGCAAGGCTCTTCAGCATCTATCGGATAGTCTTGCGCAAGGCGAAAGCGAAGTGCTGCGCAACTATCTCGCGGCGATGGAGAAGTTTCATCGCTATAGCGCGAGCAACATTCTGCTCATCATGACCCAGCGTCCGGATGTGACGCATGTTGCGGGTCACCAGGCCTTGCGCAAGCTTCTTCGGCAGGTCACGCGGGGCGCGAAGGGCATCGTGATCTTTGCGCCGCTCGTGCGCAAGACCGTCGATTCAAATGACTGTGGAATCGAGACCGAGCGCCAGAACTTGGTCGGTTTTCGCGCGGCAGTAGTCTTTGATGTGGCCGATAGCGAGGCGAATCCGCTACTGTCACTTACGCAGTTCGAAGGGAATCCCGGCGAATATCTCCGACGCTTGAAGGCCCTCGTTACTGAGTCGGGATGCGCGCTCGAATATTCGACGAGCATTCTTCCCGCGCAAGGACAATGCTCGGCTGGAAAAATCATCCTACTGCCGGACTTGGCTCCCGCCGAGGAATTCCATGTACTGACGCATGAGGTCGCGCATTCGCGCCTGCACTTTACCGCGCGCCGCGCCCAGACTAGGAAATGCATCCGCGAGACGGAGGCTTAGGCGGTCGCTTTTGTCGTCGGGCAGGCTGTCGGGCTTCGAACGAATTCGGCATCTTGTGATTACGTGAAGTTGTATAGCGGCGATAAAGACACGCTAGCCCAATCGCTCCAGCACATCCAACAAGTGAGCGCGGAGGTCCTGTCCGGAATTGCGCCTCCCCGGGCAGGTGGTTAACTGCGGGTCGCGTACCAAGATCCACGCAGCCCACCACGCGCTCCTTCCATCGCGCACCCACGCTGATCTAGATGACCTATTTCCATTAAGTGATGGGAATCCTAGTTAGCTCGCATCAGAATGTGACGTGAATACTCCTTGACCCATAACGCTGTCGGCCATTTTTTTTCGCCCGATAACCGGAAAACCGCTACCCTGACTTGTTATATGAATAGAGGCGCAATCGAGAGGAGCCCGTGAGCGGCGAAACCTTACCCTTGAGGCTGCCGCTCCCGCGCTTTCAGACGCGCGAAGGCGAGGCGACCGCTCTGTACCGTGAACTTCGCAAGCCGCTGGTTCGCTACCTCAGGTGCCTTGGTCTTTCGAGCGACGAGGCGCAGGACGTGGTCCAGGATGCTTTCGTGAGCTTGCAGAGGCACCTCGCGGCCGGCGGGTCGCAGGAGAATATTCGGAGTTGGTTGTATCGGGTGGCGCACAACCAGGCGAGGAACCGGCAAACGAGTTACGACCGGCGTTTCTCTGCGCCGCTCGGCGAACTCGACACGATGTC
>Ga0210401_10008082_pt1 | contig 10467 bp, 7 predicted proteins | sample IncBWH32MmetaG_FD_150866 | JGI IMG/M metagenome (GOLD analysis project Ga0210401, IMG submission 150866) | Forest soil microbial communities from Barre Woods Harvard Forest LTER site, Petersham, Massachusetts, United States - Inc-BW-H-32-M | ecosystem: Environmental > Terrestrial > Soil >... | reverse complement strand
AGCAGGACCGCGAGTTGGCCGATGAGCTGGAGAGCCATCTTCAGATGCACATCGAAGACAATCTTCGCTCGGGCTTGAACCCGGAAGAGGCGCGCAGGCAGGCACTTATCAAGCTCGGCGGTGTCGAGCAAACCAAAGAGAAATGTCGCGACCGCCGCGGCATCCCGAGGTTCGAGACAACGCTCCAAGACGTACGCTATGGCTTGCGCATGTTGTGGAAGAATCCCGGGTTCACCACTGTCGCTGTGCTGACACTTTCTCTTGGCATCGGCGCCAACACCGCGATTTTTAGCGTGGTCAACGCTATTTTACTACGCCCTCTCCCATTCCCTGACCCTGGGCGACTTATGGTCGTTTGGCACACGCCGCCGCAGAGGATTTTTCCGGGCGTTTCGAGGTTCGTGGTTTCTCCGGCGAATTATCTCGACTGGCGCAGCCGGAATCACGTGTTCGACCAGATGGCAGTCATTGGATACCGCAACCTCAATCTGGCAGGCACGGGGCAGCCAGAATCGGTTGAAGGAGCGGCCGTGTCGGTCGATTTTTTCTCTGTGCTGGGTGTTCGGCCGAGCACGGGCCGCGGATTTGTCGCCGCTGACGATCAACCGGGAGGCGGAAATGTCGTAGTGGTGAGCTCTGCATTCCGGCAAAGCCACTTTGGCTCCGACAAGAATATCCTCGGAAGAACAATAAAATTGAATGACCAAAGCTACGTAATCATCGGCGTAACGCCTCCGAAGTTCGATTTTCCATCCCGGGTGCAATTCTGGATGCCGCTCGCTTGGACAGACAAGGAACGCGCCGTGCGCGGGCTTCACGATTACATTGTGATTGCACGATTGAAGTCGGGAGTGGAAAAGGAAAAAGCGCAGGCCGAGATGGACGCAATTTCGGCCAACTTAGCAAACCAATATCCCACCGACGACGCCGGATGGGGTGCTGTCGTCGTGCCGCTCCATGACTCATTGGTCGGGCCGGTGCGGTCGGCGCTCCTGGTACTGCTGGGCGCGGTTGCGTTTGTATTACTAATTGCCTGCACGAATGTTGCGAATTTGACATTGGCCAGGGTGCTCGCGCGGCGAAAGGAAATGGCGATTCGGACCGCCCTCGGTGCAAGCCGCGGGCGCGTGATGCAACAAGTGCTCACGGAAACAGTATTGCTTTCGGTGGCCGGCGGCGCACTCTCGCTTCTGCTCGCGCACTTATTAATCGATTCGATTGCGGGATTCATTGGGCCCCGTTTGCGGCTCCCATTGGAAATTGGCTTGGACAAGTCGGTACTCGGCTTCACGGTGGCGGTTTCAATCCTGACCGGGATCATCGCCGGGTTGGCGCCGTCGTGGCACTTGGCCAAAGCAAATTTGAATGTCTCGTTGAAGCAAGGTTTAGGCAAAACGGACGCAGAGTCCGGCGGCGACAGAGCACGAAGTGTGTTGGTGGTCGCCGAAGTCGCGCTGTCCCTGTTGCTGCTGGTCGGAGCGGGGTTGACAATTCGAACGCTCTACCTGCTGCAAAGTGTCAACCCGGGTATCGATCCGCATAACGTTTTGACTTTGCCGCTGGCAATTTCAGATGCGAAGTACCTTGGCGCGGATCAGCGAGCGAATTTCTTCAATAGTGTGTTGGAGCGTATCCGCGCGCTGCCCGGCGTCGAGTCCGCGGGCGCAATCAACACTCTGCCCTTCCAAGTCGGCTCGATACAGCCAGTTCTCCCGGAAGGCCAGCCGGTTGTCCCCTTGGCAGACCAGCCTGAGGTGGCCGTCCGATTGATCAGCCCTGGATACCTTCGCGCGATGCGAATCCCCCTCGAGCAAGGGCGTGACCTTGCGGATGCAGATAAAAACAACTCACAGCCGGTGATTCTAGTCAGCGACGCGTTTGCCAAGCACTTTTGGCCGCGCGAAAACCCCATCGGCAAACATGTGACGCTTACATACTGGTCTGGCCCCAGCCGCGAGGTCGTCGGCGTCGTTGGCGACGTAAAGTTGGACGGTTTGGACACCACCCGCCCTGTGCCGGCGATCTACGAGGCGATGAGTCAGCACCCTCAGGCGCAGATGGTTCTGACGGTTCGCACCAACTCGCTTCCCACTAGCCTGATTTCCGCGGTGACCGTTGCGGTTCACGATGTCGATCCCGACGAGCCTCTCGCTGGCTTGAGCACCATGGAAAGCATTGTGGGCCAATCGCTCGGACAGCAACGGTTGAACGTGATATTGCTCGCGGCATTCGCAGGCTTGGCATTGCTGCTCGGCGCGATTGGAATCTATGGTGTGCAATCGTACGCGGTCAGGCAGCGCGTGCGCGAATTCGGCATACGCATCGCTCTAGGCGCACAGGGCAGCGACGTTTTTCGCCTCGTTCTGGGACAAGGCCTGAAGCTTGCGGTGGCTGGAATTTGCATTGGCCTGGCTGCATCTTTTGTGCTGACACGCTTGATGGCCAGCCAGCTCTTTGGCATAAGCGCGACCGATCCGTTGACATTTACAGTGGTAGCAATTGCGCTGGCATTCGTTGCGCTGCTGTCCTGCTACATCCCTGCGCGGCGCGCGGCGCGGTTGAGCCCCATTGTTGCACTGCGTGATGAATGACGCTGCCAAAATTGCGTCGCACTTTGCAAAGGAGAAATAGCCCGTGGATATCGCCCGGCCGGAAATGAAACACAGGCGGCGCTTGCTGCGGATCATTTATGGCGCAATGGGGCTGGTCCTTCTTGCTCTCGTCACCCTGGGGCTTTCAAGACTCAAAGCGGCTGCGCCTACCGTCGACAAGTCAACAGTCTGGACGGATACGGTGAAGCGCGGACCGATGCTGCGCGAAGTGCGGGGGCTTGGGACGCTCGTGCCGGAAACCATTCGCGTCATTCCAGCGGCCACGGATGGCCGGGTCGAGCGGCGCCTTCTGCTTCCAGGCACACCAGTGAACGCGAAAACAGAGGTCCTGGAACTCAGCAATCCCGAACTTCAGCAATCCGTCCTTGATGCCGGGTTTCAACTGAAAGGCGTCGAAGCGGAATACAACAATTTGAAAGCGCAGCTCGACAATCAGCTCATGGAGCAACGATCGAAGGCCGCCGGGGTGCGCTCCGAATTTCACCAGGCCCAGTTGCAGCACGAAGCGGACGATCAGCTCTACAAAGCTGGCATTACTGCCGAGATTGTCTGGAAGACATCGCAGGTGAAGGCGGAAGAACTCGAAAAGCAAAACGAGATCGCGGAAAAGCAGGTGGATACATTTGCGCAATCGATCAAAGCGCAGCTCGCCGTCCAGCAGGCCAAAATTGACGAGCAGCGCGCACTTTATGAACTCAAGCAGCACCAGCTCGATCAACTGCACGTGCGTCCCGGAATTGACGGCGTATTACAGGAGTTGGCGGTAGAAGTCGGACAGCAAGTAACCCCGGGAACGATTCTGGCGCGCGTCACGCAGCCGTCACACCTGAAGGCAGCGTTAAAAATCGCGGAGACGCAGGCGAAGGATGTCGCCCTCGGCCAGAAGGCGTCGATCGACACGCACAACGGCGCGGTTCTTGGGCATGTGACGCGCATCGATCCTTCCGTGCAAAACGGGACGGTGAGCGTCGACGTGGCCCTCGATGGGATGCTGCCGACCGGCTCGCGGCCGGACCTGAGCGTAGAAGGCACAATCGAAATCGAGCGGCTGGCCGATGTCCTTTCCACCGGGCGGCCTGTTCATGGTGATACCGATAGCACCGTGGGCTTATTTAAGGTGATGGACGGCGGCAGCGAAGCGGTGCGCGTGCAAGTGAAACTGGGCCGCACCTCCGTGAACAGCGTGGAAATTTTGCAGGGCCTCGCGGCCGGCGATCAGGTCATCCTTTCGGATATGTCGGCCTGGGACAACTTCGACCGTGTTCGCTTGCGGTAATCCGATTCTGGGAAGGGGCGGAAAAAATGAGTGCAAATCCAGAAGTGCTTGTGCGCATGGATGGAGTATCGAAAATATTTCAGAGTGACGAAGTGGAGACACATGCGCTTTCCGGCGTCGACCTGGAAATCCGTCACGGCGAGTTTGTCTCGATTGCCGGACCGTCAGGCTGCGGCAAGTCGACGCTGCTTTCCATCGTCGGCCTTCTGGATTCACCGACCCGCGGAGGCTACGCAATCCACGGGAAGCCGGTTGCCACGCTTTCTATTTCCGAGCGCAGCCGCATCCGTAACCGGGAAATTGGCTTTGTCTTCCAGGCATTCAATTTGATCGGCGACCTCACCGTGTATGAAAATGTCGAGCTCCCTCTCACGTATCGCAACATGGCCTTGAGCGAACGCAGAAGGCGCGTACAAGAAGTGCTCGACCGGGTGGGCATGGCGCACCGGGCGAAGCACTATCCCGCGCAACTCTCCGGCGGCCAACAGCAGCGCATAGCGGTGGCGCGCGCCCTGGGAGGCAAGCCATCGATCCTGCTCGCGGATGAGCCCACGGGAAATCTCGATTCGAAAAATAGCGAAGCTGTTATGGATCTGCTGAAGGAGCTACACCGGGAAGGCGCGACGATCTGTATGGTCACGCACGATTCGCGCTACGCCGGCATTGCCGATCGCACCATCCATCTTGTTGATGGCCGTATCGTTGAAGAGACCATAGCTGCCCGCGCCGAGGTCACGTAAGGCGATTCGAAAGGAGAGCGCGCGGGTGCCGGACCCTTTGGGCTCTAAGCGTCCGGGTTCAGAGTCTACTTTATCCTAGGACGAACGCGGCGGGCAGCCCGTATTTCCCCTCAACTTTTGGGCAGGACGGAATCTAAAGCCCGACCCTTCCAAAGTCACGAAGTGTCGGGCACACGCAAGAACAAAAGCATAATTCAACAGCGAAGGATCAGAGTGGTAGGATCCAAGTATAAGCAACCGCCAACAGAAAAAAGCGAAATGGCGGGCCACCCGCCCGAAGACCAACGATCAGCGCTTTCGGGTAGATTTTCCAAAATAATAAACGAGGCTGTTGACGATGCGTACGTCGTTTTGCCCGCGAATAACTCCAGAAACGTCATAGAAATGAGTACGCAAATAGTCCACGCTGACGCGAAACCCGAATGCTGGAGAAAGGCGGCATTCAACGCCGCCGCCCATCGCCCAGGCGGGATAATTGACGTGGCCTAACTGCACCACACCGTTTGCGCTTGAAAAAGGCCCGCCAACCCTAGCCCCACCGACAAGCAGATGAACAGACGTGCTCAATAAGGCTCCATTCGAGGGGTAAAACACGGGGCCGATCAGATAGCTGAACAAGTCCATGGATTGTCCGGTGCTGAAGGCGTTAGGGAGACGCTCGTAGTTGAGGTCCAATTTCGCTCCAAAGCGCCTGCCGGATTCAGTGGCAACACTAAGGTCGACTCCACCCAGGACGGCACGGCCTGACGTTGGCATCCCGAGACTGGTGGCAGAAAATCCGGTGCTGATGTTCAGCGCAGGTGCGGACCCGGCGGCAACCACTGGAGTTTGTGATGGACGAACGTATGCAAACGCCGGAGCGGCTTGCACTAGCACCGGAATTTCTGCCGGAGTGGAATCTGGTGGCGCCGGCGTCTCTGAACCAGTCACGAAACCTTGTCCTCCTGTGCTTTGCGCCAGAGGAGCATATTGGTCGGGGGCCCCATGATCTTGCGCCAGGATCGATATAGGGCAGATCAAAAATGAAAAAGCGACTTTCAGCACGGTTTGCATGAAATAGTGGCCGGGCTGGGGGAAAAAGTTCCGCTCCCCTTTTAAGCGATGCGTTGATGCAGTTTCATGCTTTCTTTTACGACGCGTTGAGATAGTTCGAAAGTGGGTAAAACCCTTCTTTACGGTCAGGGAAATTAATGATCCAACGGACCTACCCCATTTTTCGCGCATGTCTTGTTATGCTGTCCGATAACTGGCATTTGGACAATGGAACCTTCTTGAACATTATTCGAATCAATCACTATTTGACGGAGGTACGCGGGTTTCGGCGAGAACTAATCACTACGAACATGGAACGCTTGATAGCCTGATACGTGCTGGCCAGGCAAAGCAACCACTCCAATTCACAATCCTGGTGAATTGGCACCACACGATGACGCCCGGAAGCCGAATTGAGCTTTAAAGGAAGCACTCATTTCGCTTCGTACTTGAATCGGCAAAGGATGGGGGACACAGGTGTTATAACGTAGGTGTTAACCTCATGTCAAACCGACGGAGGTTGTAAAGCAGGCCGGCCAAATCGGCATGCGGACTGAGCATGCTCAACCGGTCGATGCAATCCCACCTAATATTTCGATCCTTTAGCACATTTCGGAGTGAACCGAAAGCTGCCCAGGCAATTGATATTCTGCTCAGACTAGGGCTCTAAAGCGCGGCAGTAACCATAATGAAATACGGCTGAAATCCCTCACTGCATGATGCCCATTTATTGTACGGTAGCGTACAGAAGTTATGACATGCCCTGCCCGAGGTGAGTTTATGCCATCGTGGAAAACCCTATTTGATGTAACTTTACTTGAGACCCGCCCAGCCGAACGCCGAATACTAATCACTGAGACGGAAAGAGTCATCCGTTTCCGGTTGCAGGAAATGGCAATGAGCGAGGCCGATACGACCGCGGAGCGCCTAGAAATAGATGACGCTTCTTCCACTTTGGAGATTTTAATGGGTGAAATCATGGCATGGGAGAACTATGAAGCACACTAAGCGTGAAATTTTCCTGCGGCGCCTGGCCTAGTGTTTGAATGATTTTGAACTTTCGGGTGGCCCAGCCTGCGAATGAATTTGAAGTTTTGGAGGGTAGCCCACGCTTTGAGCGATTTTGAATTTGCGGGTGCCGGACCCTTTGCGTTCTAAGGGTCCGTGTTTAGCCCCTACTTCCCCCAGAACGAACGCTGGCGGGCAGCCCGGTCTTTCCTCTCACCTTTTGGGCAGGAGGGAATCTAAACCCCGACCCTTCCAAAGTCACAAAGGGTAGGGCACCCGGCCACTCCCCCTAATTCCCGAAAGCAACCACCAGCTGCGAGCCTATTCAACACCGGCGAAGTTCTCAAATCGTCCGCGTTGCCGTCCGGAGCTGTTCGCGAAACCAAATGTGCGCAGGTTCCGCAGTGAGCCGCGGATGCCAGGCCATGAAATAAGAATAGCCTTTTACTTCGTGCGGCGGCTCTACAACACGCACATCTGCAGCCGCCGCAGCCAGCTTTCCCAATCTGCGGGGTACTGTGAGGATCAGATCGGTTCGAGCGACAGTGAAGATAGTCGTCACAAAGAACGGGACACGGAGTACAGCGTTTCGTTTCAAACCGAGTTCCGCCAAAGGTCTGTCCACGGGAGTTTGTTGACCTTCCCAAGTGCTAACAATGACGTGGGGAAGATTCAGATATTGTTTCAGCGCCAAACGTCGCGTACGAATCTTGTGAGTGCGGGCCACCAAACAAACAAAGTCTTCCTCGTAGAGCACTTCGGAGTCTAGAGCGGGCGGCGGTGCTTCAGCGCTGAGAGCCAAATCGATTCGGCCCGCAGCCGTGCCTTCATAGACCCGATCATTCCAGGCGGACACATCAACAGTTACATTCGGCGCCCCGGCCCTTAGCTGCTCCACGAGTGGCGGCATGAGAACCACTGAGGCGTGGTCGGTCACGGCCATTCGAAAACGTTCTCGACTTCGTGCCGGGTCGAACGGTTCTCCTCGGAGGATGGCTTCAAGCCGGGGCATGAGCGACTCCAGCTCGCGCAGGACGCGTTCTCCCCGCACGGTACGCTCGTAGCCACGCCCACTGCGAACGAGGAGGACATCCGCAAACATCTCTCGCAGCCGTTCGAGCGCCCGGCTCATCGCCGACTGACTCAGAAAGCACCGTTTTGCGGCGCGTGTCACGTGCTGTTCTTCCAGCAGCGCATAGAGCGCAACCAAGAGGTTTAGGTCGACATTCCTTAAATGCACATCACGCATGGCAAGCATTCTAACAATGCATGGGCCGAATGGTAAGACCTAGGCATCGTATTGCTATGAAGGGCGAGGGCAGATTCGGCAAGTGAATGACGGGCTGCTCTTACAAGAAGGGGAGCGAACAATGGCAAATACACAAACGAAATGCGCCATCGTCACCGGCGCCTCTGGTGGAATCGGAGGCTCGATCGCAAAACGACTGGCTAAAGATGGATTTTCGGTGGTCGTGAACTACGCGGGAAAACCAGCCCCAGCACAAGCGGTTGTCGCAGATCTCAAGGCTGCAGGCGGACAGGGCATCGCTGTGCAAGCAGATGTGGCAAATGCCGAAGACGTGGAGCGGCTTTTCAAAGAGTCGATGGACGCTTTCAGCAGGCCCGACGTGGTGGTGCACTGTGCGGGCATCATGCCGCTGTTTCCGATTGCCAGCGGAGACGTGGCCACCTTCGACAAGGTGATCGCGACCAACTTGCGCGGAACCTTCCTGGTATTCGCGCAGGCGGCACAACATGTTCCTGATGGCGGGCGCATCATAGCTTTCTCCAGCAGCGTTCTCCTCAAGTCCTTCCCGAATTATGGTGCCTACATCGCTTCCAAGGCGGGAGTGGAGGGCCTGGTTCACGTGCTTGCCAACGAAATGCGTGGCAGAAACATCACGGTCAATGCGGTGGCGCCGGGCCAGGTGAGGACGGAGCTGTTCCTGAAAGGAAAGAGCGACGCACTGATCGCCGAACTAGTGAAGATGAATCCGCTGGAGCGGCTCGGCGAGCCTGAGGACTTCGCGAGGGTGGTTTCCTTCCTGGCAGGGCCCGAGGGCGGCTGGATTAATTCGCAGGTGCTGCAGGTGAACGGCGGGTTCGTTTACTGAGGCGAAAAGCAAAGGATAACCCCAATGAAACAAGTGGTCGTAGTAACGGGCGCATCCAGCGGGTTTGGCGCTCTGGCAGCTCGCGCTCTGGCCGAGGCGGGGCACACGGTGTACGCCAGTATGCGCGAAACAATGGGCCGCAATGCCGCTCAAGTGAAAGCTGTCCAGGAATTTGCGACGACGCATAAGGCGGACTTGCGCGCCATCGAACTCGATGTCGCATCGCAGGAATCCGTGGATTCCGCGGTACGGAAAATCGTCGAAGAGAATGGGCGGTTCGACGTGATCGTGCACAACGCCGGGCATATGGTCTTCGGTCCGGCTGAAGCGTTCACGCCGGAGCAACTTGCGGAGCTGTACGACGTGAATGTTGTTAGTACCCAACGGGTGAACCGGGCGGCCCTTCCTCAATTACGGAAACAGCGACGCGGCTTGCTGGTATGGGTGTCGAGCAGCAGCGCGTCGGGCGGAACGCCTCCTTACCTCGCTCCTTATTTCGCCGCGAAAGCTGCCATGGACGCGATGGCAGTGGTATATGCCCGCGAGGTCGCATTGTGGGGGATCGAGACTTCCATCGTCGTGTCCGGAGCGTTCACGTCCGGGACAAATCATGTCGCACATGCGGGCTCACCCGCCGACAAAGCCCGGGAGGCCGAGTACGAAGCTGGCCCATACAACGGAATGGCCGATCGGATACTAAAGGGCTTCTCGTCCATTGTGCCGCCCGATGCGGATGCGAGTGCGGTAGCGGACGCGATCGTCAAAATTGTCGACACACCCTTCGGCAAACGGCAGTTTCGGGTGCATATCGATCCCACCCAGGATGGAGCTGAAGTGGTTAACGCAGTGGAAGACCGGGTGCGCGCCGAACTGCTTCGCCGCATCGGTCTGGCCGAGCTTCTGACCCCTGCCGACGCGGAGTCCGCAATCGTAAGCAACGCCTGAGAATCTTCAGGATCGCAGGGAGAAACACACGATGTTCGCAGTTACTGGAATCACCGGCAACGTTGGCGGCCACGTAGCAGGCAACCTTCTCGCCTCTGGGCAGGCTGTCCGCGCCGTCGTGCGCGAGATCCGCAAAGGGGATGTTTGGGCAGAGCGTGGGTGCGAAGTGGTGAAAGCGGACATCACTGACGCCCCGGCGCTTGCGTCGGCATTCAAAGGGGCAGAAGGCGTCTTCGTGCTCGTACCGCCGAGCTTCGATCCGGCACCCGGCTTTCCCGAGGCGCGGGCGATAGCTGCTACTTTGAAATCGGCGCTTGAACGGGCGCGTCCGGGCAGAGTCGTATACCTGTCCACAATCGGCGCGCAGGCGAGCCAATCGAACCTGCTTACACAGCATTCAATCATCGAGCAAGTGTTGAGAGAGTTGTCGATGCCGATCACCTTCCTACGGCCTGGGTGGTTCATGGAAAACTTCAGATGGGATATTGCTGCGGCGCGCGCAAGCGGCGTGATTCAGAGCTTCTTGCAGCCCCTGGACAAAGCGGTGCCGATGGTCGCCACCGCCGACGTCGGGCGTGTGGCTGCGCAACTACTCCAGGAAACGTTGACGGGCCGCCAGGTCGTCGAGTTGGAAGGGCCACGCCGTATGACCCCGAACGAGATCGCCGCCACACTTGCTGAGCTCCTTTGCCGTCCCGTGAGGTCGGAATCTGTGCCGCGCGGGACTTGGGAGCCGCTCT
>Ga0210401_10008079_pt1 | contig 10468 bp, 8 predicted proteins | sample IncBWH32MmetaG_FD_150866 | JGI IMG/M metagenome (GOLD analysis project Ga0210401, IMG submission 150866) | Forest soil microbial communities from Barre Woods Harvard Forest LTER site, Petersham, Massachusetts, United States - Inc-BW-H-32-M | ecosystem: Environmental > Terrestrial > Soil >... | reverse complement strand
AAATGGAGATTGCTAAGCAAGATCCGCGTGGCGCGCTGCAGACGTTGGAGGCTGTGACGCCCTATGAGCGCGGGCAAATAATAGGGAATCTCAGCAACTGCTGCCTCATACCGATTTATCTAAGAGGCGAAGCGTATCTGGCGGCGGGGCAAGGCTCGCAAGCGGTTTCAGAATTTCAGAAAATTTTGGATGATCGAGGCGTGGTGGCGAATTGCTGGGCGGGTTCGTTGGCGCAGCTTGGTAAGTCGCGCGCACAGGTGTTGCTCGGATATAACGCGGCTGCACGCGTGAGCTACCAGCAGTTCTTGATGCAATGGAAGGACGCCGATCCGGATGTGCCGGTATTCAAGGCTGCGCGCGCTGAATACGCGAAATTAAAATAGAGTCTGTAACCGCAGGGGCTCGCGTTTGACCTCTGTAGGCGGCCATGTTACGGTCCTCTTTCTTGAACCGTCTTGAGCCCTGCTTGAGCACCCACGAAAACAAACCAACGCTTCCCCTGCGCTCCGGCGGTCCTGCGGCGCGGATTGCGGTTATCCCGGGCGACGGGATCGGGAAAGAAGTCACGCCGGAGGGTATGAAGGTGCTGCGCGCGGCCGCCGCGGCGGGGAAGCGAACGCTGGAATTTGTTGAGTTTGATTGGGGGGCAGACAAGTTTCTGCGGGAGGGTGTATCGCTCCCGGCGGGGGCGGTCGAGATGCTGCGGGACGAGTTTGACGCCATCCTCTTCGGGGCGCTTGGCGACCCGCGAGTTCCGTCCAACCAGCACGCCGCCGACATACTGCTGGGCTTGCGATTCAAGTTGGATCTCTATGTCAACGCCAGGCCGGTCGAGTTGCTGCATGAGCGGCTGACGCCTTTGCGGGACCGGACGGAGAAAGACGTCCGGATCATGGTCTTTCGGGAGAACACCGAAGGGCTATATGTGGGCGTAGGGGGATTCTTCAAGAAGGGCACTGCAGACGAGATTGCGGTGCAGGAGGATGTGAACTCGCGCAAGGGCGTGGAGCGCATTATTCGCTACGCATTTGAATACGCGCGGAAGAATGGATTGAAGCGCGTCTGCATGAGCGACAAATCCAATGCCATGACCTTCGCCCATGATTTATGGCAGCGTGTCTTCAAGGAAGTGCGGCAGGAGTACCCAGAGATCGACTCACGTCATCTTTACATTGATACTCTGGCGATGGAGATTGTCCGCGACCCGCGACAGTTTGATGTGATCGTGACGTGCAACTTGTTTGGCGACATTATCAGCGACCTGGGGGCGCAGTTGGCGGGAGGGTTGGGACTGGCGCCTTCGGGGAATATCCATCCGGGGCGGACGTCGCTCTTTGAGCCGGTGCACGGGTCGGCACCGAACATTGCAGGCAAGGGCATTGCGAATCCTCTTGGTTCAGTGCTAACCGCGGGAATGCTGCTGGAATTCCTGGATTGGAAGGCGGAAGCCGCCGCTGTACACGCCGCTGTGAAAGAGGCGCTGTTAAAGAACTACTTGACCCCAGACCTTGGCGGGACGAAAAAGACAAATGAGGTTGGTAATTGGATAGCGGATTTTGTGTCCAAGAGCATTGCTACTAGGTGAAGTGTTACTTGAGGTGCAAGCGCAAAGCCTACAAGCGCCGCCGCGGCTTAAGGAACCAGAACAATTCTGCGGCCCGACGGTTGTGGGCGGTCCCACACCCGCTCGATCTCGGCCAGTGGAACTCGCTTCGTCTCGATGCGCAATTTTCCGCGAGCGGCTCGCGTCATGACCTGTTGCATCGCATCCACTAGAATCTCACGCGAGGGTATCCCGCCTGTTCCAACAATCGTCAGAGGCGTGCTGCGCAAAACCGCCGCGGGCAGCGAGATAGTTGGTCCGGCGTTTTCACCCACCTGCACCAGGCGGGTTGGCTTGGCGGCGGCAGCGAACTCCGATTTTGTGATTGCTGCCAACAAGACCTCCGTCGGGCGTCCCCAGACGTAATCAATGATCACGTCGAAGCCCGCTTCTCCGGCCTCCTGCGCGAAGGCAGACTTAAGGGAGTCCTCGGGTTGGTCTAGTGGGATGACCGTATCTGTGCCGAGTTCTCGGAGCGCACTGAGCACCTGCTGGTTGCGGCCTGCTCCGACTACGCGGGTAGCACCGAGCAGCTTGGCAATTTGTACAGCGAGCTTTCCGGTTACTCCCGTCGCACCAAGGATCAGCACAATCTCGCCGGGCACCAGTTTTGCGCAGTGCGTGAGCGACAGCCAGGCCGACACAGCCGGATTGGGCAGCGCCGCTGCGGTCGCATCATCCAGCTCGACGGGCACAGGGAAACAAAATGCGCGGGGGGCGACAGTGCTCTCAGCCATCGCGCCGTAGGGGCGCCTCGAGCCGCCGAAGAAAACACGCGTGCCATCCTCGAGAATCCCCAGGCCGTCTGTTCCACAGATGACCGGCAGCTCACGAGGACTGGCAAAGTGCGCGCCACTGGCGAGTTGTTTGTCGACGGATTTCAGTGAAGCCGCGCGAACGCGAACGAGCGCTTCTTCCTCGCCGGGGGTGGGCTCGGCAAAATCTGCAAATCGGGGTGCCTTCCCAAGCTCATGCAGTACTGCTGCTTTCATTTCTTCCTCGATCTGCTGCGCTAGCTAAAGCGTCACTTTAGCTAGCCAGATGATTGCCAGCGGGCGGAACGTTGCTGGCCTCGCGCCATGATTGTAATGAGCATTCCTAGCAAGAACCCTCCGACGTGGGCCCACCAGGCGACTCCGCCCGATGCGGCGGATCCGACCGCGCCGAGCGACCCGAATGCCGACAGAAATTGCAGGATGAACCAGCAGCCGAGAATCAGCACCGCGGGGATCGGTACGAGAAAAACAAAGACCAGCGTCAGGATGCGCGAGCGCGGGTAGAGGATGGCATACGCGCCCATTACGCCGGAGATTGCGCCGCTGGCCCCAAGCGCGGGGACAGTCGAATTCATGTTGAAGAGGACATGCAGCAGGCCGGAGCCGAGTCCGCAGAGCAGGTAGAAGAATAAGTAGGTGATGTGGCCGTAGAAGTCCTCAACGTTGTCGCCAAAGATCCAGAGGAAAAGCATGTTGCCGGCGATGTGCAGAATGCCGGAGTGCAGAAACATGCTGGTGAGCAGAGGGAGGAACGCGGGCTCAAAGGGAGCATTGCCGGAGAGCCAAGCGGGGAAGCGGGCGGGAACGGTGGCGTAGGTGATCATGAATGACTTAAAGGCGTGCGGCGGGAGTGTGTACTGGTAAACGAAAACGAGCACATTTAGGAGGATAAGGGCGTTGTTGACGGTGGGGTACGTGCGGCGGGGATTCAGGTCCTTGAGAGGAATGAACACTTTATTTTCCGCGAATCCGGCTGACAAACAGATTCAGGAATCGCTCGGCGTCGGAGGCCAGACAGACGCGGGCGTTAGGTTTCAATTCAATGACGCCCTCAATCTCATAGTGGTCCCCATGTAGCACGTTGTTCTCGTTTGATCCGTTGCGATTGGCTACCGTTTCGCCGCGGGTGAACTCGCCCTTGGTTTCCACGTCCACATGCATGTCTTTGAGGGTAACCAACGTGGGATCGAAGACTGCGCCCACGGCCAAGGGGTCATACATGGCAGCTCCGGAGTAGCCGCTCTTCTCCGAACGAGTCAAATAGAAATCCGCGAGCTTGGCAATGAAGTCACTCTGCGGGCCGTGGTTGGCTTGTAATTCCGCAAGGTACTTGCGGGTCATTAAGGTTCGTTCTCCCACGTCGGAGCCGATCATGGTGACCGTCCAGCCGGCATTGAACACGATCTGCGCCGCCTCCGGGTCATTATAGATGTTCGCCTCGGCGGCGCCGTTGACGTTCCCTCCATTGATCGACCCGCCCATGATCACGATGTCGCGGACCAAGGATGCTATGGAAGGGTCCTTGGAAACGGCCAGTGCGATATTCGTAAGCGGCCCGACCGGAATCAAGGTCAGCTCATGCGGGTACTTGTGCACTAGTTCGATGATCAGGTCGGGACCGAAGCGCGCATCGGCCTTGCATTTCGAGGGCGGCAACTCGACTCCAGCAAGACCGTTCTTGCCATGCCAGAACTGCGCGGTGATCAGTTTCTGGTTCAGCGGGTGCTGCGCGCCGCCCGCAACGGCGACGTCGCAGCGGTTGGCCAAGGACACGATCTTCAGCGCGTTCTCCAGGCCTTGCTTTGCCTCAACGTTGCCGGGCACGACAGTCAGGGCTTCGACCTTTAGCTCCGGCGAATTCAACGCCAGGAGGATGGCCATTGCGTCATCGACGCCGGGATCGGTGTCGATGATCACGCGGCGGGGCGTAGCTGCGGAGGCGCTGCCTGCTAGAGAAAACAGAGCAAGTAAGGCGACCGAAATGGACGAGCGCTTTGAATGCCTCAGCGGAGAACTCCTCTCTTGAAAGCCGTCGCAAACCATAAAACACGCGCAAGCGCGAATGGGAGTTGGCAGAGTACCGGAATTGAAGGGAATTGCAAGGTGCGCAGAGCTGCGTGTCCGATAATAATGTCGTCGCGCCGACATAGTTAACATAATCTGGAATGACTGCAACATGTTCAATTCACGAAGGATGGGGGCGACGCGGGACATGCGTATCGTTTTTTTTTGTGTGATCCCTGCGCGGCGGTGGCCGGTCAGTAAGCGGGGATGAACGGATAACGGTCGCCGCGCGGGCGACACGTGGCAAGGTTCGTGTTCTTAGGTGTCTCGATCGGACCGCAGGAGGAAGTTCGCCGCCGTGAGAAGGGAAGGGGCAGATTGGAAGAAGCCAACTGATGAGGCAATGAAGGAGCTTTGACTAGTCTTTGATTCTTCCGAGTTCGCTGTGGAATCGATGCTTGCTTTCATCGACCTCGAGCCGATTCTTCAGAAGCAGTTTTGCTTCTTCGGCGGCGGCGCGCAATTCGGGATGTCGATCGTCATGGGTTGAGGTCATGACCGCGGTGGCTAGACGCTGCAGGCAGTTCTCCAATTCAGTGATCCGCTTGACGACCTCTGGTGCGGACGTCTGGGCCTTGACGTAGGTATCGAGAGCAACTTCGCCTTCGACTTTTTCGATGTGCTCAGTGATGGTGGTTTCGCCGTCGTTTACCGGATGAACGACCTGGGGAACGACACCAGTGAGTGGATTCTGGTTCGCCATCCGTGGATTATAACGCGAGAAGCGCCAGCCTAGAATGCGTCGCCTACAGAGGCGGGCTCGCAAAACTTGGAGTGATTGATCTGGCGACCAGAAGGTAGACTGTGATGTGAAGGCGCCTCGCCGTGACTTCCATAAATCCGATTGCGGCTAAGCTCCATCAATGCTTTTGCCGGATTTCCCCTGCCAATTGTGCGGAATGATTTGCGCGGAGTGAGCGCGTGTGGTAATTAACTTAGCTCTGCGTGTGCGTGCGATTCGGACATAGCCTCGCCATTCGGTTGGAGTTCGACGCAGCGTCGGCGCGCCGACAGCGAAATGCCCGCCCGGGAAACGGAAGCCATTATCTTGAAGACTTTTCCGCTGGGCGAGGCCGACCGCCTGGTGAGCTTTCTTGGACGCACGTCTGGCCGCGTTCGCGGAGTCGCTGGCGGCGCGCGCCGCGTGAAGAACCGCTACGGCTCTACGCTGGAGGTTCTCTCTCACGTGCAGATCTGGTACGTGGAGAAGGAAACGCGAGAGTTGGTGCGCATCCAGCAGTGCGAGTTGCTGGAGTCCTTCAATAAGGCGCAGAGTAACTATGAGCTGAGCACCGGCCTGGCGGTGATCAGTGAGACCGCTGAGTTAGTGCTTCCAGACCACGAAGTGGCCGAGCCGATGTTCCGGCTAATTCTGATGGCCGCGCGGGAGATCGAGCGGACAGGGGATTGGGCGCTGCCGCTGACGTACTTCGCGTTCTGGACAGTGAGGCTTGGCGGGTGGCTGCCGCGGTTTGACCGCTGCTCGTTATGCGGCGCAGAGTTCGGGGCCGGTGCCGCGTATCACGCGCCGTGGGAGCCGGGCCTTCTTTGCGAGAAGTGCCGCCGTCCGGGAATGAAGCCACTGCATCTCGAGGCGCGTCAGTTCGCGGAACGATTCACGAATGAACGGCTCGACCGCATCGAGGATGCTAGAGGTTCAAGTAAAACTTTAACCGAGTTGCGCGAAGCCGCTCTGAATTGGATCGAGCACCATAGCGACAGAAAGCTGAAAACCCGAGAGCTTTTGGAGACGACTTGATACCTAAAGCAAAACCTCAGAAGCGAATTGGAATCACATTTCAAGATTTGATTTTGAAGTTGTCGCAGTTTTGGGTGCGGCAAGGCTGTGTGCTTCAGCAGCCCTACGATGTGGAAGTCGGGGCAGGGACGATGCACCCGGAGACGTTCCTGCGTGTGCTCGGACCTGCACCGTATCGCGTGGCGTATGCGCAGCCAAGCCGTCGGCCCGCCGACGGGCGCTACGGCGAAAATCCCAACCGCCTATACAAGCATTTACAGTTTCAGGTGATCCTCAAGCCGTCGCCGGTCGACGTCCAGGACATTTACCTGAAGAGCCTCGCCGCGATCGGAATCAATCTCAAGGAGCACGACATTCGCTTCGAGGAAGACAACTGGGAGTCGCCGACCCTCGGTGCTTGGGGGATCGGCTGGCAGGTGCTGCTCGATGGACTCGAGATTACGCAGTTCACCTACTTCCAGCAGAGCGGCGGAATTGACCTGGACCCCATCTCCGTCGAGTTGACCTACGGACTCGAACGCATCTGCGCGTTCTTGCAAGGTGTCGAGAGCGTCTACGATCTGCGCTGGTCCGATGACAAAAGCTACGGCGATATTCGCCTCGCGGAAGAGCAACAACTTTCCGTATACAGTTTCGATCGCAGCGACGCGGCAGCCATTCGCACAGAGTTTGAGTTGCACGAACGGCAAGCTAAAGAGTTACTTGAAGGTTTTGCTGGCGTGGAAGGGCAGGATAAAGCCCGCTATCCGGTGCTGGCGGCGTACGATCACTGTCTGAAGTGCTCGCACCTTTTCAATCTCATGGACGCGCGCGGAGTCATCTCTACGACAGAGCGCGCGGCATTGATGGCGCGCGTGCGCGGACTAGCCTGTCGCACGGCAGCCGCCTATCTGGAACAAATTGGTGGGGCACCACAGCGGAGAGACATGCGAGCAGAGGTGCATGTATGAGCCCGGTCGCAAAGAAGGCGCAACGACGACCGATGTCCCCCGCCGGAGTGCAACCGGAAAAGAAAATGGAACTGCTCTTCGAGATCGGCTGCGAGGAGATTCCGGCAGGCATGGTGGCGAAGGCCGCGGACGATCTGAAGGCATACATCGAGAAATTGCTCACAGCGGAGAGCGTCGGCAATGGCGTTACGGTTGAGACATTCGGTGGCCCGCGGCGGCTGACACTTTGGGTGCAGAACCTGCCCCGCAAGCAGGCGGATGTAGTCAACGAGGTGACCGGTCCGCCGAAGTCCGTAGCTTACGATGCGGTCGGCGAGCCGACACGCGCGGCGGTAAGTTTCGCGGAGAAGCAAGGCGTCGCATTGCACGAGGTCTTTCTGGTCACGACTCCCAAGGGCGAATACCTCGCCGCGAAACAGGTGAAGCGCGGCCGCACCGTCGAGCAAATTCTCGCCGATATTCTCCCTCGCGCCGTTCATGATCTCGCGTGGCCTCGCTCGATGACCTGGACCGGCCTGGATGGGTCGCGATTCATCCGGCCCATTCGCTGGATCCTTGCGGTGCTGGACGGCAAGCCGCTCAGGCTCACGTGCGCCGGAATTGCCGCCGGAGACACGACCCGGGGCCATCGTTTTCTAGGAGCACCGTCGATTCGCGTTCGCAACTTCGCGGAGTACGAGAAGAAGTTGCGCGCGAACGGCGTGATCGCGCGTCCCTCCGAGCGACGCGCTAAGATTGAAAAAGAGTTGGCAGCGCAAACCAAAGCCGCCGGGCTTCGGCTTCACGCCGACCCTAATCTGCTCGACCTCGTCACCTATCTCAATGAGTTCCCAACTGTGATCCAGGGGAAGTTCGACCCCGCGTTCCTGAGCCTTCCGGACGAGATACTGATCACGGTCATGCGCGACCACCAGAAATATTTCGCGCTGGAGAAGCGCGGCGGGGAACTGGCTCCGTCGTTCCTGGCGGTGATTAATTTAGCAAAGGATGCGAAGGGCCTGGTGCGTGAGGGACATGAGCGCGTACTGCGCGCCCGGTTTGCCGACGCGCAGTTCTTCTGGGCCGCCGACCAGAAATGTCGGCTCGCCGACTATCTGCCCAAGCTCGAAAAAATCACCTACGAGTCCCGCTTAGGCAGCTATCGCGATAAGGTGGAGCGCATCCGCTCGATAGCCCGCTGGCTGATGGAGCAGTGGTTCAATCTCGGCATGATGCAGGCGCACGTGGCCGATGCCGACCGCGCCGCGGAACTGGCCAAGTGCGATCTCGCCACGGAAATGGTGCGCGAGTTTACCGAATTGCAGGGCATCGTCGGCGGCCTCTACGCGCGTGCCCAGGGCGAAGCGGATGACGTTGCCGACGCCATCTACGATCACTATCGACCCGTCGGGTTGGACGATCCCATTCCCAGAAACTTGATCGGCTGCGCGGTCGCAATGGCCGACAAGCTCGACTCCATCGTCGGCTGCTTCGCGGTGGGCCTCGTGCCGACCGGTTCCAGCGACCCCTACGCGCTTCGTCGTGCGGCGTTAGGAGTAGTGAAGATCATCCTCGATAAGAAGCTTCCGGTGTCTTTGTCGGCGGTGGTGGGCGCGGTCGCTAAGGTGCTGTTGACGAGTGCTCCGAAGAAGGGCGTCACCCCAAAACAGGAAGCGCAGATCTTGGATTTCATTCTCGACCGTGCGCGGTACGTATTTCGTGAGCGTGCCGGCTACGGCTATGACGAGGTCAGCGCCGTCTTTCGCGCCGGCGCTGACGATTTACTGGACGCGGAGAAGCGACTGGCTGCGTTGCGCTCCATTCGCAAGTCGAAAAATTTCGAACCGCTCGCGGTGTCTTTCAAGCGCATTCGGAAGATCCTGGAAAAGTCCAACGTAAAGAGCGACGGCCTCTCAGCGCAACCGGACCTCTTCGAGAGCGAAGCGGAAAGGGAACTGTTCGCCGCGGGCCGAGCCGCAGCGGCAAAAGTGCAAACGGAAAAGCGCGCCGGTCAATACGAGCAGGCGCTGGAGCGCATCGCCGGATTGCGTAAATCGATCGACCGCTTCTTCGATGAAGTCATGGTGATGGCGGAAAACGAAGCGGTGCGCAAAAATCGCTTGGCGCTGCTCGCGGAATTATTACGTGAATTCACGACGGTCGCGGATTTTTCGGAAATCGGCGCGAGCGAGTAGTATCAAGTTTTACTTGAAGTATGTGATGTCGGCGACGGCGAGGTCGGCACGCCGACATTGTTCGAGGAATCACAACGTATCAGACAAAATCTCAAAGCGAGGATGACAGTGACGAAATGGGTCTACTTTTTTGGTGCAGGTAAAGCAGAGGGCGACGGCACGTGGCGCGACTTGCTCGGCGGAAAAGGTGCGGGCCTGGCCGAGATGACCAGGATCGGGTTGCCAGTACCTGAGGGTTTCACCATCTCCACGGAGGCTTGCGACTACTTTTATAAGAACGGCAAGAAGTATCCGGCGGAGTTAAAGAAGCAAGTCGCGGATCAGGTGGCGCGCCTCGAGAAGGTCACGCGCAAGAAGCTCGGCGATGCCAAGAGTCCGCTGCTTGTCAGCGTGCGCTCCGGCTCGGCGCGCTCCATGCCTGGCATGATGGAGACGATTCTGAATCTCGGGCTTAATGAGCGCTCGGTGCAAGGGTTGGCGCAGTCCACGAAGAACGAGCGCTTTGCTTACGACGCGTATCGTCGATTTGTGCAGATGTACTCCACTGTGGTGATGGAGTTGCCGAAGGAAGACCTCGAGCACCGCTTGCGCGCGATGAAGGAAAAGCTCGGCGTCAAGCAGGATACGGACGTTCCGGCAAGCGGCTGGAAAGAGTTGGTGGGGGAGTACAAAGCCAACTTCCGCGAGAAGACCGGTAAGGATTTTCCCGAGGATCCCATCGAGCAATTGTGGGGAGCGATCGGCGCGGTGTTTGGTTCATGGATGGCGGAGAAGGCAGTCACATATCGCCGCGTGGAGAAAATCACTGGCCTGCTCGGCACGGCCGTCAATGTGATGCAAATGGTGTTCGGCAATACGGGCGAGACTTCGGGCACGGGCGTTTGCTTTACGCGCGACCCCAGCTCCGGCGAAAAGATTTTTTATGGCGACTACCTTGTGAACGCGCAGGGCGAAGACGTCGTAGCAGGTATTCGCACGCCGATGCACCTGAGCGAAATGAAACGCGCCATGCCTAAGGTCTACGCGCAGCTTGAGAAGGTTCGAGTAAAACTTGAGAAGCATTATCGCGACATGCAAGACATGGAGTTCACCGTCGAGGATGGCACGCTGTACATGCTGCAGACCCGTACCGGCAAGCGCAC
>Ga0210401_10008077_pt1 | contig 10469 bp, 9 predicted proteins | sample IncBWH32MmetaG_FD_150866 | JGI IMG/M metagenome (GOLD analysis project Ga0210401, IMG submission 150866) | Forest soil microbial communities from Barre Woods Harvard Forest LTER site, Petersham, Massachusetts, United States - Inc-BW-H-32-M | ecosystem: Environmental > Terrestrial > Soil >... | reverse complement strand
GCTGCCCGAATCAGGCGTTCCAGTTCGCTGAGCGGCGTGAACTCCGACGTCTTTGCACCCGCATCGTGATAAATCTTTTCTTCGACGACTGTGCCGTCCATGTCGTTGGCGCCGAATCGGAGCGCGATTTGCGCAATGCTCGGCGTCAGCATGATCCAGTACGCCTTGATGTGATCGAAATTATCGAGCATCAGGCGCGAGACCGCGATGCAGCGCAGATCGTCGTAGCCCGTCGGCTTCGGAATGTACGCCAACGCTGTGTTGTCCGGGTGAAACGCCAGTGGGATGAACGCGACGAAGCCGTGCGTCTCGTCCTGCGCCTCGCGCAACAGCGCCAGGTGATCCACGCGCTCTTCCACCGTTTCCACGTGCCCGTAGAGCATTGTGGCGTTCGAACGCAGGCCGATGCGATGGGCTTTCTTCGCGATGCTCAGCCACATCCGCCCGCTGACTTTGTGGTCGCAGATGATTTTGCGCACCCGGGGATGAAAAATTTCCGCGCCGCCGCCTGGGCAGGAATCCACGCCGGCGTCTTTCATCTTCTGCAACGTTTCCTCGATTGTCAGCTTTGCGATGCGCGCGAAATAATGCACCTCCACCATGGTGAACGCTTTCAGGTGCACGTGCGGATGCCGCTGCTTCAAGCCGCTGATCATCTCCAGAAAATGGTCGAACGAAAGATCGGGATGCAGGCCGCCCACGATATGAAACTCCGTCGCACCCTCGCGCACGCCTTGCGCGGCTCGCTGGTAGACCTCGTCCAGTGCATAGGTGTATGCGCCGGGAGCATTCGGGTCGCGTCCGAACGCGCATAGCTTGCAATGCGCCACGCACACGTTGGTGGGATTGATGTGTCGATTGACGTTGTAATAGGTGACGTTGCCGTGGCGCTTCTCGCGCACATGGTTCGCCAGCCAGCCCACCGCAAGCAGATCCGGCGAGCGGAACAGCGCTACGCCGTCATCAAACGAGAGGCGTTCTCCGGCCAGCACCTTGTCGGCGATGGGTTTCAGTGTTGCGTCGTTTATCGTCAGTTCGGTCAAGATTTGTCCACTCATTTGGTGCTAGCGCGAAAGCTAAAGACATGCTTCTAATTTAATTGTAACCAAAATTTACTCAACAGTGCTGGCCGATTTGCTCCCAATCCAAATCCCAACAAAGCCCGGCAGGGTTACCATGGTAACCAAAACTACAGCCATCCAAAGAGCATTCAGAGATAATCCAAACAAACGCTCCTGTTCAAAAGTTAAGTCTGTCGACGCCTCCCAAAATTCTCCCAATGGCGTTAGAAGTACCACCATGAGCAGGAGTGGAATTCCCAGAAAGATTCCATACCTTAGCCATACTATGCGAATAGACTTGCCCGACAATTTTCCCATGGCGTAAGAGAACCAGCCAACGGAGGCCATCATTGCGAGAGCCAGGATCTGCCTGACAAGCAGCACCGGTATTGTCGCCTCCGATTCAGCTCTTCCAGATTGCTGCCGCGGCGCCCCAGAACAACAGGAACAACATACTAATATAGCCGTTCACGGTGAAAAACGCAGCGTTCAGCTTGCTCAGGTCGTCAGCCTTGACCAACGAATGCTCGTAAGCCAGCAGCGCCGCGACCACCGCGATTCCGACCCAGGCCGGCCAGGGCAGCCCAAATCCGTACGCCAGCCAACTCAGCAGTGCCACCACGCCGATGTGCATCACCCGGGCGATCCGCAAAGCGCCGGCAATGCCGAACCGCTTCGGGATCGAATACAGGCCCGCGTCCTTGTCGAACTCCACGTCCTGGCAGGCGTAAAGCACGTCGAAACCGCCAACCCACAGGGTGACCGCGCCGCAGAGAATCAGCATCCGCCAATCGAGCCCGCCGGTAATCGCGATCCACGCCGCCGCCGGCGAAATGCCCAGCGCAAAGCCCAGGAAGAGATGCGACCAGTTGGTGAACCGCTTGGTGTAGGAATAGAAGAAGAGAATGGCGATGGCCAGCGGGGCCAGCTTCAGCGCCAGCGGATTCAGTTGCCACGCCGCGACGAAAAACACCGCCACCGCAAGCAGCGTAAAGGCCCAGGCAAACGAAACGGAGAGCGCTCCGGTGGCCAGTGCGCGCATCTTTGTGCGTGGATTTTCCTTGTCGTAGCGCAAATCCGCAATCCGGTTCAGCGTCATCGCCGCGGAGCGCGCCGCCACCATCGCCACCACAATCCATAGGATCTGCCGCACCGTGGGCCAGCCGTGCAGCGTCGCGCGCGCCGCCAGCAGCGCGCCCGTCAACGCAAACGGCAGCGCGAAGACCGAGTGCTCAAATTTGATCATTTCCAGTATGGTGCGAATGCGCCCGGCCATGCGTTCAACTCTCCGCTTTCTTCGATGCGCCACTGCCCGTCCATCGGAACATTTTCTCCTGTGGCAGCCCCGCTTGCGCCAGCACCCGGCAGACGTATTGCGTCACCAGGTCGTCGATTGTTTTCGGCAGGTGATAGAACGAAGGCATCACCGGCATGATCACCGCACCGGCCGCTTGCGCCCGCAGCATGTTTTCCAGGTGAATCCTGTTTAGCGGCGTGTCCCGCACGCAAAGAATCAGCTTGCGGCCTTCTTTCAACATCACGTCGGCGGAGCGGGCCATCAGGTCGTCGCACATCCCGCAAGCGATCGACGCTAGCGCGCCGACGGTGCAGGGAATCACGATCATGGCGTCCACGCTGTAGCTGCCGGAAGCGATGGACGCGCCCACGTCTTTATTGGAGAGGACCTCAATCTTTTTTGGCGTGCGGCCCAGAACGCGTCCCGGCAGCTTCTTCAGATCACCGGAAGTGATGCGGAGCTCCTCGGCGAAGAGCCGCTGCCCGGTCTCCGTCACCACCAGGTGAATCTGGGACACGCGCGGATCGTCCTCCAGCATGGAGAGCGTTTTTTGCGCGAAAACGGCGCCGCTGGCTCCGGTCACACCCACGGTAATCGTTTGTCCCTTGTTCGAAGGCATGGAATTGTGTGCGGTTTATTCAGTCTCGCAGCGGCCTGCAGGCAAGTCAAGCTTAGGCTGGATATCGCACCGATGTTAAGATGCGTAGCGGTCGAACACTATGAAATCCGACGAACTATTGAAACTTTTGCAAGCGGTGGAGTCCGGGAAACTCTTGTCCGAGGCGGCTTTGGACAAGATGAAACACCTGCCGTTTGAAGATATCGGATTCGCCAAGGTGGATCATCACCGCGCGCTGCGCCAGGGTTACGCGGAAGTGATTTTCGGCAAGGGCAAGACGCCCGCGCAGGTGGCGGAGATCGTGCGCGCCATGGTGACGAAGAAAGCGTCGTGCCACAACGTGCTGGTCACCCGCGCAGATGCGAAGATGTTCGCCGCGGTGAAGCGCGTCAGCCGCGCCGCGAAATTTCATGCGCTCTCCGGCGTGATCACCATCGAGCGAAGCGCGGAAATTTCGGGGAAGGGAACGATCCTCGTCGTTTCGGCCGGCACCAGCGATATTCCGGTGGCTGAAGAAGCAGTGCTCACCGCCCGCATGATGGGCAATCGCGTGGAGCAGCTCTTCGACGTTGGCGTCGCGGGAATCCACCGTTTACTTGAGCACCGCACGAATCTCACGGAGGCGCGAGTGATTATCTGTGTCGCCGGAATGGAAGGCGCCCTGCCGAGTGTGGTCGGCGGTCTCGTCGGCATTCCGGTTATTGCCGTGCCAACCAGCACCGGCTACGGCGCAAGCTTCGGCGGCGTAGCCGCGCTCCTCGGCATGTTGAATTCCTGCGCCTCCAACGTCACCGTAGTTAACATCGACAACGGCTTCGGTGCCGCCTGCGTCGCGTCCTGCATTAACCGTTTGTGAAATTGGCCGCTAGCAGCGTCCGTCGTGTGACAGGAGAACGCGGATCCGGCCCCCGTCGGATAACCACTGGAACCCGCTTGAATCAGTTCGCGTAAAAGGTCGAATCAAACCCGAAACTTGTAACCAACCGGCCTCGGAAAGAACCCACTTGAATTTATTAGAAGCCAGTTCGGATACTCCGCGATCCTTGTCACCCAGGTGAAGCGTGAGCTGGCATCCGCCAATCGGGATGACGCCCGGCTGTTCGTGGAATAGGACAGTTTGCTCACTGGATCCCGCTAATTGGATCACGATGCGGCGCAAGTTGTAAGCCTCGTTTGCATCAAACTCGTACAGCCGAACCAACGGACAGTCCGGTGCTCCACTTTCCAAGAATTCCAGTTTCATGCCTCTTCTCTGTGTCCTCTGTGTCTCTGCGTTCAGCCTGCAATGTTTTCTTCACGTTTTCAACAGAACTTTCATGACGCCTCGTTTTTGGGCGTGCTTGATCGCTGAGGGGGCGTCTTTCAGCGCGAAAGTACGGGAGATTAGCAGCGTGGGATCCACCTTGCCGGAGCGGAGGAGCGCGATGGCTTTGGCGAAAGGCCCGCACCGCGAACCGACGACGGTGATTTCTTTCACCACGATGGGCCACGTCTCCACCGGCGCCGCGCCGTGAAACGTGGATTTCAGCAGCAGTGTGCCGCGCGGTTCGGTCATCCTTTGCGCAAGCGCCAAGCCCGTTGGAGATCCGGTCGCTTCTACAACCAGCCGAAAATTGTCCTTCACGCGCGTCAAATCGCTCGCATCGCCGCGCACCAGCTTCGTCGCAACGCCAGCTCTGCGAACCAAAGCCAGCTTGCTCGCATGTTTTCCATAAAGTACGACACGCAAACCCGCGGCCTTCAAGACCATGGCGATTAGCTGTGCCAGCTTGCCATCGCCCAAAACCGCCACACTGGGATATTTTCGAATATCAAGTTGATCGAGAATCTGGCACGCGGCGGCAAGCGGTTCGATGAACACAGCCTTCTCATCGCTCATGTTCGTGGGCACAACGTGCAGATTTTCGAGCGGCAGCGCCAAATATTCCGCGAACGCCCCGTCGTGTGCCACAATCCCCAGCACTGTCCGCCGTGCGCAATGCGTCTTCAGCCCACGCTTGCAAAAATCGCACAGCGGCCGAAATCCGTAGGCCGCACACGCTACATTGATCTCCCCGGCGACGCGCTTGCCAACCCACCTCTTCCTGGTTTTCGCTGAAACTCCCGCGACCTCCACGACCTCGCCGACAAATTCGTGTCCAGGCGTGCCGCGAAACGCATGGTATCCGCGCAGAATCTCCACATCGGTATTGCAAATGCCGGCCAGCCGCACACGAACCAACGCCCATCCCGGCCGCAGCTTGGGAACGGGCTTGCGCACCTTGGCCAACTTCTTGCTCTGTACCACAAAGCTGATCATCTTCATTTCACTTTTCAGTTTTTTCCGGCAGGTTGCGATCGTTCGGGAGCGCTACGCGTTCCCACAGTCCAATATCATAAGGCTGAAAGAAAATTTCAGCGCAGCGCCTGTACCAGCGCTTCCACAAGATCAGATTCCTGCTCCGAGAATACCGTCCGAAGATCGATCAGCAGCCTGTCCTCTTCGATTCGGGCAACTACGGGCGCCGCACCCGTGCCGGTTCGCAGCCGAACTTCCAATTCGCTCGCGGAATGCCGCGCGCTGGCGATGCGCAACACCTTCGTCGGCAGCGATTGCGCCGGGGTAGAACCGCCTCCCACAAGGGAGCGCCCGTCCGCAATTTCCAATTCCGCATCGGCACCGGCAACTTTCGCCGCCAACGCGTTGTAAAATCCGTCTGTCCGCATGCAAATGTCCTCGATACTCATCCGCATCATGCGCAGCGCCGGAATTTCGTTCCATGCCCCGCTCAGATACGTGCGCAACGTCGCTTCCATCGCGGCAATCGTCAGCTTATCCACGCGCAGCGCGCGGAACAGCGGATGCCGCCGCACTTTCTGCACCAGATCCTTTTTTCCGGCGATGATGCCCGCCTGTGGCCCGCCCAGCATCTTGTCTCCGCTGAAAAGCACCAGCGAAAATCCCGCTTCCACACTCTCTCTAGCGGTGGGCTCGCGAATCCCCACCGCTGCAAGATCCACCAGGCAACCCGACCCCAGATCCTCCACCACCGGCAGCCGCGTGCGCTCGCCGAGCGCAATCAATTCCGCCACTTCCGGCTTTTCCGTGAACCCGGTCACGGTGAAATTCGAAGGATGTACGCGCAAGATCACGCAAGTCTTCTCATTGATCGCGTTCTCGTAGTCGGAAATCCGGGTGCGATTCGTGGTGCCCACCTCGCGTAGCGCCGCACCGCTCTGCTCCATGATTTCCGGAATGCGGAAGCCATCGCCGATTTCGATCAACTCGCCCCGCGAAACTATCACCTCGCCGCCGCGAGCCAGCCCCGCCAGCGTCACCAGCACCGCCGCCGCACAATTGTTCACCACGATGGCCGCCTCGGCTCCGGTCAACCGTTCGATCAGCCGGGAAGTGTGCACGTCGCGCTTCCCGCGCGCTCCCGCGGCAACGTCGTACTCCAGATTCGAATATTGCGTTGCGGATTGCCGGAACTCTTCCAGAATCGCTTCCGGCAGCGGCGCTCGTCCCAGGTTCGTGTGCAGAATTACACCGGAAGCATTGATCACACCGCGCAGCGAGGGCGCCAGCGCCTGCTCGACACTCCCCACAACGCGCCGTTCAAGCGCATCCACGGAGAGTTGGGATTCCTCGACCGGGTCGCCTGAAACAATTTCCCGCCGCAATTGCGCCAGTACGCCGCGCACCAGCTCCACCAGGAATCCGCGGTCCAGCTTCCCGCCCAAATCCGCCACCCGTGGTCGCAGCAGCAACTCATCCACCGAAGGCAACTGCCGCAGCAGCGCCGTCTGGTCCGCACTTGACGCGGGTTTTGCTTTTTCCGGCATGCCGCCATTGGAGCACAGCAGGGAATCGCCCCGCAATTGCCAACTGTACGAACGGTCAGTCCTACGCTCCCCCGGCCATTGTTTCATGCGCAGCGCGCCACCGCGCCAAGGTTGACGTCGGCTGGGCGCGAATCTAGGATGAACTCTCGGGGATTTCCATCTCATGGCCACCATTGACGAGGATCTCTCGGCACTCGAGCGCGACATTCGTCAGCTCAAGATTGAGTACGACATGTATTTCGGTGGCGGCCGCAAGCGCCCTCCCACCGAAATCGAATGGCGCATTGAATTGATCGTCAAGCGCTACGGCGAGCGCGGCGGCGACATGAAGTTCGGCCAGCGCTTTCGTTTCGGTAATTTGGCGCAAACCTACGCCAAGTACAAAGACGTCTTTCGCAAACGCACAGCCAACCGCGAGGAAGGCAAAGTGCAGCGCCACTTCGGCGCTGCAGCCAAGGCCATTGAGGCCGAACGCGCCAGGGCCCAAGCCGCAGCGAACGCCTCCGCTTCCGCCGAAGCCGCCAAGGTTTTCCGCGTGGTTTGCACCGCGCCGGAGAAGGAAGCCGACAAAGTCGAGCAGCTCTACGAAGCCTTTGTCCGCGCCAAGCAGCAAGCCGGAGAAGAAATGGGCAAAATGACGCGAGCCGGCTTCAACGAATTCGTGCGCAAAAAGACCAAGGATCTCCAGACACAGAAGAACTGCCATGAAGTCGAGTATGTCGTCGAAACCGTCGACGGCCAGGTGAAACTCAAAGCCCTCGTCAAGTCCTGATTTTCCCCTGCAATTTTTCCCACAGATCTGTGTTTCCGGTTTTTTGCGCCTCCGCTTAAACTGGTAGGTTCTTTCCCGCATTGGAGGCGACATGGCTGTGGAGCGCGCGCTGCTCAGCGTATTTGACAAAACCGGTATCGTGGAATTTGCCCGCAGGCTGGCGGCGCTGAAAATCGAAATTCTCTCGACCGGCGGCACATCGAAACTCCTGCGCGAAGCCGGCGTGCCGGTGAAAGACGTTTCCGACTTCACCAACTGGCCGGAAATGCTCGGCGGCCGCGTGAAGACGCTGCACCCCAAGGTGCATGGCGGGCTGCTCTACCGCCGCCACAATCCCGACGACCTGAAACAAGCGAAAGACCACGGCATCACGCCGATCGATCTGGTGGTCGTGAATCTCTATCCCTTCGAAGCCACCGCCGCGAAGGAATATCTCCCGCCCGATGAACTCGTCGAAAACATCGATATCGGCGGCCCCACGATGTTGCGCTCGGCCGCGAAGAATTTCGAAAGCGTCACGGTGGTTACGGACCCCGCGGATTACGGCCGCATCGCCAAGGAACTCGAGGCCAAGGGCGACACCTCGCTTGCCACGCGACTCGACCTTGCGCGCAAAGTCTTCGGCGCCACCTCGCGCTACGACAGCGTCATCACCATGAACCTCGAGCGCCTGGCTGTGCACGCCGAAAAACTGGAAATTCAGGCGAAAGCCCCGCTCACCGAACGCGTATACATAACGCTCCGCCGCAAACAGGAACTCCGCTATGGCGAAAATCCGCACCAGGCCGCCGCGCTCTACATCCCCGCGGGGCATCCGGCGAAGGGATTGGCCGCGGCGAAGCAGCTTCAGGGCAAGGAACTTTCCTACAACAATTATGTCGACCTGGAAGCGGCGCGCAGCCTGGTTGCCGAATTCGAAGGCCCCGCGGCCGTCATCATCAAGCACAACAATCCCTGCGGCGCCGCGGAGCAATCCAGCCTGCTCGATGCTTACACGAAGGCGCTCGCCAGCGACCCGGTCTCCGCATTTGGCGGCGTGCTTGCCTTCAACCACATCGTGGACGCGCTGACCGCCGAGGAAGTCGCCAAGCTGTTCGTCGAATGCATCGTGGCGCCGGGGTTTGCCGATCGCGCGCAGGAAATTTTTGCCGCCAAGAAAAACCTGCGACTTCTGCACTTGCCGCAGGGCGGGCTCGACCACGACAAGGAGCTACAGATGAAGCGGATTCTCGGCGGCGTGCTGATCCAGCAGCCCGACCTCGGCAATCTGCATGACAAGGAACTGAAAGTCGCCACAAAGCGCGAGCCGACCGCTGCCGAACTCGACGACCTGAAATTCGCATGGAAGGTCTGCAAGCACGTGAAATCCAATGCCATTGTCTTCGCCAAAGACCGGGCAACGGTGGGCGTGGGCGCTGGACAGATGAGCCGCGTCGATTCCGTGAAGATTGCCGTGATGAAGGCGCAAAACCCGCTGCGGGGAACCGCCGTCGCTTCCGACGCCTTCTTTCCGTTTCCCGACGGCGTCGAAGAAGCTGCCAAAGCCGGCGCCACGGCAATCATTCAGCCGGGAGGCTCCGTGAAAGATTCCGAGGTCATCGAAACCGCCGACCGCCTGGGCCTCGCGATGGTCTTCACGAACATGCGGCATTTCCTGCACTGAGCTCCTGGGAACGCCAATCGGGAGATTCATCCCGCCAAACGCGCGGGATGGAGCAGAGTTGGCATTCCCAGGTTTGCCGCTTCCTCAGTGCCCTCTGTGCTCTCCCTCAGTGTTCTCTGTGTTAAAACTCTTTCCTTCTAAATCCCCAACAAAAGTCTATTCCCGCCCGATCCGGTCCACTTCTTTTTTCACGGCCAGCGCATCGAGTTTTTCCATCGGCAAACTCAAAAACAGATCAATCCGCCGTCCCAGCGTCACAAATGCATCCCGGAACGCCCATGCGATCTCATCGGGTGAACCCACAACGCCGGCCGGATCGGGAACTCCCCAATGCGCGGTGACAGGCTGACCGGGCCACACAGGGCAGACTTCCGCGGCTGCGGAATCGCAAACGGTAAACACAAAGTGCATTTGCGGCGCACCAGGCTTCGCGAATTCGTCCCAACTTTTGCTCCGCAAGCCTTCCACCGCCAGGCCCGCCGATTCCAGTTGTTTAAGAGCATAAGGGTGCACGCGCCCTGCCGGATGGCTTCCCGCGCTGTAGGCGCGAAAATTGGGCCGGCCGCGGCGATTCAGGATTGCCTCGCCCAGTATCGAGCGCGCGGAATTCCCGGTGCAAAGAAACAGCACGTTGTAAGGAAGCTGCATGGCGGCCGTTTCAGTTGCAGCAGTCCGTGCCGCAGCAAGGCACGCCTATGGGTTTCGTTGCGCGAAGGAATGCACTCATGAACTTGTTTTCAATCTGCGGGCCCACTTTGTCCGCATCGAACCCGGCGGCCTGCAGAAATTCGCGCGCCTCTTCCACCTGGTAAATGCGCGTAGGCTCCACTTCAATCGCATCGAACCCCGCCGCATCCAGCTTTTCCACATACTCCGTTTCCTGCAGCGCGCCGGCGATGCAACCTACCCACAGTTCCATGCTCTTTCTGATTTCCGCCGGCACCTCGCCGCGCAGCACCACGTCAGAAACCGCTAGCCGCCCTCCCGGCTTCAGAACGCGAAACGCTTCGCGCAGCACCCGGTCTTTGTCGCCGGAGAGATTGATCACGCAATTCGAAATGATCACGTCCACGGTGTTGTCGGGCAGGGGAATGTTTTCGATCGTCCCTTTCAGGAATTCCACATTCTGCACGCCGGCTTTGCGCTGGTTTTCCCGCGCCAGCGCCAGCATCTCGTCGGTCATGTCCAGTCCATACGCTTTGCCGGTTGGCCCGACGCGCTTGGCAGAAAGC
>Ga0210401_10008076_pt1 | contig 10471 bp, 8 predicted proteins | sample IncBWH32MmetaG_FD_150866 | JGI IMG/M metagenome (GOLD analysis project Ga0210401, IMG submission 150866) | Forest soil microbial communities from Barre Woods Harvard Forest LTER site, Petersham, Massachusetts, United States - Inc-BW-H-32-M | ecosystem: Environmental > Terrestrial > Soil >... | reverse complement strand
AAACTCACAATCCAATCCAATCCAATCCAATTTCGAAGAAACCCAGCGAATCGCACCAGAGTGACGAGGCTAACCGGAAATTATTCCGGGCCAGAAGTCGGCTTCGCGGAGATCGCCATTGATCTCCTCCAAGCCCGTTTCTGGCCAATCGGTAAACAGTGATCCTCCGCCAGACACAAGCGCGTCTATCGGTACCTATACCCGAAATCGAGCGTAAACCGGTCTGAGTGAGTGATTTGGTCTGTTTTGAACAACTGACAGAAACAGGCGCCGTCATGGGCTAACCCTATTCACGATGGGTTTTTTATTCGCCCAGTTGCACGCCTCCTTGGCGAATCGCAACTGAATCGTTCGCTGGCCCCCGGGTGCAATTGCGACTACAATTCCCGCGTGAGTGCCAGAATCCTTCTTCTCGTGACCTTCACTGCTGTCTTGCTTATGTCCAGATCGCAGCCCGGAGTATCGAACAGCGCAGCCTCCGGAGATGGTCTCTGCCGGCCACAAATTGCTGCGCATGGACCAGCCCCAAACAATGGAATCGTGATGAACGGGATCGACGTCCTCGAACAGGATGGTTTCCGGGAAGTCCGGGGTTCCGACCCGTCCTCCCCACGCGCAGTCGGTGTTATCACCAACCACACTGGTTTCGATGTCGAGGGCCGCAGGACGATTGATATTCTCGCCAAAGCGCCCGGCATCAAGCTCGTGGCGATATTCAGCCCCGAACACGGCGTGACCGGGGAACTCGACGTCAATTCGGTGGGCGATTCAGTCGATCGCGCCACGGGCGTACATATCTACAGCATCTACGGCGACACGACGGCGAGCCGGCATCCACCCGAAAGCGTGCTCCGGAAGCTGGATGTCCTAGTGATCGACATCCAGGACATCGGCTCCCGTTTCTATACGTACGAGTCTACCCTGGGTTACACACTTGAATCTGCAGCGATCACCGGCACCGAGGTCGTTGTGCTCGATCGGCCGAACCCTTTAACCGGTGTGCATGTGCAAGGACCTGTCTCGGATGGCAAACACCTCAACTTTGTCGATTACACGAGGGAACCGATTCGCCATGGCATGACGGTGGGCGAGTTGGCGAAGATGTTTAACAGCGAGCGCCACATCAACGCCAAGCTCACGGTGGTTCCCGTAAAGGGATGGACGCGCAGCGACTGGTTTGATTCCACCGATCTGGTTTGGATCAACCTGTCGCCGAATATGCGGAATATGAATGAGGCCGCGCTGTACACCGGGATCGGGATTTTGGAGTATACGAATGTATCCGTCGGTCGCGGGACGGATACGCCGTTCGAGGTGTTTGGTGCGCCGTGGATCAGACCACGGGTATTCGCGCAGTATCTGAATGCACGCCAAATCCCGGGTGTCCGATTCGTGCCAACCTGGTTTACACCCGCCAAAGATGCCAAGTTAGGCGGACAGCGCGTTGGCGGGGTGCAGATGATCGTGACTGACCGGTCTGTTCTCGATGCGCCGGAACTTGGATTGGAACTTGGCTCCGCGCTGCTGAAGCTCTATCCCGCCGATTGGGAGTTGGATCGATTGATCGATCTGCTGGGGAATGAGTCGACCTTGGAGGAGCTTAAGTCCGGCAAAGATCCGCGGTGTATTGCCGAGGACTATCAGCCGGATCTGCAACAATTCATGCGGGTCCGGCAAAAGTACCTGATCTATACCGATCACTGAATGTCGAGCGATAAGAGGCGTGGCCGTTGAAACATTCAATTTCAACGAAAACCGGCCAAGAATCTGTGAGCCGAAATGTATCCAAAAAGCCGAGAAGATCGTTTATAGGCATCCAGACGCGACGCGGTTTCTGCCCAATTCTGGCAAACGGAGTTGTTCAACAGCCACTTGCGCGTGCCATCCGAGAACATCAAACTTTGCGCCTGAGCGTTTGCTGAGAATTTGCGTGCTCATCCTTCCGCCAACTTGAGATGCGGTCACCCGCTAAAGGTACCTGCAAGTCGGCTTGTATGAATCGATCTCAGAAACTCCTGGATCACGGGCTACCCTGAAGTAATCCCAAGGTAAGATTTGCCGATCACCCGGGAGTCATCGCGCCCACGCTCGGGCTTAAGCGCGCGTTGACTAGGGGATGCCGTGTCCGTAAGATGAAGCGGCCCGAAAGCCAAGCATCTCACGAATGATCGGCCAAACCATCTCGCACTACCGGATCCTCGAAAAGTTGGGCGGCGGCGGCATGGGCGTGGTTTACAAGGCCGAGGACACGCGCCTGCACCGTTTTGTCGCCCTGAAGTTTCTGCCTGACGAAGTCGCGCGCGATCCACAATCCCTCAGCCGCTTCCGTCGCGAGGCACAGGCCGCGTCGGCCCTGAATCATGCCCACATCTGCACCATCTACGACATCGGCGAGCAAGATGCGCAAGCATTTATAGCGATGGAGTTTCTGGATGGTCAGACACTCAAGCACAAGGTCGAGAAGCGGCCGCTCAAGATTGAAGAGTTTTTGGAGCTGAGCATTCAGATTGCGGACGCACTCGATGCGGCCCACAACCACGGCATTGTGCATCGTGACATCAAGCCGGCCAATATTTTCGTCACCAGCCGCGGGCAGGCGAAGATTCTCGACTTCGGACTTGCCAAAGTTAACACGAGCCGCAATCTTACAGCTTCGATGAACAGCTCGACGATAGCGGACATTAGGGACGAGCAACTCACAAGTCCAGGCAGCACCGTGGGCACGGCCGCCTATATGTCCCCCGAACAGGCTCGTGGGGAAGATCTCGATGTCCGCACGGATCTATTCTCCTTCGGGGCTGTCATGTACGAGATGTGCACGGGCGAAGTAGCATTTGGCGGCAGCACCTCCGCCGTCATCTTCGAGGCCATCCTCAATCGCGTTCCCACGCCGCCGCCCCAGCTCAACTCAAGCTTGCCGCCCGATGTCAACCGGATCATTGGCCGGGCCCTGGAAAAGGACCGCGAGCTGCGCTATCAGACGGCTTCTGAGATACGCGCCGAATTAAGGCGGTTGAAGCGCGACGTGGACTCAAACCGGAGTGCCGCGGCGCAAGGTGCGGTATCAGCGGCGCAGGCAGCCCGAGCTGTGAGACCGGTGGCCGCAGGCAGAAAAGGCTATTCCATCCGATCGACCGGATTGATCGCCTGTGCCGTCCTCATTCTGGGCGCCGCTGCGGGCTGGTTTCTCCGCGCCGGTTGGATGCCGACGTCACAGCCGCTCTACCATCAGCTCACCTTCCGCCGAGGTACCATTCGGTCCGCGCATTTTACGCCCAATGGGCAGTCGGTCGTATACGGGGCTTCCTGGGAGGGATCTCCAACCGATCTATTTATTACCAGCCCCGAAAGCCCGCAATCGCGGTCCCTCAATCTCGGTGGAGCTGCGCTTTTGGCTATTTCCTCTTCCGGCGAAATTGCGATATCGATGGACAGCCGGCCCTCCGGAGTTTATGCCCAGGTGGGCACGCTGGCCAGAGTGCCACTCAACGGTGGATCTCCACGCCCTGTACTGGAAAACGTGCAGTGGGCGGATTGGTCGCCGGATGGAAACAACCTGGCGATCGTGCGGGATGTGAATGGTCGAAACCGGCTCGAGTTTCCCATCGGGAAGGTGCTTTTCGAAACCTCAGGCTGGATCAGCCATCCAAGAGTTTCAAGAAAAGGCGATTCGGTGGCGTTCTTGGACCATCCGCTGCCCGGCGATGACGGAGGTTCTCTTCGCGTCGTAGACCTAAGCGGAAACGTCAAGACCTTGGCTACGGACCTCCAAACCATACAAGGACTAGCTTGGTCTGCTGACGGCCGGGAAATATGGTTCACGGCTGACCGGCTCGGCCTTAAACGCGCCGTCTACGGTGCCACGTTGAGCGGACACAATCGGCTCATTGCACGGGTTCCTGACACTCTGTCGCTACAGGATATTTGGCAGGATGGGCGCGTACTCCTTTCCCGCGACACCTGGCGGCGGGAACTCATTGGCCTCGCCGCTGGTGAAAGCAAGGAGCGCGATCTGTCGTGGTTCGACTACTCGTACCCATCGGACATCTCGCCCGATGGCAAGCTGTTGCTCTTCACCGAGGCGGGTGAAGGCGGAGGCCCGAACTACTCCGTTTATCAGCGAAAGATCGGTGAGATCTCGGCTGTCCGCCTGGGGGATGGCCTTGCCATCAGCGTGTCACCTGATGGCAAATCGGTTATTGCCAGTCCGCCTTCCACTCCCGCCCAACTTGTTCTTCTCCCGACTGGTCCGGGCGAGGCCAAGCCTCTCACTCACGACTCCATCAATCACAGCCGGGCAAGGTGGCTTCCAGATGGCCGCCGCTTCCTTTTCTCCGGCAAGGAACCAGGTCACGCTGCCCGTATTTACCTCCAGGATTCCTCCGAGGCAAAGCCGGTGCCCATTTCATCCGAAGGAATCGATCCTCTCGTTCTGGTCCTTTCTCCGGACGGTCAGCAGGTAGTTGGCGTTGGACCCGATGAGAAGGCGTATTTCTACCCGGTTGCAGGCGGAGAACCTAAGGCCGTTCCAGGCATTGAGCTGGGAGAGCAACCGATTCAATGGAGTGACGACGCAAAGGCAATCTATTTCTACAAGCCGGGAGATCTGCCCGCTAAAGTCTACCGGCTGGATTTGTCGACGGGCCACAAGACTCGGTGGAAGGAGCTCATGCCTTCCGATTCAGCAGGCGTAAGCCGCATTGGTCCCATCCTTATCACGCCGGACGGCAAGTCCTGCTTGTATGGCTATCACCGTATTCTGTCCGACCTCTATCTCGTGGAAGGCTTGAAGTAAGCGAACTTTTTTCATAGTCTTCACGGCTCCTGCGGCGATCTTTTCCGGACCAAGCCAAAGGCGGGTACGCGAAGCTGCGGTAATTCCGATGCCCAAGCCATGAAAGCATCTCGACACTTGGCCGTCTTATACAACCACACAGGCAAGTAAGGTCTCGTATCACGGGCTAACCTTCCATAATCTGGTAAGGGAAGGTTTGCCGACGATCCATCCCAGCATCACGGCTGGTGTAAGAACCGTTGCTAGTCGAGGCTTCCTTTGACAAGCGCGGCGCAGGAGCCTACAGTGGGCCGGCGCACAAGGCCTTAAGGACCGCAGGCCAACTGTTTCGAAAATCTTAACAAATAAGGAGATGTCTATGAAGAGAACTTGGATGTGGTGTTTAGTCGGTTTGCTCTCACTGGGGAGCGTCGCATGGGCGCAAGACAAGCAGGCCGGCGGCGGGACCGAGAAGGCTGTCGCAGCACTGGAACAGCAATGGCTTCAGTCCCAAAAGGCAAATAATCCTGACCTGGTGGCCCCGCTGCTCGCCGACAAGTTCACGGGCACGGATAGCGAGGGGAAAGTCAGGGGCAAGGCCGAGTCGCTTGCAAATGCAAAAGCAACCAAGTATGACAGTGTCGATTACGACGACGTGAAAGTGACAGCATTTGGCGACACGGCCATCGCGATGGGAGGCTTCAAAGCTAAGGGCACCGATGCGTCGGGAAAGCCTCTCGATGTTCATGAGCGCTGGACCGATACATGGATGAAGATGTCGAACGGACAGTGGCAGTGTGTTGCGAGTCATAGCTCGCCAGTAAAAATGTGAGCACCCGCCTCGCCTACTCGCGATAGGCCGGTTATCGTGGGCCTGGATTCCTTGTGGGTGACGCTTCCGCTTTATCGGAGGCGCGCCTTCACGACAAAGATGGGGGCGAATCGCGGCACTGGGGTGCGCGTTCGATAAAGCCGCTAGAAGCCGGTTATTCAGGAAGCAGTTGACTGTCCCCACAACTGCTACTCCGAATGACGGGCAACCCTTGCGTAATCCGATAAGGGAAGGGTTGCCGACAATCCATCCAGAAGAGGGTCCCGATGCCGGTCGTGGTAGCTGAGCAGAGCCTGGTCTTGCGGCCGGCCGCCCTCTTCGAGGTTAAAGGAAAGATTGCGTTGACACTGTTCTCTATCGTTTTATAATGATTCTCATCCGATAATCATGCGCCTCACCCATGAACAGTTCCGTGAGCTGGCCGAGAAGCACGGCTTGGCGGTCACCCACCAGCGTCAGGTGGTCTATGAGGCCGTCATCGCTTCCCACGGACACTATTCTCCGGAAGACATTTACGCCGCGGTCCGGCGTCGCATTCCATCCATTTCTCTGGCCACGGTCTACAACAATCTGCGGCTTTTCATCGAGTGCGGGTTGCTGCGAGAGGTCACTCCTCATGCGACCACGTTGCGCGTGGATGGCAATCTCAAACCTCATCACCATCTGGTCTGCTCCCGCTGCAAATCGGTGCAGGACATCGAAGGAGAGTTCATTGATTTCAACCGGCTATCCCGGCATCTGCCGGATGGCTTTGATCTGACGCAGCCCTTGGTCGAGGTCTTTGGCCTCTGCCGCCGCTGCAGCGCCAAAAAGTAATTTTTTTCACCCAGTACTCAATCAAGATTCGAAGGACGAAAACATATGGAAAATACACTCGCGACTTCATCGGGGAGTGTTGTCCCCGAAGCTAAGGGAAAAAACACCGCAACCGAATCCAAGTGCCCAGTAGCGCACGGTGCTCGCAAAGCCTACTCGAATGCGGACTGGTGGCCGGATCTGGTGAACCTGAAGGTCCTGCACCAGCATTCCCCCCTGTCCGATCCGATGGGTAAGGAGTTCAATTACGCGGAAGAGTTCAAGACGCTCGACCTGAATGCTGTGATCAAGGACCTGCTTGCCTTGATGACGGATTCGCAGGATTGGTGGCCGGCCGACTTTGGGCACTACGGGCCACTCTTCATTCGTATGGCGTGGCATAGCGCGGGCACGTATCGCATCGGCGACGGCCGCGGCGGCGCCGGATCTGGTCAGCAGCGCTTCGCGCCGCTCAATAGCTGGCCGGACAACGTGAACCTCGACAAGGCGCGCCGGCTGCTGTGGCCGATCAAGCAGAAGTATGGGCGGAAAATCTCCTGGGCCGACCTCATGATTCTCGCCGGCAACGTCGCCCTCGAATCAATGGGCTTTAAGACCTTCGGTTTTGGCGGCGGGCGCGAGGATGTCTGGGAGCCCGAAGAGGACATTTTTTGGGGGCCTGAAGGCAAGTGGCTGGCGGACGAGCGCTACAGCGGCGACCGTGATCTTCAGAATCCGCTCGCTGCCGTGCAAATGGGCCTGATCTATGTGAATCCGGAAGGGCCGAATGGAAAGCCAGATCCGATTGCTGCGGCGCGGGATATCCGAGAGACTTTCGCTCGCATGGCGATGAATGACGAGGAGACGGTTGCGCTCATTGCGGGCGGTCACACCTTCGGCAAAACGCACGGTGCTGGCGTTCCCGCGCAATATGTAGGAGCCGACCCAGAAGGTGCCGACATCGAGGATCAAGGCTTCGGATGGAAGAATAAACTTGGCAAAGGTTTTGGTGGCGACACTATCGGTAGCGGGTTGGAAGTCATCTGGACCACGACGCCTACCATGTGGAGCAACAACTTCTTCACCAACCTGTTCAGCTACGAATGGGAACTGACGAAGAGTCCGGCCGGGGCGCACCAGTGGACACCGAAAAATGGCGGAGGCAATGGTACGGTGCCGGATGCGCACGATCCCTCAAAGCGTCATGCGCCATCCATGCTGACCACTGACCTCGCCCTCCGGTTTGACCCTGCCTACGAAAAGATTTCACGGCGCTTCTACGAGCATCCGGATCAGTTCGCAGACGCGTTTGCGCGGGCATGGTTCAAGCTGACACATCGCGACATGGGGCCGATCCCGCGATACCTTGGCCCGCTCGTGCCGAAGGAGCCTCAGCTGTGGCAAGACCCTGTTCCCGCCGTGGATCATAAATTGATCGGGGAGCAGGATATTGCCGCTCTCAAGGCGAAGATCCTCGCGTCCGGACTGTCGATCTCCCAGCTGGTCACGACTGCCTGGGCGTCGGCGGCGTCGTTCCGTGGCTCCGACAAGCGCGGTGGGGCGAACGGGGCACGCATTCGCCTCGCGCCGCAAAAGGATTGGGAAGTGAACCAGCCTGCCGCACTGGCGAAGGCTCTCAAGAAGCTGGAGGCGATCCAAAAGGAGTTCAACAGCTCGCAGTCCAACGGGAACAAAGGGAAGAAGGTCTCGCTCGCAGACCTGATCGTGCTGGGCGGGTGCGCAGCCGTCGAGGAAGCTGCGAAAAGGGCCGGGCACAAAGTGAAGCTTCTCTTCTCGCCGGGGCGCACGGATGCTTCGCAGAAGCAGACCGACGTGCACTCATTCGCCGTAATGGAACCGATCGCTGACGGGTTCCGCAACTATCTCCGCAGCGGACAGATCCTGTCGGCGGAGGAGTTGCTGGTGGATCGGGCGCAGTTGCTGACACTGACTGCTCCCGAGATGACGGTTCTCGTTGGCGGCATGCGCGCGCTGAATGCGACCTTCGGGCAGGCCAAGCACGGCGTCTTCACCAGCCGGCCCGAGACGCTGACGAATGATTTCTTCGTCAACCTGCTCGACATGAACACGAAGTGGGAGCCCTCTTCTACATCCGAAGCCGTGTATGAGGGGCACGATCGGGGGACGGGCAAAATCAAGTGGACCGGCACGCGCGTCGATCTCCTCTTCGGTTCGAACTCCCAACTCCGGGCACTCGCAGAAGTCTATGCGTGTGACGACTCGAAGGAGGCGTTCGTGAAGGACTTCGCGGCTGCGTGGAACAAGGTAATGAACCTTGATCGCTACGACCTTGCCTGAGGTCGGCGAAAAAGAAAGTTGCCAACTTTGTGCTGTTGCTGTTGTTTGGATCGGCTAAGCCGAAGCCGTCGCTTTTCCTGGCTCGCGGGGGCGCATCGCGCGCCCCCTTGCCGCCCTTAACAATAGGCGCAACAGTTTCTTTCATGCGGACCGAGTTCGTCGCCGGGAGAGAGCGCCATCTGGGTCAGAGCTTAAGTCTCGCCGATCAGATTGGGGATAAGTCCTAGGTTACGGGCAAACCTGAAGTTATCCGAAGCGGACATTGGATCGCATCGGTGGTCTTCGGCGAACGAGACGTGAAGTTGTCCAGAAGTCGGCTTCTGGGAAGCGATTCCGACCGACATCCCAGCAGTCGTTCTTCGTCCAGTCTGCCGATAAAATCACGCCTTGCGTTGCTGGCAGTGCGCGCGAAGTGTGCCTCTCTTGCAAGCCATGAGGGTGCACGGGGTGCTGCTAGGGAGCACCTTTTCCCTTCACACGGGCGTCAACGATGCGAAGGAGATGGTTGGCAAACAAGATAATCTCGAGGGCCTCGACCGGATCGCTGAGGTCAATTTCCCGGTGGGAGGGAGGGTTTTTGTAGGAGCCAATTGCACCCGCAAAGAGCTCCATTCGCGCGACCTGTTCGTGGCTAGTGAGTCCGTATTGGAATCCTCCGGCAATCGCTATCGTAAACCGTAGGCTTTCAAGAAACTTGTCGTCGCGTCTAAATATCTTGCGCGAATCAGTACCGTTTCGTGGTCGAAGTGGGAATGCCCTCTTTCACTTCCCCGAACCGCGTTTACCGATGCCATGAACAAGCATTGTGTGCCAACTGTGTGCAGCACTCATCCCGACGATACGGGCCAGTAGGACAGAACCATCGGCTGACTGTCGGTCAGCCGTTGACTTTTATTTGGCGAGCAGAGCCTTGCAGAGCTCTCTCTCACTGTTTCAAGTAACGAAGCGCAACACATCCTGATTTAAAAGGCTTCGACTCAACCAGCTTCAATTGCAATTTCTCGGGCAGGTTGACGCCCTCCATCAATCGTCTGCCTTCTCCAGCAATGATTGGCATAACGACAAAACGATATTCGTCAATCAGGCCAAGCTCCATCAGTTGTGAGGGAACATCTACACCGCCGACCAAAATATTGTTGCCCTCGATGGTTTTAGTTCTCGTGAAGACAACGTATGCGGACATGATCGTTCTCCTTCTTTGTTAATCGATTACCGAAATTCCATGGAAACCCTTGGGCCGTAGCCCGCGTTTTTAACTCAGTGAAGTGTCAAGAGTCCTGTCGGCGGGCTCAGACTGTCGGACGGTTCCGCCTTCGATAACGATTTCAGTGCCCGTGATGGCGTCATTCATCCGGCGTATCCTTTGTTCCATCAGTATCGATAGGTCCAATGCTTACCATCTAAGCGCTCATGGTGTTGTTCTTCTGAAGCCGTTTTACTTGTTGTCGTTTTACTTGTGGCCGCCATTCGCGAAGATGGTTTCTCCCGTGAGCCACCCAGCATCATCCGAGGCAAGAAATACGGCCACGCGCGCGATGTCCTCGGGTTGGCCGACGCGGCCCAACGACGTACTCGCGATTATCTGCTTCTTGAACTCCGTTCCCATGACGCCCGCCGCGTGCGTACCCTCCGTTTCGGTTCCACCGGGATTGAGAGCGTTAACGCGGATTTTTCTGGGGCCGAACTCTTTTGAGAGCACGCGCGTCAAGCCATTGACAGCGCTCTTTGACGCCACGTAGATCGAAAGGGTC
>Ga0210401_10008074_pt1 | contig 10472 bp, 5 predicted proteins | sample IncBWH32MmetaG_FD_150866 | JGI IMG/M metagenome (GOLD analysis project Ga0210401, IMG submission 150866) | Forest soil microbial communities from Barre Woods Harvard Forest LTER site, Petersham, Massachusetts, United States - Inc-BW-H-32-M | ecosystem: Environmental > Terrestrial > Soil >... | reverse complement strand
CGTTGCCGAAGGCCGCGTGCCGCACACGGTCGCCCATCTTAAAGTTGAAGGCGGCGTGCATCTCGTCCGGGGCCAGGTCGTCCAGGAAGGGCACGGTCGTTCCGCCGCCCACGGTCCGGTCCTCCTCGCGCATCACGGCCTGGAAGCCCTCCATCAGGTCCGGGGGGATCTCGTCCAGGAAGCGGCTGTGCGGGTTGTAGGCGCGGTTGCCGAAGCTGCGGCGGCTGATGGCGCAGCACAGGTGCAGCTTTTCGCGGGCCCGGGTGATCCCGACGTAGCAGAGCCTCCGCTCCTCCTCCACGCCACCCTCCTCCTCCACGCTGTTGCTGTGGGGGAAGAGGCCCTCTTCCATGCCGGTGAGGAAGACCACCGGGTACTCCAGGCCCTTGGCGTTGTGCAGGGTCATCAGCGTCACCTGCTCGGCCTTGTCGTCGGTCTTGTCCAGGGTGGAGGCCAGGGCCACCATCTCCAGGTAGGCGCGCAGGGTCTTCTCGGTGGCGCGCTCCTCAAAGTCCAGGGCGGCGGCCACCAGTTCCTTCACGTTCTCCACCCGCATCTCGGCGTCGCTGCTGCGCTCGGCCATCCAGTAGTCCAGATAGCCGCTGCGCTTGACCACTTCGCCCAGCAGCCAGGCCGGGCCCGCGTGCTCCACCTGGGCCTGCAGCTCGTCCATCACCGCGCAGAATTTCTTCAGGGCCGCGGCCGCCTTCACCTGCAGTCCCGGCACCTGGTCGGCCTCGTGCATGGCGCCGTAGATGCTCAGGTTCCGGCTCCAGGCGTGGGCCTGCACCTTCTCCAGGGTCAGGTCGCCGATGCCCCGGGGGGGCATGTTGATCACCCGCTTCAGGCTGATCATGTCGTCCGGGTTCATCAGCAGGCGCAGGTAGCAGAGGCAGTCCTTCACCTCCATGCGGTCGTAGAAGCGCATGCCGCCCACGATGCGGTAGGGCAGGGCCTCCCGCCGCAGCGAATCCTCCAGGGCCCGGCTCTGGGCGTTGGTGCGGTAGAGCACCACAAAGTCGCTCAAGGGCCGGCGTTCGCGGCGGTTCTGCCACACGATCTGGCCGGCCACGTAGCGCCCCTCCTCCACCTCGTCGGGAGCCTGGTAGTAGGTGATGGGCTCGCCCAGGGGGTTCTCGGTCCAGAGCTTCTTTTCCTTGCGGCCCTCGTTCTTCACCACCACGGCCCAGGCGGCCTCCAGGATGCGCTGGGTGGAGCGGTAGTTCTGCTCCAGCTTCACCACCTTGGCGTCCGGGTAGTCCTTTTCAAAACCTAAAATGTTCCGGATGTCCGCGCCCCGGAACTTGTAGATGCTCTGGTCGTCGTCGCCCACCACGCAAAGGTTGCGGGTCTGGGCGGAAAGCATGTGGATCAGGCGGTACTGGGCCGGGTTGATGTCCTGGTACTCGTCCACCAGGAACCACTGCAGCTTGCCCTGCCAGTGCTTCAGGGTGGCGGGGTCGCCGGCCAGCAGGTTCACCGTGTGGTTGATCAGGTCATCGAAGTCCATGGCCTGGTTGCTCTTCAGCTTCTTCTGGTAGAGGCCGTAGACCTTGGCGGCCAGGCTGTCGTTCTCGCCTTCGGCCAGCTCCTCGGCCTGCCCCGGGGTGAGCATGGCGTTCTTGCTCTGCCCCACGCGCCAGAGCAGCTGGCGGGCCTTGACGATCTTTTCGTCGATCTGAAGCTCGTGCATGCACTCTTTCACCAGGCGCGTCTGGTCGTCGTCGTCAAAGATGCTGAAGTCCCTGGTGAAGCCCAGCTTGGGGGCCTCGATGCGCAGGAAGCGGACGCAAAAGGCGTGGAAGGTGCTCACGAACATGCTTTCCACGGCCTTCTTGCCCAGCAGCTTGCCCAGGCGCTCCTTCATCTCGCCGGCGGCGCGGTTGGTGAAGGTCACCGCCAGGATGCTGCGCGGGTCCACCTGCTTGGCCTGGATGAGCCAGGCGATGCGCGTGGTCACCACCCGGGTCTTGCCGCTGCCGGCCCCGGCCAGGATCAACAGGGGCTTCTCAAAATGCGTCGCCGCCTCGCGCTGGGGCGGGTTCAGGGTGCTGAGATCCACGGTGCCGGTCTGGTTCAAGGGGCCTCGTCTTGGGGCGGCGGCGCCAAGAAAACGCGAAGGCAGGCCTCGCAGCCCCTTTTTGAGGGTTTGCGAGCCTGCCTTCGTGAAATTTATATTTATTTTTTTTCTAGCGGCGGTCCATCAGGCGGCTGAGCGCCTCGTCGTCCCGCAGCTCCCAGTAGCCGCTGTCGTCCACCACCTTGAGGTCGGGCACGTAGGCCCGCTTCAGGTAGTCCAGCAGGCCCACCACGGTGCGGTGCAGCTCGCTCCCGCCGATGCCGGTCTGCATGCTGGCCTGGCTCTGCTGCAGGAACCCGTAGCGCGGCACCGCGCCGCCGTTCAGGGGATAGGGATCCAGGCGCGTCAGGGCTCCATCGGAGTCGAACGTCAGCCAGAGCGGGTCGGTTTGCGGATGGACAATGAGTTTGAGGCCTTCCACGGCCAAGGGCGGAGCCATCAGCCTGCCGCCGGCAGGGCGCCCCTTGGGCGTGCTCCGTTCGACAGGATCCACGGGCCAACCGTTCGCCGCCGCGATATCCTGGAACTCTTCCCGAAGCCGGGGAAGCAGGGCCAGATCCGCGAGGGTGCCGCTATAGCGCAGTGTGACGCTCATGCAGGCCGCTCCTATGGTGTGGGAGGCTCCTTAGAAGGGAGTTTAGCACCGCGGGGATTGAGGTGCATCAAAAAAAGAAAAAGGGCCCGCCTTTTGGGCGGGCCCTCTGGAAACGCGGCGTTTCTAGAACTTCAGCAGGTCGAACTTGGCGCCGACCAAGCCGTTGTCCAGCAGGCCAAGCTGCATGGGGGGCGTCTCGCCAGGAGCCAGGCCGATGGCGTGGGTCTGGGGCTTGGCGTCCACAATGGCGTCCACCAGGTTGAAGGTGTAAAGGGCCAGGAAGCCGATGGCGCAGACGTGGTTGATCTGGGCCATCGTGTCCCAGGTGCTGTAGGCGCTGTCGAATTGGGCCTGCGAGGTGTTCGCGCCATAGCTATTGTACTGGTTCTCAGCCGCGCTGCCGACGATGTAGGTCCCCACCGTGCCGGCCAAGGCGCCGACGGTCAGGGTTCCTAATATCCAACCCTTGGTGCTTTCGCCGTTGTATCCCTGTCCCCAGCCAGGAAGCACGGCCGAACGCCACAGGGGATCCACCCAATCCTTGGGCCCGCTGGCCACTTCCACGCCGGCCGCCTGGGCGTCCTGCGGTGAATAACGGGCCAGGAAGGCCTTCAAGCCGGTGTTGGCGGGGTTGATCTGCAGGGCGCGCTTGTAGGCTTCCACGGCCTGGGGCTTGTTGCCCTGGGCGTAGTAGCAGTTGCCCAGGCCCTGGTAGGAGCGGGCATCGTTGGGGTTTTTGGCCAGGGCCGCGTTGTATTCCTGGATGGCGTAGGGGTACTGCCGGGCCGAATAGTAGCGGTTCCCCAGGCTGTAGGCATCGCCTCCAGCGCTCTGGGCGCCGCCTCCAGCCGTGGCCGCGGCCACCTGCTGCACAAACGCGGCCAGGCGGCTGTCGCCCGGGTTCAGCTGCAGGGCGTACTTATAATAGGTGAGTGCATGGGCATAGTCGCGCTTGGCGTACAGCGCATTGCCCAAGCCGGTCCACGCCGCCACATCGGCCGCATTGGCCTTGGCCGCGGTGGAGAACGCCGTCACAGCCTTGTCATATTGCTGCTGGGCGTAAAGCTGTTGCCCGTAGGCCACCCATTTGGAAGCCAGGGCCGCATCCGCCGCCATGGCAGGACGCGCACAGAGCAAAGCCCCCGCAGCAACCGCGAAGGCCAGAACAGCGTTTCTTAACATAAAAATCTCCTTGTATACGCTTTATTTCCAATACTAAAAGAAAGCTTAGCAGAAGGGCTGCCAGGCTGTCAAAAGGATTATCCACCTTTGGGCCATTTTAGGCCTCCCGTTTTACCAGGGCTTTGCATAGGTTCCTGCACAGGCCGGGCCCTTGATAGATAAAACCCGTGTAGACCTGGACCAATCGGGCGCCCAGCTCCAATTTTCGTCTGGCGTCCTCGGCCGTGAAGACCCCCCCAACCCCGATCAAAGGCACCCGTCCGCGGGTGTGCCTGGCCACCGCGGCCAGCGCGGCGTCGGCTTTGGCCTGCAGGGGTTTGCCGGACAGCCCGCCCTCCGGGTGCTCCCCTGGAGCCAGGCCTTCCCGGGACAGGGTGGTGTTGGTGAGGATCAGCCCATTGGCCCCGCCGGCCAGGGCCGCGTCCGCGGACGCCAGCAGCGCCTTGCCCTCCAGGTCCGGCGCCAGCTTGACCAGCACGGGCAGGCCGTCGCTGGACCGGCGCAGGCCCTTTTTGATGCGCGGGCCGGCGGCATGGGCCGCGGCCTCCGCGGCCGCCCGCCGCTTCACGGCCTGGCGCAGCGCCTGGGTCAGGCGCTTGATGCTGCGGGGGCCCTGCAGGGTCCGCAGGCCCGGGGTGTTGGGCGAGCTCACGTTCACGGTGATGTAGTCGGCATAGGGCGCCAGACGGCCCAGGGAATACAGGTAGTCGTCCTCGGCCTGCTCCAAAGGCGTCAGCTTGCTCTTGCCCAGGTTCAGGCCGACCGGGTGCTGGGGCCAGAGGGCCGTGTCCTTGTAGACCTGCAGGGCCGCGGCCACGGCGTCGGCGCCTGGGTTGTTGAAGCCGAAACGGTTGATCAGCGCCTGCTGGCCCGGGTAGCGGAAGGCGCGGGGCTTGGGGTTGCCGGGCTGGGCCAGGCGGGTGATGGTCCCCAGCTCCACGTGGCCGAAGCCCAGGTGCTGCCAGCAGTCCACGGCCTCGGCCGCCTTGTCAAAGCCCGCGGCCAGGCCGATGGGGTTGGCGAAGCGCAGGCCGCAGAACTCCACGGCCAGGGAGGGATCGTCGTGCCGCAGCAGCGGCGCCAACAGGGGCAGCAGCGGCCGCGCCAGCCGCAGGGATCGCATGGCCAGGCCGTGGGCCGCCTCCGGCGGCAGGGTGAACAGAAGAGGGCGGATAGTCCTGTAAATCATCGATCTCACATCGCTACGAAAGCCTGTGCTGAGGTGCCCGCCTGCCTTTGGCGGGCCCCGAAGCATGGTAGTCCTGCAGCGCCTTCACCCTCAGGCCCATCGTCCGCATGGTGGCGATGCCATGCACGGTCTCGCTGGCGGCCGAAAGCGTGGTGACGCAGCTCACGCCGTTGAGCAGCGCGGCGCGGCGGATGTGGTAGTCGTCGCTCAAGGCGCCCTTGCCCGCCGGCGTGTTGATGATCAGGTCGATCTTCTTGGCGTTGATCAGGTCCACGATGTTGGGGCGCGCCTCGTGCACCTTGTTGACCTCCTGCACCTTCACCCCGCGGGTGCGCAGGGCGTGGGCCGTGCCCCGTGTGGCGTAGAGCGTGAAGCCCTGGCGCTCCAGCTCGGCGGCCACCAGGGTCCCCTGGCGCTTGTCCTTGTTCTTCACGCTGAAGAAGACGCTGCCGCCCGTGGGGAACTTGAGGTTGGCGGCCAGCTGGCTCTTGGCAAAGGCCAGGCCAAAGTCCGCGTCCAGGCCCATGACCTCGCCGGTGCTCTTCATCTCCGGCCCCAGCACGGTGTCGGCGCCCGGGAACTTGTTGAACGGGAACACGGCTTCCTTGACCGAATGGTGGGCCGTGCGCCAGTAGTCGCGGCCCAGGTCCAGGCCCTGGCTCTTCAGGCTCTGGCCTGCCATGGCGCGGGCCGCCACCTTGGCCCAGCTGATGCCGGTGGCCTTGCTCACGAACGGCACTGTGCGGCTGGCGCGGGGGTTGACCTCCAGCACATAGACCCGCTCGGCCTTCACCGCGTACTGCACGTTCATCAGGCCCTTCACCTTCAGGGCCTTGGCCATGCGCACGGTGTAGTCCTTGATGCAGGCGATCTGGTCTTCTCTCAAGGTGAACGGCGGGATCACGCAGGCGCTGTCGCCCGAGTGGATGCCGGCTTCCTCGATGTGCTCCATGATGCCGCTGACCAGGACCGCGCCGCCGTCGGAGACGCAGTCCACGTCCACCTCGATGGCGTCCTCCAGGTACTTGTCCAGCAGCACCGGGTGCTCGGGCGCCACCCGGGCCGCCTCGGTGAAGAAGTGCTCCAGGTGCTCCTGGTCCAGCACGATCTCCATGGCCCGGCCGCCCAGCACGTAGCTGGGGCGGACCATCACCGGGTAGCCGATGCCCGCGGCCACGGCCCGGGCCTCGTCCATGGTGCGGGCGGTGCCGTGGGCCGGGGCCGGGATGGCCAGCTTCTTCAGCAGGGCGCCGAAGCGCTTGCGGTCCTCGGCGATGTCGATGGAGTCCGGGGTGGTGCCCAGGATGGGGGCCTTCTTCTCCCACAGCGGCACGGCCAACTTGAGCGGGGTCTGGCCGCCGAACTGCACGATGACGCCCCAGGGCTTCTCGCGGTCCAGGATGTTGAGCACGTCCTCGCGGGTGAGCGGCTCAAAATAGAGGCGGTCGCTGGTGTCGTAGTCCGTGCTCACGGTCTCGGGGTTGCAGTTGACCATGATCACTTCGTAGCCGTCTTCGCGCAGGGCAAAGGCCGCGTGCACGCAGCAATAGTCAAACTCAATGCCCTGGCCAATGCGGTTGGGGCCTCCGCCCAGGATGACCACCTTCTTCTTCTTGGTGGGCGGGGCGTCGGAGGCGCTTTCATAGGCGCTGTACAAGTAAGGCGTTTCGGCGCGGAACTCGCCGGCGCAGGTGTCCACCTGCAGGTAGGCCGGGGCCAGCTTGAGCGCCAGCCGGTGGCGTCGCAGCGCCTCCTCGTCCACGCCGGCCCAAAGGGCCAGCTGCTTGTCCGAGAAACCGAGCTTTTTCAAGGATTCCAGGCGGTCGTGGTCCAAGGCCCGCTTCCAGCCGCGGGCGCCGATGAACTTGCGGGCGTCCTTCTCCGCGGCCAGGATCTCGCGCAGCCGGTCCAGGAACCAGGGGTCGATGAAGCTGAGCTTGAAGATCTCCTTGTCCGTGAAGCCCGCCAGCATGGCGTTCTTCAGCCAGAAGACCCGCTCCGCGTTGGGGGTCTTCAGCCGCTCGGAGATCTGGGCCTTGGTGGGCTTCCCTGGCATGGCATCCCAGCCGGAGCGGCCGGTTTCGAGGCTGCGCAGGGCCTTTTGGAAGGCTTCATGGAAGTTGCGGCCGATGGCCATGGCCTCACCCACGCTCTTCATCTGCGTGGTCAGGGTGGCGTTGGCCTCGGGAAACTTCTCAAAGGTGAAGCGCGGCGCCTTGACCACCACGTAGTCCAGGCTGGGCTCGAAACTGGCCGGGGTCGACTTGGTGATGTCGTTCTTCAGCTCGTCCAGGGTGTAGCCGCAGGCCAGCTTGGCCGCGATCTTGGCGATGGGGAAGCCCGTGGCCTTGCTGGCCAGGGCGCTGCTGCGCGACACGCGCGGGTTCATTTCGATGACCACCAGACGCCCGGACTTCGGATCGGTGCCGAACTGGATGTTGCTGCCGCCCGTGTCCACGCCGATCTCGCGGATGATGGCCAGGGCCGCGTCGCGCATGCGCTGGTATTCCTTGTCCGTCAGGGTCTGGGCCGGGGCCACGGTGATGCTGTCGCCGGTGTGCACGCCCATAGGGTCGAAGTTTTCGATGCTGCAGACGATGACCACGTTGTCGGCCTTGTCGCGCATCACCTCCAGCTCGTACTCCTTCCAGCCCAGCACGCTCTCCTCGATGAGCACCTGGCTCACCGGGCTCATCTCCAGGGCGTAGGCCGCCATGGTCCTGTACTGCTTGGCGCTGTAGCAGATGCCGCCGCCCGTGCCGCCCAGGGTGAAGGCCGGCCGCAGGATCAGGGGGAAGCCGATCTTTTCGGCCGCGGCCAGGGCCTGCGGCATGGTGCTGACGGTGAAGCTGCGCGGCACGTCCAGGCCAATCTTGAGCATGGCCTGCTTGAAGAGCTCGCGGTCCTCGGCCTTGGCGATGGCGGCCTCGTTGGCGCCGATGAGCTGGACGCCGTATTTCTTGAGCACGCCGCCCTTCACCAGGGCCATGGCCGTGTTGAGGCCGGTCTGGCCGCCCACGGTGGGCAGCAGGGCGTCCGGCCGCTCGGCCGCGATGATGCGCTCGCAGGCTTCGGGGGTGACGGGCTCGATGTAGGTGCGGTCGGCGAAGTCGGGGTCGGTCATGATGGTGGCGGGGTTGCTGTTGACCAGGATGACCTTGTAGCCCTCTTCCTTGAGCGCCTTGCAAGCCTGCGTTCCTGAATAATCGAATTCACAAGCTTGGCCGATGATGATGGGGCCGGCGCCGATGATCATGATCGACTTGATGTCAGTGCGTTTGGGCATTGCTCTCTCTTTTAGAAGCTACCTGTTTCGCGGCGAGGCCACCGGGTGCCCTTCCGGGCCGGACATCCCGTCGGGACAACCCTGTCCGCTCCCTCCAGGGCCCCCGGTACCCTCACCGCTAAGATTTCCAACCTGTCTTGCACCCGCATCGCCGGGCGGCGGGAGTAGGGTGCGGCCGGAGGGAGCGGACAGGGTTCACCCGTGGGGATGTCCGGCCCGTAGGCCGCGCCCTGCTTCCGCCGCCTCCCGATGCAACCTTATTTCCCAGTCCCCCATGCCTTCGGGAAACTCTTCTTTTTAGGCTGAACCACTGGCTTCTTGGTCCGCATCATCTCGGTGAAGCGGCGGAACAAGTAGTTGCTGTCATGCGGCCCGGGGCTGGCCTCGGGATGGTACTGCACGCTGAAGACCGGCAGCTTGCTGTGGCAGAGGCCTTCGATGACCTGGTCGTTCAGGCCGTTGTGGCTGACGCTGACCAGCCCCTTGGGCAGGGTGCCGCGCACCGTGGCAAAGCCGTGGTTCTGGCTGCTGACCTCCACCCGTCCGCTGGCCCGGTCGCCCACGGGCTGGTTGCCGCCGCGGTGGCCGAACTTCAATTTTCCCATCTTGCCGCCGAAGGCCAGGGTCAGCATTTGGTGGCCCAGGCAGATGCCGAAGATGGGCGTCCTGGCCGCGATGAGCTTCTTCACCGTGGCGGCCACGTAGGTCACCGCGTTGGGGTCGCCCGGCCCGTTGCTCAGGAACACGCCGTCCGGCTTGAAGGCCAGGATGTCCTGGGCCCGGGTCTGGGCTGGCACCACGTAGACCTCGCAGCCTTGGGAGACCAGGTTGCGCAGGATGTTGTACTTAATGCCGCAGTCGATGGCTACAACACGGTAGCGAGCCTGCCCTGAGCGCGGGCGCGCGGTTGCGCCCGCTGTCGAAGGGGAATGCCTTCCCTTCAGGCCTTTGTCCACCAGGTCCAGTTCGGGCGGCGCGATCTTGTCCATGCCCGAGGAGAGCTTCTCTTTCCACTGGTAGGCCTTGGGCGTGGTCACTTTGGCCACCCAGTCGACGCCGTCGTAGGCCGGGCTGGCCTTGGCTTTGGCCACGGCCTTCTTCGCGTCCACCTTGCCCTGCAGCAGCACGCCCCGCTTGGCGCCCTTGTCGCGCAGGTGCTTGGTCAGGCGGCGGGTGTCAATGCCCGCCAGGCCGGGCACGCCCTGCTTCTTCAGGAAGGCGTCCAGGCTCTCCTGGCTGCGGAAATTGCTCGGCAGCTCCGTCAGCTCCCGAACGATGAACCCGCCCACCCAGGACTTGCGGCTTTCCATATCTTGACGATTCACGCCCACGTTGCCGATGTGCGGGTAGGTCATGCAGACCATCTGCCCGGCGTAGGACGGGTCGGTCAGGATTTCCTGGTAGCCCGACATGGACGTGTTGAAGCAAACCTCGCCATACCCTTCCACCGGGGCGCCAAAGGCCGTGCCATAAAAGACCTCGCCGTCTTCCAGCGCGAGGGTCGCGTAACGTTTGGTAGGCATAGATTTCCTTATGTAAATCTTAGGCCCGGGGGTGCGGTGCGTCCCGTAGGGAGCGGACAGGGTTCACCCGTGGGGATGTCCGGCCCGGAGGGACGCGCCGCGCCCCCGGGCCGGGTTACTCGGTCTTAAAAACTCCAGGCCTTGCCCGTGATCTTCTCGTAAGCCTCAATGTACTTGGCCCGCGTCTTTTCGATGATGTCCTGCGGCAGCGCCGGCGGCGGCGGATTCTTGTTCCAGCCCGCCTCCTCCAGCCAGTCCCGCACAAACTGCTTGTCAAAGCTGGGCGGGTTGCTGCCGATGGCGTAGCCCTCCATCGGCCAGAAGCGGCTGCTGTCCGGCGTCATCACCTCGTCGATCAGGATCACCGCCCCGTCCTGGATGCCGAACTCGAACTTGGTGTCGGCCAGCAGGATGCCGCGCCCGGCGGCCCAGGCCGCGCCGGCCTCGTAGAGCTTGATGGCCGTCTCGCTGACCTTCTTGGCCACGTCCACGCCCATCAGTTCGGCGGCCTTCTCCGGCGAGATGTTCTCGTCGTGGGCGCCCTGTTCCGCCTTGGTGCTGGGGGTGAAGAGGGGCCGGGGCAGCTTTTCGGCCTGGCGCAGGCCCTTGGGCAGGGG
>Ga0210401_10008072_pt1 | contig 10474 bp, 8 predicted proteins | sample IncBWH32MmetaG_FD_150866 | JGI IMG/M metagenome (GOLD analysis project Ga0210401, IMG submission 150866) | Forest soil microbial communities from Barre Woods Harvard Forest LTER site, Petersham, Massachusetts, United States - Inc-BW-H-32-M | ecosystem: Environmental > Terrestrial > Soil >... | reverse complement strand
ACGCCATGTCCGGTACCGAGCTGTCCCGCGTACGAACCGAACTCCGGCTCCTTCCTCCTGAGCCTAACAACCAAAGACTGCTCACGTCGAGAGGAGCCGACATTGTTATGCAATCAAGTGGCGTACCGTTACTGGGCCAATATCCTGGTTGCCGTCTGTCTGATGGTCGCCAGGGTGCGAAAACGGATTGGTTTGCCCTTTAATGCATTCGAAACCGGCGCTTGGCTCAGTTGTGATTCCCTAATTAAGCGTCTAATGCCAATAGCGGACCACCTTTTCCTTTCTGAAAGGGCGGCGATCACCAGTTTCTTCCGCTTTGCAAAAACGTAGATATCGCTGGTTGGGCGTGCGCGTCGGTGGATAGATCGAAGACCCCGGACAGATTCGCAATGGAGGATGGCCAATCTGTCGCGGCTAGTAATCCCCGTCGCAAAATGTCTGCAAGTGATCGAAGAATTGGAAAAGGAATAATTCGATGCCGTATAAGGATCCAGAACGGAAGAAAGAATGGGAACGATTGCACCGTCCTCAACGGCTGGCACGCCGCCGTGAGTTGCGGCGCATCGAGGTAACGCAGCAGGCGGCCCAACCTGAAGTGCCCAGCACGCAGCACGGCGGATATGGTTTTCTGATTCCTATTGTAGCCGGAGGTGCCCTAGCTTCTTACGATCCCAAGCTCGGAATGGGGGCGGGCGGCCTAACCCTGGCTATTGCCGCTATCTATAAGAAGAGTTGGAGATGGTGGGTTGTGGGGATCGTTATTTTGGCCGTGGCTTTATTCTTCTATTGGGACAATCAAAAGGAACCAGAGTTGGGGTCGAGCAAATCAGAATAGAAAACAAATAGAAACCATGGGTCGGGCACAAATGGAACGACCCATGGATATTTCTCGCTCTCATCAACTAGCTTTTGATTAGCACCTTAGGATCAGGCTCGGAGGAATAAAATGAATCGTTACAACGAACTTAAGCTGCAAGTTCTCTCTCTGTTCGCATCAGCCGGTGGCGGATGGCTCGGGCCGAGCGAAGCAGCGGAAAGACTCGATTTCTTGCCCGCGCGCTCGGCGTGGACATACTTCAAAAGATTGTGGAGGTTTGGCTCACTGGAGAGGCGTTCCTCCGGTCGGGGGACCTTGGAGTACAGGATTAGCGAGCTAGGCGCGGCGCGGCTTCGTTGGCTCCGTTCAAATCAATGAATCCTTACCTGTTCCAGCACCCAGCGATCCGCACTGCAAAACGCTGTCGTCGGCGTGCCATCGCTACGCGCCGATGATCAATTGGACATATATGGCCTGCCACGGTTTCATCCCGCTGCCGCGATACGAGATTGTGTTTCCTGAAGAGGTATGCGCACATGAATTGTAGTGCCCTGCCCTGGCTCTGACTCAACCTCGAAATCGCCGTTAACCATCTGCACTCTCTCGCGCATGCTGATGAGTCCCAACCCTTGGTGAGCCATAGCCTGGTCTTTGTCAAATCCGATTCCGCAATCGCCCACAATCATGTGAATGTCGTCTGGCGTACCCCGCAGTTCTGCGGTGAAATGGCGCACGCCGCTATATTTGACTGCATTCTGCAGTGCCTCCTGGAGGACTCGGAACAGGCAAAGCGAGACTTCCTTCGGCAGGTTTGGCGGTATGTTTGCGTGCCTGAAGTCAATCTCAATCTTTTGTTGCGCGGACAATTCTTTGCAGAAACTACTCGCTGCCATCACGATTCCCAGGTATTCAAGCTTCGAGGAATGCAGGCGATGAGAAATGCCTTGAATGTCTGCACCGATCTCGGCAAGCCATTCGCTAGCCTCTCTAATGCGTGTTCCGGCGTCCTCGACAGCAAGATTAGGCAGGCTTTCTCCTATTCCTTCCAACGTTGTCGACAGGACTGCGATCCGCTGATTAATATCATCGTGTAGCTCTCTGGCGATTCTGGTTCGCTCCTGCTCATGGGCTTCCATCAATTTCCGGCCCATGCCTGCAAGTGCTGCCTCCGCCAGCTTTCGCTCGGTTATGTCGATACAGGATCCGATATAGCCAGCGAACGAACCGTCTGAGTTGAAGCGTGGCACGCCTAGGTCAAAAACCCACCGATACTCCGCGTCGTGTCGTCGCAGGCGATACTCCATCTTGAAGGATTCCCTGCGGTCGAAAGCATCTGTGTAGGTTCTAAGGTAGCTGTCCCGATCTTCGGGGTGAACTCCTTCTGCCCAGCCGCTACCTAGCTCCGCTTCAATGGGGCGGCTTGTGAAATCGAGCCACGGCTGGTTGAAGTAATTGCGCAGCTTGTCGGGATTCGACATCCAAATCATGACGGGCGCAGTATTTGCCACGCGCCGGAAGCGCTCTTCGCTCTCCCCTAGCTGTTTCTGGATCTCTTTGACCTCGGTGATGTCTGTTGCCAGACCTATCATCCGCTTTGCTTCACCGTTCTTGCCATACAAGAATTTCCCCCTAGACACGAGCCAATGTGTGCTCTGATCTTTCGGAACGAGGCGGAATTCCTCAGAAAACAGCGTATGGTTTTGCTTTGCGGCCTCGATCGCTTGCGATACTCGCTGGCGGTCGTCCGGGTGGACGTAATCATAGAATTCTTCGGCCTTGGCATGATAAAGCTCGGAGGAAATGCCGATGATGCGCAGGTCACCGAACCAGGTGCGTCGCTCACTCACGAAATCCGATTCCCATCCCACGGACTTGCCCGATTCCATCGCCATGCGGAGCCGGTCGCCATAGCGGACTAACTCTGCCTCTGTTTGCCTCCGCCTCGCTCGCTGCCAGAGCAGTGCGGCAATGACGAGAGCTTGCACCAAAAATAAGAAAATGCCTCCGATAAGGTATCGCTTATAAAGGTACCAAAAGCCAGGCTGGCGGTTGAGAACGATACTGCCAAGCGGCAAATCGCTTTCCCTTAACCCCCAGCGCTTCAGAGCTCGCCAATCAAACATGTAGGCGTTATTGCTCCTCACGATTGGGATATTCTCGGGCTTCTCGCCATTCAGGACTCGTACAGCCATGTCTGCGGCTAAATAGCCGTCATTGGCCCAATTCACCAGGTCACCGCCCACCGCTCCTTCTCTCAGATCCACGTCGTCCATGACAAATACGGGGGCATTCGCGGCGCCGAGGATCAAGGGAAGCGCTTGAGTCGAATCAATAAAGCGCTCTCCAACCGCATCTTGCGTGAACGCGGTGTGGTAGATGATTGAATTGCTCGGCAAACGCCTGAGCCGGTCCAGCAGGGCAGGCATCGTCAAGTCGGTCAGATACGTGACTTCGAACTTCGATTCGTAGCCTTGAAAAGCCCGCTTTGTAGCGGCTTCAAATTGTTCGTCAAATGCGCCCATACCACCGACCACCACTACGTGCTCGGTGCCGGGTAACAATCGCAACGCCGCGTCCAGAGTCTCCGCCGGGCGCACCTGGCCCAGGACACCGGTAAAGTGCATGGTGGATTTGAGCTGGTCCGGAACCTCGCCCAGAACCGTGCAAAAAATAACCGGCGTATCGCGGATGAAGCTATCTTGCATGTCTGAGACGAACTTGAGCGAAGCCGTCCCGGCGGCAACAATCAAATCAGGTTTGCGTTCTGAATACTTAAGCAGGAATTCCTCTCGAAACCGGCGCCTGGAAACTTCGCTTGGAAAGGAAATGAGTTGCAGGCTCTCGTGATACAACTCGATCTGGTAGGGAGACTTCTGCAAACCGCTGAGGACCGCCTGATCTACTTCGGCGAAGCCAGGTGACGCGACAATGACTAGGTCATTGAGGATCAGTACTCTCCGCGTTTGCCTAAGCTGCGCTCGTGCGGTCGAGGTGACCAAAAAGCAGCAGAGCGTGATCAGGAAAACAGACGTCGACGGCCAGCCTCTCCTCAAGCTCGATTGGCCGTGGCTCTTACCAATACACGAACTATTCGACTTTGGCAAAAGCGTAGCCGGGAAGAAGGAAGGGCCGGGCATTCCTCTCGATATCTGAAGGCTACAGGTATCTGCCTCCCGACCCGGCGTTACGGAAGTCTCCTCCAAAAGGCGTCTGGTGAGACCTGTCGATTTTGACAGGTCAAGATAAATGAACAGGGGTTACACTGCTTCTAAGGTTTCGGGAATTCTACTCCATCAACGGGTCGAAGGGCTACTTATGTGACCAGCGCGCGCTACCCCTGCCCGTTGTGCGCCCTCGCGTACCCGATCTACTGCGCCTCTCACCCCAGGCTGTAGCATTTTCCCCTCAGCGCGTAATACCCCGTCAACGCGACGGGATCGGAGAGAGGGGCGGAGGAACACTACCCTCTGATGGCTAAAGGCCGCATTTGACCATTAGACGCCGCCGCGGTCGCGGAGAAGAGCAGTCACTTCTGGATGTTTTCGTTCTTCGGCGATCGTGAGCGCTGTCTTGCCGTCGTTCGTCTTTGCGTGGATATCCGCGCCGTGCGCTAGCAGGTCTTTCACGATCTCGATATGTCCATTGGCCGCGGCTGCGAGCAATGGAGTATATCCGGGGCCGTAGCGGTAATTTGCGTCGGCCCCATTTTCAAGCAGCCAGATGGCAATCTCCTCGTGACCGCTAGTCACGGCGCCGGTCAGAGCGTTGTACCCGGTGCCGTTGGTTGCCACTGCGGTGACGTCGCCGCCTTTTTCGAAAAGATAGCGGACGATCGGGAAGTGGCCGAACGCGGCGGCCAACGCCAGGACGGGAAAGCCGTCGGGCGAATAGCTTCTCGTCAGGTCCGGATCTTTTTCCACAAAGTGCTCGACGCGCTCGAGCTGTCCGGCTGCGGCGGCTTCGTGAAATTCGAGATGCGCGCCGCGCGCGATGAGCGCGTCGCGAATTTCGCCGCGCCCGCCGTATACCGCAGCAAGCACTGGCGATTGCCCCTTCTCATTCTTTGCGTTGGCAAGCGACGGGTCTGCATCGAGCATCGCTTTCAGCGTTGCCGCGTCGCCGGTGCGAATGGCTGCGAAGAATTCCTTCCCATTTTCCATCGCCGAGTCTCCAGCGGCCCAGTTCGTCGTCAAGCCGCACGCAGAATTGTACCTACGAGGGGACCGAGCGCCTCTTCAATCTTGCTATTTTCTGTTTCTGAGTGAAAGCGAGCGACGCGGACGCATGACGGCTGCCCCCGGGCGCTGGGGGGCAGCGAAGCCGCCCCTACAACTCTCGGAGCCGGTAGAGTGAATCAGGACGCGGCGGCTTGTTGGGCTTTGTACGTGCCGGGCAGGGTGCGTGTGGAGATCGCTAGCCGATTCCACACATTGATCACCGACACGAGAATCGACAGGTCGACGATTTCCTTCTCGCTGAAGTACTGCTTCACGCTTTCATAGACTTCGTCCGGAACGTGGGTCTGGGAAACCAGCGTTAGCGACTCCGTCCATTCCAGGGCGGCGCGCTCGCGATCGGTGTAGAACGGCGTCTCGCGCCAGGCGTTGAGCTCGTACAGGCGTTGCTCGGTCTCGCCCAATGCCCGAGCGTCCTTGGAGTGCATATCGATGCAATATGCGCAGCCATTGATTTGCGACGCACGCATTTTCAGCAAATGGATGAGCTTGTGGTCGAGACCGGAGTTGGCGATATATTTCTCGAGCGCGTACAGAGATTTTTGGGCGTCGTGAGCATGTTTCGCGAGATCAATTCTCTGTTCCATGACTCCTCCTTTGAGAAATGAAACCAGCGAGAGCCGCTAAGGCCGTTGCCGCGGTCACTTTCGACTCCCGGTCCCGCTGTTTTAGATGTTCTTTTGAATGGATGTAGCAAACCGCAGCGCGGTTATTTGCGCAAAGAACGAGCGCTCTGCAGGGTCAACGCCGAGAGCGATCCTTTCGAACCGCTTCGTCGATCAGCGCGTCCAACTCGCTGCGTGTGAGCCGCACGCGGTCGCCCGCGGTTTCACCGCCGTCACACGTCACCGGCAGGTCTGCGCCACCGCCGGGTGGGGGCACCACGAAGTAGCGCGTCCTAGCGGCGATCAGCTTCGCCACTTCCCGGCTGGAGAGCAGCGTGGGCGTGCCGGCCATTTCCGCCGCCAGTGTAATCTTCGCGAAGTGTTCGAGGGTTTCCATGCGAAAGAACGCGGTCATCAGGTCTGGTCCGCAAGTGACCGCTCCGTGATTCGCCAGGAGCAAGGCGTCGTAGTGCGGCACATAAGGCTCAATTGCGGCGCTGAGTTCGGGTGTACCGGGGGTGCCATACTTCACCAGAGGAATCTGCCCCAAGCCGACAATCACCTCTGGCAGAAGCGCCTGATCCAGCGCCCGCCCCGCGACCGCAAAGCCCGTCGCTGTATGCGGATGCGCATGACAGATCGCCTGAACATCCGGCCGCATGCGATAAAACAAAAGATGCATCGCCAGTTCGGAGGACGCCTTACGATCCCCGGCGACGTGCCGCCCTTCGAGATCGATGATCACCAGATCGTTGGGCGAGAGCATCCCCTTGTTCATGCACGTCGGAGTGGTGAGAACACGCTCCTCGTCCAGGCGGACGGAGAGATTCCCTTCGCAGGCGACGATGTATCCGCGTTCGTACATCCAGCGCCCCGCGATGCAAACGTCCGCGCGATGCTGTTGTTCGCTCTTCGCGGCACCGGGTAGAAGAGATTCCGTGGCCATGACACAACTCCTTACTGGAGCCGAATTATCATCGGAACCGATGGGGCGCACAAGTGTTTATTCCGCGCGGCGGGGACGCGTCCAAAGCAATATGCAGGGCCGGCTTAAGCCTGGCGCCTGCATCCGGGTTCCAACACTAGCTACACCTGGGGGCTAGGCGTAAATTCCGCGCAATTTCAGCGCGCTCGCAACACGGTCGATGGCCAGCATATAGGCTGCGATGCGGTTGTTGACCTTGTGCAATTCCGCGTATCGTACCACCTGATCGAAGGCATTTTCCATAACATCCAGCAAACGCTCGTTGACTTCGCGCTCGCGCCAGAAAAAGCCCTGGCGATCCTGCACCCACTCAAAGTAGCTCACGGTCACGCCGCCGGCGTTACCTAGAATGTCGGGAACAGTGAAAATTCCTTTACGATCGATAATCGCATCGGCTTGCCACGTGGTGGGGCCGTTCGCGCCTTCGCAGAGAATGCGCGCCTGCACCTGGTCGGCGTTCTTCTCGGTGATTTGATTTTCGATGGCGGCGGGAATGGCGATCTCACAGGGCTGGAAAAGCACGTCGCGCGCCGTCATTTTTGTGCCCCCGCCCGGAAAATCCTGCAGCGGTTTTTTCTGGGTGTACACCCAGTCGATGGCCTTGGCTACGTCGAATCCCTTTTCGTTGTATAGGCCGCCACCGATATCCGCGAGGCCGACGATTTTGTAGCCCTCCTTCTGCATCAGCAAAGCCCCCAGGGAGCCCACATTGCCGAAGCCCTGGATCACGACGCGGCAGCCTTCCCGCTTGATTCCAAGTTTCGCGGTCGCTTTGTCGCAGCAAATCATCACGCCGCGGCCGGTCGCCTCGCGCCGCCCAGCCGATCCACCAAGTTCAATCGGCTTGCCGGTGACGACTGCGGTAGTAGCCTGCCCTACGTGCATCGCGTAGGTGTCCATAACCCAAGCCATCGTCTGCTCGTTCGTGCCCACGTCCGGCGCCGGGATGTCGCGCTCCGGCCCAATCCAATTCGCCAACTCGGCTGTGTAGCGCCGCGTCAGCCGCTCGAGCTCCCCGCGAGTCATCTTTCGCGGGTCGCAGATCACGCCGCCCTTCGCTCCTCCGAACGGAATGTTCACGACCGCGCATTTCCAGGTCATCCAGGTCGCGAGTGCGCGCACTTCATCCAGCGACACATCCGGCGCAAAACGAATCCCGCCCTTCCCCGGCCCCCGGACAGTCGAATGCAGCACGCGGTACCCGGTGAACACCTCCAACTGGCCATTGTCCATGCCGATGGGAATGTAGAGCGTGACTTCCTTGCTGGGATATTTCAGATAGCGATAGACCCCCTGTTCGAGCCCCAGTTTCTGCGCCGCCACTTCAAAACGCGCTTCGGCGTTCTGATAGACATTCATCTCTTCCGGTACTGGGGCTTGCGGCATGCAAACATCTCCTCTGACGGGATAAACCGTCGTGCACAGTTCGGCCTGCAATCGACGAGCAGGCGTTATTCTAAGGGCTAAAAGTACGGTCTATAGAGCGGGCTACCCTCCCGCAAGACCTGCATTTAGCCGGGCCGCCAGTATACGAAGCTGTGTTACCACTCGCAAGCGAGTCGGAGGTTCGGCTAGTTACGCGGGTAACGGCGGGCGAGTTCGCTCTGCGGAGGTAATAGCCGAGTATCAGAAATCGTGTGATGATAGCGGCGATGGACGTTCGCACAAGACCAAACGGATTCGCTGGCCTGCGGGTGTTGTCTCTGGAAAGTCGGCGCGCTGCCGAAATGGCCAAATTGATCGAAACGTACGGTGGCGTTGCGATGGTCGCCCCGTCGATGCGCGAAATACCTCTGGAATCGAATAAGGAAGCTCAGGAGTTTACGCGCCAGCTGCTTGCCGGCGGATTTGAGATCATCATTTTCCTGACGGGGGTCGGCACGCGCGCACTTGCACGCGTTGCGGACACGGTTTGCACACGGGATACGTTTGTCGCCGCGCTCCAGCGCGTGCCAATCGTGGCACGCGGACCCAAACCGGTGGCAGCATTGAAAGAAATGGGCGTTCCGGTGACGCTGGTGGTTCCGGAGCCCAACACCTGGCGGGAGTTGCTCGCGGCTCTCGACAGAAACCGCGACACGCTCGCTTTGGGAGGCAAGCGCGTTGCCGTGCAAGAGTATGGAGCTCCGAACCAGGAACTCTTGGCGGGACTTACCGAGCGCGGCGCTAAGGTCACGCCAGTTCCTGTCTACGAATGGGGACTCCCGGAGGACACAGCACCGCTGCGCCAGGCGGCCGCTGCTCTTGCGGGCGGTGAGATTGATGTTGCCCTGTTCACAACTTCGGTCCAGGTCATTCATTTGCTGAAGATCGCGGGAGAGATGAATTTGCGAGAGGGAGTGCGCCAGGCCTTTGCGCAAATTCTGGTAGGGTCGATTGGCCCGGTGACTTCGGAGGAGTTGCGTGCGCATGGGATCGCCGCCGACTTCGAGCCCTCGCATCCAAAGATGGGAATCCTGGTGAATGAAGTTGCGCAGCGCAGCGCGGAACTGCTCTCGCGGAAGAGAAACGGCGCTGGTTAGGATTGAGAATTTCTGCGGGGGCTAGCCTTGGTGGCGATGGTGTTGCTTGAAGTGCGAGCAAGGCCGCCCCTTCAAACCTTCAGCTGATGATGGAAGCGTTGTTTTTCGAATTTTGTGGTCAGAAACTTACTGCAAACTTACTGCAGTCGGAATTGGATGGTAACCGTCAAGTGCATGGGTACCGGCTTGCCATCGAGCATTGCGGGCTGATACTTCCATTGGCGAAGCGCTTCCATGGCCGCTTGATGTAACAGCACGGGCCCGGAAACGACCTTCATCGAGGAAACCTTGCCCGCCGCGTCAACCAGAGCATCGATGCGGACAGCCCCTTCGATGCGTTGCGATTTCGCAATTTGGGGATACGCGGGGGGCGTCGAAGAAAGCAAATGCGCCGGTATCACGTCGCCGCCGACGGGGAGCGGGATTGCCGGGGCAACTGGTTGCTTCGCGTTGCCAGCCACTAACCCTCCGTCGAGCCCATCACCCGATGGGGCCACCTGGCTGGAGCTCAGGGAAGGCGCAACGTCCGCGTCTCCAGATCCCGGAGCGATTGAACTGCGATTAGCCGTGGGTGCTGCCAGGCGGACCTCGCCGAGACTTGGTTTCTTCACTACAGGCGGCGGTTCGGCCAGCTTCTTATAAGCTGACAACTCTGCCGCGATATTTTTGTCTGGCGAAATCTTGGTGACCTCAGACGCGGGAGTGATCGATTGCGAATTCGGTTGAGAAGAAGAATTCTGCGACTGCGCCACCGGTGCGGAGTTGATATTCGAGCGATTCGGCGCTGACGGCTCGGGCGCGTTGTGGGCTCGCGCCGCTGGTTGCGCTGCGCTCGGTGTCACGGCCGCGGGTGCCGTCGCCGGCACTGTTGCAGCCACCGTTGCCGCAGGCGTTTGTTGCGCGGGAGCAGATGACTGGCGCGAGTACCACGTAACACCAGCGGCTGCCACTACCAGACCTGCCGCGACCGCGCCGATCAGGATGCCCTTATTCTTACCCTTGGAGCCGCTCTGCGGCTGGATCGACGTTTCTTCCAGCAAATGGCTGCCGAAGGTCATTTCCGCTGGAGCCGGAACTGCCTCTGTCTGCGCTACGGGAGGCGCGGAAACATCCTGCACTTCGAACTCGATGACTCGGTGGGCGTCGGCGAATTCCTCCTTCGCGGAGGCTTCGTTCTGGGCGTGCGTGGCGGCATTGCGTGCCAGTGGCTCGAGCCACGAGGGAATCTTGACCTCGTCCTCATCGAGCGAGGGTTGTAAGGGGCCCTGCGCATTTTTTGGTGGCGGAACAATTTTCGTGCCCGGAGTATG
>Ga0210401_10008070_pt1 | contig 10477 bp, 11 predicted proteins | sample IncBWH32MmetaG_FD_150866 | JGI IMG/M metagenome (GOLD analysis project Ga0210401, IMG submission 150866) | Forest soil microbial communities from Barre Woods Harvard Forest LTER site, Petersham, Massachusetts, United States - Inc-BW-H-32-M | ecosystem: Environmental > Terrestrial > Soil >... | reverse complement strand
CCTGATTAACCTCTTCCACCTCTTCCAGCAGCGACACCAGCGCCTCTTCCGAGATCAGCTTGCCGGCCAGCCGGATACGCTCATGGAAGCGCACCAGGTGCGGCGAGGTGTGGACATGCACCTTCAAGCCTTGCGCCTCCAGCATGGCGCGGGCGAAGGCACAGGCCGAGCCCTTGCCATTGGTGCCGGCGACATGGATCACCGGCGCCAGCTTCAGCTGCGGATTGCCGAGAGCGGCCAGCAGCCGGAGAATGCGGTCCAGCGCCAGGTCGATCTTCTTGGGATGCAGCGACAGGAGGCGCTTGAGCACCGCGTCGCTGCGCGTGGTTTCCGACAACATATCAGGGGATGGCGGGGACGCCGCCATTGCCGGCACCCGGACGGCGGGGCATCGACAAGACCTTGCTGCGCGGCTTTTCCTGCTTCATCAGCATGTGCAGCACCCGCGACAGGGTGGCGCGCATTTCCTTGCGGTGCGTGACCATGTCCAGCATGCCGTGCTCCAGGAGATACTCGGCGCGCTGGAATCCCTCGGGCAGTTTTTCGCGGATGGTCTGGGCAATGACGCGCGCGCCGGTGAAACCGATCTGGGCGCCCGGCTCGGCGATCTGGATGTCGCCCAGCATGGCATAGGAGGCGCTGACGCCGCCAAAGGTCGGATCGGTCAGCACCACCACATAAGGCAGGCCCGCCTCGCGCAGCATGTCCACGCAGATGGTGGCGCGCGGCATCTGCATCAGGGAGAGAATACCTTCCTGCATGCGCGCGCCGCCGGAAGCCACATAGAGAATATAGGGGCGCTTTTCCTTGATCGCCGCCTGCAGGCTCTCGACCAGCGCCTCGCCGACCCCCAGTCCCAGGCTGCCGCCCAGGAAATCGAAAGGCTGCACGCCGATCATCACCGGCAGGCCGTCAATACTGCCGCGCGCGGCGGTGAAGGCCTCCGGCCGTCCGGTCTTGGCGCGGGCCTGCTTGATCTCGTCGGAATATTTCTTCTCGCCCTTGAAACGCAGCGGATCGGCGGGAACGGAGGGCGGCGGCAATTCGCTGAAGGAGCCGGCATCGAAGGTATAGGCGAAGCGCTCCGCCGGACCGATACGCATGTGATGGCCGCAATTGGTGCAGACATTGAGATTGGCGACCAAGTCGCGGTGAAAGATCATCTCGCCGCAGGACGGGCACTTCTTCCAGAGATTTTCCGGCGTGCCGTCACCGCGCCCGCCGCCGCCGCCCTTGCCCCCCATCATCTTCTTGATGCGGGGAGGCACGATATTGGTGATCCAGTTCATGCCGGCACCTTACCATGGCGCGCCGCATGGGTGGAACCGGCGAGAATACGGACCAGGCCCAGAACCTCGGAGACGATAGTTTCCCGGCCGCCGTTAACATTTGCCGCCACCTGGCTGACAAGGGCCGAGCCCACCACCACGCCATCGGCGAACCGGGCCACGCCGGCGGCCTGCTCGGGCGAGCGGATGCCGAAGCCGACCGCGCAGGGCAGATCGGTGGCCGCCTTGACCCGGGCCAGCGCCGCGCGGACTTCGTCTTCCTGCGCCGACTTGGTGCCGGTAACGCCCGCCACCGAAACATAATAAAGATAGCCCGAGGCCTCCGCGATGATTCGCTGGAGCCGGGCCTCGTCGGTGGTGGGGGTGACGAACCGCACCACGTCCACGCCCTGGGCCAGCGCCGGCACGCGCAGCACTTCGTCCTCTTCCACCGGCAAATCCACCACGATCAAGCCGTCGACGCCGGCGCTGGCGACATCCCTGGCGAAGCGCGCCGTGCCATAGGCATGGATGGGATTGTAATAGCCCATCAGCACCAGTGGGGTGTCTCTGTTCTTCTTGCGGAACTTCTCCACCATCTTGAGAACCTTGGCCATGGTGGCGCCGGATTTGAGCGCGCGCACCGAAGAGGCCTGTACCGCCGGCCCGTCGGCCATCGGATCGGTGAAAGGCATGCCCAACTCGATGACGTCGGCGCCCGCGGCCGGAAGCTGTTCCAGGATCGCGAAACTGGTTTCCATGTCGGGGTCGCCGGCGGTGATGAAGGGCACGAAGCCGGCGCGACCTTGCTTTTTCAGCGCGGCAAATCTGGCGGCCAATCTGCTCATATCTTTTCACCAAGCGCATGGGCGACGGAGAAGATGTCCTTGTCGCCACGCCCAGACAAGCAGACAGCAACGGTCTCTTCGCGCGTCATCTGCCGCGCGACTTTTGCGACATGGGCAATGGCATGCGCCGATTCCAGCGCCGGGATGATGCCTTCGAGCTTGGAGAGCAGCATGAAGGCGTCCAGCGCTTCGCGGTCGGTGATGGAGAAATACTTCACCCGGCCGATATCCTTGAGCCAGCTATGTTCTGGCCCCACGCCCGGATAATCCAGCCCCGCCGAGATGGAATGGGCCTCAAGAATCTGGCCGTCATGATCCTGCAGGAGATAGGAGCGCGCGCCATGCAGCACGCCGGGCGTGCCTTTGGAGATGGTGGCGGCATGGCGCGGCGTGTCCACGCCTTCGCCCGCCGCTTCGACGCCGTGAATTTCCACGCCCGCATCGTCAATGAAGGGATGGAACATGCCGATGGCGTTGGAGCCGCCGCCGACACAGGCCACCACCAGGTCCGGCAAGCGGCCCTCCCGCTCCAGCATCTGGGCGCGGGTCTCGTTGCCGATCACGGTCTGGAAGTCGCGCACCATGGCGGGATAGGGATGCGGCCCCACCACCGAACCGATGATGTAGAAGGTGTCGTGCACATTGGCGACCCAGTCGCGCAGCGCCTCGTTGGTGGCATCCTTGAGGGTGCGCGAGCCTGACGACACGCCGCGCACCTCCGCGCCCAAAAGGCGCATGCGAAAGACATTGGGCTTCTGCCGCTCCATGTCCACTTCGCCCATATAGACGGTGCAGGGAAGACCGAAACGCGCCGCGACCGTGGCGGTGGCCACGCCGTGCTGGCCCGCGCCGGTCTCGGCGATGATACGGGTCTTGCCCATGCGCCGGGCGAGCAGGATCTGGCCCAGGCAATTGTTGATCTTGTGCGCGCCGGTGTGATTGAGGTCTTCGCGCTTGAGATAGATTTTAGGCCCGCCCAGATGCTGGGCGAGGCGCTCGGCGAGATAAAGCGGGCTTTCCCGGCCCACATAATGGGTGAGCAGGCCCGACAGTTCGGCCTGGAACTGCGGGTCCTTTTTTGCCGCCTCGTAAGCCTTTTCCAGCGACAGCACCAAGGGCATCAGGGTTTCGGCGACAAAGCGGCCGCCATAGGCGCCGAAATGGCCGCCGGTGTCGGGACCGCTGCGCAAGGAATTGGGGATCTGGTTCATGCGCTTTGTTGGCTCAAGGAGGCGGCAAGCCGCGTGGCATCGATGAAGGCTGAAATGCGCGAGGGCTCCTTCACCCCAGGCGCGCTTTCCACGCCCGAAGATACATCCACCTGTCTGGCGCCCGACAATGCGATGGCGCGCGCGACGTTGTCCGGATCAAGCCCGCCGGCAAGAAACCACGGCTTGCGAAAAGAGCGGCCGGAAAGAATCTTCCAGTCGAAGGCTGCGCCATGGCCGCCGGGCCGGTCGGCGCCTTTCGGGGGCCTGGCATCAAACATCAGCATGTCGGCGACTTTTTCATAATCGGCGGCAACAGCGAGATCGGATGCTTGCGCTACCGGCAACGCCTTGATGACAGCCACGCCAAAGCGCGCGCGGATATCGGCGGTGCGCTGGACCGTCTCCCCGCCATGCAGTTGCAGGAAATCGGGCGCCACCGCCTTCATCAGTTCGGCGATCCCCGTATCGTCCATGTCGGTGATCAGCGCCACGCATCTGAGCCGCCCACGCATGTGCTGGGCCAGGGCGCGCGCCTGGTCCGGCGTGACAAAGCGCGGCGAGGAGGGATGAAAGACCAGCCCGCCATAGACCGCACCGGCGCCCGCCGCCGCGTCGATCGCGCTCGCGTTGGTGATGCCGCAGATTTTCACCTGAATGGTCATGGGCTGGGCTGTATGGGCCGCTCGCTCCCGGAAATCAAGCAAAGCCCGGAACCCGGTCTAAGTGGCTAAAATGCCTAAGCTTTGGGCTATTTCCTGGGCCGCCAGGCCAGGATCCTGGGCACCGGTGACGGGCCGGCCGATCACCAGCACATCGGCCCCGGCAGCCAGGGCCTGGGGCGGACCCATCACCCGGCGCTGATCGCCGGCCGCAGCGCCGGCCGGCCGAATGCCCGGCACGACCAGAAGAAAATCCGGGCCCAATTCGCTGCGCAGCCTGGCGATTTCATGGGCCGAGCAGACCACGCCATCCAGCCCGCATTGCCGCGCCAGCGACGCAAGCCTGAGCACCTGGTCGCCGACCGGCGGGCTAAGCCCCACTGTCGGCAGGTCTTCATCCGAAAGGCTGGTCAGCATGGTGACCGCGATCACCCGGGTCGAAGGCGAGACCGTGCGCGCCGCCTCAACCGCCGCGCGCATCATGGCCGCGCCGCCCTGGGCATGGACATTGAGGATCGAGACGCCCAGTTGCGCCGCCGCCCGGACCGCGCCCGCCACGGTATTGGGAATATCGTGGAATTTCAGGTCCAGAAAAACCGGCAGTCCTGCGCCTTCAAAACCGCGCACCCCTTGGGGGCCGTGGGCGTTGAAGAATTCCAGGCCCAGTTTCAGCCCGCCGACATGCCCGCGTACGCGCTCGGCCAACTGGCGGGCATAATCGAGATCGGTTGTATCGAGGGCGACAAATACGGGATTGGGGGCGCGGTTCGGATTCACGCGCCCGGCGTACCGCCATTCAGCCGCTCGCGCAATTCCTTGCCGGTGCGGAAGAAAGGCGCACGCTTTTGGCCCACCGACACCGGCTCGCCGGTGCGCGGATTGCGCCCCATGCGCGAGGGACGCACCTTGACGCTGAAGGCGCCGAAGCCGCGCAATTCCACACGATGGCCATCCGCCAGCGCCTTGCTGATGGAATCCAGGACGGTCGTTACGATGCGTTCCACATCGCGGTGGTAGAGGTGCGGATAGCGGGCCGTCAGGCGCGCAACCAATTCAGACTTGATCATCCCCAGGCCCCTTCAGGGACATTGCCCGCGATGGAGTCGCGATGCTGGATATAATCTTCCAGTTAAGTTCCCGGGCGTCAACGGGAAGCATCTGAAAAATCAGACCTTTTTCGATTGACGGGCGATTTTTCGGCGGCTTGCGATGCATTTTGGCCTCGTTCGGCCCGCATCCCGGGCGGCTTGCACTGTTCCGCGACCCCGTGGAAAGTCCCGCCAAGCAATAAAGAGCGGGGATGGAACATGAAAATCCGTCATTTTGCCTGGAATCTGGCTTTGGCCGGTGCCTTGATTCTGGGGACAGGTGCTGAGGCCGCCCCGGCCGCCAAGGAGACCTGGATAGGCGCCTGGGGCTTTGTGCCCACCCCGCTGCCGCCGGGCATGACCCCGGCCCCGGCCGCCGCGCCCGCCGCGATTCCCCTGTCCGGCGGTGTAGCGGTGAGCGCCACCTTGGTGCCAGCGACGCCGCCCCTGCTGGACAATCCCGGCAATCTGCCCGTGGCGATGGCCGACAGCGATCCTTCCAATGTCACCATCCGCCAGCTGGTGCGGGTGGCGGTGGCAGGCAAGCGCATCCGGCTGCGCTTTTCCAATGAAGGCGGCAGCGACGCCCTGAGTTTGGGTTCGGTGCATGTCGGGGCTGCCGGCCCCGACGGCAGCGTGATCGCCGGCAGCGACCGCATCGTGACCTTTGACGGCAACGGCGCGATCACCATCCCGGCCAGCGCGCCGCTGCTGTCAGACCCGATTGACCTGAAAGTGGACGCGCTGGAGAAATTGGTGATCTCGGTGCACATACCTGGTCCCTTCTCGCGGGTCGGCCACAGCGTCTTTCAATATGTCGCGGGCATTCCTGGTGATCACACGGCGGCCGCCAACCTGCCCAGCCCGCGCCTGATGCGCCTGCCTGCCTTGGTCACCGAAGTCGATGTCGATCCGGTGAGCGCCGACAGCGTGATCGTGACCCTGGGCGATTCCATCACCGAAGGCGCGCTATCCACCGCCAACGCCTTCCGCGGCTGGCCGGACCGCCTGGCCGAACGGCTAGCGGCGGCCCATTCCAAATGGTCGGTGGTCAATACCGGCATCGGCGGCAACCGGCTGCTGCGCTATGGCACCGGTCCCAGCGCGCTGGCGCGGCTGGATCGCGATGTGCTGAGCGTGCCGGGCGTCAAGGCCATCATCCTGCTGGAAGGGATCAATGACATCGGCCGCGGCTTCTATCCTCCGACCGAACCGGTGACGGCCGAGGCCCTGATCGCGGCCGACCAGCAGATTATCGCGCGCGCCCATGCCAAGGGCATCAAGGTCTATGGCGCGACGCTGACGCCCTACAAGGGCGCGCACTATTTCATGCCCGACGGCGAGCGGGTGCGCGAAGCGGTCAATGCCTGGATCAAGACGGGCGGCGCCTTCGACGGGGCCGTGGATTTCGCTCCCTCGGTCGCGGACAAGTCCGATCCCACCACCTTCGACCTGAACTACAATCTCAATGACAGACTGCATCCCAATGACGCCGGCTACCAGGCCATGGCCAATGCCATCGACCTCAGCCTGTTCAAGTAAGGATTAGGCGATCATGTCCGATCCCGCCCTGGAAGCGCATGAACATGCCGAGCATGCCGAGCATGCGGCGCATGAAAAAGACCCTTTCATCAGCCGCGTCTCCATCACCGTCGCCGTGCTGGCGGTGATGGCGGCCGCGGCTGGATCGCTGGAGACAGTCGAGGGCGGGCGCGCCATCACCGAATCCTCGGAGGCGGTGCTGGCCCAGGACAAGGCCACCGACAGTTGGAACGAATACCAGGCCGACAGCCTCAAGCGGCACATGTACGAGATCGCCTCCGCCGGCGGCGGCGCCAAGGCGCAAGACTATGCCAAGGAAATCGCCAAGGACCGCGACAGCCAGGACAAGGCGCGCGGCAAGGCGGAGGATTCCGAAAAAGACCGCGACGCGCGGGTGAGAGAAAGCGCGACACACGAAGAGCGGCATCACTGGCTGACCGGCGCCGCCACCCTGATCGAGATCGGCATCGCGCTCTCCACCGTGGCGATCATCACCGCGCGGCGCGCCTTCTGGTTCTCGGCCATCAGCTTGGGCGCGGCGGGGGCGACACTGTTTGCCATCGCCTATCTGGCAAACTGAGGGAGACCGGCGATGAATCGCTATGGCCGCATCAACCGCGCGACATATTTCCTTTGCCTTGCGATCCTGACCGTCATCTGGGGCTTGGCCAGCGTCTACAAAGTCCGCATCCCGGGCGAAATTCTGGTCGCCCTGGTCGCCATTCCCCGGCTGCACGACATCGGAAAATCCGCCTGGTGGGCGGGCGGCGCCCTTTTATTGGAAGTCGCCGTCGTGTTTATCGCTTTGCCTTTTGCGATTTCCGCCAAGCAACCTCAAATCGTCTCGATCGCGGGCGGCCTTCTGGTGGTGGCGCTTTGGGGCGTGATGATCCTGCTGGGCTGCATCCGGGGCAATGACGGTGTCAACAAATATGGCGCAGCGCCGCCGCGCGGCGTGTCGTTCAAGACCTATCGCATGACCAAAAGCGCGGCGGAGGCGGAAGCGGAAGCCTTTTAAGCCGCCTTTTCCGGCAGCTCACCCTGCTGGATCAGGACGCTCGCGGTATCGAACATGCATTGATGTTCGGCGATCTTTCCATCCTTCACGGTCCAACCGATGAAAATGTCGAACTGGACATAGCGGCCTGACGGCTGGTGCAGCGCCTCGGTTTCGAACAGGCCCCACACAAGTTCGCCCTGGGCGGTGACGGTCCTTGGTGCCAGCCGGATCAGGTGATAGCGCGAGAACAGCAGCGCGCTGTATTCACGAACGCCCGCCACGCCGCGATGGATGCCGCCGAAGCGGAAGAACTGCTGCGGCGCCGTCGCCTTCCACACCACATCGGGACTGAGGGCGGTGAACAGCGGCTCCAGATCGCCCTCCTTCAGGGCGGCGAAAATGGCCAGCATCAAGGTCTTGTTGGACTGTTCCTGTGTCATCAGACGATACATGCCTCACATGGCGGCCGGTTCATGCCGGCCGGAATTGGGAACATTGGGCTTGGAATAATTCAGGCGGCCTGCGCGCGAATCGCCCTCGCAGGAGCAGTGAAAGCGGCGCGTGGCTACAGCGATGCAAGGCCTCAGTCAACCTATCCGTACGCATAGCCGCGTGGCGGTAATATATCGCCATCCACGGCAAGAGTGGGAAACCCAAATGCGGGACATCCCATTACCTCTTTGGATCAACCGCCGAAAATTGGATGAAAAATGTCTCTTGCACAGCGCGTGAGCGAAATTCCCGATGCTTACGAACACAGCAACCTTTCCACGTCGCAGTTGCTTGCGGAAACCGGCTATCTGGACAGACCGCAAGCGCTCACCGTGAGCGACGTGGAAGTGGCATTGCAGGAAGACCCCAAGCTGGCCGAATTGTGGCTGGAAAGAGGCAGGGATCAGCGGCTGGCCGGCGGCTGGGGCATTGAGCAGGAAGACAATCAGTATCGGGTGCAAAGCTATTCCAGCGGCCAGTATCTGGTGGCGCGCAACAGGCTCCATGCTTGCGCGGAGTTCATTGTCCGCTACGTCGCATTCATTCAGGAATCGGTGAAGCGGCGCGCGGGCTAGCCGCGGGTCACCAACATTGGCGAATTTTCGGACTGCTGCCGCGCCGCAACATGGCGGTTGCGACAACTTGATGAGATGCCGAACTTGCCGTCGGCCCCCCGCCCACTTACGGTCCTGCCACTTCAGGGGCGTAAAGGGACAATCGGAATGATCAATCGCAGAGACCTGCTGGCCAGCGTGTCGGCCTTCAGTTTGCTTGGCTCCAGCCTGGCCAAGGCGCAAGGCGCGCCGCCTCCTGCCGAAAGCGATTGGCTGCATTACGCAAAGGATCTGGCCAGCACCCGCTATGCGCCACTGGACCAGATCGGCGCCGCGAACTTCAACCAGCTCGACCTGGTCTGGCGTTTTTCAACCAATGCACTGGGTCCACGGCTCGATGCCGATTTCATGTCCACGCCGCTTCTGATCAAGGGCCGGCTCTACACCACCGCCGGCTTCCGCCGCGACGTAGTCTGCCTGGACGCGGGAACCGGCGAGTTGCTCTGGATGCACCGTTATGACGAAGGCGACCGGCTGGGTTCGCGCGGCGGCCCGGGACTTGGCGTCGGCTATTGGACCGACGGCACCAACGAACGCATCGTCTATGTCACACGCGGCTATAACATGTTCTCGCTGGATGCGAGGACCGGCATTCCCGATCCGGCCTTCGGCGCCAACGGCATGGTCGATCTCAGGCAGAATGACGACCAGGACATGGATCCCAACAAGGGCATCATCGGCCTGCATGCCCCGCCGCTGGTGGTCAAGAACACCATCGTGGTGGGCGCGGCGCCCACGCTCAATTCCAAGGGTTATGTGCGCGGCTTTGACGTCAAGACGGGCAGCCGCAAATGGATCTTCCACACCATCCCGCGCAAGGGCGAGTTCGGCTACGACACCTGGACGACACCGGGCCAGGCCGAAGCGGCCGGCAATACCGGCGCCTGGGCGCCGATGTCCGCCGATGACGAGCTGGGCCTGATTTACGTGCCGGTGGAACTGCCGCAGACCGACATGCTGGGCGTCACCCGCACGGGCGACAATCTGTTCGGCGAGACGCTGGTGGCGCTGGATATCGAGACCGGCCAGCGCAAATGGCACTATCAGATTATCCATCACGGCCTGCAGGACCGCGACATCTCCTGCGCCGGCATCCTGTGCGACATTCCGCACAACGGAAGGACCGTGAAGGCCATCGCCCAGCCGACCAAGCAGGGCTGGGTCTATGTGCTGGACCGCACCAACGGCAAGCCGGTGTTTCCAATTCCGGAAAAGCCCATCCCCAAAGGCGAAGTGCCTGGCGAATATTATCCGCCCACCGAACCCATGCCGAGCGCGCCGCCGCCTTTCGCCAAACAGGGCGTCAGCGAGGCCGACCTGGTGGACTTCACGCCGCAGATCAAGGCGCGCGCGCTGGAGATCGCCAGCCACTACCACATGGGACCGCTGTTCGAGCCGCCGGCGGTGACCAGCGACAAGGTCTTCGGCACGTTGAACCTGCCGGGCCTGCAAGGCGGCGCCAACTGGCCGGGCGGTTCCTACGACCCGGAGACCAATATTCTTTACATCTATGCCAAGAACCAGTTCGAGGTTACCGGCGTGACCGTGCCGGGCGGCGGCAAGCCGCCCAATCAGCGCGGCGGCCAGCCGGCAGCCGGCAGCGCCGACGCCAATGGCGGTGCTTTCGGCGGCGTCGCCAGCCTGAAGGGGCCGGTCGGACGCGGGCGCGGTTCTGTCGCGCGCGATGGCCTCAATGATCCCATCGTGGCCGGCATGATCTCCATCGCCGGCATTCCCCTGATGAAGCCCCCCTAC
>Ga0210401_10008067_pt1 | contig 10479 bp, 6 predicted proteins | sample IncBWH32MmetaG_FD_150866 | JGI IMG/M metagenome (GOLD analysis project Ga0210401, IMG submission 150866) | Forest soil microbial communities from Barre Woods Harvard Forest LTER site, Petersham, Massachusetts, United States - Inc-BW-H-32-M | ecosystem: Environmental > Terrestrial > Soil >... | reverse complement strand
CTGCAGGGAATCGTAGCTTGTGTCACCAACATCGCCGAAGAGGAAGATCGTGGTGAATGGCCCGTAGGGGAGCGGAGAAGGCAGTCCACCGGGCAGACAGCCAATGGTGTAAGAAGGAGACCCGACACAGGCTGTTGGGCTTTGCACATTGAGGTCGTTCCCTGCAACCAGGATGTGGTTACTGCGCGAACCGGCATACCCCATGGTGAGTACGATATTGCCCGGCAATGCCTGTTCGACGTTCAGGTTGTATTGACGCACCCTGCCCAGCTTGAAGTCGGTGGGCTGCGTATAAAAGGAGCCGGTAAATGTTCCAACGGTAGGTGGCGCTGGAATGGCTTGAAATCCGCTGGAGAGGCTGATGGCGGAGGGCGTCTGTCCAAGCACGGTGGCACAGTACGAGTTCGCAAAGGCGCAGCCGATAGAGGGGGGAAAAGCGTCGGATTCGCCGAGGAACGGCGGATTCTGCCAAAGACCCTGGGCCCCCTGGCTCCACGCCGAGTCGTGAAAGATCGCGAAGCCGGCTCGAAGCACGGTCTGATCGCTGCCGAAGACCTTCCAAGCTCCGCCGACGCGCGGTTCGAGGGCTGTCCAATCCATCTGGACTCCTGCCGACGAACTGACGCCGTTTTGATTGGCAATCAGAAGCTGTCCGGTGTTAGGAATATAGTTTGCCAGGCGCCCGTGAGCCTCAGAGATTGGAGTGGTCATGTCCCAGGCAAGGCCGAGATTGAGGGTGAGGGAAGGGGTGATTCTCCAATCATCCTCACCAAAGGGACGGTAGATCTTCCAGCGGCGGCCGGTGACAGGACCATCGAAGGTCTGGTCGTGAATGGCTCCTCCAGTGATGCCGAGAAGCAAATCGGCCTCGGGATTGCCGCCAATGTTAGCGCTGCTCAGACCGGAGAAGTTCCCGCCATTGCCAATGAGCCAGAAGCCATCCTGAAAGGCTTCTGTGCCGACGTTCATCTGATTGGCCCGGAAGTCGAGGCCTACGTGAATGTTATGTTTGCCACGGATGACATCGAGAGAATCTCGGAACGAGAAGATATTCGTCCCGCCCTGGAAAGGAGAATACCCGCGATCGCCGAGGGCCCAGTAGCCGCCTTGGACCAGTGTAGAGACCAAACCGCAGCTATAGAACCCAATGCATTTGGAGGAGCCATTGGGACATCCGAGGTTGGCGTTGGGAATTCCACCGGGCACGATCGTGGCAGAGGCGCAGGTACCTGTGCCTTGCGAAGCAATGTAGTCGAAGATGCGGTTGTAACCGAAAGTGGCCTGGTTCACCATCGAAGGGGAGAAGACGTGAGTCTCGCCGATGGCGGCATTGCGGGCATGATTGATGATGCGCTGATTGGTGCCGAAGGCGTTAGCAGAAGCAAAGGCCGGCGGATTCGAGCCGCCCGGCACATAAGAAAACGCCTGATCGTAGCTGAAGCGGCCGAAGAGAGTATCGGCGCCGGAGGGGGTGTAGTCCAGACGGGTATCAAACTTCGTCTCGTTGAGCTGGCGGACGGGAACGTTGAGGTAGTTGAATCCCGACGCGGCATTGTTTGCGTCTGGTGTCGGGTACAGGTTTATCATTGCCTGCCCGATGTTGTTGAACAGGCCGGATGGAATCTTATTGCAGGGAATGCCCTGCGGCTGCCTTCCATTAGGATTGGCCGCCAAGGGCTGGCCTGCCGCATTGCACTGGAAATAGACATTTGGATAGAGAGCGGGATTGGTTGAGGCCCCGATCATGTTCGGGTTTACGATGGCAAAACCGCTGACCGGATTGCCGAAGGGATCGGCTGAGAAGTCACCGGAGCGCATGGCCATGGAGGGCACCAGGCCTGTAAAAACGATGCCTTCGCGCTGATATTTCTGTTCGCCGTCGACAAAGAAAAACAGCTTATCCTTCTTGATCGGCCCGCCGATCGAACCTCCGAATTGGTTCAGGTTGAACTTCTGGGGCGTAGTTGCAAAGTAGCTCCTGGCATCAAGTGCCGTGTTGCGGAAAAACTCGTACAACGATCCATGGAAATCGTTGGACCCCGACTTTGTTGTCAGCAGCACAGTGGGGCCGGCGCGAGTTCCGTACTCGGCGGAGTAGGTGTAGGTCAGAACCTTGAACTCCTGAATGTCGTCGATCGAGGTCAAGATGGCGATACCGCCCGCTGTCAATTCGTTATTGTCGACGCCATCCAGCAGCCAATCTGTGCTGTTGGGACGGGAGCCACCGACCGACAGCGAGAACGGACCGCGCGCCGCCACCTCACTGCTGGCAGCGGAGGTGAAAAAGCTGTTGGGATTAGTCTCTGCCGTAGCGCCGGCCGTCAGTGTCGCGAGTTGCACGAAGTCGCGACCATTCAATGGCAACTGTGAGACTTGCTGCGAGGTGATGACCTGACCGAGAGAGGGATTGGCGGTCTCCACAGCGACAGCGTTGCCGGCAACCGTGATCGTGCTGGACACGCCCGCGGGAGCGAGGCTGAAATCCAGTTCGCGGGCCTGATCAACATCAAGCTTGAGATCCTTGGATTCGTTGCTTTGGAAGCCAGTGGAGTCAACGCGCACCGAATACGTACCAATGGGGAGCAGCGGGATAATATAGTGGCCTGCGTCGTTGGTTTTCCCGATGCGAGTCAAACCGGTAGCCTCGTCGGTAGCGGTAACGGTGGCTCCGGAGACGTTCGCTCCGGATTTATCGGTAATGGTGCCGGAGAAGCTTCCGGTGGCCTGACCATACATGGCCGGGCAAGCGTCTAACGCAAGAGCACAGGCAATCGCGAGAAACAACATTCTGTGCGGTACTTTCTTGGCCAGGCCCTCCGTTGATTTCGTACACCTTTCTCCCATCATGGTGCGTTTCATAGTCAAACCCCTTTCGATAAACATCGGTTTAAGGCGGTTCTGCATTGAATTCGCGGAATGAACAACTGTAAGAATTTGTTGGCTGGACGTCAACGCAAACTTTGGCTGACGTAGTGGTGCAGCGTAAACCTATGCCAAGAGCTTGCACTACTGGATTAGACTCGAAAGACCGGGCTGCCGCCCTTAATGCTTGCTACCAGCCTGTTGGAGAGGATCGATCGCGGGCGCGTTTCGAATGCAAGAAATGGACTTTACTGGCGGCAAGATATGCATCGAGTACCGAATTTGACATGGCTCTACCATGCCCGCATAGCCGAACTGCGCAAGGAAAAGGGCTTCACCCAGCAGCAGCTCGCCGAGCGCGTCGGTGTCCACGTTCAGCAACTAAAACGATATATTTGGTTGCTTGTTGGAGCACTTGCCTGGGGTCTTACTTTGGGGACGGCCGGGTCGTCTGGCGCTTTCGGGTGGTTCGCGATCATAATCACCTCATGTACTGTACTGAGCAGTACACTAGATGTGCATCGCATTGCAAATTCAGTTGGGCGCATTCCGAGCATGATGTTGCAGAGATATTTAATAATTTCGCAGCTGAGACCCGAGCCCTCAACGACGGGTATTCGGAGCGCACGAGGAGACGAATGGCGGAAAAGCGGTCGCGGCGAGAAAATACGAAAACGGCAAGCTTCAGAAGGTCGCGGCTCAGGGCATCGACTCGGTTCTAAAAATCGATGCGCGGGCCAGGCGGGCGAGGCATCATTACAAACCATGACGGCTACGGCCCGAAGGAGGATGGGGGCCTGTGGCCGCAGCTCACCGGCGAACGCGGGCACTATGAACTCGCCGCCCTCCGCAGTACGAAAGATACATTCGCGCGATCTTTGAGAGAGCTGCTTGTTCGTCTGTGAGCGCCATTCTTCTTCGGTCCAGTTAATCCGCTCAAAGCTGTTCTTGCATCCAACAGTGGGTGGTGGGAATCCGCTGCTGGCCGTTCTCTCACGAATGCTTAAAGACTCGAGGTTCCATTCACGTTTGATGGCGAAACAAAGATTTCGATGTCAGTTTTGTTTTCCTCTTTTGATTCTGCTCGTGTCAGGGCCAGCATTCGGCCAGCCCGCGGCCGCTGCGACAGATGACCCGCTTCCGGACGCGCCGCCTGCACACCGCTCTGATCCGGGCCAGATCGCTCAGTCGAAATGGTTTGGCGTGGTGGATCCGGGAGAAAAGGTGCCTCCCCTCTACAGCCGCGACAAAATGATGTTCTGGCTGCACGAGGAGATCCAGCCGCTAAGCCTCTTTCCTGCATTTGTGACATCTGGGTGGGAGCAGCTGATGGACACAGATCCAAAATATGGGAAGGATTCGGGGGCGTACGGCGAACGACTGGGCGCCGGAGTTTTGCGCGAGGCCAGCATGAGGTTTTTTTCCGACAGCCTGCTACCGACGATCACGCACGAAGATCCGCGCTATTTTCGCATGGGACGGGGAAGCGTGACATCGCGAGGAGTCTATGCTCTGGAGCGTGTGATCATAAACCAGCGCGATGACGGGTCGCACGGCTTCAACTACTCGGATACTGTGGGCCGAGCTGGGGCCTCCGCACTGGCCATGACATATTATCCGGCCAAGAGTATTAGTGCGGAGGTGGCCGCGAGGACGTGGGGCGTCTCACTGGCAGGACTGGCGGGGAATAACCTCTTTCTGGAGTTCTGGCCGGATGTCCGCGATGCGGTGTTTCACCGCCATAAGAAGAACGAGGGCAATTAACGGGCTCCGTTCGCAGACCGCATTTCCCGTCCGGGTGCGAATTTTCACCGTTCAGCTGTTAATGATTTAACTCCTCCTGTCCGTTGCCTATGCTAAGTGTTGGTAAAGCCTTCTGAAAACAGCAGTTGCCCGGAAGGCTCCCGGCGGCATGGCAGGCCAGCAGCCGGTTTGGACCCAAACTTCATTTCCCCCGCAAGGGACAGACCCGCAAGAGGAGACTGATACATGTCGAAAGCCGTTAAGTACGCTGAGAGGACGCTCACCGCCGCGGCCCAGGGCGCCTGGACCGTGTTTGAGAAGCTGAACAGCATCCGGCCCAACGCTTCCTTTACCCCCAAGTGGTCGGACAAGCCGCTGCTCAAGTCGTATCAGAAGGAGAAGCCTCCTCTGGGCTGGCCCCGTTCGACAGATTCGCTCTGTCCCAAGTGCGTGCCTGAGATTCGCCAGCAGATCATCGATGGCAAGCTGCCGCACGAGATTCTTCTGAACGAGAAGGTCGGCGAGATCAAGGCGCAGATCATCGAGCGCGAAGGCAAGATCCTGATGGTGAAGGACTGCCCCAAGCACGGGCACTTCGAAGACGTGATGTCGATCGACACGGCGTTCTTCAAGCACCTCGAAGAGGTTTTCCCGGGCCGCGACATCAAGGCGCACAATGACGAGAAGCTGCACAACCACGGCACTTCAACCGTGACGCACGGACGCGGATCGGTGCTGACCATCGATCTGACCAATCGCTGCAACATGATGTGCGATCCCTGCTTCATGGATGCGAACCAGGTGGGCTTTGTCCACGAGCTGACGTGGGAAGAAATCAAGACCATGCTGGACAACGCGATCACCATCAAGCCACGCCGCCAGATGTCGGTGCAGTTCTCCGGTGGCGAGCCGACACTTTCGCCGTACTTCCTTGACGCGGTCGCATATGCCCGCAAGGTTGGTTACAACTCGGTACAGGCCGCAACCAACGGCATCGAGTTTGCGAAGTCCAAAGAGCTTTGCCGGGCGGCTGCTGAAGCGGGTCTGCGCTATGCGTACCTGCAGTTCGACGGCATCGGAAACGCCGCCAACTCACACCGCAAGGTCGGCAACCTGTTCGATGTAAAGCTGCAGGCTATCCACAATCTGCACGAAGCCGGTGTGGACATCGTTCCGGTGACCACAATTATCAACGGCATCAACAACGAGCAGGTAGGCCGCATCGTTCAGTTCGCGCTCGACAATCCCAAGAAGATCAATTTCATCAGCTTCCAGCCGGTGTCGTTCACGGGCCGCGACGAAGCGGTGAGCGATGAGCGCCGCGAAGCGCAGCGCTACACCCTGAGCCACATGGCGCACGACATCAAGGACCAGATGGGCCTGGGCGAGCCGGTCCGCGACTGGTTCCCGATCAGCTTTATGAGCACCTTCTCCGACTGGGCTGACCTGGTACACGGGCCGAACCACGATTGGGGTCAGCTCTCCTGCGGATGCCACCCGAATTGCGGTATCGGCATGGCGCTGATGATCGACAAGGAAACGAAGGAAGCCGTTCCGGTGACTGCGTTCCTGAATGCCGATCGCCTCGCGAAGGACATCGCCAAGATCAACGACGCAGCGCGCGGCAAGTTTCTCTCCATCTTCGGCGTAACGCTGGCGCTCCTGCGCAATTACGATCCGACCAAGTCGCCCACGCACTTCCGAATCCTTGACCTGCTGGCGAAGTTCGACAAGTGCTTCGGAGCGACCGGCCGCAGCTACGGCAAGGTCACAGCTGACCGCACCATGGAAGACATCGAGAAGCGCCGCGCCGACCGCTGGAACTTCCTCTTCATCGCCGGCATGTGGTTCCAGGACCTCTTCAACTACGATTTCCGCCGCACAGAGCAGTGCATCATTCCCTACGCGACACAGGAAGGCGAGATCAGCTTCTGCGCGTACAACACAGGCGTGGGCTGGCGCAACATCATCGAGAAGATGCACATGACCTCCACGCTCACTAAGTGGTACGACGAACATGGGCGGCACGAAATCTTCGCAGGCGGCAAGAAGGTGGGCATGGGCGACGCACAGCACACGCTGGTTCTGCATCAGGACCACGTGGACGCGGCGGCCAACGACACTCTCGACAAACTGGGCATCGCCAAGAACTCGCGCGAAGAGAAGGTTCGCGCACGCGACGCCAAGCTGAAGCAGGATGCCGAGAATGCTCAGATGGCCAAGCTCTATCGCGAGCACGTTCTGGGCGAGAAGCCGGTTCAAGGCATCGTGCCGATCACCTCGATCGCTCCGGCTCCCAAGGCTGTTCAGGCCGAAGAACCCGTCATGGGGGATTAGCCATCGAGGGACTGCGCGTCCAGCGACACGCGGCTTCGCCGCAGATACGAAGCAAAGGCCACTCCGAAATGGGTGGCCTTTTGTCTAGGCCTGCTTTGTCTCGATATGTTCCGGCTGCACACCCATGCCAACGAAGCGGGCGGCGAGGTGCGGAAATCCGGGCAGACTGGTGAGGAAGCGCAGAGCCAATGCGGGCTTAACCGGTCCGGGATTGCGAAGGATCCGGTTGAGAATGCGGTGCGCGAAGACCTGCACACGCTGTGTCTTGTGAACCGCTCCCTCACGGTACCGCTGGACCTGCTGGAGGTGTTCGGCGGTGAGGTTGCCTGCGCGAAGAGGTTCGCTGAGCAGGCGCGCAGCGGCGACAGCATCCTGAACGGCGATGTTGATACCGATGCCGCCTACCGGGGACATGGCGTGGGCGGCGTCTCCGATGCAGAGCAGGCCGGGAAGGGACCAGCGCTCAAGGTGGTTGATCTGAACGGATAAAAGCTTGACCTTGTCCCAGGAGTCGATCTCAGCGGTGCGGCCGGCGAGAAAGGGAACAACGCGTTCGAGACTGGCGTGAAATTTGTCGAGGCCCTCCTGCTGGATTTGGTCGAAGCCTCCCTTAGCGATGATGTATGCGGTCTGGAAATAGTCTATGCGGTTAATGAGAACCATGAGGCGACCATAGTTGACGTAGCCGAGGCCGGTTTCCGGGTCGGTGGGCTGGCGCGAGAGGCGGAACCAGAGGACATCGATAGGCACTCCCTCTTCGACGAGCGGCAGGCGGGCGGACTTCCGCGAGACGGCATGGCGGCCGTCGCATCCGACGGTAAGATCGGCGGGAATCTCGACGGGGCCGTCAGGGCTGTTGGTGCGGACCCCGGTTACGGCTCCGTCGTTCTCGATGAGGCCGGTGGCTTCCCAGCCCATGCGAAGCGTGAAACTCGGATAATGGGCGGCCTCCGCGGCAAGGAAGTTCAGGAGGTCCCACTGCGGCATGAGCGCGACAAACTTGGCATGCGTGGGCAGGTGCGTTAGGTCACCGATCTCGAACCTCTGACCTCCGACAACGGCCGCGATTCGGTCGATCCGGGTGTGGCGAATTTCAAGGAGCTTGCCCAGCAGGCCGAGCTCGTACATCAGTTCCAGCGTGGAGGGATGGATGGTGTCGCCGCGAAAATCGCGGAAGAAGTCCTTGTGCTTTTCGAGTACAGTGACGGGGAGTCCGGCCCGGGCCAGCAAGAGGCCGAGCATGATGCCGGCCGGGCCTCCACCGATGATGCAGGTCGTTTGCATGAACGGACTCTACTACATGAACGGACTCTGCTATAAGATGCGGTGCGGCGATCGATTGATCGGCCGTGATCCGCGGCGAACTCTTCCTCGTCAGTTAACTGACGGCTCGCTCAGCCGCAGCACGAGGCACTTCGCGGCTCCGCCGGCTTTTAGAAACTCCGTGAGCTTCACCTGCACCACGCTGAACCCACGTGATTCCAACTCCGCGCAAAGCTGCGCGCTGATCTCATTCAAGAGGATCGTCCGGCCTACGTTGACGGCGTTGCAGGCGAAGCGGAGCGCGTCGGCTTCATCAACAGCGATGCACTTCGACTTCGGATAGTGCGTCTTGATCAGGGCTCGCGAGGGCGCGTCGAAGACCGGAGGATAGTACATCAGGTCGCCATTGGACAGCGGGCAGAAACAGGTGTCGAGGTGATAGAAACGCGGATCGATGAGGCCGAGCGAAAGAACTTCGACCCCCCACGCCTCGGTCAGATAGCGGTGGCTGGAGGCGCGTGTGCGGAGACCGTGCCCGGCCCAGAGGCGGCCGCCGTCGGCCTCGAAAAGCGCGTCGCCCTCGCCTTCGAAGGGCGTCTCGCGGGGAATCTCACGGATGGAGAAACCGGAGTCGCTGAACCATTTGCGGAAATGGGGCTCCTCGCCCTGCCGCTCGGCGTGGTGAAAACTGCTGAGGGCAACGATGCCGTGGCACACGAGGCCGGCGTTGGCGGTGAAGACCATGTCGGGGGAGCCGGGCTGCGGCTCGACGAGGAGCACGTTGGCTATCTCGGCGAGGGATTGGTGGAGCTGCTCCCATTGCGATGCGGCCTGCTCCCGGGAAGAGCGGTGGATGTTGCCTTCCATCCAGGGATTGATGACGTAGTTCACGTCGTAGAGTCTGGGCGGACACATCAGGAATGTGGCGTCGGCTGTTTTGCCCGTCACATATCTGGTTCCCATACGCATTCTCCTGGTCAGAGTCTGAGCGGGTTCGCTGGCGCTGTCAATATGAAAGAAAATACGTGGTTTAATGCATGAATATGCAGCAGTAATGGTGCACCAGGAATACCAAAATCAACTGATTGATTGACATCTCAATCAATCAGTTGATAAATTAATCGACATGCAAACGGATTCGATCCAGCAATATTTTACGAACCTGTTGAACCCAGCAGATGAGCCGGGCAAGCGCAAGACAGCGTTGATGCAGGCGACTTTCGATGTGATCGCGGAATCGGGCTTTGAGGGATTGCGCACCCGGGCTGTCGCAGAGCGCGCCGGGGTGAATATCGCCACGCTGCACTACTACTTTCCGACCAAGCAGGCCTTAGTCGAGGGGGTCGCCCAGTTTCTAGGAGCCAAGTTCGTCCTTCTGCATGGCCCGGCGCCAGCGCCGAGCGGATATACCGCGCTCGATCGGCTGCGGCAGGAATTCTCTGACGGCCGCTATTACTTCGAGCATGAACAGAAAATGCTGCTGGTGCTCGAGGAATTTGGCCTGCGCGGCAAGCGGGATCCAGAGGTGAAGAAGATCGTCGAGATGATGAACGGCCACTGGCGGCATGGCCTGGAGCAGATGGTGGTTGACGGGATGAAGGAAGGGACTTTCCGGGGCGATCTGGATCGGGAAGAAGTGTTGGGAATGCTGTTAAGCATGTTTTCGGGCGCGACAAGCTGCCGGGGAAATGAGTTCGAGGCGATGCAGCGGGGCATCGAGCGTTGGTTGTTAACGGAAGAGATCTGGAAGGTAACGAGAGGAGGAGCGGAGCGATGAGCAAACTGGACGTATTGGTGATCGGCGGCGGGATCGGCGGTCTTTGCCTGGCGCAGGGCTTGAAAAAAGCTGGCGTGAATGTGGCGGTGTATGAGCGCGACGCGACGCCTATATCGCGGCTGCAGGGGTTCCGGGTGCACATCAGCCCAGAGGGAAGCACGGCGCTTCATGCCTGCCTGCCGCCGGAGTTGTGGATGATCTTCAATAGTACCGGCGGAGCATTCGTGCGGGGGTTCACGATGGTGACGGAGCAGCTCAAGGAACTGTTGCACGCCACGAGCGACGATGACGGCTCGACCGATCAGCCGATCGCGCGGCATCGTTCGGTGAGCAGGATCACGTTGCGCCATATTCTGCTGAGCGGCCTTGAAAGCATTGTCCATTTCAAGAAGCGATTCGTTCGCTACGAAGAGGCGCGCGGACGGCTCGTTGCGCACTTTGAAGACGGCAGCACCGCGGAGGGCGATGTCCTGGTGGGCGCCGACGGGGTGAATTCG
>Ga0210401_10008065_pt1 | contig 10480 bp, 9 predicted proteins | sample IncBWH32MmetaG_FD_150866 | JGI IMG/M metagenome (GOLD analysis project Ga0210401, IMG submission 150866) | Forest soil microbial communities from Barre Woods Harvard Forest LTER site, Petersham, Massachusetts, United States - Inc-BW-H-32-M | ecosystem: Environmental > Terrestrial > Soil >... | reverse complement strand
AAAAAAACCGTGCTCCCCCTGATTCAGTTTCAAACGCTGATAGGCGGCAATGGCCAAGTCCCTCACTTGAGAGGCCGTCTTCTCAGACTCCATCGCCGCGTGTGCCAATCCGGCCAAAAACCAGGCAAGTTCCGTCGTTCGAGCCTGACGGGCATCCAAATAACGATCGAGCGCCGTTTCCAGATTGGCCCGGTGAAAGAAACGACCAAGCCGGTCCGGAGCAAATTCCGCGGTCAGCCAGACCATCAGACCCAGATCCCCGGCACCGTGTATCCAACCGGTGTCGCGCGCAAATGACTCGTAGATCGCCTGCGCATCAAAGGATGTGGATGCACCACTTTGCTCGAACGCGCGAAGTCCGAGCAGTGTCATTATCGTGTAGCGCGGCGAAAGGCCCTCACGAAGAACACCCTGCTCCGTGCGCACCAGACGATGGCAGAATTGCTGTTTCTCGCCGTCAAGCATGGACACCAGTCCACGCGCCGCCATAGACTTCAATTCCATTATGTTTGGACTGGCGTCAGCCCGTTGGGGCGTGGAACTTAGCGAGGAACTCAGAGACATTGTCGCTCCACGATGGAAGTGATCCCATTCACGATTGTCTCGAGAGCGGGGCTTTGATCGATGGAATTCCGGCTCGCGGGGTCGCTCCGCTCGATTTTGATTTTCGTCATGACGTCCTCGACGCTTTCAATAAGGACAAGCCGGCCTTCCTCCGCCAGGTGTTGATCGACTGCCCCGATGCGTCCACGAAAAATGCTGTAGACCGGAACTCCCAACGATGCTGCTTCTCGATTCATCGTACCGCCGCCGCTGACCACCAGGTCCGAGGCCCAAATCAGGTCCAGGCCATCCACGGCATGTCCGGGAATCACGATCCGCCGGTTAGCGATTGCTGTTGTCCAAGCTTGTCGCAGGGTTTTTGCCTGTCTTTCGTTGCGCGGCAGCAAAACTACCGTTACTTCCGGATGATCCATCAGGAGATTTAACACGGAGTCGAAAAGTGTTTCGGATTCGGCATTATGGTAGTGCGCTTCGCTCGCGGGTGGGCGCACGGTGACCACCAGGTCGTTCGGATGCAAGCCGAGTTGTTCTTTCACGGTGCTCGTCGCCCTGGACCGGCGAACATACACATCCTCTTTCAATCCCGGGTACTTCAATAACTTTTTTTTGCCCTCATATTCCCCGAAACTCGAAAGGTACTGCGGCACAAAGACCCAGTCGGGGCGAAACGCCCCTACGCTGGCCACAAATTCGTAGTCGTACATGACCACCACCGGGATTCCCAATGTCTTGCCGGCTATCAACTGCGCCCGCGATCCGTGGGAAACGGCGAGATCCGGCTTTTCCTTGAACGCAATGGGCATCAGCCGCAGGGATCTGAGACATGTCCCCAGAACTTTCAGGAACCAGTTTTTGCCCCAATGTCCCCCGACGACCTTGCAGGAAAGATGATTGAGCTCCAGGAGTTCACAAACCTGATAGGAATTCCGGCCAGTCAACATTATTTCGTGACCCCGTTTTCGAAGCTCCACCATGATCGGCAGGAAAAAAGGGACGTGAGGAGAATTATCCAGATCAATCCAGATCTTCCGCTTCGCGGGTGGTACCTTGAACTTCTCTGAATCTTTTATTCCTGACACCTTCGAAACGGGAAACTTTTCGGACGCCGGCTCGTTTGAAGGAACCGTCCCTGTTTCAATCGGCATTCGCTCGGCCTTTGTCATTTGCGATTCCCGCGATGGTGAAGATAGCTTACGATTTGCTTGCCAAAATGATTGTGCCGGCCTCAACTGCCTGCCCGTTGGTCTCAAATGCCAGCCTTCAACCAAGTAAAAGAAACTCAATCACGCACGGGGGATTCAGACGCCGTCCCAACTCGAACGTTGCATCAACGACATATTGTGATGCATGAATTTGTTGAACCACTGGGGCCAATGCAGCCAGTCATAACCGCCTTCGAGCTTGGCCAGAAGCAGCTTTGGATCATCCCAGGAATTTACCGGCAAGCGAGGGAGATAATAACGGTTTTTTCTGAGATGGGCTCGGCCGAGAATCGTCGAGACAGCGTTGTCGAATCCGTGATTCTCTAAAATGTCGGCGAGAAAACGTTTAAAGCTATTGTCTTCCTCCGGGAAGGCAAACGAATAGGCAAATGATTCGATCGCTGCGCTAAGTTCTTGCTCGATCGTCTCTTTCGAATAGCCCAATTCATAGTCAATCTGCTCGAGGTCAAGCGAGTGCAGGTCCGCGTGAGTGACGGTGTGCGAGCCGAATCGAACGCCCTCTCTATAAAGTTCGCGAACCTCCGGCCACGTTAGGTATTCCGCGCCCTCAAAACGAAGCGGGGTATTCTGAATTCTCGCCGTGGCCAGGAATACTGTTGCTGAAAACCCACATTGTCTCATCACCGGAAACGCGTGGGTGTAAAAGTCCCGATAGCCATCATCGAAAGTAATGACAATCGTCTTCGACAGATCTTGTTTGCTCTCCAACGCCGCAAGCATCTCTGTCAGGTCCATCGTACGGTAGCCGGCCCGCTTCAGCCACTTCATCTGGCGCGCAAAAATCTCTGGTGACGTATTGATCTGAAAATAAGGATGCGTCTTGCCAAACTGGTTTTCCGAAACGCTGTGATACATGAGGATTGGCACGCAGGAACCGGGATCCGGGCCGAACAGCCGGGCAGCCGGGTGGCAGAGATATACAGAAGCTATCCGGTCCAAACGTGGCGCAAAAAATCCATCGGAAAACATAAGGTTTGTTCAAAACGTAGTTTGAAGAATATGCAAGGAGATCTCGGCATGCGGCACGCCAGGGCCGCCGTCCGGCCTTCTGGGAGCCATACCAGACAATGTTGGATTAGTTGGCCCTGTTAGCGAGAAGCGCCGATCTTCGGAGTGACAAATTCCAGCACTTTCGCCGCGACTAGCTCTTGCGATTTCTGCTGGAGTTGCGGAAACATCGGCAAGGACAGAATCTCCTCGGCCACTCGCTCCGTGGCAGGGAAATCACCCGCCTTGTAACCCAAGGCCTGGTAGGCCTTCTGCAGGTGCAGCGGAATCGGGTAATGAATGCCCGTGCCGATTCCGGCCTCCGCCAGATGAGCCTGCAGTCCCTCGCGGTCGGCTACGCGCACAACATAAAGATGGTAAACACCTTTCGACCACGGCGCCTCGCGCGGGATCACAAGAGGATCGCTGGATTCAGAGAAAAGCTCGTGGTAGCGCCGGGCAAGCTCACGTCGCGCTTCGTTCCATTTGGCCAGGTGGCGCAACTTCACGGACAACCAGCCTGCTTGAATGGAATCGAGGCGGCCGTTGTACCCTTCCATATCGTGGTAATACTTTCTTGCCTGGCCATGATCGCGAATCATCTTTACGCGCTGGGCCATGGCTTCGTCATTCGTGGTCAGCGCACCTGCCTCGCCGCACGCGCCGAGATTCTTGCCCGGATAGAAGCTGAACGCTGCGGCTTTGCCCATTGATCCCGCCAGCTTCCACGTACCGTCTTTTTTGGAAAAGTATTGCGCGCCGTGTGCCTGGCAGGCGTCTTCGATCACAAAAAGATTAAACTTTTCCGCCAGCTCCAAAATCGGGTCCATGTCCGCGGTCTGCCCGTAGAGATGCACCGGAACGATTCCCGCGATGCGCCGCTTCGACGCGCTCTCGATCAGTTCGCCGCTCTTGGGGTTAATCTCGCAGCGAGTCTCCAGATACTCGCGGAGCTTCTCTGGATCCATCGTGTACGTCTGCTCGTGAATATCCACGAACGCGATCTGCGCGCCTGCCTGAGAGATGGCCTCCGTCGTCGCGATAAACGTATGCGGAACCGTGACGATAATGTCTCCCGGCTGCACGCCCGCCGCCATGAACGCAAAACGCAGAGCGTCGGTGCCGCTGTTCACGCCAACGCAATACTTCGCTCCGCAAAATGCCCCGAACTCCCGCTCGAATTCCTCAACCATTGGCCCGCCGATGAATCCTGCATTACTGAACGCCTTCTTCACGACTTCCAGCAGTTCTGCTTCGAGCTCCTGGTGCGGTGTTACAAGATCAAGGAACGGTATTTTCGTCGGGTTTGCCATACTTTACTTTTTCTCCTCATTCGCGAATCTCAAAAATTTCGCCGGATTCCCGGCCACGATCGCGTTCGCGGGTACGTCCTTGGTCACAACGCTTCCCGCGCCAACGATCGCGTTTTCGCCAACCGTTACGTTGCACAAAATCGTGGATCCCGAACCGACGGAGGCGCCTTTGCAAATTCTGGTCTTCTCAACCTTCCAATCCGCTTCCGTCTGCAGACCCCCACTGGCCACGGTCGCACGTGGATAAACGTCATTGATAAACGTCACGCCGTGCCCGATAAAAACGTCGTCCTGAATCTCCACGCCTTCGCAGATAAACGTGTGGCTGGAGATCTTGCAGCAGCGCCCTACGCTTGCGTTTTTCTGAATTTCGACGAACGCCCCGATCTTGGTGTTGTCCCCAATCTCGCATCCATAGAGATTGATGAATTTCGAAAGCTTGACGTCCTTTCCCAGCTTTACGCTGGGCGCAATGCAGACGTAATCGTTCACAGCGTGATGGCCTCCCCGCGGCTGCGGATGGATCGGTCGGCGGCTTCCAGGATTCGCACCACGCGAAGACCGGCTTCCCCGTCGTTGAATGGCTTGGAATTGCCTTCAATACACTTGATGAAATATGCGGTCTCCGCTCGCAACGCTTCTACCTGTTCCACTTGCGGCGCCCACATGTCCCCCGAGCGATAACTGACCAGCAACTGGTGCAGGTTGCTCGGATTGGTGGACATGCTGACACCCCTGTCGTAAATCCTGAGCTTTTCGTCGGCTTCCAGGTCGTTCCACACCAGCATCTTCTTCTCGCCCCCGATGAGCGTCGTCCGCACTTTCACGGGAGAGAGCCAGTTTACATTCACGTGGGCAATAATCCGCTTCGGGAAGTACACGGTGATGAATGCGACGTCTTCGACCCCGTTCAGGTGCTTCTCACCGGTGGCCACGACAGCTTCGGGTTTTTCGCCAATCACATAATCCATGATCGAAAGGTCGTGCGGAGCGAGGTCCCAGATGACGTTCACATCGTGCTGGAACAAGCCCAGGTTTACGCGGAGAGCATCGTAGTAGTAGAGATCGCCGAGTTCTTTTTTGTCGACCAGTTCTTTGATCTTTCGCACGGCGCCGGTGAACAGGAAGGTGTGGTCCACCATGATCCTGAGGTTCTTGCGTTCCGCAAGTTCGATCAGTTCTTCTCCCTGGACCACGCTGTAAGTGAATGGCTTTTCCACGAAGACATGCTTGCCATTCTCGAGCGCCTTCTTAGCCAGTTCGAAATGCGTCCAGACCGGAGTGACCACGGCAACCACATCGATGTCCGGTGACGTCAGAATTTGATTTTCGTCCGTGGTGAAAGCCACTCCTGGAAACATCTTTTTCAGCCGTGCTTCGCAGTTCGGGTTGCGATCCGCCACCAGAACGACTTCGCAATTATCCTGGGAGTGAAAATTCCGTACGATGTTTGGACCCCAGTAGCCGTAACCAATGACACCGATACGCATCATGAAACTCCTTGGAACTTCCTTGCACCTAGGCCGTGCCGGGGGCAGTGGCACTTTGTGGAGCGATCACAGAGGAATTGCTTATGAGGCCGATCTATTCATTTGAGGGAGCATATTCAGTCCGGTTGGAGCTTCGGAAGAAACATGCACCGGGGCACAAGGGCTTAATGCGCGCCTTCGCCCTGAATCACGGCCCCGGGAGTCTGCGCCAGAATCTTCAGGTCCAGCCACACCGACCAGGCGCGCGCATACTTCAGATCCAGGCGCACCATTTCGTCAAACCGGGTTCGGCTTCGTCCTTCCACCTGCCACAATCCAGTGATGCCGGGCTTGATTTCGAGAACACGCCGCCGGTGCCACACTTCGTACTTCCGGAATTCGTAGGCCAGCGCTGGCCGCGGGCCAACCAGAGACATGTCTCCGCGCAGCACGTTCCAGAATTGCGGCAGTTCGTCCAGACTGCTCTTGCGGATAAAACGGCCGACCGGAGTCACCCGGGGATCCTTCTGAATTTTGAACACCGGCTTCGCGGCTGCTTCTGAATTTCCGTCGACCTGGCCGGCGATAAACTGCTCGACATATTTCTGGTGAATCTTTGCGTCGCAATCGCTCCGCATCGAACGGAACTTCAGTACCGTGAAAGTCTTTCCATGCTGGCCAAGGCGCTCCTGCCTGAAAAGCACGGGACCTTTGGAAGTAAGTTTGATTGCAAGAGCCACCGCCGCAAAAATCGGCGAGAGAAAAACAAGCGCCGCGGCACTGCCCGCCAGGTCGATGGCGCGCTTGATCGCCAACGGGACCCGTCTAGCATCTTCACGTTTCTGAATTTCCGGATACAGCTTGATATTCGCGGAGTGGTCGTTCGCTCCGCTCGCGTATTCTTCCGGAAAAAAGTGAAACGAGACGAAGATAGACGCGCTCTTCTCTTTTCCCAGCGTCGATTCGAAAAGGCTCCGCAGTTTTTCCAGGAATCTTTTCTGAACAACTTCGTTGGTAGCCTTTCCGAGTTCGGTCCCAATCACTGCCATCAGGCTGTTTTCGAGATACCAGCCGATAATGTCCGTTTCCCGGGTCGCTTCCGACAACGACTTTGCTAGCATCTGCACCATGCGGTCTTTGCCGGAAATCCCGTCCATGATCTTTTGCACGTCCACCAGAATCAGCACGAACCGGTTCTGGGCGCGCTCTGCACGCCGGCGCTCCAGGTACAGCATGGAGACAAAAGCCTCCTCGTTCAGCAACATCCGGGCCGGCGTATTGCCCATGTTCGGCACAGACAAATGTGCGCGAACCTCGAGCTTGGGCCTTTCGTTTTCCTGCCGCACTGCCGCTTCCATTGGACTCATCTTTCTTGCTCCAATTCCCATCCGGTTGAACTCAGATTCCCATCGGCACGCGTATCGGGCGTAGTATCCGCTGCGTCAAACTGTCTCGCGTCTCTTCCTTGACCACGGAAAGCCACGATGTTTCCACTTCCATTGCCACGGATCTCTGAAGGAGCGTCACCGAAAGAACCACGCGATGATTTCCCTTCACGTTAACCAGAATTCCTTCCAGTCCTGATAAAGTGCCGTAGTTCACGCGCACACGCTGGCCGACTTCCAGATAAGGCCAGGGCTGCTTGGGCATTTCCGAAGCCACTGCCAATTGCAATGCTTGAATTTCTTCTTCCGAGACCGAAACAGCCGTCCTTCCATACCCCACGACTTGCAGCACGCCCGGCGTGGTCACAACGGGCCGGCGATTCTGAAAGTCAAATCTGCAAAACAGGTAGCCGGGGAAGAGGGGCTGTTCGACTTCCTTCATCCGATCCGACCACCTTCGTATGCTTTTGTAGGTCGGCAAAAGGCACTCATATCCCTGTCCCTGGATCTGAGAGGCAACGTAACTCTCTTTGCGCGATCGCACCTGAAGTGCATACCAGGTAGCCTTGGGGGTAGAACCGACTGCTGAGCTGTCTGTCTGCGAGATCAATGTTCCGCCTGTTTCCTGACCAACTTCGTCTCTTCGGTAGGCTATCGCCGCTACGGTCACATCGTGCCGTCACCCCTTAAGGGCAATTACCCTGCCAGTCGTTGGGTTGAGGAAATCCCCTCAATCGTTGCAATGAGGTCGATAAACACTTGAAATAAAGGAGGTTACAGACTGTCCAATTTTTGGTGCCAATTCCTTCTCCTTTGCTCTCGGCTCCAATGAGAAAAGCTATGCCCTATAGTTGCAATCGGGTTCCCGAACCCGGCTTCACTTGCCCGACATGCTCTGTTAATGTACTGAAAACAATACTTTTATGTATCCCTTTCCCGGTCCGGGCCTACCTTTTCCTTCACTTCTCAACGCACTCTACTGCCACGGTAACCAGCTCCTTCAGGCGGTCAGCAGAAGGCTCTGCAACCCCCTGGCACGCCGGTCAAACTCGGCCTCTGATTCAAGGATTGCTGAATGCGGCATCAGGTCAGATATCCCCGGCTGCGTTTCACGAGATTTTTGAAATACAATGACTGCGTTCAGCAGGGAGTCTTGGACTTAGTCCGGAAACCGGAAAACTGCAATCCGCAAAATAAAAATCATGCCCAATTCAAGCTCAAATGCCCGGGAAAGGACTCTTCCTTGACTTCCACTTCCCCGCGGGGACTGAATCCTTGGCTGATCTTTGGAACATGGGTCACGCTTTCTCTCTTGCTCTTTGCGAAGCCAGTTTTTGGCCTGATTCAGCTCGCGAGGAATGACGACACAGCCTCTCACATTCTGCTTATTCCTTTCATTTCGGCCTGGCTGCTTTACACGGAACGGAAAGAGCCGCAACGGGGGTGTGCGTTCAAGATGTGGCCGGCAGTGCTCTTTCTCGTGGCATCGGCGCTGATGGCAATCCTTCCGCTAGCTTGCAACACCTGTGCTCCTGGAATTCGTTTGAGCGGTTACGCTCTTTCTCTGGTCCTACTGGTAGTTGCCGGGTTTGTCTTCACGTTCGGCCCGGCCGCCGCCAAATCCTCCTGGTTCGCACTTGCTTTCCTGCTGTTCACGGTCCCTATTCCAGAGTTCTTTCTTGGCAAGATCATTTATTGGCTGCAAGCAGGTTCCGCGACGATCGCGGAGTTCTTCTTCAATCTGAGTGGCACTCCTGTGCTGCGTCAGGGCTTTGTATTTCACCTGCCAAAAATGTCGATTGAGGTTGCGCAGGAATGCAGTGGAATCCGTTCGAGCTTGGCGCTCTTGATTCTAGCCTTGCTGGTGGCTCACTTCTCGTTTCGCCCCTTCTGGAAAAAACTGGTGTTTGTGGCGGCGGGACTGTGCATGATGCTCGTTAAGAATGGGATTCGCATCGCGTCGCTTACTCTGCTTGCCAACTACGTCAATCCGGCTTTCTTGACTGGAAATCTGCACCATCACGGAGGAGTCGTTTTCTTCCTGATTGGTTTAGCCTTGTTATTGCCAGTTTTTTGGATCTTAAGGAGTGGCGAGGCGCGCACGGCCGAGCTCAGCGCACGGCAGGAGTAGCTTGCGTTATGCCGCTCAAAAGTCTTCTCTAAAACCTCTTGTGACCTAATTATGGCTTGGCTTTCGGGTCATCTTCCTGCTCATGGCCATACTTGTAGTAATAGCCGCCATAAGAGTCACCTTTCTCCACGCGGTTAAGTACTACCCCAAGCAGGTTCTTGTCGCGAAATTCGGCGGAAGCCTTCGCAGCCAACTCAAAATCAGTTGATCCTGCCCGGACCACAAAGAGCACCCCGTCGCACATATCGGCGAGAATGCTGGCGTCGTGCACAGCTAAAGCAGGCGGGGAATCCAGAATGATCCAATCAAAGATAAGCGACATGCGCTCGAGCAAGTGCCTCATGCGATCGCTATGCAGCAGCTCGCTCGGGTTCGGAACCTCACGTCCGCCTGGGATCAAGCACAGGTTCCCATCCTTCTCCACCTGTGTAACTTGATACTCGTCGGCATCTCCGCACAGGTAATCCGACAATCCCGGTATCCCCGAAGCGCCCACGTGAAGGTGCAAACGCGAAGCCCTGAGGTCGGAATCAATGAGCAGAACGCGGCGGTTTTCCTGCCGGATGAAGGACTGCGCCAAATTCGCGGCCACGAACGTCTTGCCTTCGGCTGGAGTGCTGCTTGTGATCAGAAGACGTTTCAAGGGCTGGGCTGAAGCGATCTGATAAAGCCGCGAGCGCAGGGTTCGGAATTTCTCCGCTCCCACGGTATTGCTTCCATGAGCGGAATACACATTCTCGGTTGGATCAATCTTCCAGGTGGCCTGCGTGCAGCGTTTCGCAAAATCCTCGAACTGCGAATGGCCGGCAGAGGGCTTCTCGTCAGCCCGAGTCTTCAGTTCGGCGCCTCCGATAACCGGGGGTTTTCCAGCCAGCTCTTCCTGAATCGAAAGGTCCACAAGGTCAGCGGCCACTCGATTCGCGCTTTGCGCGCTTCGCTCTTCTGCTGCTTTTTTTAACGCTTCGTGAATCCGGCTCATCTTTCGCTCTTTTCAGTCCTTCTCACTGGCTTTCACGCGTATGACACCAGGGCCGCGTCGCATTGCTCATGGCGGTCCGGCTGCTACCCGTTTCCGTGAGCCCGCACATCAAAGCTGGGCACGTTTGTGAGCACCGGCAGCTTCAGACAGAGCTCCACGTCGCGCTCCGAATACATTGCCTTATCGCTGATGGCCAATAGATAAAGAATGCCAAGAGACAGCGCAAATCCTGCAGCAAGTCCTCCGCCCACGAAGATGATCTTCTTCGGAAAAGACGGGCTGGTCGGCAAGCTGGGTGCGTCAAGTACCTTGAAATTTTCCCCCTGCTGCTCGTGTTCCAGATCCGTGGCCATCGCCGAATTTTCCCGTTTCTTCAGCAGATCGTTGTAAATTTCCGAAGCCGTCTGGTAACTCCGTGTCATCTCTTTC
>Ga0210401_10008064_pt1 | contig 10480 bp, 9 predicted proteins | sample IncBWH32MmetaG_FD_150866 | JGI IMG/M metagenome (GOLD analysis project Ga0210401, IMG submission 150866) | Forest soil microbial communities from Barre Woods Harvard Forest LTER site, Petersham, Massachusetts, United States - Inc-BW-H-32-M | ecosystem: Environmental > Terrestrial > Soil >... | reverse complement strand
TCACCCATCCCAATGGCGTGACCGTGTCGGCGCGCAGCGGCACCACCGCGTGGAACGAATTCGGCCATGCGCTGATCGCCGCCGACGGCCTGTGGTCGATGTCGCGTGAGCGCTTGGGCTTTCGCGAACCGCCGCGCTTTTCCGGACGCGTCGCCTGGCGCGCGCTGGTGCCGGCCGCCGAGGTGCCTCCGGAATTTCGCGAGCCCATGATCCATCTCTGGCTCGGAGCGGACGCGCATCTCGTGCACTATCCGGTCAAAGGCGGCAAAGTCATCAATATCGTCGTCATCACCGCCGACGATTGGAATGCTGAAGGCTGGAGCGAGCCGGCAAGCCGCATCGACCTGTTGCCGCGGCTCACCGCCGCGCGCTGGGCGCCGCAAGCGCGCGCCCTCGTTCGCCTGCCCGAAGCCTGGCTGAAATGGGCGCTATTCGAGCGCCGCCCGCTGATGAACTGGACCCAAGATGCGGCCGCGCTCCTAGGGGACGCTGCCCACCCGATGCTGCCGTTCCTGGCGCAGGGCGGCGCCATGGCGATCGAAGACGCCGTGGTCGCGGCGCAATGTCTGGCGCGCCGGCCTGATGACGCGGCGGCAGCCCTGCGGACTTATGCCGCGATCCGGCGCGGGCGCACGCGCCGGGTGCAGCGGCAAGCCGCGCGCAACGGCCAGCACTATCACCTCAAAGGTGTGTCGGCTATGTTGCGCAACGCAGCGATGGGTGTCATGGGCGGTGAGCACCTGCTCCGGCACTATGACTGGCTCTACGACTGGCGCCCGCCGGCCGCGCTGTCACTGACGTGACGACCGGCAAGTCAATATCTGGCAAGTGCTGACTGGCAAATGATGACTGGTATGTGACGACTTCTTGCACGTGCCCGCGTGCATCCGATCGGACCAACACGATGTCTTCCACCACGCTCTTTCCGACAACGATCGCCGGCAGCCTGCCGAAGCCGTCATGGCTCGCGGTGCCGAACAAATTGTGGGCGCCGTGGCGTCTCGAAGGCGAAGAGCTCGCGAGCGGCCAGGACGATGCGACGCTGCTCGCGCTTAAGCTTCAGGAAGATGCCGGCATCGATATCGTCGGCGACGGCGAGCAATCGCGCCAGCATTTCGTGCACGGTTTTCTCGAAGCCGTCGACGGCATCGATTTCAACAAGCGCATCGAGATGGGTATCCGCAACGACCGCTACAAAGCGATGTGCCCGACGGTCACAGGTCCTTTGCGGCTGCGCTCGCGCGTGCATGCGCGCGAAGCGCGGCTCGCGCGCGCGCACACCACGCACAAGCTCAAATTCACTTTGCCCGGCCCGATGACGATCGTCGACACCATCGCCGATGAGCATTACGGCGACCGCATCAAGCTCGCGATGGCATTCGCCGATTTGCTCAACGAGGAAGCGCGCGGGCTCGCCGCCGACGGCGTCGATGTGATTCAGTTCGATGAGCCCGCCTTCAACGTCTATATGGACGCCGCCGCGACCTGGGGTATCGAGGCGCTGCATCGCGCGCTGGACGGCGTCAAATCTACCAGCGCCGTGCATATCTGCTACGGCTACGGCATCCCCGCCAATATCGAATGGAAGGCGGCGCTCGGTGACGAGTGGCGGCAATACGAGAAGTTCTTCCCGGCTTTGGCGAAGAGCCGAATCGATCAGGTGTCGGTCGAATGCATCAACTCGCACGTGCCGATGAGCGTTCTGACATTACTGGATGGTAAGGATGTGTTGATCGGCGTCATCGATGTCGCGACCGAAAAGATCGAAACGCCTGAAGAAGTCGCAGCGGTGATTAATGAAGCGGCAAAGCACATGCCTGCGCAAAAAATCGTCGCAAGCACGAATTGCGGAATGGCCCCGATGCGCCGCGAAATCGCCGCATTGAAGCTCGAAGCACTGGCCCGGGGCGCGGCGCTGGCACGCAAGAACAAGAGCTGATCTTCCCGCCAAGCGCTGGAAAATCTCAACCATAGGGAAATTCGGGATGCGCTCGAATCCCGTGGGTAGCGTTTTCTTAAAGTTTAGCGGATTGGATAGAGAAAATTGAAAAAGGGAAGCGCAATGCAAGTGCCTTACGTGACCACCGTTTCATTTGCCGACCGCGACGGCGTAACGGTGAACCTGCAATACGGCGTCGCCGCTCCGAGCGAGCGTGAGGCGCGCAGCGAATTGCAGCGTCGTTTGATCAATCAAGAGATCTACAATTATTCCATTTCGGAAATCCGGCCCGCGACTTCAAGCGAGGCGCAGGAGCTCAATCTCCCGGCCGGCACGATCATCCTGCTGAACTGAGGCGTTTATTCATTACTATCCAGCGAGTGATCGGATACGGCCACAATAGTGCGCCGGTCCTAGGCGCTATTTTATTCCGCGCAACGCAAACACATCACCGATTCTGGCGAAAACAGCTTTGGCGGCAGCCATGTCAGCCTCGCCGCCGGCAATATCACCCTTCTTCTGCTTTGCGAGCCCGCGTCCGTAGAGCGAAACGAAATCCCTTGGATCTCCGCGCAGGGCAGCATCGTAGTCGGCAATGGCCTGGTCCCACTCGCCCAGTTTCAGATAGACGTTTCCCCGATGCAACAGCGTACTGGTGTCATTAGGTTGCTGGTTTAGAGCCCCGTTACAGTCGGCAAGCGCCGCCTGCGACTGGCCGACGATAAGTAACTCGTTGCAGATATTGCTGAGAGCTGTCGTATTCTTAGGATTCAACCTAATCGATTCAGTGAAGTCGCTGAGCGCCCGGTCGTGATCGCCCTTATCCGAATAGGCGGAGGCGCGGCCTTGATATGGTTCGCTATCGCTCGGATCAAGCGCGATGGCCTGGCTGAAGTCCTCTATCGCGTGATCCAAGTCTCGCTTGATGTAATACGCGGTGCCGCGATTGTTGAACGCAACCGCTGTGTCACGTCTGGATTCCTGGCCGCCGCGAATTAGGTCCGTGCAGCTCTGAATCTGTGTGTCATAGGAATAGATGTGGGGCCGGTTGACGCATTTGATCCACGCCTCGCGCGGTTGCGACATTGCGGGCATCGGCAGCGCCAATACAGCGCCAAAACTGAGACTGCCGAATATGCCGAAGCGGAACCACGATACCATTACAAGCCCTCCCACTAACCCTTAACGCGGAATCCATTTCTGGTTTCGCCATGCCCGCGCTTGTCGCGGGCATCCACGTCTTTGGGGGTAGCCTGCAAAGACGTAGATGGCCGGAACAAGTCCGGCCATGACGACCTTCATTGACCGCACGATCACCGGTCGCTGCGCGACAAAACCTCAATCAATTCGCTGACCTTGCGCCGCTGCTCGGCCTTGTTGCCGGACGCGATGGCGTGCTCGACGCAATGGGCGGTGTGATCGGCGAGGATTTCCTCCTCGGCGCGGCGTAGCGCCGAGCGCACCGCCGAAATCTGCGTCACGATATCGATGCAATAACGGTCGTCCTCGACCATGCGCGCGAGGCCGCGCACCTGGCCCTCGATCCGCTTCAGCCGTTTGGTCACCGACGTCTTGGCATTTGTCTGCATGGCGTCTATATACCCCTACCGGGTATAGGTTTCAAGAGACACGCAAGAGGGTCGGTCTTGGATCATTCGGCTCACAGGCAGGGGCAAGGCGCACACCGCAATGGTGCGCACAGCCATAGCGCGCACGACCATGTAACGCACGCGCATGGCTCGGACGTCACCGATCCGGTCTGCGGCATGAAAGTCGATCCAGGCAAGAGCCCGCATCATTACGCCTATAACGACCACGACTATCATTTTTGCGGCGCCGGCTGCCGCACCAAATTCGCCGCTGATCCGGAAAAATATCTGAGCAAGTCCACGGCACCGACGGCGCCCCTGCCTGCGGGCACGATCTATACCTGCCCGATGCATCCGCAGATCCGGCAGGCGGGACCGGGCTCCTGCCCGATCTGCGGCATGGCGCTCGAGCCCGAAGACGGCAGCGCCGACGATGGCGCCGAACTCGCCGACATGACGCGCCGGTTTTGGATTTCGCTGGTGCTCACCGTGCCGGTCTTCATCATCGAAATGGGCGGGCATTTTGGTCTGTTCCATCTCGCAAGCGCCGTCGCGACGCCGGCGCAATTCATTTTGGCAACGCCCGTGGTGCTGTGGGGCGGCTGGCCGTTCTTCGTCCGCGGCGCGCAGTCGCTGCGCACCGGCCATCTCAACATGTTCACGCTGATCGCCATGGGCACGGGCGTCGCTTATGCCTATAGCGTCATTGCCGCGCTCGCGCCCGGATTATTCCCGCCGGCGTTTCACGACATGCACGGCGGTATCGCGCTTTATTTCGAGGCCGCCGCCGTCATTACCGTGCTGGTGTTGCTCGGCCAGGTTCTGGAACTGCGCGCGCGGGCCTCGACCTCGCAGGCCATCGCCGCTTTGATGGGGCTGGCGCCGACACGCGCGCGCCGCATCAGGAACGACGGCAGCGACGACGACGTGCCGCTCGACGACGTCCATGTCGGCGACAGTTTGCGCGTTCGTCCGGGCGAGAAGGTGCCGGTCGACGGCATCGTCGTCGAAGGCAAATCCGTGGTCGATGAATCCATGATCACCGGCGAAGCCATGCCGGTGACCAAGGAGCCCGGCGGCAAAGTCGTTGGCGGCACGCTCAACGGCAGCGGCGCCTTCGTCATGCGCGCCGAGAAAATCGGCCGCGACACCGTGCTGGCGCGGATCGTCGACATGGTCGCGACCGCGCAGCGCTCGCGCGCGCCGATCGCCCGCCTCGCCGATCAGGTGGCGGGCTGGTTCGTGCCGCTGGTGATCGCGGTTGCCGTTTTGGCCTTCGCCACCTGGGCCATCTTCGGGCCGGAGCCGCGTTTTGCCTATGCGCTGGTCGCCGCGGTCACCGTTTTGATCATCGCGTGCCCCTGCGCGCTGGGCTTGGCGACCCCGATGTCGATCATGGTCGGCGTCGGCCGCGCCGCGCATTTCGGCATCCTGATCAAAAATGCCGAAGTGCTCGAACGCATGGAGAAAGTCGACACGCTTGTGGTCGATAAGACCGGCACACTGACCGAAGGCAAACCGCAAGTCACCGGCATCGTCGCCGCGCCGGGTTTCGACGAGAACATGCTGATGCGGCTGGCCGCAAGCGTCGAGCGGGCGAGCGAACATCCCCTGGCCGCAGCGATCGTCGCGGCGGCCGCGGCACGCAATATTGCACCGGCACCCGCCAGCGGTTTTGAGGCGCCGTCGGGCAAAGGCGCGCTGGGCATGGTCGAAGGCGCAAGCGTCGCACTCGGTACGACGAAATTTCTCGCCGAGCGCAGCATCGATGTGGCTTCGCTCAACGGCGAGGCCGAACGTCTGCGGGCCGACGGTGCGACTGTCGTCTTCGCCGGCGTGGACGGCAAGCTGGCCGGCCTCATTGCCATCGCCGATCCGATCAAGCCGACGACACCGGCGGCGCTCGCGGCGCTGAAGGCTGACAAGATTTCAATCGTGATGCTGACCGGAGACAGCAAAACCACCGCGCAAGCCGTCGCCAAAAAGCTCGGCATCGCCAAAGTCGAAGCCGAGGTCCTGCCGCAGCGCAAGAACGCGGTGATCGGCGAGTTGCGCCGCGCCGGCCGTGTCGTCGCCATGGCCGGCGACGGCATCAACGACGCGCCGGCGCTCGCCGCGGCCGATGTCGGCATCGCCATGGGCAACGGCACCGACGTCGCCATGGCGAGCGCCGGCATGACGCTGGTGAAAGGCGATCTCAATGGCATCGTGCGCGCGCGCAAGCTCTCGGCCGCGACCATGCGCAATATCCGGCAAAATCTCCTGTTCGCCTTTCTCTATAACGCGCTCGGCGTGCCGGTCGCGGCCGGCGCGCTCTATCCGCTGTTCGGCATCCTGCTGTCGCCCGCGATCGGGGCAGCGGCGATGGCGCTGTCCTCGGTGAGCGTCGTCGGCAATGCGTTGCGGCTGCGGCGGGTGAAGCTATAAGCCGGCAAAACTATCGTGCGGCCTATTCGCATCGCGCGATGCGGCCCTTATAATCGCTGGCATGATTACGACGCCGTCGCCCGCTCACCTCGCTCTGCTATTGGGCTTGAGCTTCTTCCTCGGCCTCGCCTTCGAGGAATATTTCGCCCATACCGACGAGCGGCGGCCGGGCGGCATCCGCACCTTTCCGATGCTCGCGCTTGCCGGCGGCGTGCTTTATCTGTTCGATCCGGTGCATTTCCTGCCCTTCACCGGCGGGCTTTTGATCCTGGGCGCCTGGCTCCTTGTCTATTACCTCGCCCATGTCGGCGAGCATAAGACGCAAGAGGACGAGCCGAATGTCGGGCTCGTCGTGCCGCTCCTCAATGTGCTCGCTTACCTGCTCGGTGCGGTGTCACTGGCGCTCGATCCATGGGTCGCGGTGGCAATGACGGTGGCTTCGGTGCTTCTCCTCACCGGCCGCGAGCAGCTGCACGGCCTGGCGCGGCGGATCGAGATCAAGGAAATCGTCACCGCCGGCGAATTTCTGATTCTCACCGGCATCGTACTGCCGCTGCTCCCGGACCATCCGGTGACGACACTGACGGCAATCACGCCGCGTCAGGTGTGGCTCGCGCTGGTCGTGGTCTGCTCCTTTTCCTATGCCAGCTATCTGGCGCAGCGCTATTGGAAGCCGGCCGCGAGCGGGCTGTGGATGGCGGCGCTCGGCGGCATGTATTCGTCGACGGCGACCACCGTCGTTCTGGCGCGGCAAGCCAAAGCCGATCCGGCCCTCAAGCGGCAATCGCAAGCCGGCATCACGCTCGCCACCGCGATCATGTATCTGCGCATATTGGCGGTGGTGCTGATTTTCAATCTGGCGCTAGGGCGGATTTTGGCGCTGCCGCTGTGCGGTCTGTCGCTTGCCGGTTTCATCATCTGCGCGCTGCAATATTGGCACGGCAAGCCGTCCGACACGACGCCGCAAGCCGCGATGCCTGCGGCGCAGAGCGGCAATCCGCTCGAACTTGGGGCTGCGGCGATCTTCGCGGCTTTGTTTGTTGCGGTCTCCGTCGTCTCGGCCGTCGCCAAATCGCAGTTCGGGATTTCCGGCATCTATGGGCTCGCGGCCGTTGTCGGCGTTACCGATATCGATCCCTTCGTCCTCAACCTGGCGCAGGGTGGAATTTCCGGCGTGCAGAATGCCGATCTTGCCGCGGCGGTCCTGATCGCCGCCTCCTCGAATAATGTCCTCAAGGCGCTTTATGCCGCGTTCTTCGCCGGCGGACGGGCGACCGTTCCCAGCGCCATAGCGCTCGTTGCACTGGCGGTTGCGGGCCTCGTCGCGGCCTACGCGACAGCGATACTGCCCCACTAGCAGCTATTGATAATTCAGCGAATGCCCTGGTCGCTCTGGTATTGCGGGCTCGGCGGCGGCGCTGCAGCGGGCGGCTGAGCGCCTTGCGCTTGCAAAGGTTGCGCCTGAATGCTCGGGGTCTGGAACGGCAGCCCGCAATTCTTCTCGGCCGCGGTGCGCTGCAGCAGGCGTTCGTCGCTGATCACGGCGTCGTAGTCGACACGATAGGTTAGCGAGCCGACCACGGCGCCGCCGCTGGTCTGCGCCGCGCGCTCCATCAGTCCACGCAATTCCTTCTCGCGGGCGCTGACGATTTTCCAGCGCGCGGCAAGATCGTCGCATTTGTAGACGGCGTAGCGGCCGGGATCGATCAGAAGCTCGCCGCTGTCGTTCGAGGTGCAGCCGAAAAGCGCGCAGGCGAGCGTCAAAGTCATGAACGGTGCGAAGCTGCGCGGCATGTCAGGCCAGGCGCGAAATCGCGCGCGCGTTCGGCCGGCCGCCAACGCGACCGGCAACCCGACGACGTCGGCGCAACCCCTCATCGAACTCGCCCGCCGCAAAGCTCCCCACCGCGCTAATTCCCCAATCCGCTTGGTTCGCAGCCTCTTGAGCCGCAAATATGGCAGAGGCCAAGCTGCCGCCAATGGACTGGTTGTTAATCGCAGCCGGCGCACCTCGCGTTATTGCTGCAACATCAATCGCTTATGATGTTCGTCGCGCGGGCTTGCGGAAGGCTAGGGAGAGCCCTCGCCGCTTCGCATCCGCAACATTGTCGCGGCCCTCGCGCCATCAAAATCTAGCCATATGTGTCACTATTGTTTCGGTGTTATGAGCACTTAGTGACAGGGGGCGCTGTGACAGCTTCGGTGCAACAGGACTCTTTGGCGACACAAGACCCTTTGGCGACATACGACTTGGTGACACAAGACTCGGCGACAAGCCTCGCAAAAATCCACGCTGGCAGAGAATGGCAATGAGCTTCGGTTGGCTGACCTGGTCCAATCCCGTCGCGATATGGTGGTGCTGTCTGGTGGTCGTCAGCGCGCTGAACATCACGCTGTGGTTCAAGCTTCACCGCCATTCCAGCCGCGCCGCGATCCGCACCTCGACCGGCATATTGGCGATCGAACCGCTGGTGCTGCTCGCCGCCGCTTATGTATTCGGCTGCGCCTTCCGTTCGATCCTGCCGCGCGCCGACGTGCAGCGCATCTGTCTGTTCGACACCTGGCTGTCGAGCGTGATGGTCGGCCGCTCGGTCGCGACCGTCGCCGAATTGTGCTTTGCCGCGCAATGGGCGATCGTGCTGCACGAGCTCGGCAAGATCAGCCGTTCCGATACGACCAAGAACATCGCCGCCATGATCGTGCCGCTGATCGCGCTCGCCGAGTGCTGCTCGTGGTACGCGGTGATCTCGACGAATTTCCTCGGCAATGTTCTGGAAAATTCGATTTGGACCACGGCCTTCGTGCTGATCGGCGTGGCGTTGCTGCGGCTCATGTTGAGCTTCCACGGCCCAGCGCGCCTGGCGATCGCGGCGGCCGCGGCCGGTGTCGCCTGCTACGTCCTGTTCATGTCGGCTGTGGACGTGCCGATGTATTTCGAGCGCTGGCAGGCGGACCTGGCGAACGGCAAGCCGCTCCTTGGCCTGTTCTCGGGGCTTTACGATCTCGCGACCCGGTGGGTCGTGACCCACCGTTTCACGCCGTGGCAGGGCGAGATCGCATGGATGTCGCTCTATTTCAGCGTCGCGGTGTGGACAAGCCTGATGCTCGGCGGCTTCGTCCTGGTGCGGCATGTCGTGCCGCGCTATCGGATACGCCGTCCGCTGGTCAAGGCAACGCGGCGGCCGATTCCCATCCCGATCCGCACATCCTGATCGACCATCCTGACCGATCATCCGGCTCTGCCTTCCAAGCAACAAAAGCGAATCGGCGTGCCGGAACAATAGGCAGTCCGGCGCAAATCCGTTACCTTGGTCGGGCTGATTCGCTCCGCGCGAGCTTTACTGGAGAGTCGTGCAGGTGACGGGCAAATGACCAACATGATCATCACAGTCGCCACCATGAAAGGTGGCAGCGGCAAGAGCACGCTTGCGAGCTGTCTCGCCGTGCATTGGCATCTCACCGGACGACGGCCGACCTTGATCGACGCCGATCCGCAGCGCTCAATCATGCGGCTTGCCGCACGCGAGCGCGCACTTGGCGGCGTCAATATCATCGAGGACGCGACGGAAGCTGCTTCACAAACCGCGCGGCAGCTGGCCGGCACCGGTCCGGTCATTATCGACACGCCGGGCTTTCGCTCCAAGACCACGCTTGAATGCCTGGCGGCCGCCGACTTCGTGCTGGTGCCGGTCAAGCCGTCGCCGTTCGACGTCGACCGCATGCTCGACACGCTGAACATTTTGACCGATCGTCCCGACGGACGGCGTCCGGTCTTCCGTTGCCTGCTGACGCAGACGACGCGCGACTCCGTAATCGCTCGGCACATCCGCAACGAACTCGCCGAAGCGGGCCTGCCGGTGCTGGCCGCCGAAATGCAAAACCGCGTCGCCTATCCGGAAGCGACGCTGTGGGGCGCCACCCCGAGCCTGATCAGCTGGAAAGGTCCGGCTGCGCGCGAGATCGCGACAATTGCCGATGAGCTCGATGCCGTTCTCGGCGTAAAACAGGCCGCCGCATGACCCGCAAACAACTTCCCAAGGCGATCAACCGGACCGGCGATAACGTCCACGCCTTTGCCGGCAGCATCGTTCCCGATGAAGTGGCGCCGGAACCGGCACCCCGCCCTGCTCCGGCATTCAATAAGATCGCGGACGAGCCGGTGCTTGCAGTGTCGTCGGCGCCGATCGCCAATGATTCTGCTCCGGCGGCAAGCGCACGGCCTCAGCCGCGCGCTCTGCCCGATCAGATGGCTGCGAAGCGCCGCGGCTTCGCCAGAAAGATCATCGAACGGCATCGCACCTACGCCGCGGTCGGCGGACTTCTGCCGCTCGCGGTCGTCAACATCGCAAGCGTCACCGCGGTCAATCTGCGTATGGTGCGGCAACTCAGCGAGCTCTATCAGGTGCCGTTCCAGCGCGACCGTGCGCGAGCGGCAATCGTCAGCCTGATCGGCGGCGCCGCGCCCTCGGGCTTCGGTCTTGCCACGTCCTCGACGCTGATGTGGATCGTGCCCGGCGGCGTGCTG
>Ga0210401_10008062_pt1 | contig 10481 bp, 10 predicted proteins | sample IncBWH32MmetaG_FD_150866 | JGI IMG/M metagenome (GOLD analysis project Ga0210401, IMG submission 150866) | Forest soil microbial communities from Barre Woods Harvard Forest LTER site, Petersham, Massachusetts, United States - Inc-BW-H-32-M | ecosystem: Environmental > Terrestrial > Soil >... | reverse complement strand
GCTTGCGACGTCGTCATGATCGACGGCACGATCGACGGCAAGCCGCGCAAACTTGTCGCCCAAGCCAGCCGCAACGGATATTTCTTTGTCGTCGACCGCACGAATGGAAAGGGCGTCGTCAGCGTTCCTTTCATAGACACCATCAATTGGTCCAAGGGAACCGACGCGAAAGGTCAGCCGATTCCCGATCCTGAGAAAGAACCCTCGCTCGGTGGAACGCTTGTGTGGCCTTCCTCGGGCAGCGCGACAAACTGGCCTCCGCCGAGTTTCAGCCCGCAAACGGGCCTCTTCTACGTGGGGAGCGGTGAAGGCTACGGTCTCTTTTATCTATCCGATACGGACGATCACCCTGAAGGCTATGGCGGCATCGAAAGCGGACAAGGTTCGGGCGGTCCCGGCTCGATCAAGGCGCTCGACTACAGGACGGGAAAAGTTGTGTGGCGTCACGTCTGGCCGGCCGGAGGAGGCGCCGTTGGCTTGATGTCCACGGCGGGAAATTTGCTTTTTACGTCCAACGCAACTGATCTTGTAGCCTTCAACGCGACCAACGGGAAAATTTTGTGGCATTCCCAATTGCTCGCGGCTCCGAATGCACCCATCACCTACATGCTTGACGGGAAGCAATACGTCTTCGTCGCGGCGGGAGACATGTTGTATGCGTTCGTTCTGAACCAGCCCGCGAAATAGCCCGCGCCGAGTCTCCGGTCGATGGCGGGTTGCGTTCGCTCGTCATTTATGGACCGTTCTTTCACATCGCCTGCTTCATGATCGTCTTACGGAGGGTTGTGCAATAGCTTCTACGTATTTCCCCCCATTTACGTATCGGACATGGCGATGGTAGTAGTGCCGCAGAACTATTGCTGTTCGGCGGGAAGTAGTGAAACTGATCGAAAGTGTACCCCTGATTCCGAAAGGGCGGGCCGTGTCAGCCACTTGAGCGGCCGTTCAAATTTGAGCGCATGTCACACGCTGGCAAGGACAGTCTTGAATCTCGTCTAAAGAAATCGACTGCCGATCTGCTCGATTTGGAGCGGACGCTTGTCTCCGGGAACATTGATGTCCGCGTGTTGCGGGAGTTTCGTGACGCCGTTGATTATGTCCGCAAAGCGGCCTGGGCCGTTCAAGAATGGCAGGACCGGCAGTCCAAAAGCCACGATACATCTACGGTCCTGCCGCTTTTGATGTTCGAGCGAATCCGCCGCGCGACGCAGCTATGCAAAGTGATTGCGACCGAACTGGAGGACTCTTCCGCCGCAGAAGGCATCCCTGAATTGTCCGAGGCGATTGAGGCATTGCAGCGGCGTTTCGCAGGACGTTAGGCAGCTACTTGCGTTGCAGGCGTCGAGGACCACTCTCCCGAGGCCAAAGGGCCGCTCGATTGTTCGCCCAGGGCGGCCTTTGATTTTGCGGCGCTCACGCGGCCAGCATGTTCTGAAGCGCCTCGGTAAGCGCGGACGAACCATCCGATTTGTCGATTACGACATCGCAAAAGCAAGCGTTTCCGCTACAGTTCGGAAATTGGACGACGATGTGTTTAGACGCGCCGCCTAAGACCTGCAAGTTGCGTAACCAAATCGGAAGAACAGTTGAGTCGGATGAACCGTCGGTCAGCCCACAGTATGCCACGCCGGAAGAACCTTTAGGTTGTCCTGCACGATAGACCCTATTGTACTGGCCCACGCGAAGCGAAACACTTCCTGCGATGTTAGGCTCTGCCACAACGGTGTTGATCGTTGATGACAACTCGCTGCTTCGCAGCACTCTCCGGTCATTTCTGGAGCGAGACCAAGAAATAAACGTCTGCGGCGAAGCCGCTGACGGCGCTGACGCCGTCGAGAAGGCGAATGCTTTGAAGCCTGGTTTGATTCTGATGGACCTTGCAATGCCCAAAATGAACGGACTGCAAGCTGCACGCGCTATCAAGCGAGCGATGCCCGAGGCGCGAATCGTTATGTTTACCCTATATTCGGAGACAGTGGGCAAGCTTGCGGAATCGGCATGGGGCATCGATTTGGTCGTCCCGAAGAGTGAAGGGGTAGATGGGTTATTGAGAGCGCTTCGGCCGTTTTTGGAGGACAACGATTCTCGCGCTGTTCATTAGCCGTCTCTAACTTCCTTCTCGATTCGGATGGGCAGGAGCTCCCATGGACCGGATCAACATCCTCATGGTGGACAATGATCCAAGGAAACTTCTCACGTATGAAGTCGTCCTCGAAGAGCTTCGGGAAAATCTGATTCCGGCTCGTTCCCCGAACGAAGCCCTTGAGCGTCTGCTCCATTCCGACATCGCCATCGTTCTGATGGACGTAAACATGCCTGGTATTGACGGCTTTCAACTCACACACATGATCCGCCAACATCCGCGCTACCGCGATGTGGCCATCATTTTCGTCTCCGGCACGCGCTTGACCGACGCGGATCGGCTCAAGGGATACGAGCATGGCGCGGTCGATTATATTTCCATACCGATCGTTCCAGAACTGTTGCGGGCGAAGGTTCGAGTTTTTGCGGAACTTCATCGCAAGACGCGCCAGTTGGAATGCCTCAACGCCGATATGCGCCGCCTATCGATGCGGATGATCGCGATGCAGGATGAAGAGCGACGCCGGATCGCGGGGGCATTGCACGACAGTCTCGGCCAGCAACTCACGGTCGCGAAGATGATTGCTGACGGCATCAAACTGCCTGAAGCAAGAAAACAAGCCGAAGACGTGGGGCAAATGATTGATGAGGCGCTCCGGCAAGTCCGTACCATTTCGCATCTATTGCATCCACCCCTGCTCGATGAAATCGGGCTTGAGTTTGCTGTTCGCTGGCTCTTGGAGGGCTTGATGAAGCGGAGCGGCATTGAGACGACGATGGATCTGGAGCCATGCAAATTCCCTCGGCTGCCGGAACAAATTGAGAACGCTTTGTACCGCATCATTCAGGAATCGGTGACGAATTCGGTAAGGCATTCCGGCGCCCGCAAAATCTGCGTTGTGTTGAGAAAATACGATGGAGAAGTATCGCTCGCGGTTTGTGACGACGGGAAGGGCATCCCGGAGGAAATTTCGACATTTCGGTCCGGTTGCATCGGAGTGGGCGTTGGGGGCATGAGGCAGCGCGTTGGGGAGCTCGGAGGAGAAATTCGACTGCGGAACAGTAATCCCGGCACCCGCGTAGAAGTGGTGATCCCTACGCACTGGATGCAAACAGACACATCAGGGGCTGTTCAATAGGGTGGGGAGTCCATCGGTGAAAGCCGCGCTAGTTGGGTTGGCCGCCCACGGCGTGGATGCACTGCATAAGATTGTCGAAGCCATCGGCCTTTGAAACGACCATATCGACGCCGACCGCAGCGGCTACCTCGTCGCGCAACGAACCCGCATACACAGTGAACAACATAATTGTTGCCTGCGGGTTTTTCCGTCGCAAAACCGACGCAGCCAGCGCGCCATTGAGTTTTGGCATTGCCAGGCCGAGCAAGATCACATCAGGATGGAGCTGCTCGGCCTTTTCGATCGCTTCAAGTCCATCCACGGCTTCCCCACACCTCGAATTGCTCTTCCACATTGCGCATGAGGCCCAAGGCATGACGCTTCGATTCGGAATCATCGACTACCAAAATTTGCTTCACTCGATGCGAGTGTATCAAGTGTCCACAACCCGGCGCATGAGGTCTTCCGTGCAGAGGCACTGAGAACGGCGTCATCGCCCTGCGAAATCCAGATAGTTTGGGGCGCGCCCAGGCGTGTCGTTTGCACTTCGGGAATGTTAATGCCGTCGTTCGCCTCCAACAAGTGCTTTCGATTTGGGCGATTGGGGGATCTCACACTCATGTCGCTCCAAGCTCCGAGCGTCAACTATCCCGTGTGGCGTATTCCCAGTTTTGGCGTACAGCGTTCGATGTGGCGGCGTTCGATATCTTTGAGGGTTAGATTCGCCGCCAGCCGTTGTAGCGCGCCCGCATTGATCGCGTTGCAAAGGCAAAACAGACGATGCAGCGTATGGCGGATTCGAAGCCGGGCCGCTATTTCTTTTGGGATCACGGACACAGCAAGTACTCGCAATGATTGACTCGACGCGAGAGCAGGCTGCGGAAGACCAGCTTTTCTCGCGTTGTATATCACTCCGAAGTGAATTGGATTTCGTTCATGTGCCTGTCACATTCAAGGTGGTCACTCCACGCCAATTGGCCGCCCCGCGTTGAATTCTGGCGAATGACAAGGGTGGAGTGACGGAGACGCCGTAGAAACTCCACAGAGTACCCCATACAGCCTTATCCCGAGCCCTTCGTGCAAACATCTGATTGATAACAGCTTAATGCAATTCTGTGTCTGGCAACAAAGATGCGTCGCGACGGGAGAGAGGAAAATGCAAATGAGCACAGCGTTTGCAGCAACGCCAGTGGAGCAGCCCAGGGCGTTCGAGGGAGAAATGGCCGACTCTGATAGGGTGATCGCATTCCTTAGAGCAAACAAGGGAAACGGATTTTGCGATCCGTGTATCAGCCTAGCTACCGGCGTAGAATCTTCCAATCGGGTTAATCAGGTTGCGCGTCCGCTCAGCCTAACCAAGGAATATGCCCGTCGAATAAGTGACTGCAAACGCTGTGGGAGAACAAGGGAAGTCACGGCGATGATTTCAAGGCCGTAAAAGTCAAGCGCCCTGGCTGAGCCCCTTCGATTCGTGCAGTTCGTGAAGCCTTTTGCCGAACTGCGTAAGAAAATCTACAACACTCTCCCGTAGTCACCCTCAAGTTTGGTGCCCCTTTCAGCTAGAGGTTTCGTCCGATATTCAATCGTTACGTCGCCGTGTTATCTGGTGGGCGAGGGACCATTTTTTCCACACCGCGGCCTGGGCGAACGGCACATTGTGGAACGTCATTGCTTGCTGCCTGAACTCCGGCACCCCAGCCCGATTCTTCCCACGAACATAAGAAGGCGATCAGGCGTGCTGCGAATCTTAATCGTTGACGATAATCAAACTCTTCGCCGAGCCTTGAGGGGGATGCTGTCCAAACGTGCAGACTGGTTCGTCTGTGGCGAAGCGGCCAATGGCCTACAAGCCGTGCAATTGGCGGCGAAACTCAAACCCGACGCCGTTTTGTTAGATTTCAGGATGCCTCTCATGAACGGCCTGGAGGCGGCAAGAGAGATCATAAAGAACGATCCCTCCGTACCCATAGCCATGTATACGTTGGTCGATCAGAGCGTTCGTTTTGAATCAGAGGCAGCGAGGATTGGAGTTCGCAAAATCATATCCAAGTCGGACATATTCCAGTCGCTCGTCTCCAGCCTAGACGAGATGGCCGCAAGCAAGCATCCGAACAAGGGTGGGCCGGTGGCTGAATCGGGCTGTTAAATCGGCCTTGTCTCCCGCAGTAGCCCCGCTATTCAAACACGTCGTCTTGGTATTCTGATTACCTCAAACAGCAGGAGCGCGCGTTCGCGGTCGCCTACCCGGGAGAGCGCACACACGAACGAGCGCAGTTCCCGATATTCTTTTCCCCCGTTGGCTGCGCTTGTTCGGAAATTGGAACCGTCAAATGCTCCGGCCTGTCATCTTCGTAAAAAACTCGATACAAAGGATGTGTTGCGCAAGAATGCCGTCCGGAGATCGAAAGCTGGTACAGAGGGTGTCCCTGCGCTTCTCGGCGCATCCGGATAGTATGTCGTCATCTGATAGAAACCGGCCGTAATCGTTGGACTCGAGCCAGTCGTAAAGGTGGACTTGGCAGAGGTTGGAAGCAACGAGTTGTCCCCCAGTTCAAGCGTCTCGCTGCAAACGAAAGGCATCTGCAGCCCCGCAAGCGCAGCGACGAGAGACCGCGTCATACGATTTGGATCAACGCTTATGTGAACGTAAGGAGATTTCACTTGGCTCAGTGTGGTCGTCACCATGAGCAAGCGGTGCTGTAACGCTTAAACGTGGGGTTCTCGCGAGACGATTTAGCGTGGGCACGAGTGTTATACCAGCATCGGCTTTGCACACGAATCCATGCGCCCATTGCCGGAGAGCGGCGGCAACGACGGGAGTGTCGTGAATGGTTAAGAACACAATCTTCGTTTTCGGACGCAAGCGCCGGATTTCATGCGCAGCGTCCACCCCATTCATCCTTGGCATATTTATGTCCAAGACGACGATGTCTGGCCTAAGCCGGACGGTTTTTTCGATCGCAATATCTCCGTCCTGGGCCTCACCGCAGACGTCGAACGAATGCCACCTCAAGAGCTCGCGAATGGTTATTCGCGCAGCAACATTGTCATCCGCGATCAGGATTCGAGGGGCCGACTTGCTGGACATTGTCCACTCCCCGTATGACGCTAGTTTGATACTTGCTAAAACAATTTGTCTATTCAATCCGTAACTTACCGTAGAAGATCGCAGCCAACGATCTGAATGAAAAGTTGAGCTCGGCGATTTGCTGATGCGGCGCGAAACTGTCAGAGTGCCTGTCGTCTTGGTTGCGAGCGCCCCCGGTCAGTCTGTTTCCCCGCCCAGATGGTCGGCTGCCACGCCACTTCTCCCGGTAACAGCGTGATCAGGACCGAGCGAGCAGCCAAGGAGTTCAAAGGATCATCTGCGTTCGCTGTCGGTGCAAGCGGGGCCAACTTCTTAACGCGCGGGGCTCGAAGGCCTAAGGGTTCCTCCCGCGCACAATTGGAGGTTTGGCCCGATTGTCAAGTTGGATATGCAAGTTAATCATCACGTCGACTTTGGAGGGGGCGCGTCGCGTCAAAGGCACGCGGAAGTCGTCGGCTGGACCAAGTGCCCCCAGGTGGCTCCCATGACGCCCATTCGGGCCTGTCCCTGCTGCTCCAGTCCCCGTGTGACCCCGTCTCGAAGAAGAGGTTTTGTCGAAAGGCTGTTTTCCGTCGTGATAAGGGAGCGTCCGTACCGTTGTCTAGCTTGCGACACGCGGTTCTTCCTGCTTGCCCTTTCTTGCGTCGGGGGATGCCCCGAAATTCGTAACTCGGGACAAATATCTCAAAAACGGCCCTAACGCCCGGGAAGTCGGGTTGCGGACATCTCTAACAATGTCGGCCCCGTCAAATCCTCTGTGAGCGCATTTCGCCATTTACCCGGAAGAGTGGTTTGCTTCTTCTTTGTTGAACTGTGCGACGACGACCACGACTCGCTCTTAATCTAACGGTCGGCTTCAGTCCGACGCCGGAACTTTCCGTGGCAGTTGCCAATGTTCACCTCGCTCCAACGGCGCCCCGTTTCGGCCAGCCCACCACCGTTATTGCAATCGTGAGAAATCTCGGCGCGGCTGCGGCGCAGATCGCTACTGCTGTCCTCCGGATCTACGCCGATCGTCGAGAAGCGGCAATTTTGCATCCGCTTACTTTCAGGGTTCCGGCGCATAGGACCATCCAACTCAGCTGGTCAGCTCCGGCTCCGGCAGGAAAGGCTATACAAATCGCGCTCGTTGTGAGCGCCAGCGTGGGACGAATCAAACGAACAACCAGGCAGACGTGCCGTTTTCAGCCCCCCTGGTGGTGGCTCCGCCTCCATCGCGCCGATGCGCGGAGCGCGGTCGACGGGATGGCTGCATGTCGGACCGTGCTTGAGCGGCCCGAAACATAGGTAACAGATCGTACCGGACAGGGGATCTGCGACAGACTGTAGCAATTAACTTACTTGACTTCGCGCGAACAGCGGCAGTATAAGCTGCGCAGGATCACATTGGAGTGCTCACGGCAGTCAGGTGTCCGCTGCCGAACGGTGACTGTTTCACCGATGCATCTCCATAACGGTTGCCGGAACGTGAGATTCGGCAATCGGTACGCACTGTTTCGTTCTCGGCGCTACGGCCGCACAAATTCCATTTGCGAGATGCAGCCGGCCAAGCAGCGTCGTTTTCGTTAACGTTAACGCAAATTCAACCCGGCTGGTTCAAACGATCGTTGGGCGGAAAAAGTCTCGGGTTTCGGGGTACTGCGATCCGAAAACTCTAGGGGAGGGGTGTCGATATGGAGCGAAACCTGTCGTCTGTCGTGGTTTTCACTGCGAAGTACTTTCTCCGGTTGGTCGTTCTGGCGTTGGTCTGCGTTGGTCTGAATTCGGGAGCTCTGCTCGCGCAGTCCGATCTCGGAACGATTTCCGGCTTTGTCAAGGACCCGTCGAACGCCGTAATTGCGAACGCCAAGGTGACAGTTCGAAACGAGAGCGGCGTAGAGCGTACAGCAACAACAAACGAGTCAGGCTACTACAGCCTAACCAACCTTCCGCCCGGCCTCTACACTCTCCTTGCCAATGCAGCGGGATTCCAGGAGTACGAGAGCAATGGCAATAAGCTCGATTCGAGCGCAAATCTGGTCGTGAATCCAACGCTGAGCGTGGGCGCATCCACTCAGAAAGTCACTGTCTCGGCGTCGGCCGAAGCCCTGCAAACCGAATCGGCTTCCGTTCAGCAGCTTGTCACCCGTTCCCAAGTCGATGCACTTGAACTCAACGGCCGGAATCCCATCTTCATGGCTAATCTCGTTCCCGGCACGCGCGGAAGCACCCTGGCGAACCTCAGCTTTAATTTCACCCAGGGGCCGTCAAACATCGACGGCGCCCGAACCGGAGACAGCCTTATCACCTATGACGGAGCACCGGCCGTACGCACTCGCGCAAACGGCACCAGCATCGGCGCTGCCGACGTAGACTCCACGCAAGAGATTCAAATTATGACCACCGACTACGCGCCGGAATATGGACGTTCGGCCGGAGGTCAAATCCGCATCACGTCAAAGAGCGGGACGCAGCAGTTTCATGGCGCCGCGTACGAATATGTCCGCAACACGATCCTCGACGCAAATACCTGGCAGCGAAAAGCAAGCAACAATTTCGTGACCGCCCCGGATCACTACAATCAGTTCGGATACAACATCAGCGGGCCTCTCTACATTCCGGACAAGGTCAACGCCGACAAGACGAAGTTCTTCGGGTACTGGGGCGAAGAATGGGTCAGGTACATCTTCACGGATACGAGCAGCCTTACCGTACCGACGCTTTTGATGCGCCAGGGAAATTTCAGCGAGCTGCTCAATCCTAGCAACATCTTCTATGGCAAGGCCGTGGTCCTGGTGGACCCGAAGACCGGCGCACCATTTCCGGGAAACATCATCCCCGCACCGGGAACCGCCAGTGCCGGTTCTGTAGCGAGCGCCAATGGGCTGGGCATCCTGAATTCCTATCCCGTGCCCAATCTGACTACACCGATCGGCAAGACAAACTGGTTCTTTTCCGCGAACCACCCGCAGAACCAGCGCAAAGATACGCTGGCACTGGACGTGAACCTCTCGCCCGCCCAACGGCTCCGGATCCGCCGGGTGTATTTCAGTTTCTGGGAATATCAGCCGCTGGACGGCGGCACAAACGAAACGCCCAAATACTTTAACCGTCCCAACCAGACGAACTCGCTCGACCACACCTGGGTCATCAGCCCGTCGAAAGTGAATGAGATCTTGTTCAGCTACAGCCAGGACATCGTTCACATCCCGACCGACACCGCGCATTTCCTGGATCGCACCAAGGGTGCGATACAGGGTGCAGGCTATTTCGGCGTGAACTATCCTTACATTTACCCCACGGGCAAAGAGATCCAAAATCGCATTCCCACTGTGAATATGTCCGCGTTTTCCGGCCTGAGCGGTGGCCCCTATCCGTCACATTCCGGCGGTCCGATCTACAATCTGTCCGACAGTTTCACGTGGGTTAAATGGAGTCACACCTTTAAATTCGGCGCACTGTTTGAATACGACGGGGAGAACGACAACGACGAGATCAACGTGCAGGCTTGCAACACTTGTACAAACAATCAGAACGGGCAATTCCTTTTCAGTGACAATGGCGCGAACTTTGTGCGTCCCGGATACGCACTGGCATCGAGCGGCGCGGCAGCTGCGAACGCAGCTCTGGGATTGTTCGATACGTATTCGGAGATCGGCCAGCGGGCGTACACCGTTTTTCGCGGCTCGATGTGGGAAGGTTTCGCCCAAGACGCCTGGAAGGTCAATCAGAAGCTGACCGTCACGTACGGTGCGCGCTACACCGTGATGGTGCCCTATCACGCGATCTGGCAAAACATGATCGTGTTCGACCCCAACTTCTACAACCCGGCGAACGCGGCGACGATCAGTCCGACGACCGGTTTGATTACCGGCTCTCCGACAATCGCGCAGCTCTACAACGGCATGGTGATCCCGGGCGGCCGCTTCCCGGGTTCCGCTTTCGGTCGGGTGCCCGTGGCAGATTCGGGCCTTTACAACGGTCTGTTTCACGGCGTTCCGAACTACTTCTCGAACATTCAATATGGCGACATTCAGCCGCGGCTGGGCATCGCCTACCAGTTGAATGATAAAACGGTGCTCCGCGCGGGCGGTGGCAGCTTCTACACGCGCGTCGGTGTGAGCGATTCGATCTTTCTTGGCGGCAACCCGCCGTTCCAACCGAACGCAAGCGTATCGAACGGCTTGGTCGACAATCCGGGAGCAGGAGGCGCT
>Ga0210401_10008059_pt1 | contig 10486 bp, 12 predicted proteins | sample IncBWH32MmetaG_FD_150866 | JGI IMG/M metagenome (GOLD analysis project Ga0210401, IMG submission 150866) | Forest soil microbial communities from Barre Woods Harvard Forest LTER site, Petersham, Massachusetts, United States - Inc-BW-H-32-M | ecosystem: Environmental > Terrestrial > Soil >... | reverse complement strand
CGGATCGCAGCCGGGAAGGTCCCAGCTGACGCTCCAGAAATGTTCAATCCACCCGGTAAGGTCAGCAGGTGGCCGCCTGCGCGTGTGTTGCATACGCCCTTCCGCCGGCGGCGGCATGAGCACGCCGCGCGCCCGGCCAACGTCCGGATCGAAGATCTCCTCGGCTCGCGATCCGGCAGCCGCGCGCAAATTTGCGGGTGGCTGTCGCGTTTTTGCAATCGTCGCCATAGTTTCTTATCTACCGTGATGTGCAGCGAGGAGAAAACAACGTGAGTGAACTTTACATTCGCAAATCCATCGATGTGGAGGCTCCGGCGGCAACGCTCTGGCGTGTGCTGACCGAATCCGCTTTCATTGAGAAGTATATGTTTGGCTGTTACGCCGATACCGATTGGAAACCGGGCTCGCAGCTGCTATGGAAGGGCGCCACCGATAACAAGCTCTACGTGAAGGGACACGTCGTCGCCGTCGAGTCGCCGCATCGCCTGGTGTACACGGTGATCGACCCGAATTCGCCGGTTCCCGACGTTCTGGAGAATTACCTGACGATGAGCTATGAATTGAAGGCGCGTGGGCCGCATAGCTGTGCGCTCGAGATAACGCAAGGCGACTTCAGCACCGTGGCAAACGGAGCCGAGCGCTATCGCGACTCGCTAAATGGGGGGGACTCCATTCTGCTCAGCATCAAAGGATTGGCGGAAGCGGAAGCCGAACAGAGTCAGCCGGCGTGACGTTCCAGCGCGGCGCGGTCCCATCCGGCTTTGTCGGCGGCAGCCGCATAGGTGCTTTCCAAAAAGGCTCGCACCGCCTCTTCCGGCGATGGCGCGGTGCGTGCGTCGTTGTACTTCAGCAGGAACTCGCCCAACTTGGTGTCGAAGTACGCAGCCGCTGGTTGAACCTTTGCCTCTGCGAGCCCGGCAGGTGACGGCGCGGCATAGCAGTAGAAGGCTGCTTCGCCGTAGCCGCCATTGCCGGGCCAGAAGCCTGCGCTGATCACCTCATGCGAGTACGCTTCGCGCGTGACAGCGTCTGCACCCGGCCGCTCCGGCGCGCGCCTGCCGGAGAAACGCGTCACCGCCAGGTCAAAGCTGCCCCAGAAAAAATGCACGGGGCTGACCTTGCCGATAAATGCGGACGAGAACTTTTGAAAAATCTGATCCACGCTCACCAGTACGCGCCAGAAGCGGTGCGCATATTCCGGGTCGTAGGAGGCGTGCACCGTGTCCAGATCGAAGCGAATCGGATTCTGAAGCTCCACCGGCATGGGGTGGATGTGTACATTGACGGCCAGCAGCGCGAGAGATTGCTGAAACTCGCGATAGAAATCCGCGACTGTTTGCGGCCGCAGCGGGATGGACAGCGATGCGCCGGTGCTGAGCCTGAAGTGCAAATCATGGCTGACAAAGTCGAATTCAATATCCAGCATCTCGCCGCCGGATTGCATGGCAGAGGTGCTCAGCCCGCGCGCGCTGACGTAGAGAGGCACATTCCACCAGTGCGCCTGCAACGGGCTCAGCGCAAGCCGGACCTTGCCGACGATCTGCGTCCACATATGCAAGGTGGACGCGGTAGGCTCCCAGTTGGCCCAGTCAAGTTCCGGCCACTGATTCGATTTTGCTGACATGCTGCACCTCAGTCGGTCGAGGCGATGGTGCACCGAAACGTGCTCGGCGGGCAAGCATGACAGGCAGCGTTTCCGCGCCGGCGCTAAAAGAGCGTACGCAGTCGCGCGAGGATGGCCTCTGTTGCCACCGGCAAGGGACCGGGCAGCGTGCAGCCGCTGGCGTTTTCGTGGCCGCCGCCGCCAAGGGTTTCTGCCACCGCAGCGACGTTCACCGAGCCTTTGCTGCGCAGACTGAGCCGCACGCGATGGTTCGGCAGCTCGCGAAGGAAGACCGCTACCTCGACACCTGCGATCCCGATCGCGTAATTCACGATGCCTTCGCAGTCTTCCTCGGCGGCGTTCGAGCGTTGCATGTCGGATGTAGTCACCCACAGCCATGCCACGCGGCCATCGCGCTTCAGGTTAGCCAGCGCCGCCCCCAGCAGCAGCATCTTCGACATCGGATTGGAAAAGTAGACGTCCTGCGCGATGTGCGCCGGGCACGCGCCGAGCCGCACCAGTTCATGGGCTAGTGAGAACGTATGCGCATCCGTGCCTTCGTAGCAGAAGGAACCTGTGTCGGTGAGCAAAGCCATGTAAAGGCAGGTGGCCATCTCCGGCGTGATGCCCACGCCCGCTGCGCATGCCAGAGTGAAGACCTGCTCCGCAACCGCGCATGCGTCGGTGTCGATCCAGTTGAGGTGAGCGAAGTTGCGGCCGCTGGTGTGGTGATCGATGTTGATGAGACGGCGGCCTTCCAGCCCCTCGAGCCGGCTGCGTTCGACGCCATCGCATTCCAGAAGGATGACAAGATCGAAGTCGCCGTCTACCTGCTGCCAGTGCTGGATGCTCTGTGCGCATGGAAGCCAGCGGTAGATCAGCGGCACGCGGTCGCTGAAAGCCATCGTCACCTGCTTGCCAAGCTGTTCCAGCATCATGCCGCATGCCAGCACCGAACCAACCGCATCGCCATCCGGACGCGCATGCGCGGTCACCAGGATGCTTCGTGCGTCGCGAACGGCATCGAGGATCGCCTTGAGGATTGGAGCGCTCGCCGAGATGGAACGCTTGCCGTGCGCAACGGCCGGCGCGTGCATCGCGCCGTTTTCGAGCCGCGACTGCGCGAGGGCGCCGGCCAACGCCGGATCCACCTGCCGCGACATGGAGGCAGACTGCTTCATGCTCCCTTGCCAGCCTCCGGAGTGGGTGCGGGCGTCTCGGAGGAACTGCTGCCCTTCCCACGCCGTCTGCGACCTAACAACTCGTCGATGCGGGCGGTCAGGCGGTCTGTACGATCGAGGTGGAAGCTGAGTTCGGGAACGTGACGGACGCCCATGCGTTCCAGCAGCTCATGCCGGATGAAGCCGCGCGCAGAGGCCAGCGCCTCCAGCATCGGCTCCTCATCTTCCGGCGGACCATCGTTGGCCACGTACACGCGTGCTGACTTGCCGCCGGCATTCAGCACCACCTCTGTCACATGCGCCGAACCGATGCGCGGGTCCGAGAGTTCTCCCTGGATCATGGTGCTGATCTCGTCGCGCAGGGTCTCGGCCACCCGGTCCTGGTGATATTTGCGAGCGCGTTGCTCTGGCATGGCGAACCTCCCCGGGTAAACCCAAAAGGATATCAGACATGGCCAGCGGGCACGGCAACTCGCGGCGCGCTCATCCGAGGCACGCAGGAAATCATCAGGGTTCCACGAAGTCCCAGAATGAATCGGTGACTTCGGCGCCGTTTTCAATGGCGTAGCGTGTCGCCGCTCTCTCCACCTCAGCCATCAGTCCGCGCAGGTAGTCCCGCGATGAGGAGACGGCTGCGACGCCCAGCGTCGCGCTCTGCCAGGTGACCGCCTCGTCCAGTTCGGCCACCGAAACGTTGAATCCCTGGCGCAGCCGGTCTTTCATGCTGCGTACCACCTGGCGCCGGTCCTTCAGCGACCGCGAGAGCGGGATCGAAAGTTCCACGGTGAGGGCGGCGATGGCCATGGATACAGATCAGGATGCAGGCTCGCCAGCCGCGGGTTCGGCAGTTGGAAAGAACGGCGCGATCTGCTCGCGGCGCGGCGCTCCGGTAAACGCGCTCACCACCACCAGGCAGAAGACGGAGGCGATCAGCGCAGGGAAGATCGCGTCCCGCCCGGCGAGTGCCTCCGGAAGATGGTGGCGGATGAAATCCGTGTCCCAGAACACGGTGACGAATGTCCCCACGCCGATGGCAGAGACGGCGCCTGCGGCACTGGCGCGCCGGGAGTAGAAGGCAGCCAACACAACCGGCGTGAGTGCAGCGGAGTAGATGGTGTAGGCGTAGAGCGTCTTCTGCAACACGGATTGCGTGTGCAGCGCCTGGTAAAGCGCCCACAGACCAAGGAACACGACCATCAATCGCGATACGAACAGCACCACGCGATTCGATGCGTTGGGCGCGATGTAGCGGGAGAAAACGTCGTTGACGAGGTTGGTGGCGGGCGAGAAGAGATAGTTGTTGGCGGTGGAGATGATCTTGGCGAAGACGGCGCCCATCAACAACGGACCAAGCCACGCCGGCAGTCCGTGCAATGCCGACCAGGCGATGATCTCGCGCGGATGCTCATGCACCTCGCCAGTGGGAAAGACGACCGAGGCCACAACGGCGATCGCGACAATCACCGACTCAAGGATGACGGTTCCGATCACCCAGCCTACGACTGCCTGTCGTGCCGCCTTCTCCGACTTGGCGGAGAAGAACTTCTGATACATCGACTGATTGCCCAGCATCAGCAGCATGGTGGGCAAAAAAAGCTCGAGAGCCTGGATGAAGCTGAAGTCCCCCAGAATCTCAAAGTGCGTCGCCGGCAATGCGGTGTGCACGCCGTGCCAGCCGCCTGCCCGGTGCATCAGGAAGGGCAGCGCGACGATCAGCGTGACGGTGGCCATCACCCCGATCAACACATCCATGTACGCGACCGACGACATGCCGGCAATCGCGGTGAAGACGATGACGAAGGCAGCGATCAGATATTTACCTGCATCAGGCGAGATCGACCCGGGAAAGACCAGATGTAGGATGTCCCCGCCGCCGATGAGCTGATAGCTCGTGATCGCGGTATAGGTAAAGAGAACAGCGATCACGCCCAGCACGCGCGCCAGCTGGTTGTAGCGCACCTCCAGCAAGTCGGGGATGGTGAACTGCGCAAACTTACGTGCGCGCGGCGCGATGAAATAGATCAGCGCCAGTCCGGCCCAGCCCCCAGCGGATTGCCAGAGCGCTGCAAAGCCATGTTTGTACGCGTTCTCCGCACCTCCGAGCAAAGAGCCCGAGCCGATCCACGACGACAGCAGCGTGAAGACGAGAACGATCGCAGGCAGCGAGCGTCCGGCCACCAGGTAGTCGTCCTTGGTGTGCGTCTTGCGGAGACGCGATATCGAGACGGTGAGCAGGCCAAGGACGATGGCGGCGAGAACGCCGGCGTAGAGATGATTCATGGACTCAGGCGAAGCCTTTCGCAGTCTCGAGCGATGCTACATGAACGGGGAGGACTCAGGCCCGGCTGTAATCGCGCGCGCCGAAGAGTGCCGTGCCCAGCCGTATCTCGGTCGCGCCTTCTTCAATGGCGACTGCGTAATCGTGGGTCATTCCCATGGAGAGCGCGTCGAGCTGCAGCTTCGGATAGCGCTGCGCGGATGCGTCACGAAGCTCGCGCAACCGGCGGAAGTACGGACGTATCGCCTCGGCATCGCGCAGATAGGGCGGTACGGTCATCAGACCGCGCGCGTTCAGATGGTTCAGGTGGGGCAAGTGTTCGAAAAGCTCTTCGAGTTCCGCGCTCCCCGGCACTAGACCGCTCTTCGACTCCTCATCGCTCAGCTTGATCTCGATCAGGATGGGCAGCGTGCGGCCGTTGGTTGAGGCCGCCGCCTCCAGGCGCTCGGCCAGACGCAGGGAATCGACCGAGTCGACAGCATCGAAGAGCGTCGCGGCGCGCGTTGCTTTGTTCGACTGCAGATGCCCGATCAGATGCGCCTGCAGCCGGTGGGCTTCACGCAGCGCACTCCACTCTGTCTGCTTGGCGTCGAATTCCTGCACCTTGTTTTCGCCGATGTGCGCTACGCCGAGTTCCGCCGCGGCGGCGATGGCTGCTGCGGGATGCATCTTGGTGACGGCAATCAGCGTGATCTCGCTGCGGGATCGCTGCGCGCGGCGGCAGGCGCCTTCGATGGCCGCCTCCACCTGCTCCAGGTTCCGCTTGAGCTCATCGAAGGTGTTCATCTCGGGTTGTTCATGCCTGTTGGGCTAGCCGGTCGCCGAAGTGCACGCAGTCCTCAGTCAGCGCCGTGAAGTCGGACATCTGGCTGCGATGGTTGGTGATAGCCACGCGCAGCGCATAGTGCCCATCCACTACCGTGCTGGAGACGATATAGCGGCCGGACTCCTGCAGTTCGATCATCAGGCGGTGGTTCAGCGCTTCCAGCGCGGCGTCGTCTAGATCAGGCCGCCGGTAGCGGAAGCAGACGACATTGGTGGGACGCGGCGCAACCACTTCGAGGCGCGGAGATGCGTCGATCAGCGCCTCAAGATGCGCCGCCTGTGCCATGTTCTGTGCGATCAGCCGCGCATATGTGTCGACGCCATGCACCTGCAGTGACATCCAGAGCTTCAGCGCGCGGAAACCGCGGGTCAGCTCCACGCCGCGATCGGCAAAGGGCAGGCCGCCGGCCATGATGCCGCCCTCCGCTTCTTCGAGATAGCTGGCCTGAGTCGCGAACGTGGCGGTGTGCAGCTTGGGATCGCGCACCAGCACGCAGCCGATTTCAAATGGCAGGTAGACCCATTTGTGCAAATCGAAGGCAAGGGAATCCGCCTGTTCGATGCCGCGTACCAGGCCGGCGTACTCCTTCGTGAGCCGCAACAGCGCGCCGAAGGCCCCGTCCACATGGAACCAGAGTTCGTGCTTGCGGCAGAGCGCGGCGAGCGCCGGCAAGTCGTCAATGGCGCCGGTATTCACCGTCCCGCAGTTCGCAATCACCACCGCAGGCCGGTGGCCTGCTTCGCGGTCGCGTTTGATTTGTAGCTCGAGCTGATCCAAATCAATCCGGTGCATTTCCGTCACCGGGATGCGGCGATAGGCATCGCCGCCCAGGCCAAGCAACTCCACTGCCTTCTGCGCCCAGGAATGCGTCTCGGTCGATCCATAGACAAGCAGTTGCGGGTGCGTGCAACCCTGCAGACCCTGCTTGCGGATGTCGTAGCCGGCCTTCGCGTGCCGAGCTACCGCGAGACCAGTGAGGTTGGCCATGGTTGCGCCCGTGGTCAGTAAGCCTGAGCTCTCCGCAGGCATGCCCATGAGTTCGGCGAGCCAGCGCAGGCACGTCTCCTCCACCACTACGGGAGCCTGCTGGCCGCCGGCCACATGCGCGTTCAGGCCCGAGGCGAGCATGTCGGCAAGCATCGCCAGCGGCGTGCCAGTGCCGCGTACCCATCCCCACGCGCGCGGATGACGATTGCCAATCGTGTAGGGAAGCAGGTGTTCCACCAGCGTGCGATAGACCTCTTCCGCAGGCCGGCCCTGGATGGGAAGCGGCGATGCCAGCGCGCTTGCGGACGATTCGGGAAGGGGCCGCCACGCAGGTTGCTCGCGCAGGGTAGCCAGATCGTCGAATACGTCATCCAGCATGCGATGGCCCAAAGCACGCACCTCCTGCCATGCCTCTGGCGTGGGCGGATCGAGTGTGGCCTGTTGCAGTGAATCGATGTCTTCGCTGGCAGTCGAGTGCGCGGGCAAGGGCATAGACGGGAGACCTCGCTGATTGATATCGGGCGAGGCACGCCGGTGGGGTGTCAAACGCTCGGGTCCACGTCCCCCATTCGGAGGATCGCAGCGCCGTTATTCAGAATACTCTGTCGTTACAGAGAAGTCAGGCCAGGTCAAAGGGCCTGCATCAGGCGGGGCAGCAGTCCCGCATGGCTGGTCTCGTAGAGCGCGAGTAGCCGCTGCCGCATCAGGTAATAGGCCGCGGACGCCTCGTGAATGTAGAAGGGGATGCGCAGACTCTGCCGGCGCAAAAGCATCGCCATTTCGATCTGCGTGATTGCTTTCTGCAGACGGGCAGCGTCGCGACGCATGATCTCGGCGACCACCGTAGCATCCTCGAAGTTCCAGCGCTGCACAAAAACCGCCAAGTCCAGCATCACCTGCGCGTTGCGTCGCAGTCGGGGCAGTCCGTCGGCTCCACCAAGCAGGCGCCACATCGCCTGCGGCTGCAGCTCCAGCTGATTACCGCGCGGCTCCAGATACGCCTTCGCGATTTTTTCGAGATCGGTGAAGTTCAAGGGCTCGATGCGCGCGAGCAGGGTGTTCCATGTGGTGTTCTGCTGCGCACGGCGACGCAGGAAGAATCGCAGCTGGATACCAACCACTACCAGGAGGAGGAAACCGACAATAGCGAGGCCGACCACTTTAATGAAACTCCTTCCCCCGGGTACCCAAAACTTTTGCGAGATCGTAACTTACCTTATCGGTCAGATGCAAGATGGCTTCTCGCATTTCCGGTGCAAGCTGTTCTTTTTCGGGTTCATTCCGCCAAAGGGCGATGATCCAGTAACAAAGAATCGATAAATAGACGAACATTCGAGCATGTTCGACGCCAACGTAATGAGTGGCCCGGCCCCAATACCCGTGCAGCAGTCCGATGATCAGTGTGACCACAGCCCAGACCATCAGACCGTAGCCGATTGACATCACATGAGAACGCCAATGCAGTCCCTGCCTCTGAGACATGAGGAGCACCAGCGTGAAGGTCACACTGACGACCAGGCTGGTGAACAGATCGCCACGGATCTCCCACACGCCTGCCTTCGTGGCTGAGGTTGGATGGATCCACCAGACGATGGCCAGCGCAGTCACGCCGCCTGCTCCGACCAGAGACAGAAACCATCTTCCATTCTTCCTGACGGAATCGCGAGGCCAGAAGACGATGTGTGCGACTTCGGCAACGACGCCGATCTGGAGAACGGCATCGAGCCCTTCCACGACCCAGTAGGCGATCGCGTAGGTGTGGTGGCTCCCTTGCCGATAGATGAAGAAGAGGGCGATCGCACTGAGGATGGTGAAGACACACCACAACCCGAGCACCGGGAAGGTGCGTAGGCGTCGCCGCAGGCAGATCACTGAGAACAGGGCGGCGTTCAGGAGTGGCCCAGCCGCCCAAAGTGTCGAGTCCAGTAAAGGGAGCCGCATACGCGGGAGCTCCTCTCCTGGTCAATAACTATCAGGCCTACATACCAAGGAAAGACAAAAAAATCGAAATATATGATCCGGTTGGTGGAGGATTGGTGCCGCCGGGCGCGGAGGCAAACGCTGAACCTGTTGAGGCGGCGAGGAGGGCTGCGGAAAGTGCAAGGGTACGGAAAGTGCGTGACATGATAACGGCTCCCGGGCGCAGATGCGCTCCCCAGAAGCGTAACGAAAGTGCAGCAAAATGGGCTAGAGGGAATTACCGCGGGCATATTAGTAACTAACAACCTTGCTTGCGCAGTAATCCCCGCCTGTGCTGCTGCCACGCCATTCTGCCTTACCTTCCCTGCTCTTCCAGGTACTTTTCGGCCTCCAGGGCAGCAGCGCAGCCTGATCCCGCAGCTGTGATCGCCTGCCGGTAGCGCCGGTCCTGCACATCCCCGCAGGCGAAGACGCCAGCCACTCGGGTGTGCACATCGTCATGGGTAACCACATACCCATCGCTGTCCAGCTCGATCTGGCCGACAAAAGGCTTGGTGTTGGGCTCGTGCCCAATGCCGAGGAACATGCCGGCGACGGGCAGCGTGGTGATCGCCCCGTTCTTCGTATGCCTCAGGCCCAGACCGGTGACCTCTTTTTTCTCAACCCCCAAAACCTCTTCAACTACCACATTCGAAAGGAATTCTATCTTTTCGTTGGCACGGGCCCGCTGCAGCATGATGTGCGAGGCGCGATAGTTGTCCGAACGGTGCAGGACGTAGACCTTGGTCGCGAAGCGGGTCAGAAAGAGGGCTTCTTCCATGGCCGAATCGCCGCCGCCGATGACCGCAATCTCCTTGCCCGAGAAGAAAAATCCATCGCACGTGGCGCAGGAGGAGACGCCATGGCCGATCAATGCCTGCTCGGACGGCAGACCCAGCCAGCGCGCAGAGGCTCCGCTGGCGATGATGAGTGTACGGGTCCGGATGGTCTCCGAGCCGAGGTCCAGGGCGAATGGGCGCTGAGAGAGATCGGCAGAGACCAGGTGGGCCATGCGGAACTCTGCCCCGAAGCGGGCGGCCTGCTTTTTCATGTTTTCGATCAGATCCGGCCCCTGGATGCCATCCGGCCACCCAGGAAAGTTCTCGACCAGCGTGGTGATCGAGAGCTGTCCCCCCGGCTCGTGGCCCTCGAGGACTAGCGGCTTCAGATTGGCGCGCGCCGTGTAGATGGCTGCCGTGAGCCCGGCGCAGCCGGAGCCCAGAATGACGGTGTCGCGAACGATGTCTGCCATGATCTTTATGTGTGCATCTTTGATTCTAGAGCCAAGGCGCGGATTCAACGACGTGGTCAGAGCCGTTCCGCGCAGCCGTTCTTCCGTTCGATCGGCTGCGTTCAGGGGCGATTTGCTGAGGCGTTGGCCGTGCGTTGGTTATTCACGCAAGACGACTTCGCGGCTCACGGCTGCGAGGGGAGGGAGTAAGCAATGGCGGATCTTGTCCTGGTCTATGGAATGCGGCTGCTGCCCGCAGATGAGGTGAAGCAGGTCGGCTCGGCGCCGGTGACCCTGCACAATGGCAACGAAGCGCAGGTAACCATGCATGTGCTCGAAGGCTCGCGGGAGCAGATAGAAAATCAGCTGAAACAGAGCATCGACGCGTTTTTCGACTTTTATCCCGAAATTTGAATTCTGC
>Ga0210401_10008058_pt1 | contig 10488 bp, 5 predicted proteins | sample IncBWH32MmetaG_FD_150866 | JGI IMG/M metagenome (GOLD analysis project Ga0210401, IMG submission 150866) | Forest soil microbial communities from Barre Woods Harvard Forest LTER site, Petersham, Massachusetts, United States - Inc-BW-H-32-M | ecosystem: Environmental > Terrestrial > Soil >... | reverse complement strand
CGCTCCTTGCCCTGAACCGCGGTGGCCGGTTTGAGCGTGCGAACGCCGGCAGCGCAACTCCCGTCGCCGGGCGCGGTGCGGCATTTGGTGACCTCAACAACGATGGATGGACGGATGTGGTTACCACCGTGCTTGGTGGACAGCCTCAGGTATTCCTCAACAATGGGGGAAAGCAGCACTGGCTCACCATCGCTCTCCGTGGGACACGCAGCAATCGAGATGGCTTCGGTGCCCGCGTTGAGGTGAACGGACAGACCAGATTCGCAACTGCCACGGGGAGCTACCTCTCCGCGAACGATAAAAGGCTGCATTTCGGCCTCGGCTCATCCGTTACTGCTAAGGTCGAGATCAGCTGGCCCTCGGGCATGCACCAGACGCTCAATAACGTGCACACTGATCAATTCATAGAGATTCGGGAGCCCGCACGACCATGATCAACGCCCTATTAGCATTGTCCCTGCTCGCGCAGATGAACTCCGCCGCGCCGGCGCTCTCTCCGGCGGCGATGCAACACATGGAAGCGGGAACAGACGCCGAGAGGCGGCACGATTTCGAGACCGCCATCGCCCAATTCCGAGCGGTCACCGAGGCCGACCCTACCGCCGCAGTCGGATTCGTCAGACTCGCCAATGCCTTGATGGAGGACCATCAGTATGGCGACGCGATTCCGTCGCTGAAGCAAGCATTGGATCGAGATCCGGATCTGCCGATCGCCCATAAGTTGCTGGGATATGCCTTGCTGGCAAAAGGCTATGCTGGAGAGGCGATTTCTCACCTGGAGACAGTCCACGAAGTGGGCGCGCTTGGAATCGCGCAGATTCAGATGGGTCAGGCTTCAGCAGCAGTTTCCAATTTGCAGGCAGCCTTGGTGAAGTCACCGAACGATTCAGACCTACTTTTCTACTTGAGCCAAGCAAGCGAAATGCTCTCTCAACAATCGCTCGATGCGCTCACATCGGCCAATCCCAATTCCAGCCGGGCGCATCAGGTTCGGGCTCACAACCATTTTGTGCTGCATCAGTTTCCCGAAGCCGAAAGAGAATATCAACAGGCCTTGACTCAGCGTCCGGACATTCCAGGACTACACAAAGAACTGGGCGAAGTCTACGCCGCAAGTTCGCAATGGGCGAAGGCCGAAGAGCAGTTTCTTGCGGAAACCAAGCTGCAGCCAGGCAATGCAGAGGCGGCATTTCGTCTGGGTGATGCGTGGCTGCAGGAAGGAAAGTTCGAAGAGGCGGTTAGGGAACTGAAACGCTCGGACCTGTTGCGGCCCGACATGTCCGAAACCCTGTATTCCCTCGGCAAAGCGGCCATCTTCGTCAGTGACAGCGCCACTGCGGAGGCCGCCCTGGTGAGAGTGATTATTCTCGAAAGAGAAAGCCCCCTCGCCGCTCAGGCGCATTATGCACTGGCAGGGCTCTACCGCAGGCAGGGCAAAATCGAGGATGCGGCGCGGGAGATGAAGGAATTCGAACACCTCCAGAAGTGACCACCTGCGGTTCACAACAGACAAGGAAATCCCAAGAAACCCCCCACGGGACTGCGGTTAGGGAGAGCAAATCCTGCCTACACACGGCCAGGGACGCAACCACAATCCACCCCTTCGGTTGCGCTCGGAGACGGAGATACACAGCCTGATGGTAGATGCGCTTTGACAACGCGCCGACATTACGGCGATCACGACGATGTCGAACCGTCGCCCTGCGCTCGCAACAGCTTCTCTGGCGCAATCGACGGACACGAGCATACATCGTGTCAAACCGCCGCGAGAGTTGACTCAGACCTCATCCACCATCTCCCGGATCGCGCCCAGGGGGTGATCTTTACGAACGCGAATCTCGGGAGACAGGTAAATGAAGATATGATTCTGCTGCTGATCTGGCGATTTTGAATTAGTATTCGTCAGTGAATTCTTCGGCTAGTAGCGGGAGATCTCGTGATCGTGCACGGGCGATTTAGCTGTTTCGGTATTCCTGTGGATTGGATTCCCGCAGATATTGTGCGCATTCAAGACGGAATTCTTGTCGCGCATTGGGACGTCATTCAGGATGAAGCGACTGAAGAACAGTCGAGATGCAAGCGCCCCATGCTTGGAACTACATTGCCAACCTACGCTTGTCCACGGTTGCGGACAGGTGTTCTAGCGGGGGAGAGCTTGGGAGGTCTGGACCCGCGCCGAACGGCCGAGTCGACCGATACATAGTCCAATTCAAGGCCAGCTTCAGCGCACCGGAGCATCAGGCCGCCACGACTCATATCCCCCCGTCCCACGAACTGTTGAGGGAATAAGAGATTTGCTCCGAAACTTTCGCGCAACGGATCGACATATTTGCCGGTCGCGATGCTGCCGAGCAGCACAATCTGAGAACCAACCGGTAGCCGAAGAGCCAGCGCACGTGCATCCCTGCAAAGGGGCTCCCGATATCGGGCATCGCGCGGATCGATTGGAACCGCGGACATTTCCGCAAGGTCGTCCAACGTGATCACGGTCTCGGGCGGCAGAAGACCGCGCGACGCCGTCAGAACGAGCGTGGAAGGAAGGCCGGTCGGCGATCGCGAAAAGGCTTCCGCATAGGCGAGCTTGCCTCGAAAATACAGGCTGCTGATGAAGCTGAAGAGCTCCCCGAGCGTAGCGCCTTGCCGCCGGATGCGCTGGGCGAGTTCGAATTCGGAAGTCCTGTTCAACAGCAACTTCCCGCGAATGGCCGAAGTATTAGCCGGAGAAAGTAGAAACACGCGTGATAGGGGCGGCCCGTAATCGGACGGATGGGACCCCGGCGCAAGGCCATGGGATACGAGTGGTATCGGCGCCATCTTTCCTGGCTCTCTCAAAGTGATTTGCTCATGATTATATCCGTAGCGAAGCAGCTACAGTGGGCATCTCAGGTGCAGTGAAAGACAAGATTCCATTTCGTGTGCGGCCGATGTTCGCCACGCTTGTGGGTGAGCCATTTCTTGAGGCGGAGTGGGTTTACGAAGAGAAATACGACGGTATCCGGATTCTTCCATACAAAGAAGGATCCCACGTCACGTTGCTCAGCCGGAATGACAGGAATCGCACCGAAAGCTTTCCGGCCATTGCGCCCTCGGTCGGCGCACTGCGGCCGCCCACGTTGCTGCTCGACGGAGATGTCAGTGCACGGGACCGTCACATCGGAGGTCAATTCGCCACATTAGGAAGCCGCTCCGCTGCAAGAATTGCGTCGCAAATCGTTCGAGTGTCATCTCTAGGAGCACGAGCTGCTTACGGTCGCCGGGCATGATCGTTCAAGAATCGGATCGAGCCGGAATTTGCGATCCTAGTACTGCGTACCTGAGTAATAACGAACGCGCCGATGCGAGAGAATGATATTGGGAGTGACCATCCGGGATTCATAGGTAGCTGCAATTCGTCACTGCACCGGCCGAATCGTGCGCGGCGAGGAGGCAGACACCCAGTGCAATGCTGTGATGTACCAACATTACAGGAGGTTGTAACGCTTGATCTTGCAAGTTGATGTGATCGATGGCGGCGGTTTGGGACTTCTGGTTGCTGAAACTCGGCCCCGCGTAAGGCTGTGGTTCCGATACCGCTTTGGCGCCGAAGAGCAAACTGGCGCTTCATGACTGAACAGCCCAAGAACGAAGATTGGGTGCGGCTGCCCAACCCACTGACCGGCCTTCATGGAGAAGATCGTCATGAACTTGTGCAAAAGCTCGCTTACCAGCACTGGAGGAAAAGGCCGTCCGCTGGGTTCGCCTGAAATTGGTTGATTTGCGGCCGAAAAGGCCGTGCGCGCGTGCCTGCGGGCTTCAGGAATTGGGCTCGCGCCAGACGAAGACCTGTATCGCTGACACGAAATAGATTCGAAGTGAGCGCTCTTGCGATTCTTGAGAGTGAGTGTCCGGCAAAATCGAGGGAAAGAGGAAGGGGATTTGCCGTGAGATGGAAGCGATCTTCGGTGGAGCAGATCGTAGCCATCCTGAAGCCAGCCGAGGCAGGGCTTCCGGTGGCGGATTGAACAGAGAGGCTGCATGAGCGAAGTACTTCCAGAGATATATCTGGCTCGGCACGGTAATACGGCTTGGACTCTCACGGGCCAGCATACCGGCCTCACCGACTTACCTCTGACCCCAAATGGCGAGCGCAACGCCCGGCGGCTTGGAGAACGGCTGAAGGGCATGATATTTGCCAAGGTGTTTACCAGCCCGTTGCAGCGCGCCGCCCGAACCTGCGAACTGGCCGGATTTGGAGCCCAAGCCGAAACCGATCCTGACCTGGTGGAATGGGACTATGGTCAATACGAGGGGTTACGCCTGGCCGAAATCCTTCAAGAACGCCCGGGCTGGCAACTATTCCGGGACGGTTGCCCGGGAGGCGAATCGCCTGCACAGATTGGCGAGCGGGCGGACCGTGTGGTCGCGCGTGTTCGCGTGGTTCCAGGCAACGTCCTACTCTTTTCCAGCGGGCATTTCATTCGGGTTCTGGCAGCCCGATGGCTGGCGCTCAGTCCGGCATCTGCGGGCAGGTATTTTGTATTGAGCCCGGCGAGCTTGAGCGCGCTAAGTTATGAGCACAATCTTTCCCAGCCGGTCATCCGACTTTGGAACGACGATCATCACGTGGCCGCGTGAATCGGCCCGGTTGTTGGGCGAGGAGATGTGGGCTCTGAATCTTGAACACTAACGTTTCAGATAACTCAGAAGACAAGGATCATCACATGAGCACAGAGAGCGTGCCGCGCCCAAGCTCCGAAAGCGTCGTTCCGATGACGACCAGCGCAACCAATGTTTCAGACCTTCTCCAACATTACGGGTGCAGCCCGATTTCGTTTATCGGGACAGAAAACGCATTTTACGAACGGCATCTAGTTTTTGACAGAGCAATCGACCCAAGAGTAGCGAGTGCGCGGGAGCGGTTTGAGGCGTTCTCCCGTTCCGTGAGAGACATTCTTGCACAGCGTTGGGTGCTGACCAAGAGCACGTATGAACGAGAAAATGCCAAGCGCATCTATTACCTCTCCATGGAGTTTCTCTTAGGGCGTTCGTTGGCCAACAATGTCACCAACCTCCTGCTGGATCCCCTTATACGCCATGCGGCTCCAGAAAAAGGTATCGACTGGCTTGAACTGGTCGAGCAGGAACCAGATGCGGGTCTGGGCAACGGAGGCTTGGGTCGCCTCGCGGCGTGCTTCCTCGACTCGATGGCCACCATGCAACTCCCAGCCACGGGCTATGGTCTGCGCTATGAGTATGGCATGTTCAAGCAATCCATCGTAGATGGCTGGCAAAAGGAGAGTCCCGACAACTGGCTCCGCGACAGCGATCCCTGGGAGATTGCCCGGCCGCACGAGAATGTGGAAATCAAGCTGAATGTCTCCTTCAAATTGCAAGCGGGTAATTTTCATGTCGTTCCCGACCGACCGTCGAGCCTGATCGGTATTCCGTTTGATCGTCCCGTGGTTGGTTATGGCGGAAAGACCATCAACACGCTCCGGCTTTGGGCCGCGGCTGCGCCTGATTACTTCGATTTTCAGAAGTTTGGCACCGGCGACTTCGTGGGCGCGCTGGGCGAGACACTCGAAGCGGAGTCGCTTACCCGCGTGCTCTATCCGGACGATTCCACGACTGAGGGGCAAGGACTACGCTTCCTGCAGGAATATTTCCTGGTCGCCTGTTCAATGGCTGACCTGGTGCGCCGCTTCCAGCGCCACAACGCGGATTGGGACAAACTGCCAGAGAAGGCCACAATTCAACTCAATGACACGCATCCTTCCATGTCGGTCGCTGAATTAATGCGAATCTTGCTGGACGATGTGCGCTTGGGATGGGACCGAGCCTGGGAGCTGACGAAGAAGACACTCGCCTACACGAATCACACGTTGCTGCCTGAAGCTCTCGAGAAATGGCCGGTTGCGTGGTTTGAGATACTTCTTCCCCGACATCTGGAGATCATCTACGACATCAACCGGCGGCTGCTCGACGAAGTTCGGCATCGCTTCCCGGGCGACGAGGGACGCGTCGAGCGCGTGAGCCTGGTGGAAGAAGGCAGCCAGCGCAAGATCCGCATGGCTAACCTAGCGATCGTCGGCACGCACAGCACCAATGGAGTGGCAACTGTCCACTCGAAGCTGTTGCGGGCAACGACGGTCAAGGATCTCGCCGAAATGTTCCCCGAGCGTTTTAACAACAAAACCAACGGAGTGACACCGCGACGCTGGTTGCTCGAAGCCAATCCCGCGCTGGCCCGTGCAATCACGCAAGTCATCGGCGAACGATGGATTACCGAGCTGAGCCAGCTCAACAAACTCAAGCCATTTGCCGGGGACCCTAGCTTTCGTGAAGTGTTCCTCAAGTCAAAGCGAGAGGCCAAAGCCCAGTTTGCCAATTGGCTCAAGTCGACGTCAGGGCATATCGTGGACCCGGATACCATCTTCGACTGCCAGATCAAGCGTATCCATGAATATAAAAGGCAACTGCTCAACGCGCTGCGAATCGTCGTCGTCTATAACCGGTTGCGGGAAAATCCCGGCATGAACATGGTGCCGCGCACATTCTTTTTCGCAGGGAAAGCGGCACCAGCTTACAAGTTGGCCAAGCTCATAATCAAGTTCATCAACAACCTGGCGGGCACGATTGACGGGGACCCGGCCGTGCGCGGCCGACTCAAAATTGTGTTCCTCCCCGATTACAACGTTTCCCTGGCAGAACGCCTGATTCCAGCCAGCGATGCCTCCAACCAGATCTCGACAGCCGGTTACGAAGCCAGCGGAACGAGCAACATGAAATTCATGATGAACGGCGCCCTAACCGTCGGAACGCGCGACGGCGCGACCATCGAAATGGCCGAGGAAGCGGGGGAAGATAATTTTTTCCTGTTTGGCCTCACTGTAGAACAAGTCGAGGGCAGTCGCGCCTGGTATAGCCCGCACTGGCACTATGAAAATGAGCCAGAGACTCGAGCCGCTCTGGACCTCATTTTCTCTGACTACTTCAGTCGTAACGAACCGGGAATATTCGCTCCTTTGCGCGATACGCTTCTGACCCAAGGCGATCACTACATGCACCTGGCGGACCTGACCTCGTACTGCCAAGCGCACGAACGCCTCGGCGCTTTGTATGCCGATCCTGGCGCATGGGCACACAAAGCAATTCTGAATGTGGCTAGCTCCGGAAAGTTCTCGAGCGACCGCACGATTGCTGAATATGCAGCCGAGATTTGGAAGGTGGAACCATGCCCAGTACTCTAGAACCACGCTCCCAGACAGGCGAACCTAACCTCTCCCCGCTCGCAGGCAAGCCGGCCCCGAAGGACATGCTGGTGAACGTGGTCCGCCTCGAGAGGGATTATCTTGAACGTGGTCCCGACGTGCAAGATCCCAACCAGCTGGTGATCTTCGGCACCAGCGGGCACCGCGGTTCGCCCCTGCACGGCACCTTCACCGAAGCGCACATCCTGGCTATTACACAGGCGATCTGCGACTACCGGCGCGAGCAGGGGACCGACGGCCCGCTTTACCTGGGGAAAGATACGCACGCGATCTCTGGCCCCGCACAGCGCACCGCCCTCGAGGTGCTGGCGGCGAATAACGTGGAGACGATCATTCAGCAAGGCGATGGTGTAACTCCGACCCCAGTCATCTCGCGAGCCATCCTCGTGTACAACCGCGGCCGCAAGGAGCACCTCGCTGACGGCATCGTGATCACGCCATCGCACAATCCGCCGGAGGATGGAGGCTTTAAGTACAACCCGCCCAACGGCGGCCCAGCCGATACCGACGTGACACACTGGGTAGAGGCTCGCGCGAACCAACTGCTGCGGGCGGGAAATGTTGGGATCAGGCGAGTTCAGTTTAGCCGCGCTATCCAGGCCGCGACTACGCACCAGGAAGACTTCGTCCTACCGTACGTTCGTGATCTCAAGAACGTCGTCGACATGGATGCGATTCGCGGTGCCCGCCTCAAGCTTGGTGTGGACCCTCTGGGTGGGGCCGCGCGGCCCTACTGGGAGCCGATCAACTCCATTTACGGGCTGGAGATCGTCGTAGTCAACCCGACGATTGACCCGACGTTTTCGTTTATGACCGTTGATCACGACGGCAAAATTCGCATGGACTGTTCGAGCCCGTATGCGATGGCCAGGCTGGTCGGGCTGAAAGATCAGTACCAGGTGGCTTTCGCCAACGATCCCGACTCGGACCGGCATGGGATCGTAACTCCGGTCGCGGGGCTGATGAACCCGAACCATTACCTTGCGGTGGCCATTCAATACTTGCTCACACACCGTCCCCAGTGGCGTCAGGAAGTTGCAGTGGGAAAGACGCTGGTGAGCAGCATCATGATTGACAAGGTCGTCAAAAAGCTCGGCCGCGAGCTTCTCGAAGTGCCGGTGGGTTTCAAGTGGTTTGTCCCGGGCCTGGTTGACGGCTCGTGCTGTTTCGGCGGGGAAGAGAGCGCGGGAGCGAGTTTTCTTCGTCTTGACGGCACGGTGTGGACGACGGACAAGGACGGGCCAATCATGGACCTGCTAGCGGCTGAGATCACCGCGCGCACTGGCAAAAATCCCGGAGAGCATTACCGCGAACTGACGGCGGAGTTCGGCAGCCCGTACTACACGCGCATCGACGCGCCCGCCACACCTGAGCAGAAAGCAAGGTTGGAAAAACTCTCGCCAGAAGCGGTAAAGGAGTCGGATCTGGCAGGCGAGCCAATCACCGCCAAGCTGACGAAGGCTCCGGGCAATGATGCACCCATCGGCGGCCTGAAAGTTGTGGCAGAGAGCGGCTGGTTTGCGGCCCGACCCTCCGGCACCGAGAACATCTATAAGGTCTACGCCGAGAGCTCTAAAAGCCAAACCCACCTCACCGCGATTTTAAGCGAGGCCCAGGAGATGGTGAACAATGCGCTGAGTTCCTCCGTAGTCGTTCCTCAGGGCGGAGGCCGGCCATGAGCGGCAACGGGGGGCTCACGAATGGTCCGCCGTTTCCGCCAGAGTATCGCGCTTCCGGCGTGCTGTTGCATGTCACATCTCTGCCCTCGCCGTATGGCGTCGGCGATCTGGGATCGTCCGCGTTCTCATGGGTTGATCGACTCCACGATGCCGGTCAAAGGTGGTGGCAAGCGCTACCGCTCGGTCCGACTGGTTACGGAAACTCGCCGTATCAATCGCTATCGTCATTTGCCGGCAATGCGCTGCTGATCAGTCCCGGTTCCCTCATTTCGGAGGGCCTGCTACAGGAGAGCGATGGTCAGTCCCACTTCCCCGGGGACGCGGTCGACTACGACTCCGTTATTCCGTTCAAGCAACGGCTGCTCGAAAGGGTGTGGGCAAACTTCAAAGGCGGGGAGCGCAAAGACAAAGACCTGCGGTCTGCCTACGATGAGTTCTGCGCCAGGCAAGCGAATTGGCTGGAAGACTATGCTCTATTCCGGGCGCTGAAAGCCAAGTATCACGGTGCTTACTATCTCGAGTGGCCAGCCGAGTTGGTTCAGCGCAGCCCGAGTGCACTCGCCGAGGCGCGGAACGAGTTAGCACGTCAAGTCGATCAGGTTCGCTTTTCGCAATTCCTGCTATTTCGCCAAGCCGATCAACTCAAGGCGTATGCTCATGATAGGGGCGTGAACTTGATCGGCGACCTGCCCTTCTTTGTTTCACCAGATTCCAGCGATGTTTGGGCGAACCCTGATCTATTCCTGCTCGATGAGCAGCGTCGGCCACGCTTCGTCGCCGGGGTTCCTCCCGACTATTTCAGCGCGCAGGGGCAGTTGTGGGGCAATCCCGTCTACAACTGGGCTGCCCTTCGTTCGACGGGCTATCGGTGGTGCATCGATCGGCTGCGTGCTCTGCTGGCTCACGTAGATGTCATTCGCCTAGATCACTTCCGTGGATTCGCAGCTGCGTGGCACGTTCCAGCCGCAGCGCCAACGGCTCAGTCCGGGCAATGGGTGCCGGGTCCGGGCGCCAGCTTTTTTCAAGCAGTGCAGACAGAACTGGGCCACCTACGGTTTATTGCGGAAGATTTGGGTCTGATTACGCCCGACGTGCAGGCGTTGCGCGACCAATTCCAAATGCCGGGAACCCGGGTTCTGCAATTCGCCTTCGACGGCCATCCAGACAACCCGCATCTTCCGCACAACTTTGTCTCTAACACGGTCGTCTATACCGGTACGCATGACAATGCCACGACTCGACAATGGTATGAGGAATTGCCCGATTACCAGGGGCAGAATTTGTGGAATTATCTCAAGCGTGCGCCGGGCCAGAGTGCGGAAGCTGCTCCCGCGTTGATGCGTCTGGCATGGTCGTCACCAGCGGCGCTCGCGATTGCTCCTTTGCAGGATCTGCTCAACTTGGGCAGCGAAGCTCGTATGAACGTGCCTGGTCGTGCCGATGGGAACTGGCGTTGGCGCGTCCGAGAAGTCATGCTGTCATCTCAGGCTTTTCAATGGCTGCAGGATTTGACGGTGAGCTCAAATCGCTCAGTCGGGCCCGCCACATCCGCTAGGGCG
>Ga0210401_10008055_pt1 | contig 10488 bp, 5 predicted proteins | sample IncBWH32MmetaG_FD_150866 | JGI IMG/M metagenome (GOLD analysis project Ga0210401, IMG submission 150866) | Forest soil microbial communities from Barre Woods Harvard Forest LTER site, Petersham, Massachusetts, United States - Inc-BW-H-32-M | ecosystem: Environmental > Terrestrial > Soil >... | reverse complement strand
TTCGCAGAGGGTCCGCAGCCTCGGCTCCCATGGCTGTTGCGCTCTCGAAGCCGACAAAGCTGAAGATTGCCAGGACCAGGCCACTCTTCAATTGATGCGCGGAGAAGTTACTCAATGCGAACTGGGTCGCGTCGTAGTGAAGTACGTTGCCGCGGCCGGGCAGAAAAAACAGGACAAGTATCAATGCGATCGATGCGGCTTCCGTCCACAGCATGAGACGTGCCGAAAGCCGGACATCCCGGTACGCGAGGATGCACGCCACACCGAGTCCGATCGCCGTCGTGATGGACGAGAACGCGATGGATGGCTGAGACGATCCGCCCATAAGAGCGTGGAGGTAGTTTGTCAGTCCTCCGGTCACCGCAGCCGCAGTGCCGATATATGCAATCAGGAGAGCCCAGCCGGCGACGGCGCTTGGCCCTCGGCCGAATTGTTCATGAACGAGGCCATACAAAGATCCTGGAGACGACGACGACCGCGCAAGCACGTTGATGTTCAGCGCGATGAGAAAAACGCTAAACGTAGCCAGCAAAAATACCAGCCATGCAGCCTTGCCGGAACTTGCGATGACCAGCGGTACGACCATTGCCGGCCCCGCTGTGGGGGCGATATTTGCCAGCGATTGCGCGATGATCTCGATCTGCGAAAGTACGCCGGATCTGAGTCCGTAGTCCTGAGAAGGCGGATCCTGCATGGTTGAAGAGGGCATACTGTGGGTCCGGAGTTCTTACGCTAGCATCAGGCCCCCTTTGCCGTACGGATATTTCAGTTATAGCGAGTTCGAGCCCCGTAGCTCCCGGCAGACCAGTTCAAAGAGGCGTTACAGCGACTTTCTGGGCCTGCTCGACGCTTGACAAGCAAGAGTGCTGGGCTTTGCTTGAGGCGTTCTCTGCCGTGCGAAATTCCTATTTCGCCTACCCCAAATTTGCATACGAGGTTGCGAAACTCGCCACCATCAAACTCGGCCTAAGCAAAATAGTTCCGAACGGTCTCCGACTCGCATCCAGCGACGCAGCGAGAGCCCGATGACAATCCGGGCAAGAATGCTTTTCCGCTGTTCCATAGGATACGGTCAGCCGCTGGCTTCCGGATGCTATCTTTGTCCTCGCAGTCACCATTCATGACACAGCCAGAATAGGGGCGTATTATCTTCCACCAGCCCCTTACCAAAAATCGAAATTGCCTCCACGACGCGGCATATCGATTTGCAACGTTGATTAGCGGGCGCCTTTTGAAGCCATGACAAAGCAAGCGATCATCATTCCGGTTGTCGTCCTGGGCGTTGCCGCGGCACTGCTCTTCACCATCAAGGGATGCTGGACGTCGTGGGAGGGCGGGAGCGCATCGCAGCGAACCGACGATGCGTACTTGCGTGCTGACATGACTCCCCTCAGCACGCGCGTCTCCGGGACCGTCAGGAAGATCGACGTCAATGACTTCGAAGCGGTCACCTCCGGCCAACTTCTAATCCAACTCGACGACGAGGACTATCGCGCCACGCTGGAGCAAGCCAAGGCGGCCCTCGCCGGCGCAAAAGCAGAGCTCGAGGACAATCAGGCGGCCAAGCTGATTCAGGACGCTCAAATACAGAGCGCTGAGGCAGCGATTGTTCAGGCGGTCGCAGCTGTGAATGCCGCAAAGGCCGGTGTGTCCGCCGTTCAACCCGATGTCGATCGGACGGAGACGGAACGCAAACGCCAGGAGGCTCTCCTGGCCGCAAAAGCCACAACCCACCAACAGCTGGAACAAGCAGTTGCCGATGCGGATCGCTTCGCGGGAATGCTGGCGAGTCGCCAGGCGGACCTGGCACGTGCACAAGGTGCGCTTACAAGCAGTCGTACTATGCTAGAAGCCGCAAAGAGACAACGAGCCGCTCTCGACACCAAAGACGCTGTGTACCGGGCTGATATTCAAGCAAAACAGGCAGCTATCGTCGTCGCGAATGTCAATCTTGGGTATACACAGATCGCCGCGCCCACGGCAGGGTCTATCGGTGAACGTCATGTGCTGGAGGGGCAGTTGGTCGTTCCAGGCATGCAGCTAGTCGACCTGGTAAGGGGTGACGTCTGGGTCCAGGCGAACTATAAGGAGACACAACTCACCAATATCCGCAGAGGAGATGCCGCGGATATCAGGGTCGATACTTTTCCGGGAGTAGTGCTCCACGGGAAAGTTGCCGAGATAGCCCCAGCAAGCGGATCACAATTTGCCCTTCTCCCTCCTGACAATGCGACCGGTAACTTCACGAAGGTCGTCCAGCGAATTCCGGTGAAGATTGTGCTCGATCCAGACCATCCTCTTCAGGGCAGGCTGCGTCCCGGTTTCTCGGCCATCGTGACGATTCATGCTTCTGGAAAACACGCGGCGAAGGAGGGCTCTCAGTCTTGAGTGCGCCGCCCCAACCAGCCTCTACTCCACCATCTGTCCCTCGGGTGATCACAACTCATCCGCTGCTCGGCGTATTTGGGGTCTTGTTCGGCGCTTCAATCGCAACCTGCACCGGACGGCTGCTCAGTGTAGGTTTGCCGGACTTACGCGGCGCGTTGCATCTTGGCGTGGATGAAGCCTCGTGGCTGGGCACGGCGTTCAATGCGGCGCTGATGTTTGTCGGTCCCTTTTCTGTCTACCTCGGTGGTCTGCTCGGCGCGCGGCGAGTTCTGTTAGCCTGCGCAGCGGTATTCACATTCATCAGCGTGTTGCTTCCGTTCGCACTCCACCTTCCTATCATGCTCGTCCTGCTCGTCATCGCAGGCCTGACGGCTGGCACCTTCTATCCCTTGACCCTCTCGTTCGTTTTGCGCAACCTGCCAATGCGCTATGTCCTGGTCGGTATCGCGATGTACGCCATGGACATCATCTTTACAACCAATTTCGCAACCTCACTGGAAGCTTGGTACATGGGCCACCTTTCCTGGCGCTGGATCTTTTGGAATAGCGCTGCCCTGACTCCGGTGATGATGGTCTTCATTTACTTCGGTATCCCGTGGCAGCCCCTGCCACAGCCGAAAGAGGGACAGCCGAAACCCAACTGGCGAGGATTTCTCTACGGAAGCCTCGGTTTCTCGCTTCTGTATATCGCACTTGATCAAGGTCAGCGGCTGGATTGGTTGCATTCCGGCACGATCGTAGGGCTCGTCGTGTCTGGATTGTTCCTGCTGCTGGCGACGGTAGTACGAAGACTCAGGATGCCGAACCCTCTGGTTCACTTCGGATTCTTAGCGAGAAAAAACACACTGCTTCTTGGTGGAGTCTTAGTTTTCTTCCGCTTTGTTATGCTCGCAACGGTTGTCATTATCCCCAGCTATCTCGGATCCATCAAAGGCTACGTTCCGCTGCAGACGGGCCCGGTCCTTCTTTGGGTCGCCCTGCCACAATGCATCTTCGGGCTGCTCGCCATGTACCTGCTGAAATTTGTCGATGCCCGGCTCATCCTCACCGTCGGCTTTGCTTTGGTAGCCGTTGCCTGTCTTATGAATGCGAATCTGTCTGCAGCGTGGTCAGGCAGCAATTTCTGGATTCCACAATTGGTGATGGCGGTCGGCTACGCATTTGCCTTCAACGGTATGGTGGGAGCCATCATCCTCGAGGTCATCAACACTGGCGCCCTCACGCGGCCTATTGACGTTCTTACATTTGCCGGTTACTTCCAGACTGTTCGGCTCTTCGGAGGACAGATGGGAGTCGCCTTCTTGCAGCATTTCCTCTCGATACGCGAACAGTTTCATTCAAACATTTTGGGACTGGGCGTTCAGCTTGGCCTGGGGCCTACCAATCAAAGATTGCTCGGTCTGACCGCCGGAATGCGCAGTCAGTCCCCGGGTCTGGCGGCAGCGGCCGGAAGAGCAGCGGAGATTCTGGGTCTGCAGGTCAAACAACAGGCCTTCACTCTTGCGGTCGCGGACTGCTTTCTGTTGGTGGCCTACTCTGTCGTCTGCTGCCTGATCATCGTCGCATTCATGGCACCGGTCCCCACACAATATCGGCAGGTAACGCAGCCCGCAGCCGTACCGGCCTGAGATAAAGACGAAAGCATTCGAAGGTACACGATATGCGGCTCACGACACCACGACGCCTCTTACTGAAGATCCTCTCGTTATCGCTGCTGTGCACAGTTGAACTATTGGGTATTTCCGAAAACGGTCGTGCTCAAAACAGTTCGCCAATGCGATTGTCCTTGTCTCAAGCCATCGACATGGCGCTTAAGGAAAATCGAGACCTGAAACTGGCTAGATTGGCTGTTACTGACGGCGAACACAAGAGGGAGATCGCGCGGTCCGCTTATTTCCCGCACATCAAGAATGAGTCGAGCGTCCTGCACCTGACAGATCTTGCCGGAGTGCAGTTTCCAGCAGGCGCCTTCGGGACTCATCCATCCACAGGACCAATTCCCGGCCAGCATCTAGTCATCGACCAGGGAGCCCTTACGACGTATACCAGCGGAACGGGGTTAGCCCAGCCATTGACACAGATGTTCAAGATTCACGAATCCAATCGAGCCGCGACCGCTGATATCAAGACAGCCATGATCCAGCTGGATCAAGCCGAAGATGAAGTCGCGTTGAAAGTACGCCAATTGTATTACGGCCTTCTGATCGCGCAGCTTAAACAACAGGCCGCGACGGAAGAAGTCTCTGCCAGTCGGGTCAAGAATCAGGAAAGTAACGACGCAGTTGAAAGAGGTCAGGCGCTGGAAGTTGTGGCTCTTGAAAGCCACGCTTCCTTTCTCGACGCGCAGCAGTCCGCACTCACTCAAAGGCTGCAGATCCACGATCTAACCATCACGCTCGACGATCTGTTGGGCCTGCCACTGACTACCGAACTGCAACTGGATGAAGAAACACTCGCGTCGATGCCGATTCCTTCCCGTGAGGAATGTATCCGCATCGCCCGCGAACACAGCCCGGAGATTCGCGCTGCACAGCAAGCCCTGGTCAAAGCGAAGGCGGGTCTGGCGGCTGCAAAGGACGCCTATATTCCCGACATTACCGGCCTCGCGCGATATAGCTATCAAAGCGGTGTTCCCTTTCTTGTCCACAACTTTGGCACATTTGGCTTTACCCTCACTTATGACCTTTTCGATGGCGGACAGCGTATGGCTGAGATCAGAGACTCCCGCACCATACTTTCCGAGGCAGAGCTCAATCTCGTCAAAGTAGAAGATGACGTTGCCGTTCAGGTGGAGAAGGCTTACGACAAGGTCGAGCAGTTGCAGGATCTCGGCGGCGTAACGGAAGAAGCGCTGAAAGCAAGAACGGAGGCCGCCCGCCTGACAGACCGCCAATTTGAACAAAATGCCGCGTTAGCGTCCGCCCGAGCTGAGGCACATGCAAAGGCGATCTCCGCCAAGGCATCCACACTCGAGGCAGCTCTCGACCTGTCGCTGGCACAGAGCGATCTTATGAGGACGATAGGACAGTTACCTCGCTAGCCCAGTCGAAAACCGGATTGCTAGGGCACTCGTCTACTTACCGACCGTCCTAGGGTTTTCACGTCGTGAACGGACCCATTCATGCGACAGGTGTGACGTCCTTCCACGTTTAGCAAGTTCATGCGCAAAGACTAGAAATGCGCTGGGCGTCCAAGTGTAGTGGGATCTCGTAGTGCATTACCAGTTTGGGCATCGAAGGTTTCGCCCATTCCGCTCTTCTGCGCCATGATGCAGTGAAGGATCGGAAGGTAGCGCCCCGTTGGGAACTGGATCGGGATAGGGTCGCCGGAGCCCTCGACTTCGTAATACTCCCTGAGCTTCCGCCTGAGTCCGTGGCTTTGCACCCGAGCGATGGGATCAATCTTGGGTCGACGCGGTGGTGGCATATCGGCTGCCGGTAGGGGAATATACCGTTTGCAGACTTTCATCCGTCGATCACGACGAGCGCGGACGGAAGCGGAATCAGAATCGAACCGATGCTTGAAGCGATGGGACAACTCGAAGAGCGTGGCTCTGACATCGGCACCGGTATGAGGGGGAAGCATGGATAGGATATGCTTTCGAACAGCCGGGATCTAATCTATAACACTTTGAGCATCTTGGAACTTGGAAGAGGGATCCGCAGATGTCGAGTCTTGCAACTGTCCATAACGTCGAACTCGAACTAACCGCGGTGTTCGGATGACGTTTGCAAGAGTATCTAGACTGATGCTCGGCGTACTGCTATCACCGCTCATCCTTCCGCTGTTGCCAACCGCGCTCGCGCAGAAGGAAGCACCGGCGGCAACTTCTGTTGTGGTCCAGCCCGGGGCCCCCGGCGAACCGAGCAAGACGCTCCCGCCCTCCACGCGTCCTACCGTGCCCCCACTGTCGCAGGCGGATGTGGCCTTTATGCAAGGCATGATCATGCATCACTCCCAGGCCGTGGAAATGACGGCCATGATTCCATCACATACGGAAAATAAAGCCGTAAAGTCGCTGGGCGCGAAGATTAGCAGTTCGCAGATGGACGAAATCAACTTCATGAAGCGCTGGCTTGTGGCACGCCATGAGCCGGTCTCCATGGCGATGCCTGACATGCCTGGCATGGATATCTCAGGGCAGACGGCTCCCATGCCCGGAATGTTAACGGCGGAGCAGATGGCGGCGCTTCGCCGGGCAAAGGACGCGGCCTTTGACCGCCTTTTCCTGACAGGTATGATTCAGCATCACAATGGCGCGCTCATTATGGTGAAGGATCTGTTCTATACGCCTGGCGCCGGGCAGGACGCCGACCTGTTTAACTTCGCGACAGACGCGGACAACACGCAACGGGCCGAAATCAGAATCATGCAGGGCTTGCTGGAGAACGAGCGGTAATGGAGAGAAGATGAATCCAAGGAAGAGTTGGACTTTCCGTTTGGCCCTTGTGCCGACGGCAGCGATTGTTCTGTTTGCCCCTGCCGGGGTTCTCAATGGGCAGCAGCCTACGCCTGCAGCACCCGTTACGCAGGCACCTGATGCGAAAACTGCTGCAAAGCCGACGCCAACAGATGAGATGGATGAGTTTGCGCCGAAGCCGGCTCCGCCACTGCCGGCAGGAATGACCGGATCGGATACGAAGGATCCGCGCTATACCCTGAAAGCGGGTATGTACAACGCGGGCGAGGCGAAGCTTGGGATGAAGCATCTCCTCTTCGTGCAGAAGCCCGGACCGTTCCGGCTCGACGCAACATCGCCGGATGATCCGCAAGTAGACAAGACGCTGACACTGTTGGGTGTGGGCGACAAGTCGAAGATGCCGAAGGAACTGAAGCCGGTCATTGCGCAGTTGGCTTACGCAAACTCTGACCTCGCATTTCAGGGCAATCACTTGTTCCAGGGAAATTTCTACGGCATCAGCATCTATGACATTGCTGCTCCGGCAAAAACCAAGCTGCTGACCACCTTGGTGTGTCCGGGCGGACAGGGAGATGTGTCCGTGTACGGACATCTTCTCTTTATGTCCGTCGAGATGCCGAATGGACGATTGGATTGCGGGGTGCAGGGCTTTCCGCCAAATCCGCCACCGGCGGCCGGGCATGAAAAAGAGCGTCGCCCACCGGCGGCACAGAAGGATCGCTTTCGTGGAGTCAGGATCTTTGATATCTCGGACATCAAAAACCCGAAGCAGGTCGCGGCGGTACAGACATGCCGCGGTTCACATACCCATACGTTGGTCGTAGATCCAAACGACAAGAACAACGTTTATATATACGTATCCGGGACTTCGTTTGTGCGTCAGGCGGAAGAACTGGCTGGATGTTCAGGTGAGGAGCCGGGCAAGGACCCCAGCACGGCACTGTTTCGTATCGATGTGATCAAGGTTCCAATCGCGTCGCCGCAGGAAGCGAAGGTGGTATCAAGCCCTCGCGTATTCATCGATCCGCGAACGGGGGCGCTGAACGGTCTGAACAACGGTGGCAGCCATGATAAGGGCGCAGAGAAGCCGAAGGATACGAACCAGTGCCACGACATCACGGTATATTCGGCGATTGGACTGGCAGCGGGCGCATGTTCGGGGAATGGTCTATTGCTGGACATTAAAGATCCGGTGCATCCAAAGCGCGTGGATGCAGTGAACGATCCGAACTATTCTTATTGGCACTCGGCTTCATTCTCGAACGACGGAACGAAAGTGGTGTTTACAGGCGAGTGGGGTGGTGGCCTGGGGGCGCGGTGCCGTCCAAACGATCCCAACAAGTGGGGTGCGGACGCGATCTTCCATCTAAAGGATGACAAGCTGAGCCTGGCGAGCTATTACAAGCTACCGGCGGCTCAGGGCGACACAGAGAACTGCGTGGCACATAATGGCTCGCTGATCCCGGTGCCCGGCCGCGACATCGAGGTGCAGTCTTGGTACCAGGGCGGCATCTCGGTGATGGACTTCACGGATGCAGCACACCCGGTTGAGATCGCCTATTTTGACCGAGGACCGATTGATGCGAAGACTCTGGTACTGGGCGGCGACTGGTCAGCGTACTGGTACAACGGGTACATCTATGGGTCAGAAATTGCTCGCGGGCTGGATGTCTTCCAGCTGACTCCGACGAAGTTCCTCACCGAGAACGAACTCGAAGCTGCCAAGACAGTTCAGGTGGACGAACTGAATGTACAGAATCAGCAGAAGATCGTGTGGCCTGCGAAGTTGATCGTGGCGAAGGCCTACCTCGATCAGTTGGCACGATCGCAGGCTCTGCCGCAGGACCGCATCGCCGCGGTGCAAAAGGCAATCCATAGTGCGGAGAAGTCACACATGAACGCGAGCAAGGTGGCTGCGTTGAAAGCCCTGTCGGCCTCCGTCGAGGCGAGCGCCACCACGGCGACGAGCCCTGATGATTCAACAAGACTGCGTGCGCTGGCGGAAATCCTGAAGCATCCTGTAGCGTGACTGCCCAACAAAATTGATCGATGCCCACGTCTGCAGCCTGGAGGAAGCGCGAATCCGCGCGATTATTCAGAAGACGATCTTTCCTGCAAGTTGAATCGTACGTGGTGTGTAGAAGGTACTGGTGGTAGTTACGGAACCGAGGTTGCTCGTTGAGACTAGGTTGTTCGGATCGAATCCTTATTCGATCTCCGAGTTGGGATTCCCAGCGCTGGGAATTCTATTAACAATTTCAACGCCGATATCAGCTGGAACAGCGGAGGCGTTAAAGGTCACTGATTTTGTACTCGAAAGGCCTTCCAGGGAACGCTGCCATATTCACCCATATCCGCCATGCCAGCCATCTGGTCGCCTGTGCTGGTGCCCTGGAAGGTCCAGCGGACCTCGTATCCGCTGGTTGGCATTGTGCCCTTCAGGCTGATCTGATGGGCTTGCACCTTTCCACTAAGAGCGGCTTTGTAGATTTCGCCGTACAAAGTGCCGCTGATCTCCTGGTTGTTTTGCTTGAGTTCGAAGCGCTGCATGCCGGTACCGCACAGATAGTCAATAAGCACCGTCCATGTTCCGCCAAGCTGCGCGGTATCTCCCTGCGGAACTACAGGGTTTTGGTAGCTGCCTGGTTTGGTTAAGCCCTCATAGATTGCATCCGCCACCATCTCGGCCTCGCCAGGAGCCATCATGTAGGGCATGATCGTAACCGCGCTGTCCATGTGGTCGGGCCTTTTGCCTGTGGCTTGGCCGATTAGAATCCGCGGGGTCCCGGCATCGAGTTTCGCATCGAGTTCAACGCCCGTGATCTTGAGGACATTGGCGTCCCAGTGCACGCGAAGCTCTGGACTGTGGTTCGAGAGGTCTTCGGGCTGAAGAATCTCTGTCGTAACCGAGGGCAGTCCCTTCACACGATTGGCGATTGTGTCCAGCCAACTCTGCCACTGTTTCCATTCGGCTGCGTGGTCGCGCTTGTACCACTGTCTGACGGCGGCCAGCATTCCCATGATCTCTTCTTTGCCAACCTTGTAGCCGCGACCGTAGTTGTGATGAGGTGCGGCCTGGAGCCACGCTGCCTGGATCAGGTCCGGTTTGCCGAGGAGGACGCCCGCTGCCTGCGGGCCGCGAATGCACTTACCTCCCGAATAGCCAACCAGCGAAGCACCGGCCTGGATGTGGATGTTGGGCGACAGCGGCTCTTCAGCGGCGGCATCGACAAAGACCGGTACGTCCTTCGCCTGGGCGATGCGGCAAATATTGGAGATAGAGAGCGGACCCTTTGCAGCAGCGGGACTCGACATGACGTACACCATTGCGACCTGCGCTGTCAGAGAATCTTCCAACTGCTCTGCTGTTTCCACCTCAACAACTTCCGCTCCCGTGGTACGCACTCCAAAGTCGTAGGGATTGCGGGAGTGCTTCGGAATGATGACCTTCGTCTTTTCGCGGACGTAAGGAAGAGCCTGGCACTTTTCGATATCTGCGCCTGCAGTGCATGCCAGCGTAGAGAGGGCGATGGCGGCTTCGCAGCCCGTCGTGACCATGGCGCTGGGCGCACCCATCAGCGAGGCTATCTCTTTCCCAACCGCGGCCATCAACTCATCCAACTGAACAAAGTAAAAGGATGCTTCATACATGGCGCGTTTGACTTCGGGAAGCGAGCAGG
>Ga0210401_10008054_pt1 | contig 10490 bp, 10 predicted proteins | sample IncBWH32MmetaG_FD_150866 | JGI IMG/M metagenome (GOLD analysis project Ga0210401, IMG submission 150866) | Forest soil microbial communities from Barre Woods Harvard Forest LTER site, Petersham, Massachusetts, United States - Inc-BW-H-32-M | ecosystem: Environmental > Terrestrial > Soil >... | reverse complement strand
ATTCACAACCCTGCAAGGACACCTGGACCATCAATTATCGGCGTTCAGGTGCAGCGTTTCGTAGATAATTGATGGTCCAGGTGTCCTTGCAGGGTTGTGAATTCAGGTGCTAGACTGAGGACTATAAGCCACGGTACAAACACCACAGAGACATGACGAGCGAAAAGGCGCAAGCCGAAATTCCATACAGCCTCTTGGAGTACAAAGAGGCGGCTGAACAGCCAATAATAGAAGCGTGGGAAGGTTCGGCCCTAACTTCAGCTGTCCTCAAAGGACTTCGCCCGTACGGGTTCACGATTGACGGGGTCGAATATAAGGAAGAATCAGAGAAGGCAAATGAGCATGCGATCGTATTCCGACGCACCGATCCTCTGACTCCGGGCATGAATTTATCATTGGGGTTAGGGAGACTGGCAATTACCGCCGAAAATCTTGACTGGTCAGAAGCAGAATCATTTATTTCGGCCATGGGCACCGCTTTGCGCGCGATTGTTGAAACCGCGCATGCTCAACTGAAATCTCAGCAGCTCGCTGTTGGGATACATATTCAGTTAAAGGGTAAACTACGTAAGGATGTCACTATGCCACTCTTGTCTCCTAGCGGATCACGGATCTTCAACGGAGATATCACCCTTCCTGGCCTAATTCTCCACGTGACAGGAGGTCATATTGTCGTTGATGCTTCTGCAACACTCGCTAACGGCATATTCGTTAGACTGTACCGTGAACATCTACCGGAAGTTACGTTAGCCGAACTGGCTGAGATCCTCCGAAACGACGAGAAGCGTGTATTTGATGTGCTCGGCCTAGAAGGAATGCTATGAGTGCCTTGCCCCAGTTTTCCTTTTATAGCCAACCGTCATTTGCCATGCCTCGGCGCATTTTGCCTAGAATAATCCTGTCACAGGGGCAACCCAGCGCCGCCAGTACGGCCATGGCTCGTCGTAGTTCCGGATTTATACCTTGGCGAAATTTGAATCGCGAGTTGCTATTTGACGACGTCTTAAAATCCATAGAAAACAAATACGTAATTGAGAATCGTTCTGAAGTGGCTCGGTTCATTCAAAAGAATCGCTTGCGTGGCTTACTTCTAGAGGCTATCAAGCCGCTGAGTACATTCTTTGGCGCAGACACAATTAAAACCCTTACCCTCTTAAGGGATGACGAAGAAAGTGAAAGTTTGTTTTGCTTATTGATGACGCCGGGTGAAATGGAAGATGCAAGGAGGCGATTGCGCCTTTTTGACGAAGATTGGTGGCTGGTCAATTCCGCTCGGAGTAGCGGGAATTTGAACTTCGATTTTGAGCTGATCTGATGCCATTTGACTGGAACAATTATCTGGTTTTGGCCGAAGAACTTGCGGCACGCGCCGACGAAGCATCAAAGCGCACGGCCATTAGCCGCGCCTATTATTTCGCGTTTAATCTCGCGTTCACCAGAGCCCAAGAAACCGCTGGTCCGTTCCTGGTCGGTGATAATTCCCACCGTTGGTGCTGGGACAAATACCAAAGCACTGCTACTAGCACAGGTGATCGCGTCTCTGGTTCTATTTGGCTGGCCGGAGATCGGATGAAGCGTAGACGTATAAAGGCAGATTATAAGAGCGAGATGCCGCGATTGAATGACGAAGTGAATTGGACAATGCAGGAAGCCCGCGAGTTCGGGGATCACCTCGCGATATTGGACGCGAGGTATCCCCTACCCTGATTATCAATCCTGCAAACCCCGGTGAAGCATTGAAGGATTGCCCGGGCGGCATGAATGCCACAAAGGCAGCGTCACGACGGCGCGTGACGAGCGCGATGTTGTCTCGCATCTTGAACGGACATGCTGGGATCACGACCGGGAGGTCGGTGCGGCTTTCTGAGGCATTTTGCGGTAGACCCCAGGAGAAACTCCCAGTATCCGCTTAAACGCTTTGCTGAATGCGCCCTCTGAATCGTACCCCACATGCGATGCCACTTCCGCTAGGTTGCGGTCTTCCCCTCTGAGCAGTTGGCTGGCCTTGCGCATGCGGCATCGCGTCAAATATTCCAGCGGGGCTTCCCCAACAATTTCCTTAAATCTAGCGGCGAATGCGGAACGCGACATCCGCGCCGTGGATGCCAATGTTGCGACCGTCCACGGTTTCTGGAAATTTTCATGGATCGAATGAAGGGTGACAGAAATCTGGCGGTCGGCCAACGCGCGCAGCCATCCAGGTTCTGAACATTCATCGGAAGTAGCGTAAACGCGTATTGCTTGTACGAAAATGATGTCGGCAAGGCGGCTGATTACGACTCCGGAGCCCATCTCCTGCGCTTCCATTTCCGCGGCCAGGAGACGCATGGTCGCCTGAAGCGTACCGGTCTTGGCTCCTTCCACTTTGAATAGGACGAGCGGCGGAAGAAGATCCGTGATCCATTTGCTCGTTTCTTTGTCCAACATGAAATTGCCCGTGATGATCGTAGTCGGAGCGCCGCCGCCTCCGTAATCGACCTGGCCATTGACTTTGTGACGGCGCACCTCTTCATACGGCCTGGCCGGCGTCTTCGGGCTATCGCGCAGTGTGTGCGCGTCCCCTCTGGCCAGCAACCAGCAATCGCCACCCGTAAGTGGGAGCGGCTCAGGGATTGAGTCAACCGAAAGCCAGCAGTTGCCGCGGGCCACGACTCCCAAGTGAGCGTGGTCGTATGCTTCCAGGCGTAGGCCGAATGGAGCGGTGAGATTCAGGCGGGCATAGACCGCATCTTGAACGCGCATGCCCACAAAGATTTCTGATAAGGGGTCCACGAAATCTCAACTTTCTGGACGATCGAGCCAATAATCCGGGGTTTCAACCATTTTTTGTCGGTCTGTATGGAACTATAATCCGAAACAATGCATCGGAGCAATTCTTGAGCGACAGACCTCATCAAAGGTCATGAGCGGTTCGATGCGACACTGATCTGACACGGGAAGTGAGGTTTTCGTTCACCCAGGATCATGAAGGGAGAAGCACATGAGCGCGATAACCAGGCGTGGGTTCGTGAAGGGTGCGGCACTGGCACCACTGGCGCTGACGCCGTTCCGCTCCATGGCGCAACAAGCCGCGTCGGGCGACCGCTTTGATTTCGTGTTTGCCGGAGCTGGGCATAATAGCCTGATCTGCGCGACATACCTCGCCAAGGGTGGCTACAAGGTGCTCGTGCTGGAGGGCCGGCCAACGATTGGCGGCGGGACGAAAACAGCGGAAGTTTGCCTTCCCGGATTCAAAGAGGATCTGTGCTCGACCGTGCACGCAGGAATATCGAACAATCCGCTGATCCGGAATAATGAACTGAATCTCCGCGACTATGGGTACGGAGAGTACATCGATCCCGATCCCGTCATGCATATTCCTTTCCTAGATGGCGCGTCCATCACGATTTGGCGTGATCTGGATCGAACGTGCGAAACGATCTCAAGGTTTTCCAAGAAGGATGCGGAAACTTTTCGGCGGATGGTGGCCGAATATAAGGCCTACACCACGGCTAATGCTGCGAACCAGAACGGGTCTGCCGCCGGTAGCGCGGTGAAGATTCCTAAGGCGGGCGTCTGGCAGCGACGCATGGCTATGTCCGGCTATGACCTGGTTTGCGAATTGTATGAAAGCGACTACATGCGCCGCGCCAACATGGTGTGCGGGCATTTCGGGTCGGTCCCGGGCGGCGATCCGGGTACAGGCAACCAGGCGTTCGCGCTCGTTGTGCAACAGATTAGCGGTCGCGTAATTCCCAAGGGCGGGTCGGGCACGCTGAGCGTCGCGCTTGGACGTTTCATCGAAGCGCACAATGGCGTGATCCTGACGAACAAGCCCGTGACGCAACTCCTGATTGAGAGCAACAAGTGTGTTGGCGCGCAATGCGCCGACGGCAGCTCGTACCGCGCGGAAAAATCAGTCATCTCGACAATCCACATCAAAAATCTGGTGAACATGGCCCCTCGCGAACTGTGGGGTGAGGAATTCCTCGAAGGCGTCGAGTTGTACCAGCCAGAGCACGCGATGCTTAGCCTGCATTACGCGACGACCCAGCCGCCCCAATATCCTCTCGCGTCCGGCGGAACCATTTCGACATGCGAGTCCGCCATAGCTCCGCCCCTCGATTACTACCTCAGGATGAATGCCATCGAGGCGCGCGGAGAAATCAACTTCGACGACCCGCCGGGATTGCAGGTCGTTTGCCCGAGTGTCGCCGATCCCAGCCGCGCTCCGTTCGGTTATCACACACTGAAAATCGAAAGCAACCTGCCTTACACGCTGAAGGAAGGCCCCAAGCACTGGGACAATATCAAAGACCAAGTGGCAGATGCGCTCCTCAACCATTTGCGGCGGTTCGCGCCGAATCTCACCCCCGACAAATTTCTCGGCAAATTTATCGAAAGCCCGCTCGACATTGAACGCATGAATCCGTCCATGTGGCGTGGCAGCACGCATGGAGGGGCCATGAATCCTGCGCAAACGGGGAACATGCGTCCGGTTCCCGGATGGGCGAACTACCGCATGCCGATTGCAGGGCTTTACCAAACTGGAGCCTGCACCACTCCCGGCGGCGCCGTTACCGGACTGCCGGGCCGGAATGCCGCCGCAGTGATCTTGAAGGATTTCGGCACGAGCCTCGAGGAAGTAGTGGCAAAGAAGCCAGGCAATTCGGCTTAGCGAGGCAGGGAAAGTTCGTTGCAGCCACTCAGGATTCTAGGAGGAGGAGTTCTTGTGCGAAACGAACGGAAAGTTCTCGTAGGCGAGCTCTCATTCGCGTTGGCGCTACTTTTCCCGGCGTACAACGCAATGGCGCAGCAATCGGAGGGAACTGGGCAAATGAAGAAAGTAGTGCCCGACAACTTGGCAGAGCACACCCCGCCAGTCCAACCTATCCCGTACAGCCACCAGACGCATCTGGCACTCGGCCTCGAGTGCAGTACATGCCACACGAATCCAGAGCCAGGTAACATGATGACTTTCCCTGCGACTGCCACTTGCATGTCTTGCCACGCTTCCCTGGCAACAAAGAAACCCTCGATTCAGAAGCTCGCCTCATTCGCAAAGTCAGGGCAACCTATTCCATGGGTGCGCGTCTACTCAGTCACGACGGGGGTAAATTGGACCCACCGCAAACACCTGCAGGCCGGCATAAAATGTGAGACATGCCACGGCCAAGTTGCAGATATGGCCCAAATGTCGCAAGCCACCAGCGTCACGTCCATGGGCGTTTGTATCAGTTGCCACAAACTTAACAACGCTCCGACGGTTTGCGAAACTTGCCATTCATGGCCTCCGAATTGAAGAATGGAAGCCCCGCTTTTGCCCGCCGATTGACGCTCAGAATTCAGTGCCGCCCCCCTGCCGACAATGGAGCACATAAGCGGTGAGCGTCAGAATTTTTGCTTGAACTTCGGCCAGTTCTTCCGCGAGACCGCGCCCCTGCGGCTGGCTTTTCGGGCATGCATGTCCAGGCTGTTCACATGATCAGCCAGGACAACGCCTCTTTGCCAACCATCGGGCCAAAATCAACAGTTCCGTGCTGATTTTTCGAAGTAATCCCGTTCAGCAGCTGGCGTAATTCGTACGATTTTCGCCGGACCGGTTCAATCAGGATCCGTCCGGGCTCCTCACGCACGTCTACCACCTCGCCCAGATCAAGGCTCGCGGCGGACATTACAGAGGACGGAATCCGCACCGCCGCACTGTTCCCGCAATTTATCACCCTCGTTCGCACGTGTCCTCCAAGGTTCTTATGAATTATCTACAAAATGGCTGGAATTGGCATACATTTCGAGAACGTACACACGTCGTGGCTCTGAGAGTTTAGTGGCGCAGGCTTCCAGCCTGTGGGGTTTGGCTGACGCAAGATCGATCCCGCTCCAACTAACCTCCACAGGCTGGAAGCCTGCGCCACTACCTGCCCCAGAGCCGGTGGGGAAGCAAATAGGTAAGGCCTGCGAAGGCTTCCCAGTGCGTGGATGTGCCGGTTAGACCTTTCTCGAAACCGGCATCGAAAACCAGGTTCTTCCGCGCGGCGTAGCTGGCGGCCCAGAGATTTCCGATGGCGTTGCCATGCTGGAAGGGCTGCGTGAAGCGCCAGATCTCACCGGAGAGAGCGAAACCCTTCCCGAGCGGGTGGGAAATCGATAGCGTCTGGCCGAATTGCAGCCTGCGCACCGGGCCATCGAGCACTTCGTTGAAGATGGCGTTGGCGTCGTAATGGAATCCTTTCACATCGGCGCTGGCGTACAGCACCGAGGAGTTTAACGGGCTGCCGAAATCGAGCTCCGGCGCGCCGCCGTCGTAAACGCGGCGGGAATAGCTCGCGGACAGAGTGGGCTTGGCACCTTCGCCGGGCAGGAGTACAACCTGCGCGCCGAGAAAGATATCCGCGCTGCCGTTCGCTGAAAGCCTGTTCAGTCTGTAGTGGACTGCGGGCGCGGAAGCCTCGACGAATTCGAGGCGCCTAGTGACAGCCAGTTTGATGACCTGGTTGAATTCGTAGCGGGTGGAAAATTCGGGCGAATCCGTGGCGCCAAGCGTGCCGGTTTCGAATTGCAGGTAGCCGACGGGGGTAAGCGTGGCGGGGTTGCTCACTGTGGGGCGGGCAGGATTTGCCTCAGGCTCGTCCGATTGCGCGTCTTGTTTCGCGGCGGGCGGCTGAGATTGACCGGTCTCTGGCTGAGCGGCGGACGTTGCGGCAAGAAGCAAAAAGATCAACACCAAGCAGAGGCGACCGCGGCTCAGACGAGAATTAATTCCATGCCACAATGGATTCCCGGTCCGCACCGCAGCGATGTTAACCCCTATCCGAGAATTCACATAAGAAGGCTTGATTGGCGACCGAGTCTGGTCGTGTGGGCAATCGATCGGAGGCCTTAGCTTCTTGCTGCCCCCCTCTCAATCCAAATACGTAAACGAGAAATTATCGATGTTTTTTGTTGGCTATTTGGCGTTCTGGATGCACTTGTAAACGGTGTAAATCTAGCGGGCACGGAATCTGCGTCCGTTGGCCGCAGAATGTCATCCGGCTCATGTTACAATCGCCGCTGTATCAATGACTTAGCAAGTTGGGGGGCAGGCGACAAAATGAGGCATTATTTCCACAGGTACTCGAAGGGCGATAAAGTGAAATCCTTTGCTCTTACGATAAAGAGCAGTCAAACCACCGGACTAAGAATGGAACGATGCTTGGAAAAACGGCATCAAAACTAATAGTGGTTTTGAATGAGATCTTGACGGGTAGTTGGAACGAATTCGAAAAGTTTCAAATCAAACTCTGAGTAAATATGCCGGCACAGAGCACAGCTTCGGAACACACTCCCGCGGAAGGCGCCAGGTACAGCGGCGCGCTGATTGAAAGTCGGGATTTGCGCAAGACTTATGGCTCTGGCACGGCCGAAATCAATGTCCTCTCAGGCGTTAATGTGAGTGTTGAGTCAGGCCAGCTAATTGCTGTGGTAGGCCCTTCGGGAGCGGGTAAAAGTACTTTTCTGCACTTGCTGGCTGCGCTAGACACGCCAACAAGCGGTACAGTATACTTCGAAGGGAAAGCGATAGATTCGTTTCGGGAAAGCGAGCTTGCGGATTATCGCAATCGCTCGATTGGTTTTGTGTGGCAGAGGCACCATCTTTTGGCTGATTTTACCGCAGCCGAAAACGTGGCCATGCCTCTTCTGATGCGCGGCGCGGGGTACGACGAGGCGCTCGAAACCTCCGAACGCTGGCTCAGGGAAGTCGGCCTGGGAGCGCGAGTTACACAGCGTGCGGGGGAGTTATCCGGGGGGGAGCAACAGCGCGTGGCGATCGCTCGCGCGCTGGTTCAAGAACCGGCCCTTCTGCTGGCCGATGAACCCACCGGAGACCTGGACGAGCGCAACGCCATGGCGGTATTTGAGCTGATGCAGCGGCTCCATCGGGAGCACCGGCTCACCTCGATCCTGGCAACGCACAACACAGTTTTGGCGGGGCGCGCGGATTGCGTGCTGCAATTGGAGCACGGAATGCTCCGGCCAATTGAGAAGTAGACCAAAGCCCTGGGTTTTGTACTGAGGGAGAAACGAGTTGACCCGTGTTTGAACGTTATACAGAGAAGGCCCGCCGCGTCATATTCTTTGCGCGCTACGAAGCCAGCCAGTACGGTTCCCCGTACATCGAGACCGAGCATTTGCTTCTCGGTCTGATGCGCGAGGACAAGGCGCTGGCCAATCGTTTCCTGCGTTCGCACGGCTCGATCGAGTCGATCCGCAAAGAGATCGAACAGCGGATCACTATTCGCGAGCGCATTTCCACATCCGTGGAAGTCCCGCTCAGCCAGGAATCCAAGCGCATCCTGAATTTCGCCACGGAAGAAGCCGAGCGCCTGGGGCACCGGCACGTGGGCACCGAACATTTGCTTCTCGGAATCCTGCGCGAAGAGAAATGCTTCGGCGCGGAAATCCTGCAGGAACGCGGGCTGCGTCTCTCCACGCTGCGCGAAGAACTGGCCCGCAGCGCCGGTGAAAAAGCGCCCGCAGCGCGCCCCAAAGAAACCTCTTTGCTCGCGGAATTCAGTCGCGACCTGACGCAAGCCGCGCTGGAAGGGCAACTCGATCCGCTCGTCGGCCGCGAACGCGAACTCGAGCGCGTCATCCAGATCCTGTGCCGCCGCACGAAGAACAATCCCGTGCTGATCGGCGAACCAGGTGTCGGCAAAACCGCCATTGTCGAAGGACTGGCACAACGCATTTCCGATAGCGATGTGCCGCCCTTTTTGGCTGAGAAGCGCATCCTGTCCCTGGATCTCTCTTTGATCGTGGCGGGCACAAAGTACCGCGGCCAATTCGAGGAGCGGCTCAAGACCATCATGAAGGAATTGATGGAGAGCCAGAACTCGATCGTGTTCATTGACGAACTTCATACCTTGGTTGGCGCGGGATCGGCGGAAGGCTCGCTCGACGCCGCTAACATTTTGAAACCGGCTCTGTCGCGCGGAGAAATCCAATGCATCGGCGCGACGACGCCGGGCGAGTACCGCAAGTCTGTTGAAAAAGACCGCTCCCTGGAACGCCGTTTCCAGGCCGTGAAAGTGGGCGCGCCGTCCGAGGACGAAGCGATCCAGGTTCTCGAGGGCGTGCGCGAACGCTACGAAAAATTCCACGCCGTCAGTTATACCGACGAAGCCATCCGCTACGCCGTCTATCTGTCGAGCCGTTACATTCCAGACCGCTTCCTTCCGGACAAGGCCATTGACCTGGTCGACGAAGCCGGCGCCCGCGTCAAGTTGCGCCAGGCCACCCTGCCCGACGAAGTGGCCGAAGTGCAGAAGCGCGTGAAGTTCATCACGCACCGCATGGAAACCGCTATCGCCAATCACGAATTCGAGAAGGCGCGCTTTTATTCCGAGGAAGAGCGCAAGGAGAAAGAAAATCTGCGCGCCGTCCGCGAACGCCTGAAACTCGACGACACCAACACCGGCATCGTCACGCGCGAGGACATCGAGGACGTCGTGGCGCGCTGGACCGGGATTGCCGTCACTTCCATCAAGGAAGACGAACAACAAAAACTGCTGCGCATCGAAGTCGAACTACACAAGCGCGTCATCAGCCAGGAAAAGTCAATCACCGCCCTGGCGCGCGCGATTCGCAGGAGCCGCGCCGGCCTCAAAGCCCCGGGACGCCCCGTCGGATGCTTCCTGTTCCTCGGCCCCACCGGCGTCGGCAAGACGGAAGTCGCCAGGCGTCTTGCGGAGTTCCTGTTCGGCAGCGAGAAATCGCTGATCCGCTTCGATATGTCCGAGTACATGGAGAAGCATTCCGTTTCCAAACTGATCGGCGCGCCTCCAGGGTACGTGGGATACGAAGAGGGGGGGCAATTGACCGAACGTGTGCGCCGCACTCCCTATTCGGTGATCCTGCTGGATGAGGTCGAAAAAGCGCACCCGGATGTGTACAATATCCTGCTCCAAGTTTTCGAGGACGGGCAATTAACCGACGGCCTCGGAAATACGGTCGATTTCCGCAACACGATTCTGATCATGACTTCCAACCTGGGCGCGCGGCACCTGCAGAAGCGCGCCACCTTGGGATTCCAATCGGCCGCGGAAGAGGGAACAGCGAAGAGTCTCGACGAACTCGTGCTCAGCGAAGTGAAGCGCGTGTTCAATCCGGAATTCCTCAATCGTCTGGACGAAATTATTCTGTTCAACCCGTTGGGTGATGAAGAACTGCTGCGCATCATCGATTTGTTGGTCGGCATGACCAACGACACTCTGATCCACCGTCAGGTGCAGATCGTACTGACGCCGGAAGCTCGCCAGTGGCTCCTCGAGAAAACGTGCGGGGACCGCAGTTACGGCGCTCGGCCATTGCGCCGGGCATTGCAAAAGTACGTCGAAGATCCGTTGTCGGAAGCGCTGATCCAGGGGGGCCTGCAGCGCCCGGCGACGTTGGAAGTCTACGTGACAAATGACGGGCTCGGATTCCGACCGGTGGTCGAAGCAACCCCGGTATCCCACTAGCGAATCCTACGC